>Ga0302320_10019937_pt1 | contig 13423 bp, 9 predicted proteins | sample Bog_T0_3_FD_202130 | JGI IMG/M metagenome (GOLD analysis project Ga0302320, IMG submission 202130) | Peat permafrost microbial communities from Stordalen Mire near Abisko, Sweden - Bog_T0_3 | ecosystem: Environmental > Terrestrial > Soil > Wetlands > Peat | place: Sweden: Abisko, Stordalen Mire...
AACTGATTTTGACGATGCCGGAAACGATGAGCATCGAGCGCCGCAAACTTTTAAAAATTCTGGGAGCCAAACTCGTTTTGACCGAGGGCGCGAAAGGAATGAAGGGTGCGATTGCAAAGGCCGAGGAATTGAACAAGCAAATTCCAAACAGCGTGGTGTTGCAACAATTTTCCAATCCGTCGAACCCTGCGATTCATCGCCGCACAACAGCCGAGGAAATCTGGCGGGACACGGACGGGAAAGTGGATTTTGTCGTCGCGGGCGTTGGCACCGGCGGCACGATCACGGGTATTGCGGAAGTCATCAAGAAATTAAGACCCAGTTTGAAGGCGATTGCAGTCGAGCCGTCGAAATCGCCTGTGATTTCCGGCGGGCAACCTGGACCGCACAAACTACAGGGCATCGGCGCCGGATTTATTCCTGCGAATCTGAACACGAAGATTCTCGACGAAACGATTCAGGTGAGCGAGGACGATTCCGGGCCGGTTTCAAAGGAAGTGAATCAGCTTGACGGAATTCCCGTAGGCGTTTCCAGCGGCGCCATCATTTGGGCGGCATTACAAGTGGCCAAGCGCCCGGAAAACAAGGGCAAAACAATTGTTGCCGTGGTTCCGTCATCGAGCGAACGTTATCTCTCTACATGGTTGTTTGCAGACGTGGATACCAATACAGACGACATTAGCGCGCTGTTAAGTGTGTGAGCGTTCGCCGATTCCAACCAAATACAGACTAGACCAATTTTCCCTGATGAACGTTTTAGGTAAAAAGTCGTTTTGTTTGGCAATTACAATAGCTTGGGTACCGCTCGTTTTTGGAAATAGCGGGGCGTCTTCGGATAATCCCTACACCCAGATTGTGACGCGCAATATGTTTGCTCTCGACGCTTCCGTATCCTCCACCTCATCAACTCTGGCTGAACCGCTGCCAACAATCACACCAAACGGCATCATGTCCGTCTCCGGCAGTGCGCAGACATTGTTCAAAGTCACCGACAACCAGCCCGGCCGGCCAGCTAGTGAAAAATCTTACATGTTGGGCGAAGGCCAGAGCGAGGATGACATTAAGGTTGTCCAGATTGATGAAAAAAACGCCGTCGTAACTTTTAATAACCACGGCATGGTGCAGCAATTGCCACTCGCAGCTGCAACACCTTCGTATGGATTTCCAACCGCTCCGGCGAATGTCTGGCAAACTGCATCTTCCAATCTCGGCGTTTTGCACGGAAATCGTTTTGCTGGCGGCACTGCTCTGGCATCGGGGAGCCAAATGCCTGGCAAAAACGGCAATATCAACGACTCGTCGGGATCTGGTTCAGGTTATGCCGATGGTGAGTATAGAAATAATCCACCAGGTCAGGGATTGATGGTTCCAAATGTTTCTTTTGCCGGCGCTTCGGATAGTGACAACTCGTCGGTTCAATCTCCGGCTGTTTCTAATGACGTTGGTCCCGACAACAACAATATTTCAGGACAGGCAGATCATATTTCAGCCGCCGAGCGGTTGGCGGACATGCAGATGGTGTCTTTTGCCCGGCAGCATATGCAATAATCGGACTGATGTTTTGTGGCACCTTACGCATCAAAATTATTACGCAAAATTAGCTATTGACAAAAATAAAATTAATCATATAATAACGACATATTGAGTCGTATTTAATGACAAAATGATTAGATAGATGCATTCGTATAGTAAATTAGGCCTTATTGCATTGCTCAATTTGGCATGGCAGATTTGATATTTTTAATGATAGCGACACATCTTGTCGTTTTATGAATTTTTGGCCGTAGCCGATTATTGCCGACCTCGCAAAGAGGAGGCTCAAGTTTAACGATGGAAAATTGCAGGGCTGACCGGTTCACCGGAAGTTCTTCAGAAATAAAAACTGTGACTGCAACCTCATGGCTGCAAGCAGGAGAAGCTGAAAAACGACCGGATTATGAACATAAAGAAACTGATCAACCTTGGCGCAATTGCCTTGTCTCTGGCCTGTCTGCCAGGCTATGCCCTGACACTGTATAATACTTACGCAGATGGCGACTTGATTTTGGACTTCAGCAAGTCGGGCGCTACATATGACGTGGAGGTTGACATTGGCAATCTTGCCAGCCTGACGAATGCGGCGGCGACGGCGGGCGGGACTGTGCAAATCACAGCTTATAACGCAACAAATCAACTTGTCGGAATCTTTGGCAACGTCAACAGTCTGTCGTTTTCAGTGTTTGGGATTCAAAACAACGCATCTGGATCCGTGGCGGCTAACACATCTTACCTATCAGATCAACAATCTGGCTCCAGTCCGAACGCGGCTCCAAATGACTTGTCAGTTCCGAATCAAAATACGCTCGGATCAACTGAACTGGGAATTTTAGGTTCAGACGGCTTTGGAGGTTTAAACATCAACGGGCTTCTGCCTTGGAGTTTTGCCAATGCACCAAACGCGACAAATAATTCCCCAACCGTGGCGATTATTCCGCGCGCTAATGGTAGTTCTTATACATCTACAGCAGGCAGTTTTAATGGCGCGCCCAGCGGGTTTCCCGCAAATACGACGGCTGGCACGTTCGCGACAGCGAACACATACACCATTTCCGATTTCTTTGAGTTTGATCCCGTCGGGTCTTCTCACAAGGCCGTCTATGTGGGTTACTTCACCTTCAAGTCAAATGGCACATTGTATTTCAGCCTGCCGTCATCAGCGACACCGCTGGCCACGACCATCACGTCCGTCACGAAAAATGGCGGAACGGTTTCGGTGAATTTTAACACGGTGTCCGGCACTAATTACCGTCTGCTTTACACCACCAATTTAACCATCAGTCGCAGTAGTTGGACAATCGTTCCAGGCTCAGTGACCGGCACCGGTGCTGCCGGCACTTTGAGCGATACATCGGCGACCGATCCGGCGCGGTTTTATACGGTGCAATCATATTGAAATTACCACTCCATAAAAGATTTGAATCTGACCGGTCCCCTGGAGGATTCGCCAAACAAAAACAACAAACAAAAGGAAAACAATGAAAAGAAAATTCATACCCATTCTGGGGGCGGGACTGGTCTTGTCGGGCCTGTCCGCTCATGCCCAGATAAGTTATACTGACGGCGACCTGATTCTGGATTTCAGCCAGTCTGGTGCCAGCGATGTCGAGATTGACCTTGGAAGTCTTGGCAGCCTTAACTCGTTGTCAGGCGGTTCGCCGCATCAAATCGGCAGCTACAGCTCGTCTCTCACGACTGCAGGTGCCAGCCTCAACAGTTTGCAGTTGTCCATATTCGGCATTCAAAACAATGCGGCCGGATCTGTCGCGGCAAACACTTCTTACCTCTCAATTCAGCAATCGGGTGCCAGTCCGAACTCGGCTCCCAATGACTTGTCACTTCCGAATCAAAACTTGCTCGGTTCCACCGAACTGGGAATTTTGGGGTCGGACGGCTTTGGGGGTTACAACACCCTCGGTCTTTTGCCTTGGGCTAACGCCAATGCAGCCGGGCCCACCGTGGCAATCATTCCGAGCGGAAACGCCAATGGCTACACCCATTTGGCTGGCAGTTTTAACGGTGCGCCAAGCGGTTTCCCCACGATTACCACTTCTTCCACCTTTGCATCTGGTGGCAGCGTTATTGCGGACCTGTTCGAGTTTGACCCGGTGGGATCTTCTCATAAGGCTGTCTATGATGGCGACTTCACCTTCAACAGCGATGGCACACTGGATTTCACCTCTGTTACGCCAGCGCCTGAACCCGGCGTTTATGGACTGTTGGGAACCGGCTTGCTGCTGCTCGGTCTTCGCCATCGTTATTTTGGAACCAAATCTGACAATACAACAATTTAACACTTAAACTGAAATAAATTAAACAAACATTTAAACATCCTTAACAAAACCAATAAACAATAAAAATAATATGAAAAACTATCTTAAAAAAATAATCCTGGCCGGTATTTCCGGCGCGCTGCTGGTGCCCTCTCTTCATGCGGTTTCTGTCAGCCTTGTCACCGTTGGTGGCAATGCCAGCATCAAGCTCGTTCAAGACCGTTTGACGAACAGCGTTGGCGGCCTCCTGCCCGGCGGAACAATCGTCAACAATGCAACCAACACCTTGATTTTTCGGGCCACCGGAAATTGGGGAACCACCAATGTCACATGGGATTTTAACTTCACCGGCGGCGCGGCGGCCATTCTGGACATCGCGAACCAGAATCACGTCACATTGGCGGACAACACCACGGCCATCCCGGTGAATGCGATTAGCATTACTGCACCGGAAACTGTGAGCATTAATTCCACTGCATTGGGACTCCAGCAAGACTACACCTTGGTCGCTCCGCTCCTTTATGTGAAGAATCCAAGTGCTGATCTTGTCGGGATAACCAACCTGACGCAACGTCAGGCCAATTATCTGGAGGGTGCCGGTGCCTCACTGCCCGCAACCTACTTCGGTGGCGCTTCGTCCAACCCGGTTTATTTTGTTGGTCGCAATTCTTCTGCTGCCGTCCGGCAGGTGATTGATGCAAACGTCTTTTTCACCGGGACAGCGAAAAACTTTCACACCAACTCGCTCGGCGCACCCCAGCAATGGGCCGGAGCCGGGAGCGGCACCGAAGTGGCCAACAACGTCAAAGTCATCACCGATTCCATCGGCACGGTGGCCGCGCAGGATGCGGGCACGCTTCCTCAATTGAGTTACGAAGGCGTGTTCTTCAGCACGACCACGGTGACCAATGGCACCTATCCGCTCTGGGGTTATGAACGGTATGTCTATTTTCCGTCTCCGGACAGCCGGGCACCCTCGGCCAACCAGCTCACGCTGATCCAGGCATTGGAAAATGCCGTGTCGGATCCGACTTACGACCACGGCAATTCCTTGTTCGTGAACAAATTTGTTTCGTTTGCCGATCTGGACGCAAATTTTTACCGCAGCACCACTTTGGACGGTGGCTTGATCTATTCGAGGTGATCCAATCGAAGAATTAAGAAAACATTCGGCTTAAATTTTTAAGCTGAAAGTCGCAAAGACCGGCGCGGATTTTTTCCGCGCCGGTCAATTGATTAAATGATGATCACGCAGGTGATTGAAATTTTGCCATGGAAACATGCTGATTAGCCTGAAAAACCTCAAACATCTGGTTCTGATCATGCTCATGACCGCATCGCTGCGAAATTCCGACGCCCGGGCCGAGGATGACAATTCGCCTGCGGTCATTGAAAATCTTTTTGCCGCGCCACTGGCCACCAATGTGCCGGTCAATCTGCTGCCGTCAATCGACGTGCGCACTTATCGATTCGAAGGCAGCACTGTGTTGTCGCCTGAAGAATTCGGAATGCTCTCGAATTACACCGGCAACGTGGATTCTAAGCGCCTGCGGGAGGGACTGACCAAATTGCAGGGCCGTTTTGACGAGCTTGGTTTTTCAAATCTGAACGTCACTTTGCCCGACCAGAAAATAACCAACGGCCTAGTGCGCATCAGGGTCGTGGAGCAGGCCGCCGTCACAAATGCCGTTTCCAATTTGGAAGCGGACATCACGAACTTGTTCATCGCGCCGGAAAAAAAACAGACGTTTGATGTGCGAGGTTATCGTATCGAAGGCAACACGGTTTTGCCGCCGGAAAAATTTGGCGTGCTGACCAACTGCATCGGCACGGTGGATTTCGCACGGGTGCGGGAAGGCTTGGGGGTTCTGCAATTGCTTTATCGTGACCTTGGCTTCGTGACAGTCAGCGTCACCCTGCCGCAGCAGAAACTGACGAACGGCATCGTACGCGTGAAAGTGGTCGAAGGCAGGCTTGCCGCAATTCAAATTGAAGGAAACCGCTACTTCAGCTCCGACAATGTGCAATGCGCGCTGCCGAGCCTCGAAACAAACATTTTGCTCAACACAAAATGGTTCCAGCCCGAACTCGACCGCGCCAATGCAAATCAGGATCGCCAGATTTATCCCGTCATCAGCCCCGGTTTGGAGCCTGGCACCAGCGACCTGACATTGCAGGTCAAGGACCGTTTGCCATTGCACGGACACCTCGAAGTCAACGACAAGTCCACGCCCGGCACGCCGCTGCTCCGGGTGGACACGACGGTTCAATACGACAACCTTTGGCAGCTCGAACACCAGATTGGCTTTGATTATAATTTTTCGCCGCAGCAGTTGAAGCCCGGAGGCTCACCGCAATTCTATGACCAGCCGATGATCGCCAGTTACAGCGCTTATTACAGGCTGCCGCTTGGTATTGACAACGGCATCCGGCAAAAATACGAAACCCAGCCGGTGGATTTCGGTTACAACGAAGTCAGCCATCAATTCAACCTGCCTTCGCCGGCAGGCAGGCCGGAGTTGATTTTCTATGCCACTCGCTCCACCACGGACACGGGGACAACTTTTGGTCCAATCAAGACAATCGCCGACACCGCCACCCTCGACATTATCAACCAGAACACCGACCACGACCCTTCCATCACCGGGAATCTGGGAGGCAAGCTGATTTATCCGCTTCCGCAATGGGCAGGCATTCAGTCGTCGGTGAGCGCCGGGTTTGACGTTAAAAATTATCGGATGTGGACGTATCATACCAACTACACCACTGTGCAGCAGTTTGATGATTCCGACACCAACTCGCCGCCGGTCCTGACCTATTCCGACACGGTTCCATTGCCGCAGAATGGAATGAATACAGTCAACTATGTGCCCCTGTCATTCGGATGGTCGGGTTCCCGGCAGGACTCACAAGGCAGCTTCACCTTCAACTACAATCAAAGCCTTTACTTCACACCGTTCGAATCGGCGCGGGAAGATTTTGAAGCAATCGCCGGTTCAACACAGGCGGGCGGCAATTACACTACCATCAATGCCGGCCTGATCCGCCAGCAAAAATTGCCGCGCGACTGGTCGGCAGAGCTTAATCTCAACGGACAGTGGGCAAGTGAAGCTCTTATCAACAACGAACAATTCGGGCTGGGCGGCACATCCGGTGTGCGCGGGTATCAGGAGGGATCCAGTTACGGCGACACCGGCTGGCGGTCATTATTCGACCTTCGCGCACCGCCGATAGACATCGGAAATTTTCCGGTGCAAGGCGGCGACATTCCATCCCAGCTGCGCTGCTCGTGGTTCATGGATTACGGCCAGACGTATTTGATAGATCGTCCCGCGACAGAAACACTTTCATATACGCAATGGGGCACGGGATTAGGGTTTTTTTTGACGGCGGGCGAACACGTGAGCGCGCGGCTCGCGCTCGCGTGGGCGTTGATTGACTCGGCCACGACCACGGCCGGCAGCGCACAGGTTTATTTCAACGTTGTGGTTCAATTCTAAACGCACCATGAAATTTCAACCCAAAAAATACCGGCTCGTGGCCGCGCTGATTTTCGGCGCGAATCACTTTCTGTTCGCCAACCCGACGGGCATGACCGTCGTCAGCGGTTCAGCCAGCCCCCCGCAGCAAAACGGTTCGCAACTCAACATCACCACCACCAGCCCGGTGGCGCTTTTGAACTGGGGCAGTTTCAACATCCAAGCCGGCGAGACGACGACGTTCCTTCAGCCGTCGGTAAATTCTGTCGTCATCAACCAAATTGGAGACGCCAACCCGTCGCAAATTTTCGGAAGTCTCAACGCGAACGGCACCGTGATCCTTGCCAACGCGAACGGATTTGTTTTCGGCCCAAACTCGATGATCAATGTCGGCGGGAGTTTCATCGCCACGACCGCGCCGCTCGCTCCGGACTTCGGTGCTGGGACGGCGTGGCAATTTACCGGGATGCCGCCATTCAAGAGCATTATCAATTATGGTCAGATCAACGTCGGCGCCGGAAAATCCCTGTATCTCATAGCCGAGGATGTTGAAAACCACGGCAGCCTTTCCGCGCCCGGCGGCGATGTCGGTTTATATGCGGGACAGGAAGTGTTGTTGAACGAGCGTGCCGACGGACGGGGTTTCAGCAGCGTCGTGAAATTGCCGTCCGGCTCCGTGAATAATTTCGGCCAGATCACCGCCGATGCCGGCACGATTGCGCTTCAGGCGCAGGTGGTGAACCAAAACGGTTTGATTCAGGCGGACTCGGTGCAAAATGTGAATGGCGTCATCGAGTTGATGGCGAGCGGCAGCCTGAGTCTAGGTGCCAACTCTACAATTTCAGCCAGTGGCGATGCGACCGTAGGTAGTGCAAGCCCCGGCGGTATCGTGGTTCTTGATTCAGGAAATTCATTTGCCGACACGCCGACATCGCAAATCAATGTAGCTGGTCAAACGGGAGGATCGGACGGCTTCGTGGAAGTTTTCGGGACCGGAGTGAACGCAAACAATATTCAATCCAGCATAGACAATCTAACGGCATCAGATTTTGGCGCGCAGGACATTCTCTTAATCAATCCTTTTGACATCACGCTTTCGCAAAATCCAACCACTTCCACCATCAATAACCATTTGCTTGATGTGAACTTCAATGTGAACGACCTGGCAAACTATGCCCAGATCGCTCTGTTTGCCTCTGACAACATTGAACTGCAAACTGGCTGGAACTTGAACGACCCCGGCGTGCCGACCACGCTTCATCTTCAAGCCGGCAACAATATCACGATAGATGACGACTCCAGTCTTGTGGCCGGCAACAATTGGAACGTGGACTTGGTGGCTGGCGCAGGATTTGTTTCCACAATCACGCAGCCCGCGCCAACATCAGGCAGTGACTGGATTTTTCTGGATGGTGATTCCTACATTCAAACGCAGGACGGCGACATAAATCTATTTGCCGCAGGCAGCGTGCAAGTGGGGAATCCTGATTATTACAGTCCTGGCATCGGTGCTTACATCAACACGGCGGGCGGTGGAAATATTTATGCGACCGCCCAGTATGGCGACATTAATGCCGGTCAAAATTCTGTCGGCGCCTACAATGATTATGGCACCTCACTTTCCGTTGACATCTACGATGGATTTTCAAATTTAGGAGGAATTGCAACCGTTGGTGGAGGCAATGTCACTTTGGAAGCAGGGAATGATGTGATAAGCGTTCCCTTCCAGAATCCAGCATCATCAGCAATAATTCCGGCGGCTTCCGGCGCATACGGCGGCGGCGACGTGACGGTGATTGCGGGCAACCAGATCACTGGAAATTTTCTCGTCAGCAACGGCACGGGCAGACTGGAGGCTGGCGTTTCGGTTGATGACAACAATAACGTGACCATCAACAATCCGACTGCGGACATCGGCACCTCGCAAGAAGGGGTAATTTTGAGTTTGATTTCCGGAAACTGGCAGGTGTTCGCCGCGCGAAATTTATATGTCACCGAGGTCAACAATCCCAACGGCGCTTTCAACACCGATTCGATAAGGATTCCGTCCAGCACATTTATCGGCAACATTTCCAGTTCCGGAAAAATTACATCGCCACCCCGCTCGTCAGGCAACTTGTTCAACTATGCGCCTGATTCCGGGGCTTCGTTCTGGGCCGGGGATTCCTTGACGCTAGGCAACGGCACAATATTCCGCCTTTCAGGTGATTCGGAAACAACCACAATATATCCGCCAATTTTGTCGCTGGTGGCGGGCGCGGGCGGCATCAAGCTGGACTCGTCGCTCATTCTTTATCCGTCCAGTCAGGGATCGTTGAACATCACCGATGGCGGCAATTTTACGGGCGTGATCAATAACACGGTTCCCTCGGGCATCACAATGTCTGACAGCGGACTGCCCGGCTTCACAACTTTCGCCAGCGGTCACGCGGTGACGCCGCTGCATTCGGATGATCCCAACCCGGTGACGTTGGATATTGCGGGCAGCATCGCCAATTTCAGTCTCGTCGTGCCGACATTTGCGGACATCACCGTCGGCGGGACACAGCCTTTCACCACCCTTAGCGGACAGGATATTTATGGCACCTACAATTTTAATTTCAGCGGGCAGAACCTTGCGGCGGCGGGATCAGGGAGCGTCACCAGCATCAATGTCATGGGTGACATCATTTATCACGGCCTCATCACATCGGTCAGCCTGAACAATTACAATGCCGCTCAGCTGCCGGCGGAAATCTTCGACACGGCCATCAGCACGGATCCCTCGGTGACCGAATTTCTGGCCTACGATCCAAGCACCGGCTTGCTTTCTTATCGTGGACAGATGAACTCACAGGCGTTGGCGTTCTTGCAAAATCCTAGCGTGATCATAAACGGCCAGACGCAGACCATTTCACTCACAGCCTCTCAACAATCCGCCATCGCCGCGCTCTACGCTCAAAGCCAGGGTGCCCAGGCCAGCGGCAGCGGCATTTCACTGAACGGCCCGGGCCAGTTCAACATCACCGCGCAGAACATGGATTTGGGCACGTCCGCTGGAATCCAGGTCAACCAAAAATTCCTGCCGCAGTTGGCCGCGCTCGCCATTGCTGGAGCGTCTCTGAACATAAATCTCTCCGGCGATCTGGAAATGACCACGACCGCCATCGGAAATTCCGGCTGGCTGGGTGGAATCCAATTGACCGTCGGTGGGACGCTCGACCTCGGTTTGCAATCGTTGTTCGGCGAAGCGAACAATGTGCCGTGCGGAATTTTTACGACCAGCGACGGCAATATTTCCGTGACCGCAGGCGGTGACATTGACGTGAACGGTTCCCGCATCGCCGCGTATGACGGCGGGAACGTTACTGTCATTTCCCAAAACGGCGATGTGAATGCCGGTTCGGGTGGCATCGGAGATGTGGAAGTTCAAACCGAACTGCAATTGGGTGGAAATGGCAGCGTAACGACGCTGGCCACAGGCAGGGACATCGGCGGCAGCGGCATCATGGCCATCACCGACGGCTCTTCCACCATAGGCGTCGGCAACATTACGGTTGATGCATTGCAGGGCAGCATCAATGCCGATCTCGGCGGCATCGAGCAGATCCCATTCAATCACATCATCAGTCCGGACAATTTCATAGCGCTAAATGCCGGCAAGGATATTTCCGCTGGCAATTCAGGCGTCATCGGCTCCAACATTCGCACAACGGCTGGCGGCAACATTTCAGGTATTTTTGTAGGCAGCGGCTCCGTCGCCATCAACGCTGGTGAAAATTTTAGCGGCACCATCGTTGGCTCCACCACCGTTTCTGTCAATGCGGGCGGTTCCGTGTCCGGCACGATTGTCGGTGGAGACAGCGTGTCGGTCAGCGGCGGTGAAATCACCGCCAGCCTGTTCTCTGGGTCAGTTTCCACTTCAGGAGACGCCAGTGGCGCCACCGTGGGCATTCCCCAGTCCAACGTGACGCCGAATAATTCACAAGCCGACGGCGGCTCCGATGTCGCAGCTGCTAAAACTGGCGGCCAGGATGACGAGGAAGATCAAAAGAAGAAAAAGGGCATCACGCTGGCGCAGAAGGTGAGCCGCGTGACGGTCTTGTTGCCTCCAAAAAACAAATCCTGAAGCAAGACAACTTAATTAAAACAATGAACTCTGAACCTACAACCAAGAACCAATTATGATTCAACCCCTGTTTGCCGCCAACGCGGCGGTTTATGCAATCGAAAACGCGACGACGGAAGGCAAAGCCACGGTCATCGTGCTGCTCGGCCTGTCGCTTTTTAGCTGGACGATTATCGTGTCCAAGTTTTGGCAGCTCAACATTGCGAGAAAGGCGGCGAAGAGGTTTTTCGCCGCCTACGCCTCCACGCGCGACCCGCTGGACATCAAGAAACGCGGGGAAGACTTCGACGGCGCGCCGGCCTACGAGCTTTACGAACGCGGTGCAGACGAACTGGATTACCAGTTGCAGAAAAATCCCGTGACCGTAAAAGGCGAGCGTCGTATCAGCCCCAGTTCGTTCGAGGCGGTGAAGGTGGTGCTGGAAGAGGCAGCGTCGGCGCAGGCGATGACATTGGAAAAGGGCATGATCGTCTTGTCCACGGCGGTGGCGGGCGGGCCGTTCATCGGTTTGCTTGGCACGGTCTGGGGCGTGATGTCCACGTTCGCGGGCATCGCCGCGTCGAACTCCGCCAGTTTGACCGCAATGGCTCCCGGCGTGGCTGCCGCACTGGTCGCGACGGTGACGGGTCTGCTCGTGGCGATTCCCGCGATGTTCGCCTACAACTTCATGGTGACGAGCATCCGCTCCATCACCCAGGAATTGGACGGCTTTGCTTCGCGCTATGCCAACCAGATTGAACACGCCTATGTGGACAATCGCGACATCGAGGAGAAGATTGCGTGGGCGTTGACGCGCACTGAAATGGGTGAGAATACGCCGGCCATCTGACGCATGAAAAAGTGCTCCCATTCCGCACATCATTCGCTGACGGAGCTGAACATCACGCCGCTGCTTGATCTGGCGTTTGTGCTGCTCGTGATTTTCATTATCACGACGATTCCGCCGGTGAAGGATTTGGATTTGAAACTGCCGACCGCCGTCCGGCAGCTGAAAGACCCACCGCGCAAGGCCAATTACATCACCGTGCAGGGTGATGGCACGCTGTATCTGAACAAAAAGCAGATCGCCAATGCGGCGGAGATGCTACAGACGCTCATAAGCCTGCGGACGGACGATCCTGACTTGAACGTAATCGTGCGCGGCGACGCACAAACGAAGTATAAACAAATCCGCGCCGTGCTGGATGTCTGCCAGCAGGCCAATGTGCCGAAAGTGGATCTGGCAACCGACCCGTTGAAATAAAATGCTGCCGCAATCCAAACCGCGCAAACCCAGGAACGTGTCGAAAGTGAGCTTGATCATTTCGCTCGCGTTCCACGCCGTCCTTGTGCTGGTGTTGTTTTATTTTGCGGCGCGCGAAGGCTTGCTCGGAAAAAAACTGAACAAGATCGCCGTGCAGATGATCAAGGAAAAACCGCCGGAAAAACCCAAGCAACCGGAGCCGCCAAAAATTGAGCCGCCGAAGGCCGAGCCGCCAAAAGTTGTTGAAACTCCAAAAATTGTTGAAGCGCCCAAAGTGCAGACACCGCCCGTCGTTGCGCCACCGGTGGTTGCGCCGCCGAACACCGAGATGCCGTCGTTTGAATTTGGCGGCGGCAAGACCGTCGAGACCAGTTCCGATCCCGTGCAGCTTTACAAAGGCTATCTGGAATATGTTTTGCGTCAGAAATGGCATCGCCCGGATGACGAGGCGGATGATGATTTTGTGGCTGAAGTCGCCGTGAGCGTGGACGGACAGGGCAATATAGAAAATTCAACCTGGCTTAAAGGTTCCGGTGACGAGAAATGGGATGCGACGGTCAAACAAGTTTTTAATGCGGTGAAAACCATCGATCGTCCGCCGCCCACGAATTTCCCGCCGGTCGTCACCATCCGGTTTGACGTGCAGGAACAAGCGGAGCCCGTCTTGCAATGAGCCTGAAAAAGACATCCAAACGCAGCCACGGGACGATGAGCGAGCTGAACATCACGCCGCTGCTCGACCTGGTGTTCGTGCTGCTGGTCATCTTCATCATCACCACGCCGC
>Ga0302320_10019938_pt1 | contig 13421 bp, 18 predicted proteins | sample Bog_T0_3_FD_202130 | JGI IMG/M metagenome (GOLD analysis project Ga0302320, IMG submission 202130) | Peat permafrost microbial communities from Stordalen Mire near Abisko, Sweden - Bog_T0_3 | ecosystem: Environmental > Terrestrial > Soil > Wetlands > Peat | place: Sweden: Abisko, Stordalen Mire...
TGCTGCGTGTTCTTCGCAAACCTGCCGTGGGCTCAGAACCACGAGTCGGGCGCCGCGCTTGCCGGTAAGTTTGTTCCCTTTTTTGCCCTTTTCCGCCGCCTCAGTGCATGGCCAGCTGGGCAGTCACGGCGTGACAAAAGGGGCCGGATGAGCAGCGCATCGTCCAGCGTCCTGAGCGGCAGCATGCCAGCCAGGGCGGACGGCGAGTCCGCGCCGCAGCGCAGCCGGTGCTCGACAGTCTCCGCCTGATCCATCTCATGGTGGGCAACTGCGAGAACCCTGATGCCCTCGCGGCGCATGACGTCCAGCATGGCACCATAGCGCGCCGCCCTCGCCCGTTCCTGGACGGCGGTTCCCGGCGGCACGCAGAGTCGGACGATCCGGCATCCGGCGCCAATCTCCCGCATCTGGGCGGCCACCCGGAGGGTCTCGGCGGCAGCCTCCGGCCTGAGGCCATGGTCGCAGGTGATGGCCAGCAGGCGGATGCAGCGCTCCCTGGCCCATCCGGCCAGGAGGAGCGCCAGCGCGGTGCTGTCCGCCCCGCCGCTGACGCCCACAGCCACGCCGCCGGCCCAATCCGGGCCAGCCACGCCAAGTCCGGCCATCAGCCCGCCGAACTGGCTTTCAAGCGCCGGCCCCATCGCTCCTGGCCGCACGTCAGTCCCGGGCATCGCCAAACCCGTCGCCGCGCGGAGACAGCCTGTGCAGGCGCTTGGAGATGCGGAACTTCAGGAGCCAGATCCGGTGACGCAGCCGGAGGCGGAAGCGCGGATGCGCGGAGATGCCCTCGATATCGATCGGCCCCGACTGGACCGCACGCCGAAGCCGTGCGCGCTTGCCAAACATTTTCGCCTCCGACAGTATGGGGTGGCGGAAAGTAGTCGGCAATGCTTAACTTGTCAACATAACACAGCCAGACCGCTGACAGCCGGCCGGCGTCACATCGGCCTGCCCTGTCACGCCGGACGATGTCGGCCAGGGCGGGACGGAGCCGGCGGTGTCCGGCGTCTGCGGTGAGGATCGCGATGAGAGGTTTGGATCTCGCTGCCTGTTTGCACACGGAATTTGTCGCGCCGCTGCTGTCGCGCGAGTTCCCCAGACTGGCGCACGCCGCCGCCCTGATCGGTGACGGGTCGGAAGTGCTTGGCTATGACGACGCCATATCGGCCGACCACGATTTCGGGCCCCGGCTGCAAATCTTTCTGGAAGACGCCGATTTCCTGGCTGCCGCGTCACCGATCGTGCAGCGGCTCCGGGATGTCCTGCCGGAAACGATCCACGGGCATCCGGTGGCTTTCGCGGACAGGGACCGTCCCATCGGCCTTGATGCGGCCGGGTTCTGCGGTTCGCCACACCACGGAGTGGAGGTCTCGACTGTCAGGGCCTGGTTCCGGCGCAGCCTGTGCGTCGCCGATTCGGCCTGCCCGGAGACGTTGAGCCCGCCGTCAGCCGTTTCCACAGCAGGCCGTACATGATCGTCAACGCCGACAGTTTCACCGCTGCGCTGCGGACGGCGGTCTCGGATCCGGACATCCGCGCCTGGCCGCTGTTCGGCTCCGTCAGCCAGGCGAGCGACAGCACGGACATCCTGTGCTCGCCAGCCGCCTGCCGCAGTGCCGGGCGGCTGCTGGCCACCAGCCCCGGGCACGAGCGCGATGGGGATGATCCGGAGGGCGGCCAGAGCTTCTTCTGAATCCGGGTCCGACATCCTCCGTCATGCGCCACCGGGCAACGGCCCCGGTCCGGGGCCGCCCGGCGAGCCCCTGACGCGACGGCGGCGCTGAGTCGGTTTCAGCCAGGAACTGGAGGTTCGAACACGCGCAGATGAACGATGGTTTCTTGCTGGGAATGGCACAGGTGTTGGAGACCCCTATTTGCTGCCTGAAGCGCGGCGACGCTGTGGATGAGCCGCGCCTCAAAATCATCAGGCGCCAGGAGTGGCATCGAATTTTCGTTTTCACACGGCGGTTCGAGGTACGTCATTTCAGCCACCCTTGAAGGTCCCGCGAGACCCATGTTCTCGCATGCAAGCTAATAGCATAATTACAGATTTTAGTTTCATCACATTGCCGTGTCGGCAGTCATTGATGTGAATCCACGCATTCACCAAAAGAACAGTGACATAGAGTTATTGCGTTTGTTTTTTGGAACCGTCCAAAAAAGCCCGTCCCATGGCAATTGTCTCTGCGGCGGCCGCCTCTCGCTCCTGCGTCCGGCTGCGGGCGGCATCCGGCGGTCGAGCCGCAGGCATCGGTGATTGCGGATGCCAGGATGCCCCGGCCGCTGCTGCGGGTACATGACACGCGTCGTCAAACCTGGTGGATACGCCGCCCGCCCGTGGCCTGATGCCGCGGGACGAGGGCAGGACGCATGGAACGGCTCCGGCTGGCCACGCTCACGGGCAAGGACGGTGCCAAGCCTGCCCGGAGACACACTCCGCGAACCTTTCGCCATCCGACATGGCCTGCGCGCGCGAGCATCTTCAGTGCCGCGCCTGTGTCAGGCCGCCGGTTCCCGGACCTTCGGCCACCGTGCCGGATGACGAGGTGGTCGCCGCTCAACTGACGTGATCAAAGCTGATACGGATGCCGTTGCTGTTGTCAGCCCCGTTCTCCGGGCTGCCATCCGGCAGCGGAAACCTGATCGTCCAAAGCGAACCATGGCCTGACCGGAGCACCGCGGACCCGTTGATCTGCTTGATCAGGCGCCGCACCAGTCCGAGGCCCCGGCGCTTGTCCTCAACCGCCTCAACGAAGCCGACGCCGTCATCGGCGAAGAACAAGGTGGCGCCGCCCTCCCGTTCGCCGGGAAGCAGGGTCACGGAGATCGTCCCCGTGCCGCCAGGGAACGCGTGCGAGTAACTGTTTGAGATAAGCTCGGCGACGATGAGCCCGAGCGCCGTTACCGTATCCAGATCAAGGATCACCTCCGCCGCGCGGCAGATCAGCACGATTTTGGGCTTCTGAGGATCCTCCATTTCGGCGAAACTGGCGCAGAGTGATGACAGGTAGGCACCGAAATCAATTCTTTCGCCAAGCCCTGTGCCCACAAGGTGATCGTACACCCTGGCCAGGGTTATGACACTGCGCGCGATCGCACTGATGCCTTCCCGCTCGCCAGGCCCCGAGGCGGCCCGGAGTTGCCGTCCAAGCATGCCATACACAAGCTGAAGGTTGTTCCTGACACGGTGCTGCATCTCCTGTATGACGGAAAGCTTCTCCTTGAGGACCAGATTCGCGGTGGCCGCGGACCGCTCGCGGGCGCTGATCATCTGAATCCTGTCAGCGATCAGCGCGTTCACCCGTTCTGCCTTTTCCCGCAGGACACTGTTCAGCTTGGACGGGCTGACCGCTTCCGCCAGAACGGCCGCGAACGCGGTCATGAAGCCGATGTCACCTTCGTCATATGTTGTCCGGTCCGGGCTGCCGATTTCCAGCATGCCCCAAGGCTTGCCGTCCCTGTCCACAACATTGACGGCAGGCAGCATCGCCCGCTCGCCGCGGCCACCGGCTCCCGGAGCCGGAACAGCTTCGGAACCGTGGACCGGAGATCTGAAGATGGCAGGCAGCCCTGCAGCGAATGCGGCAGCCTGCGGCGAAGCCTCGCCTGCACATTGGATGATCAGCCCCGACCCGCCGGGAGGCCAGCCGGCAGCGGCCTCGACAACGAGATCGTTCTGTTCCCGGCGATAGCGCCAGACCATGCAGAATGGCACCCCCATGAGTTCGGAACACGCGCGCGCGCCTGCACCAATCAGGCAGGCTCGGTCGGTTTGGCCATGGGCAAAGCCGATGAAACTCAGGAACGCCGCCTGCTGCGAAAGGACCTGCGCGAGACTGCCGCCGGGCCTGCTGCCGGAGGCTGGCGCTGTCCTGAATGTCCTGAACGGCGCCAGCACGTGGAACCCGCCCGGATACGGCGGCGATGCCTTGCCGGTCGCGGCAATCTGCTCGACGATCTTGAGCGCCCGGATAAGGTCCTCCGTCCGGTAGGGCTTGTCGAGGACCGCTTCGCCGTCGGCGCCCGTCAGATTGATCTGGGTTCCATTGCCGGTGGCGTAGAGAACCGCAGGGCCAGGGTGTCCGAGCCTTGCCGCAATCTCCGTTCCCAGCCCGCCATCCGCCAGGCGCACATCAAGGAGCGCGAGATCCGGCTTGCACTGCCGGCCGAGGGTGATGCCCTCATCGACGGTACGCGCGACGCCGCACACCTCATAGCCATTCTCGACGAGAACATCCTCAAGCATGTCCGCCATCAGCAAATCGTCTTCAGCAATCATCACCTTGAGCATATGGCACCCGACACTTCGTTGGTTCTTTTTTCAGGCGGTTGGCAGGCGTCGTTGTGGCCTTCTGTTGCCCAGGGCACGGCCACCACAACAATACCGCGAACGGCCAGCCAGTCCCGGCTGGCCGGAAGGGCGCTACGCCACGGCGGCCTCTGGTGCGGGGAATCTCACGGTCCAAAGCGTTCCGCCATGGCCGGACTTCACGGCTGCGGTTCCGCTGATCTGTTCAACGAGCCGCTGGACCATGCCAATGCCCTGCCGCTTGTTTCCCGCCGCAGGTTCGAAACCATGGCCGTTGTCACTGACAGTCATGGTTGCTGCGGACGCGTCCTCCCGGTCATGGTACACTGACACACTGATTGTGCCGGGACTTCCTGTATCGCAAAATGCGTGGTCATAGCAGTTGGTTACCAGCTCCGCGACAACAATCCCAAGGGCCGCAACCGTATCGAGGCCAAGAATGACCCGCTCTCCGTCGCAAGCCAGCATGACGGTTCCCATCGGGGTTGCGTGGATCGAAGCGAGATTGCGGCACAGCGCCTGGACATAGCTGCCGAAGTTGGCGGTGCACGCCATCCCGGTGCCACGCAGATGGCCGTACACCTGCGCGAGCGTTGTCACGCGGAGCGCAATCGATCTGATGCCCCTCTGTCCGGCCTCGTTCGCGGTGTCATCGAACTGCCTGCCTAGCATCCCGCAAATAAGCTGCAGATTGTTGCGCACCAGGTGCCGCAGATCGGCAGCCATGACTTCCTTCGGTTCCAGCGGCCTGTCCTTCTCCCCGACGGATGCCGTCGGCACCGGCGCGCGCGAAGATGTGGCAACGGCAGCGGCCAGGACGTTGGCGAAACCGATCAGGAAGTCGATGTCGTGCTGGTCGTAATGCCGCCGCATGTTGCTGTCGCTTTCGCGCACGCCACAGTTCTGCCCGCAATCCCGCTGGAACCCGCCATTGCCGGAGCCTGGCGCGCGACACGGGTTGTCGCTGCCGGCGACGGCCCTGCCCATGGCGGACGCAAAGCCGTGCTCCGCGGGGAACGGCGGCAGCACGCACTCGTTGTCTTCCCCCAAATCGTTGCCGGATGCCGGCGCACCGGTGACGGAGGCATGTACGTCGTGCCAGCCATATCCAGCCTCGACAAGCGGGGCATTCCCGGCTGGACGGTAACGGCCTCCTTTGCAGAAGGCCAGACTTAGCCCTTCCGCGCAGACCCGCGCCGCTTCGGTCAGGATCTTCAACAGATCGCTCTCGCGGATGGCAAAGCTGCCAAACGCCGAAATGACCGCCTGTTGGCGGAGAGCTTTTCCGAACGGCGGGCCAATGGGAGTCATGCTAGCTTACCAGGTCAAGAACTGCGCGGTCAGGCTTGTGGCGGCGGCCGGGCGCGACAGCATCGGCAACTGTCCGGGCAATCCCGCCGGCCTCATAACCGTTCTCCGTCAGGATTTCTTCGGCCATGCCTGCGATTATCAGAGCGTCTTCTGCCGTCAGCACCTTCACGCCAATTGCCCTCCGCGTGTCCGGCCAACACCGCGGCCCGTCGGCGTGACACGCCGCCCGGCCGCATGGCCCGCACGCAATCCCTTCCGGCAGCCCAAACTACTTACCACAAGGCCAATCGTCGGCAGCAGTAATAATCCGTCCGGAAAAGCGATATTGGCGCGTAAACGCGCCTTGCCTGAGCCATTGTCCGCCTGCCGTACGGCCAATAACTGCCGACACGGACCGCCGTGACGTTCGGCATTCGAATAATATGAGCTGCTAATGGCCGCTTTGGCCCGGCCTATCACTTTGTTGTGTTCGCACCCTTGGCGGTGATGGCCTTTCCCTCCCCAGCATGGACGGCTCCGGCGTGGGGACTGGAAACCGCCCGGCCCAGGCCACGCGGCCAGCGCGGCCTGGGCCGGCAACACCGTGCCGGGGTTACATGCGGTGCTGGCCAGACCATCGCGTCCGGCGATGCTGATGGCGGTCTCCACGCCGGCGGACGCCCCCCAAGCACAAATGCCGCGGGCAGCCTGACGTCCAGCCAGCGCGCATCCTACAGGCCAGGCTGGCTTTCATCGTCCTCGGCGTCTTCCGGAACCGCGCCGTCAGGCAACGGCTCTCCGCTCCGCCAGCGGTCCTCCATCTCCTGCCGCCGGAAGGCGAAGTGGTATGACACCTCCTCGTGCGGATTGCGGGTGTCGTTATCCACGCAGACGACGAGCTTGTACAGCCTGGCGAGGTCAGGTTCGTCGAGTGCCTTGAGCCAGCCGATGTAGTCCTCGCGGTCCCCGAACGCCATCTGGCAGCTGCGCCAGCCGCCGGATGGCGGCTTCGGGCCATCCCACGCGGTGAGGATCAGGTGCCCGCCCGAGCGCCCTGCGGTCGCGAACTCGAAGGAGCCGTCGTCATCCCCGGGATAGGTGGAGTACGAGCCATCGGTGTACCTCGACAGCCCGTCGCTGCACGCATCGGACCAGATTTCGTCCCGGTTCTCCTCGACGTAAGCCTCCCAGGCCTTGTCGTAGGCCGGATCCGCCTTCTCGGCTCCGTTGTTGCGGCCGGTCTCATCCACCGCCCCGTTCACCTTGACGTTCCACGCAATGCAGAAGCCGCCATTGTTTTGGTTCATCGGCACATGGCCATGGTGACAGGCCAGAACGACGATGATATCCTCGCGGGTGGTGTGCGGAAACTTGTATGGCACCGTATCATCCGCGTTCGCCTCGAGCATCTCGGGCAGCAGGATGTTCTTGCCTGGCTTGCCTTCCGGCTTGCCCGCGACGATTGCCCGGTTCAGGGAGTCTCCCTGGTCAGGGCCTGACAGCGTGTCCAGGTCTTCGGCGCAGCCGCGGCGGTAACGCGGATTACCGTTGCAGAACCGGGAAAATTCCGCCCAGTCCATCGCCATGACGCGCTGGAACTCCGCTTTCTGCGCCGCAGACGGGCCGTAGTAGCCGGTCGGCTCACGCATATGCTCGTCCAGGATCACGGCCCTGTTGTCATCGTCGAGGACGACAATGCCGTTGCTTTCGGGGCCGATGACCCCCGCATCGTATGCTGCGGCGATCAGGACTGTGAAGGTGCGGTCGAAATCGAATTTCTTCCCGGCCTTCCACCCGTCAGCGTAAAGGTATGGCCCGATCCGGTTTTTAAGAGCGCTCATGGATGCCTCCTGGTCAGGTGTGACCATACCGCCCGTCCGTGCAAGCGACAGGCCGATGTGCGCGCCCGACCGCGCCTTGGCAAGTGCCCACAATCTGATCCTGGGTTTTCAGGACGGGCGCACCGGCATGCCGGCGGCTGGAGCGGTCGGCGTGGTCGTCGGCTATGCCGACAATTCCGAGTGGCCGCTGAGCACGGCGGCAGCACGGCGTCCCATCTGGAGCTGGCGGCCGACGAGATCGAGCATCTCGATGAAAGCCGGTGCGTGCGGAGGCGCTGGCGGGCCTTCGCCGCCTGTCCGCCGGGCCGACGTGACAGCGAAGGCGGCTATCACGTCATGATCCCTGCGAAAGCCGTAGCCTGCCGGGACGAGAACAGAACCCTGGCAGCGCGGATGCGTTCCTGGAGATCTCCTGCCTCCAGGTCACCGTCTCCCGCATTCTCGCCGTGCCGTCCGGCGGCAAGGATGAATGTCTCCGCGTCAATCTGCATGATTGGTGCCCCCGGGATGCGTCCGCTTCCACATCGTAATCCATGCACCTGCAAATGCGTCCCCCATGGTAACGTTGATCCACACGGTGGGGACGACAGGGATGGAACAGACCGACCACTTCGGGATATCTCACTGCCTGGACCGGATTGCCGCCCTGCGCTCGCTGCGGGATGGCTGGCATGACGGTGCGGGCGCGGCGCCGACGGCTGCGGCCGCAGAGGCGGCCTTGTCCCTGCTTGCCCTGAAACCGCGCATGGCCGGAAGCTACCGCATCTTCCCCACGGACCTTGGCGGCCTGCTCTTCGAGTTCGGGCGCCATGATTGGGATTATGCGGTCGAAATAGGGCCGGACGGACTGCTGTCAGTCTACGGCGTGGAGAGCGGCGGAGCCGGTGAAATGGCCACCGGAGCGCTTGCCGCGGACAGTCCGGAGTTCGCCGGCGAATTCGGCAGGGTTACCGCCGACCGCGGATGACAGCCGGAACGGCGGGACCGGCCCGCTCCGGCTGTCAACAGTATGGTGCGGAACAGCATCCCGATAGGGCCACCAGCCCGCCCGCTGCCAGCCCCGCTGTCAGGTTTCCAGAACCGGCTTGCCATACTGATCGGTGAACCGCGCGAAGGCCGGGCCCCGCGGGTCGACAGGAAATTTCCGGGCCAGGCACGCGCGCATCAGCATGATGGCGAGCTCGGGGCGGAGGGATGCGAAGGCCGCGCGGAGGGCGGTATCCGCGCACGCGGTCCACTCCGGCGGCAGAAGCGCCTCCCACTGCCGCAAGGCGGCGGATGGCCCTTCGGCCAGGCTGGCGGAAGGCGGTCTTCCTGCGCATCCACCAGCCATCCGATGATCGCTTCGGCGAACACGACGCCGCGGCTGGCGATGCCGGCAGACAGGCTGGCGTCGCCAGCCAGCAGCGCATGGCCGAATTCCGTGACCTCGCGGCTCACCGCCGCCGGAAGTTCCGCACGGCCGTCGCCGATTATATGGCGCGGGAAATCCGAGGCGGACCTCGCCCTCCCCTGGGCGACGATCCCGGAGACCAGGCGGCGGTCGTTGCATGGCTCTCCCGCCCTTGGCGCCCGCACGTCGATCCTTGCGGGCCACCCTCGGGGGTACGTCCGTCCCCCGCTCCGCTCGGCGGCCAGCATGCGGCCATATGCCTCTTCCGGGCTCCAAACAGTGCCATCGTCGCCGAACCACCGCGTGACAGCGCAGTCGCAGGCGAGGTTCCAAAGGAACGGATCCCGCTCCTCCCGGCGCGCCGCGGGCGCGAGCTCGAACCCAACGCGCCCGCGGCGCTCGGTCCTGGCTCCCGGGAACTTGGTCGGTTGGAGTGGCGCATGGATGGATTGCAAAAACTCGTCGCCGAACTGGACGGAATGTTGACCGGAAGGGCAGCAGAAGCTGCCTTCAATGCAGGACAAATGGGGTATATGTTCGCGGACGCAATCACGTTCGTTGCTGAAGTATCCAGTAATACTTACTATCTCGCCGACGGCGGTTACTCACGCTTGCTGATCGGTGATGAAGGGCATGTCCTCGGCCTGGATTCCGTAAGCCTGGCCGCGGTGAAAGCCAGATGGTCGGACAAGGATGTGATCGATGCAGCAGGGCGGCTGGAGGCGCTGCTGCGGGCGGCAGTGACCAAGGCGCTGGACGGTCCAGGCCGGCCGCAGCGGGTTTGAAGGCCGCCGGGCTGACGGCGGCCTTTTGTGGCGCCTACCGCTTCGGCGCGGACTCCGGCAGCAGTGTGTCCGCCGGGGCGCCGCGTTCCTCAACCTTCGCTTGCAGCGCCGACTTGACGAAACCATAGACCCTGTCGACCCCGAAGGAGAACCTTGTCCCGTTAGCGATGAAGCTGCCTGGCGTCATCGGGACGACCAGCTCCGGCGCCGCCATGTCCACGAGGTGGCCGGATCCGTTCAGGAAATCATGGATGCCGATCTGCACGTGCCCGGCCCGTCCGGCGCCGCTGACCCCAAGATGCCCGCCGTCGCCCCACTCCATCCGGAGCTGCGGCTTCAGCTCCGTGCGGAAAAAAGCGACCGGCACCCCACCGTAGCTGGCGTTGTCGAGCACCTCCATGGCGTCTTTCACCGAAATGAGCGCCGGGCGCGAGGAGTCCGCCACAACATTGATGCCGCGCCACATCTCAGCGACCCTGGCCTTGCGTCCTGATGGGTCGTCCGAGGCGGCGGGCTCCGCGTCGAGCCTGGTTCCGAGCCCCGCGTCGAGCCTGGTTCCGAGCCCGCCCGGCTTCGGCCTTGTAGGCGTCCGACGAAATGTTGACGAAGCGCAGAAACCTGCCAAAATTCGCGTCCGGGATCACGCCGAACGCGCTGCCGGCGGCGTCGGCGCTGTGAATCCACATAACCCGCGGCTCCCTCCTGGCCCGCCATGGGCTGACAGCCGCGGAAGTCACTTGCTTCCTCCCGTGGCAGGATATGTTCCCGGGACACATTCTGACCGGAGAGCCGCCATGGCGCAGGACATCCACATCATCGGACGCAGGTTCAACTGGACACGCGACAGCGTGGATTTCCGCTTCGCATGGGGTGACCTGGAATTCCGCGGCGCCGTGTCTTACTCGGCACAATTGGAGCATTTCGGCCTCCGGGACGGGTATCCGATGTGCGCCACCGGCCAGGTCGCCTGCTTTGACGACAATATGGACATCATCCTCGACATCGCCTGCCGGAAGATCGATGCGGGCGATCTCAACGATGGCGGCGAAGCGTTCGTCGACTCATGCGACGTTGCCGAGCCCGCCTTCCACATGGCGGCATAGCCGCTTTCCCGCTGCCCCCGCCCCGCCCGGGGCAGGGGCAACCGCCTTGTCCTTTGCACCCGCCTCCGCAACCATCCGTCAGGATTGGTGACACGGAGCAGCGCCCGGCATGTTTGTTCTGAGGAGCGTCTCCGGGGAAGCCATTGCCCAATGTGGCGGCTCCGGTCATCAAGTCAGTCGCGCATGAAGCGGTGTCACGCGCCACCGCCGCGGTGTCCGGGTTCCGCATTGACGGTTTCCGGGGCGCCTGGGGGGCGCTGGTAGCCACAGGCCACCTGGCGGACAAGCTCGCCTCCAGGCTGGACGGGCACCCCTCCAGCGCGGACCACTATGCAATTCACATGCCCCGGACTGACCGTCGTCATCGACCACATCGATCACCTCAATTCGCTTCTTTGCGGGCTGAACATGGCGGATCCGGACGGTGGCCTGGTCATCGAGCGGGAAGCCGGAGGCCATCTGCCGGACAGCACAGCTCCCTGGCGCGTCCAGGTCGATGCCAGCGGCGCGGCGGTGGCCACGTGGCGGCACATGGACGGGAGCCTGGCGAAGAGCGTGCGCTACGCGCCGGACGGCAGGCAGCCTCGACCATGCGGCCGGCGCGGCGGATTTCGCTCCCATAGCGGAAGAGAGGTTCCCGTCGCTGAGACGGCGGCGGGCTGTGCTGGAGGAGATCAAGGACGCCGCCGTCCGGGCAGCCGTCGCCTATGACGGGCAGACACACATCGCCCATCTGACCGGTTCCGGCACCATCGTCATCCGGAGCGCCGGGACCGGCGCGGCGGACAATCCCCATGGTCAGGCTTTGGGGCCGCGCGCCGGCCATGCCGCCGTTTTGGGGAGCGGCAGGCGCGTAGGCGCGCGTGGCCAGTGCGTCAGCCGGGACGATTGTGGCGGCCACGACATCTGCCCGGCCGGCGATGAATCGGCGGCCTTGGCCGAAGCCTGCTGTCCCTGAAGGCGAGGCGCATGGCGGCCCAAGGATTCGGGGCATCCCTGTCCATTTCCTTGACGGGCAGCCCGCGCAAAGGTATGGAAAGGGCCTGGAGATGGACGCCATGCAGGACGCATCACGCCGGATGAGCATTGTCGTTGGGGGCGATGCCGAGCAGTGGCATGTGTTTCGCGAGGACACCGAGGGGGAAGCGGGCGTCCGGGCGATTGAGCGGTTCCGCGCGTTCGCCTGCGCCTTGGATCCGGCGCGCGACGGCGTGCTCAAGATCGGCTCGACGGCGGTCTGCACACATTTTGGCGATATCGTCAGATTGCTTGGCATCCCTGCGGTGTTCGCCGCAGCCCCGCCAGGCGGCGCGCTTCCGGTGCTTGCGGAGGCTTTGCGCGACGGTGCCAGGCGCGACCGCGTGCGGGCTTTGGTGCGGGCGTCCGGGGTCACGGCGGACAGCCACGGCAACGTGAGGAGCGGACGGTTCAACATCCTCGACCAGATTGACGGCCGCCCGGCATGGGTGGCGTGGAAGCCCGGTGCCCGCGTGTGCCTCAGCGGCTTCCGGGTCGAACTCCTGGACACCGGGCGGGCCGGCATGCACATTCGGGTGGGCGTTCCCGTCGAAGGAAGCCCGCTGGACGCCCGCGGTTACCGCACCGAGCCGCCGCGGTTCATCTCCTCGGCGAAAATCCGGTCAGATGGCGTCTTTGCCGTTGCGCCCTGCGATCCGATCGACCCGCTCAGGCCCATTTCCGGCGGGACCACAGGCGACCGTTACGAGGACGCCATGCTTGTCTTTGCGCTCAGGGCTTTCTACGGGTGTCCGGAGGATGGCGTGAAGGCACTGCTGCTGGGCGAAGGCGCGTGCGCCGCAGATCCGCCGCCCTATGCCTGCAGACGGGCGGCCTGAGTCGGAATCGCCTTCCGGCGCAAAAACAGTTGACAAGGACATGGAGAGGCGCAAGAATTGGATGCCGCCATTCCTGGCGGCTATTATGGCATGGCGCCATCCAACGGCGCCGTCGGCCCGTCATCCAAACACGGGGTGTCGCTCACCGGAGTGACATTGATGTCCAAGTGCAATTCGGCGGCAATCGTGCCGGGCACCGAGTTCTGTGAAGAGTTTGTCGGCGGCATGCGGAACCGCATGGCGGTCAGTTTCCACAAATACGGACCTGTCGCCGAGGCGTATCCACACAGGGTCGACGCCATCGGCTCCCTGAGCGTCAGGCTCCAGAAGTATGTGGAAACCGGCAATACGGAATGGCTGATCGATGTCGCCAATTTTGCGATGATCGAATTCATGCATCCGCGCCACCCGGATGCGCATTTCCAGGGCACCGACGACGACGCCTCGCCTGGCCGCGTGTCCCTGAAGACGGGAAAGGATGACAAGCGGGGCAACCGGGAAATTGGCACCAACCCCAATTCCCGGCTCGCGCAGTTCCGGTAGCCGGGCGTCCGCCGTCAACGACGCCAAGCCAGAGCCTCGCCGCATGCCGCGAGCAGCAATTCTAAATGCGTGGTTTGGTCGTGTTTTTTCGTGCCGTGGCTCCGTGGCCGGGTGGGTTGAGTGCGAGACGGACTGCACCTGCGGTCATGGCGGTCGTATGGCCGCCGCGGCGATGGATCGGAGCAGGTGAGGCCAGTCCTGGAAGACCACGTAAACGGTGACAGTCCGCAGGTGCTCGAAGAAGCGGTATCTTGGACCGCGCGCGATAACGGCGGCTCGCCAGACAAGATCGGCGAGATAG
>Ga0302320_10019939_pt1 | contig 13421 bp, 9 predicted proteins | sample Bog_T0_3_FD_202130 | JGI IMG/M metagenome (GOLD analysis project Ga0302320, IMG submission 202130) | Peat permafrost microbial communities from Stordalen Mire near Abisko, Sweden - Bog_T0_3 | ecosystem: Environmental > Terrestrial > Soil > Wetlands > Peat | place: Sweden: Abisko, Stordalen Mire...
GCGTCGAGGTCGCTGCTGAGCCGAGCTGGTCCGGTCATCGATCGGTAGCCTAGCGTCAGCGTTGATGCCATGCCGGTAATGGTCATCGATCTCGCGATTTGGGCGGCCACGGGAAGAAAAATGCGGTTTGCGCCTTGTATTCGTCGAAGCCGGGACGGCCGGCCATCAATTTCTCAGTCAGGCGGGCGCCGGTCACATAGACCAGGAAATAGGCCATCAGCAGTGGCGAGCCCACCGTGGCCAATGACCACCAGCCGTTGATGGTGATCAGCCAAAGGCCGAACCAGACGGCGGCGTCGCCGAAGTAATTGGGGTGGCGCGTCCAGGCCCACAAGCCGCGGTCCATCACCACGCCGCGGTTCGCCGGATCGGATTTGAAGGTCTTCAACTGCCGGTCGCCGACCGCTTCGAAGGTGACGCCCACCAACCACACGGCCACGCCCACCGCGGTGACGGCGGCCAGCGGTTTCGGCGTCGCGCCGGTCACCGCCGACAGCTGCAGCGGGAGCGATACGAACCAGGTGATGAAGGCTTGCAGCAGAAAGACCTTGCGTAGCACCTGGCCCACAGTGGCGTCCCGCAGTAGCGCGGCGTAGCGGTTGTCCTCTCCTTTACCGGCGGTCTTGCGCTGAATGTGCCAGCTCAATCGCAGGCCCCAGATCGAGACGAGTGCCAACAGCAGCCACCGCCGGGTGGGGTCGCCGTGACCGAAGGCTGCGGCGACGGCGGCAATGGCCACAAATCCGATGCCCCACGCCACGTCGACGACGTTGTAGCGACCGATCCGCCTGCCGATGGCGAACGTGACCGAGTGCACGACGGCGAGGGCCAGAATCGAGCCGCCGGATACCTGAGCCAGGTTCGTCAGATGCCCCAAATTCACGTTGTCACCACCCGCTCTCGCGCGCGAACGTCCACTGATAGACGTTGAGGTAGCCGGATCGGAACCCAGCCTCCGAGTATGCCAGATAGAGCTCCCACATCCGGCCGAACGCCTCGTCGAAGCCCAAGTCCGCCAACGCATCTCGCCGCTGGATAAACTGCTTGCGCCAGAGCCGCAACGTCTCGGCGTAATGCGGACGCAGCGAGGTCATGTCGACCGTGCGTAGACCGGTGTGGTGCTCGGTGATGGCCGCGATCGCATGGGTGGAGGGCAGCAGTCCGCCGGGGAAGATGTACTTCTGGATCCAAGTGTGGGTGTTGCGGCTGGCCAGCATCCGAACGTGCGGCATGGTGATCGTCTGGATGGCTACCCGCCCACCCGGTCGCACGAGCCGTTCGAGCGTGGCGAAATACCCTGGCCACGAGTGGTATCCCACGGCCTCGATCATCTCGACCGACAACACGGCGTCATAGCACCCGTCGACGTCGCGGTAATCGCACAGGTCGATCTGCACCAAGTTGGACAACCCTGCCTCGGCCACCCGCAGCCGGGCCAGGCGCTGCTGCTCGACCGACAAGGTCACCGAGCGGACGTGGGCTCCGCGGCCGGCCGCGCGGATGCACAGTTCGCCCCAGCCCGTGCCGATTTCGAGCACCCGGCTACCGGGGCGGACGCCGGCCATATCGAGCAGTCGATCGATTTTGCGTCGCTGCGCTTCGGCCAAGTCGGACGACTGGGGTGTCCGGGCCGGCAGCTCGCTGAACAGCGCGCACGAGTATGTCATGGTTTCGTCGAGGAACTCGGCGAAAAGGTCGTTCGATAAGTCGTAGTGTTCGGCGATATTGCGCCTCGACTGATCGCGGCTGGCGCTTCGCCAGCGGGGGCGGAAGGCCGGGGCAATCGGGCGCAGCCATTGCAGCGTCCCGGGCACCAGCTCGGCTACCGAGCTGGCGAGGACGGTCAACACCTGCGTCAGGTCTTTCGACGACCATTCACCGGCCATGTAGGACTCGCCGAACCCAATCAACCCATGCCGTCCAATCCGGCGCGCCAGCGCGTCGGGCTGGTGGATCACCAGCGTCGGCGCCGTAGGGTCGGCGGCACCGATCACTGTCCCGTCGGTGTAGATCATTCGCAGTGGCAGGCGGGCGGCCGCGCGGCGCAACAGCCGGTCGGCGACCACTGCAGATACCGCGGCGACGGGGCCCGACGGCACCTTCGGGACCGCGGGCCATCGACCGGAATCCACTGCCACCGAGGGCTTTTGGACAGTATCTCTGTCGGTTTGCAGGCTCATCGCGGCACCACTGGAACTCGACGTAACCACAACTTGATCCCCTGTATCCGGATACGCGCCGCCACCACAAACGGTGCCAGCGGCGAAATGAATTGCATGATCGCGACTTCTTTGATGGTTGCCGGACGCCGCTGTCCGCGCAGGTTGGCTGTGAAATCCGGGGTAGACGACCGTTCGTCATGGTGCAGCGCCACGGTGATATCGACCTCGCTGTCGGGTCGTGGCGCTTGAACCAGGTAATACCCGTCCACTTCGAAGAACGGCGAAACGTAGAACTTCTTGGTCGTCGCCACGGGCAGGTCGGCCGGTGGCAACAAGTAGGCATGCCGTTGGCCATAGGTGTTGTGCACCTCGGCGATCACATGCCGCAGCTGGCCGTCGCCGTCGTGGCACCAAAAGACGCTCAGCGGGTTGAAGACATAGCCGAAGACGCGTGCCTGCAGCAGCGCGGTAATAGGGCCCTCCGGCAGGGCCAGATCGTGATCGGCGAAGACGGCGCCGAGCCTGTCACGCAGCGAGCCGTGCGACGGCTCGCACGAAGTGTTTGAAAAGTGATCGGAGGCGCGGAATCGGGCGAAAGGTCGCAGCCACCAGGGCAGCCGGGGAAGATCGTCAACGTCGACGTACCAACTGTAGCTTCGGTATTCGAATGAGTGCTGCACCGTGGCCGTTCGGCTGTGGCTGATCGTGGTGCGGTAGATCGCCGGTGTCAGTGCTGGCGTCAGCATGGGGTGACGAACTCCCGCTGGGTTACCGCCGGCCAGTCGGCGCCGAGCCGGCGGGCCGCGCGTAGTCCCGATGCGGCTCCGTCCTCGTGGAATCCCCAGCCGTGGTAGGCGCCCGCGAAGACCACCCTATCGTCGTCCAGCGTCGGGAGTAAGCGCTGGGCTGCAACGGATTCCGGCGTGTAGAGCGGATGGCTGTAGTTCATCTCTGCAATCACTGACTTAGGATCGACCCGGTCATGGCCACCGAGGGTGACCAGATACCGGCGGTTGCCCTTGATGCGCATCAGTCTACTGACGTCGTAAGTGACCACCACACGGTCGGTGCCGGGCGTGAACAGGTAGTTCCACGATGCGCGCGCGCCCCGGTGGCGGGGCAGTACCGATTCGTCGGTGTGCAGCTGAGCCCGGTTGGTCGAGTAGGGGATCGCGCCCAGAACGGCCCGCTCCCAAGGGGTCACGTCGTCGAGCAACAGCAGCGCCTGGTCGGGATGGACGGCGACGACGGCCGCGTCGAACAACCGCGGTGCGTCCCCGCCCGCCCGCAAGACCACGCCGTCGGGCACCCGCTCCACCGAGTGCACCGGCGTTGCGATCAAAACCTCGGCGAGCCGGGCCGCGACGGCCTGAACGTACGTGGCCGAACCTGCGGTGACGGTGCGCCAGGTTGGCGAACCAAAAACCGACAGCATGCCGTGATGTTCGAGAAACACGAACAGGTACCGGGCCGGATAGCGCAGGGCGTCGTCGCCCGCGCAGGACCAGACCGCTGCAACCAGGGGCGTGACGAAATAGTCGACGAAGTAGGACGAGAACCGGTGCCGTTTCAGGAAGGCTTCCAGAGTCTCCTGGTCCCCTTCGGCAGTGTCGTCACGCAGCAGTCGCATTGCGGCGCGGTGGAAGCGGACGATCTCGCCGAGCATCCATAGATGCCGGGGCCGCAGCGATTGCCGGCAGACGAACAGCCCCCGGATTCCGAGGGCTCCGGCATATTCGAGTCCGATGTCATCGGCACGCACCGACATCGACATCTCGGACTCCTGGGTGGCCACACCGAGTTCGGCGAACATCCGGCACAACGTTGGATAGGTCCGGTCGTTGTGCACCAGGAACGCCGAATCGACGGAAACAGTCTGGCCGTCTGGGCCGTCCGGATCGTCGACTATGTGGGTGTGCGCGTGGCCGCCGAGCCGCGCGTCGGCTTCATATAGCGTCACCCGGTCCCGCCCGGACAATGCGTAGGCGGCGGTGAGGCCGGCCACCCCACTGCCGATGACCGCTACCGAACGCGCGTGTGACTGATTCACAATCCCTATTCGTAGCCGCCGACCCGCCGGACGGGCTGCAGGGTTTTTAGGCAAGCAGCCCACCGCGACATATAAACCACGCACACGACACGCCGCTGACCAGTCTGCGCCGTTTACGTCTCGAGGAGCAAGTTCAGCGAGTCGACGGGCTGGTGGGTGCGGTGGCCGCAGTTATCCGAAAGTGAACGAAAATACTTGCAGGCCTTTGGTGACTCGCATGTCGAGTTGATCGCGGCGCGCGGTGTTGTCGGCAACGATCTGATGCAAGGTCGGTGGCCCGCTGATCTGCGTCGTGGTCGTCTGCTGATCCCGGGTCACGGTGATAGTCCCGGTACCGCCGACGACGGCGTAGACGTCTTTTCCGTTGTAGTTGAGCCGGATGGCGGCATCGTCGCTGTTGGCGATGGCCCCCTGGTCGTCCAGCGTCCAGCTACCGAGCAGCGCGAATTTGTCATTGGCCAAATTCGCCGGGTAGCCAAACGTCGCGGTGCCCGCGTGGTAATCGCCGCCCCCGCCGTAAAATTCGGCCTTGCCGAAGCCCAGGTAGGTCTCGGGTGTGAGCCGGGTCTGCGGAGTGGTGTCGGCCGAGTGCGCCGCACCGGGCAGCCGGACGTCGGGGTTGGCGTCGACCAGCAATTGGCGGATGAGTTTTTCGGTGCCGTCGTAGTCGCCTTCGCCGAACTTGGTGTGCCGGACGTTTCCGTCCGCATCGATCAGGTACTCAGCCGGCCAGTACAGGTTCTGGAAGTTGTTCCACGTGGTGTAGTCGTTGTCGAGCGCAACGGGGTAGGTGATGTGCAATGCGGCGGCGCCACTGGCGACGTTGCCGGGGACTCGTTCGAACGCGTACTCCGGGGTGTGCACCCCGATGGCGACGAATCCGTCGTCTTTGTAACGGTTGTACCAATCGACGACGTGCGGGATGGCGCGTTGACAGTTGATGCACGAGTACGCCCAGAAATCGATCAAGACCACCTTGCCCCGCAGCGACGCCAGATCGATCGGTTTGCCGTCCGGGGTGTTGAGCCACTGGGTGATACCGCTTACGGCCGGCGTCGGACCGCACTGTTGCAGCTGTTCAGCGCCCTCGGCGCAGTCGGCCAGGCGACCGCCGGGGCCGCCCGGATTCAGCTTGTGCCGGATGTCGGAAGCCCCAAGTCCGCGCTGCATCGCTGCCGTGTAGTCGGGGACGGCGCGCTGCAGCATTGCCGGCAGGTTGAAGACCAGTGCGACGGCCAGCACGATCATCGTGATTCCGCCGGCGATCTGAACTGCGCGCTGGCGGCGCCGGAATGCGCCGACCCGTTGCGCGACGCGCCGCCCGGCCAGCGCGAAAATCAGCAGCGGGAGTGCGGTACCGATCGCGAACGTCGCGGTCAGGATTAGCGTCGGCAGTCCGATCGATCCGATCGACCCGATAGACAACGTGCCGCCGGCAACCACGATCGCGGCCAGCACCGGACCCGCGCACGGCACATACAGCGCACCCAGTGTCAGGCCCAGCCCGAAACCATTCCTGCGGAAGTTGTTTGAGCCGATCTGGCGCTGCGGGATGCGGGCGAAGGGTCGCTCGATCAGATGTTGCAACGGCGGGAAGATCAATCCGAGGCCGATGACGGTCAGCGTCACCAGGGCGGCCCACCGGATCGCGTCCTGCGGCAGATGCAGCACCGACAGCAGCGCGGAACCGGCCAGGGTGACCGCGCCGAAGCTGCAGACCAGGCCAGCGATCACCAGATACGGTCGCGCCGCCGAGCTGCTGCCCTGGGTGCTGTCCCGGGTGCCGTTTACGCCGGAAAAGAACAGCACGGGGAGCACCGGCAAGATGCATGGCGAGATGCCGGTGATCAAGCCGCCAAGGAACCCGATCAGGGCGACGGTGTACATGGCTGCTATTCGGAATGACCGGAGGTACGGACGGCCTAGTCGCTGTAAGCGAGCGACCGGTCCGGCGGATGGGGTTCGACATGCTCGACCGGTGGTCTGGCGGGCCGCGTACGCACTCGCATGGGCCACCAGAACCAGCGCCCCAGCAGCGCGGCGATGGACGGCGTCATGAACGAGCGCACGATCAACGTGTCGAACAACAGACCCAAGCCGATGGTGGTGCCCACCTGACCGATCACCCTCAGATCACTGACGGCCATGGACGCCATCGTGAACGCGAACACCAGGCCCGCGTTGGTCACGACCTTGCCGGTACCACCCATCGAACGGATGATGCCGGTCTTCAATCCGGCATGGATCTCCTCTTTGAACCGGGAGACCAACAGCAGGTTGTAGTCAGATCCCACGGCCAACAGCACGATGACGGACATCGCCAGCACGAGCCAATGCAATGGGATGCCGAGAATGTGTTGCCAGACCAGCACGGATAGCCCAAAAGAAGCGCCCAGAGATAGAGCCACCGTACCCACGATCACGGCGGCCGCGATAAGGGCTCGCGTGAGGATCAGCATGATGACGAAGATGAGGCAGAGGGAGGAGATTCCCGCGATCATAAGATCCCATTCGGCGCCCTCCGCGATGTCCTTGAAGATGGCGGCCGTGCCGGCCAGGTAGATCTTGGAGTCCTCTAGCGGAGTCCCCTTGAGCGACTCTTCGGCCGCCGTGCGAATCGCGTCAATACTCGCGATGCCCGCGTCAGAGGCAGGGTCTCCCCGGTGCAAAATGATGAAGCGGGCTGCGTGTCCATCTGCGGATAGGAAGTTATTCATGGCCCGCTTGAAGTCTTTGTTCTCAAAGACCTCGGGTGGAAGGTAAAACGAGTCGTCGTTCTTAGCGCCGTCGAAAGCGTGACCCATGGCCGTCGAGTTTTTGCTCATCTCGTCCATCTGAGCGAAGATGCCGGACATGCTGCTGTGCATCGACAGCATCATGGTCCGCATGCTCACCATGGTGTCGATCATCGGTGGGAACTGGGCCACCATCTCGGGCATCAGCCGATCGAGGTCCTGAATGTCGGCTACAAGCGACTTCAGTTTGTCGTCGATCTCGTCCACGCCGTCCAGTGCGTCGAATATCGACCTGAGCGACCAGCAGACCGGAATATCGAAACAGTGCTTTTCCCAATAGAAGTAAGAGCGGATCGGTCGAAAGAAGTCTTCAAAATCCGAGATGTGATTGCGAAGCTCATTGGTGATTTCCTGCATGGCTTCGGTGTCGGCGACCATGTGGTGAGTAGTACCGACAAGCTTCGTCATCAAGCTGTACATCGTCTGCATCGTCGCGATCGTCTTGGCCATTTCGTCGGCCTGCTTGAGCATGTCATCCATCTGCTTGCGCTGATAATGCATGGTCTGCGTCTGACCAGCGTTTTGCATGCTCATCTGGAACGGGATGGAGGTGTGGTCCATCGTCGTCCCATCGGGCCTGGTTATTGCTTGCACCCGTGAAATTCCTGGAACGTGGAAAATGCCCTTGACCAGCTTGTCCAGCACCAGAAAGTCCGTGGGATTGCGCATGTCATGATCCGACTCGATCATGAGAACCTCGGGCTTCATCCGCGCCTGGGAGAAATGGCGGTCCGCGGCCGCGAATCCCTGATTGGCGGGGATGGTCGCCGGCAAGTACGCGCGGTCGTTGTAGCTGGCCTTGTATCCGGGCAACGTGACCAAGCCGACGAGGGCGACGGCCAGCGTGGCGGCGAGCACCGGCAGAGGCCACCGAACCACCACGGTGCCTATCCGCCGCCATCCCCGAACCAGGATCTTCCGCTTGGGGTCGAACAGGCCGAAACGGCCGCCGACGGTCACGACTGCCGGCACCAACGTGAGCGCAACGACGACTGCGGTCAGCATCCCCGCCGCGCACGGGATGCCCAGGGTTTGGAAGTACGGCATTCGGGCGAAGTGGAGGCAGAAAGTGGCCCCGGCGATCGTCAACCCGGAGCCCAAGATGACGTGGGCCGTTCCGCGGTACATCGTGTAGAAGGCCGCTTCCCTGTCCTCGCCGGCCTGCCGGGCTTCCTGATATCTCCCGAAGATGAATATCCCGTAGTCGGTTCCGGCCGCCATCGCCAGCGAAGTGAGCAGACTGACCGCAAAAGTGGAGAGCCCGATAAGACCGCTATGCCCGAGAATCGCGACGGCGCCGCGTGCCGCGAGCAGTTCGACCCCGACCGTGATGAGCAGCACTATCACGGTGGTGATCGAGCGGTAGACGAGTAGCAACATGAGCACGATTACCGTGACCGAGGTCGCGGTGACCAGCAGCATGGATTGGTCGCCGGCGTGGTGCATATCCGCGGCCATCGCCGATGCCCCGGTGACCCACGTGGTGACTCCGGGCGGCGCGGGCACGCTGTTGACGATTTTGCGAACTGCGTCAACGGATTCGTTGGCCAGTGGTTCGCCTTGGTTACCGGCGAGTGCTACCTGCACATATGCGGCCTTGCCGTCGTTGCTTTGCGCTCCCGATGCCGTAAGCTGATCCCCCCAGAAGTCCTGGACGCTCTGCACATGCGGGTCGGCGCGCAACTTACGAATCAGCACGTCGTAATACTTGTGAGCATCGTCGCCGAGGGGCTGATTACCCTCCAAGATGAGCATTGCCTGACTGTCGGTACTTCCTTCTTTGAACACCTTGCCGATGCGTTTCATCGCCTCGAACGACGGCGCATCGCTAGGGCTCAGGGAGACCGAACGTTCTTGCCCGACCTGCTCCAGCGACGGGACGGCGACGGACAGCAAGACGATGATTCCCAGCCAGCCCAGGATGATCGGCACCGCAAGCCGGTGGATCATCCTGGCGATGAACGGCCGTTCGTTCTCGGTGTGGATGGGGGCGTCGTTGGCGAATTTTGTAGTCATGCGGACTTCACCACGCAGAAGGTATAGGCGTCGACTTCATTGGAAACCCGCTCGGCTTTAACCTCGCCGTCCACGGTTATCCGGCAGCCAATGCTGTCGCTATCACCCTGTGCCACAAGGTTTCCCATCACTGCTGGCTTGGTCGTCGAGACATCCAACGTCCAAGGCAATTTGGCTCCGTCAACTCGCTGAGGGTCTGAATTCACGTCGAAGTAGCTGATGTCCGCGACTGTTCCGGCCGGGCCGAAGACCTCGTAAACAATCCGCTTGGGATTGAACGGTTTGGCGCTCCCCATGTTGCTGTCTGCGTAGGACTCCCGCTTGTTCGAGCCGAAGTAACCGTGGACTCGGTAGACCGCGAACGCGCTGACGGTGACGACCACCAGGACCACCATCGGAATCCAAAACCGCGACAGAAGCCTGAAAATTGGAATCCCTTTCGCCGGTTGGCATTTCTGCTGGCGGAGGGTGCTCGGTCCGCCTCACGTTCCTTTTGACACGTTCAACTACAGATCACAGCGCCGGCCCGATCGCCCCCGGTAGGCGGCTGTACCCCGGCCATCCCCAGCTGGTGGCGCTCGAGTGACAGAGTAACCAAGCCTTACCTAAGTGCAGCTGGCGCGTCCACCCTAGGCCGGAACTCGTCACCTCCTTCCCCTTGCGCCCTGAAGTGTAACGCATATCACGTGCGTAACGGCAGGCTATCGCCCGGCGAACCTCTCGCAAACCGGGTAAGTCCCATCTTGGGTGTTACGCAAATCACGCGACGTGCGTTACACAAATCACATGACGTGCGTTATACAAATCACACGATGTGCGTTATCCTCTGCCGATGGCGCCGGTGACGTTCCAGCGCGCCCGCACCGAGGAAAACAAGCGCCAACGTGCGGCGGCGCTGGTCGAAGCGGCGCGCTCACTGGCGCTCGAGACCGGCGTTGCGTCGGTGACGTTGACCGCCGTCGCCAGCCGCGCCGGAATCCACTATTCCGCGGTGCGCCGCTACTTCACTTCCCACAAAGAGGTCCTTCTGCATCTTGCCGCCGAAGGCTGGGTGCGGTGGTCGGCCACGGTGTGCGACAAATTGGCCGAGTCCGGTCCGGTATCGCCGTCGCGGATGGCCGAGATATTGGCCAACGGCCTGGCCGACGATCCGCTGTTCTGTGACCTGCTTGCCAACCTCCACCTGCACCTGGAGCACGAGGTGCACATCGACCGGGTTGTCGAGATCAGGCGGACCATCGCAGCCGCCGCCATCGCGCTGGCGGGCGCCATCGAGCGTGCGTTGCCCGCGCTCGGCCGTTCCGGCGCCTTTGACATGTTGATCGCCGCCTACTCGTTGGCCGCCGCTTTCTGGCAGATCGCCAATCCGCCGGAGCGGCTCACCGACGTCTATGCCGAGGAGCCCGAGGCCCTCCCGCCGGAGTGGAACATCGATTTCGCGTCCGCGCTCAATCGACTGCTCACCGCCACGTGCATTGGCCTCGTATCCGAATCGCAGTCAGCACAAGAGACCGGTGGCGCGAAGTGAATCAGATTTGGGGGAGGAGCGCGGATTTGGCGTTCCATCCCGCGCCGCGCTCGGGCCTGGTGGTGTGTTTAAGATACTTAGTGCATCAAAGCAATTGTGGGGCCGTATTGAGTCGTACCGTTGAGCGAAAGGTCATTGGTTGGTGAAGATTCCAGTTGCCGACACGCTCAAAAGGCTGTGGGTTCCACTCGTGATCGTGATCGTCGTATTGGTCGCGGGGTTCGTTGTCGATCGGATTCGCGGCATCTTCGGCAATCACGACAACAGCGGGATCACCAGTAACAGCTTGGACGACATCAAGCCGTTCAACCCCAAACACGTGCTTTATGAGGTTTACGGCCCCGCCGGGACTGTCGCCGACATCAACTTTCTCGACGTCAATGCCACGCTTCAGCAAAAAAGCAATGTACTCCTGCCGTGGACGCTCTCGGTCACCACAACGCTTCCCTCGGTGAGCGTGAACGTCGTAGCGCAGGGCGACACGGACCAGATCGGCTGCCGAATCACTGTGAACGATGTGGTGAAGGATGAAAGGTCCGTGAACGAAATGAATGCCCAGACCTTCTGCATAGTCAAATCGGCATGAGCAACAACCAGGCCGCGGGCCTCCCACATATGCCGTTTTTTGCCCGGACGGTCCACAAGTTTGCGGTGCTGATCGTCCTGGCCTGGGTCGGGTTGGTCGTGTGCCTGAGCATGTTCGTCCCCGACCTGGAATCGGTCGGCAAGGCACACACAGTGCCGATGAGCCCGAAAGAGGCGGCGTCGATGCAGGCGACGCAGCGCGTCGGCAAGGTGTTCAAGGAGTTCGACAGCGACAGCAATGTGATGATCCTGTTGGAGGGCAGTCAGCCGCTCGGCGACGACGCCCATCACTTCTATGACCAGCTGATCAAGAAGCTGCGGGCGGACACAACGCACGTCGAGCACGTGCAGGACTTCTGGGGTGATCCGTTGACTGCGGCCGGCTCGCAGAGCTCGGACGGTAAGGCCGCCTATGTGCAGGTGTATCTCGTCGGTAACCAGGGCGAGAGCAAGGCCAACGACTCCGTCAGGGCGGTCCGCAAGCTGGTGGAAGACACGCCGCCGCCGCCCGGGGTCAAGGCCTATGTGACCGGCGCGGCGGCGCTGACAGCCGATCAGTCGGCGGCCGGTGACAAAGGCGTCGTCTTGGTCACCATGATCACTTTCCTCGTGATCATCGTGATGCTGCTGTGGGTCTACCGTTCGATCGTCACCGTCATCGTCACCCTGCTGATGGTGATGCTCGAACTGTTTGCGGCGCGACAGGTTGTCGCGTTTTTGGCCGATAACAACATCATTGGCTTGTCGACCTTCGCGGTGAACCTGCTGGTGTTGATGGTGATCGCGGCAAGTACCGACTATGCGATCTTTGTGCTGGGCCGGTATCAGGAGGCGCGGTCGATCGGTGAGGACCGGGAACAGGCCTTCTTCACGATGTTCCACGGGACCGCGCACGTGGTCCTGGGCTCCGGCCTGACCATCGCCGGCGCGATGTATTGCCTCAGCTTCACTCGGCTTCCGTATTTCGAGAGCCTTGGCGTCCCGTGCGCGGTGGGGACGCTTGTCGCCGTTGCCGCGGCGCTCACGCTGGGCCCGGCCGTGTTGACGGTGGGAAGTCGGTTCGGCCTGTTCGATCCGAAGCGGAAGATGCGGACGCGGGGTTGGCGGCGGGTGGGCACCGCCATTGTTCGGTGGCCCGGGCCGATCCTGGCCGTGTCGATCGCCATCGCGCTCATCGGCTTGCTCGCGCTACCCGGGTACAGGACGAATTACGACAACCGCCAGTATCTGCCGGATAGCACGAAGGCGGTCGTCGGGTATGAGGCCGCGGAGCGGCATTTCTCCAACGCCCGGATGAATCCGGAATTGCTGATGATCGAGACCGATCACGACATGCGCAATCCGGCAAACATGTTGGTGCTGGACAGGATTGCCAGGGGCGTCTTTCACATCCCGGGCATCGCGCGGGTCCAGACGATAACCAGACCTTTGGGCGCGCCGATCGAGCACACCTCGATCCCGTTTCAGATCAGCATGCAGAACACGACGCAGGTCGAAAACTCGCAGTACATGAAGAAGCGTATGGCGGACATGCTTCATCAGGCCGACGCCATGCAGAACACGATCGACACGATGAACCACATGTACTCCATCATGCAAAGGTTGGCCGCCGTCACTCACCACATGGACGGCCTCACGCATGAAATGCTCGCCGTGACAGCCACATTGCGGGACAATATCGCCAACTTCGATGATTTCTTCCGGCCACTTCGTAGCTACTTGTACTGGGAGAAGCACTGCTACGACGTTCCTAGCTGCTATGCGCTGAGATCCATTTTCGACGCGCTCGACGGTCTGGATCAGATCACCGAGAAGTTCGCGTTCCTGTCCGACGACATAGCCAAGTTGGATGCGTTGATGCCTGAGATGTTGGCGACGTTTCCGTCGATGATCGAGACCATGACGACGATGAAGTCGATGATGCTTACGATGCACAGCTCACAGGCTTCGCTGTATGACCAGATGGACGTGATGAGCCAGAACTCCACCGCCATGGGTCAGGCGTTCGACGCGGCTAAGAACGACGACTCGTTCTACATTCCGCCGGAGGTCTTTGATAACCCCGATTTCAAGCGCGGTTTGAATATGTTCCTGTCGCCCGACGGCCACGCCGCCCGTTTCATCATCTCCCATGACGTTCCCCCCGCGACGCCCGAAGGCATTTCGCATGTCGAGCCGATCAGGACAGCGGCGAAGGAAGCCATCAAGGGAACGCCACTGGAGGGTTCCAAGATCTGGCTCGGCGGCACGGCCGCGGTCTATAAGGACATGCGCGACGGCTCCAA
>Ga0302320_10019940_pt1 | contig 13421 bp, 7 predicted proteins | sample Bog_T0_3_FD_202130 | JGI IMG/M metagenome (GOLD analysis project Ga0302320, IMG submission 202130) | Peat permafrost microbial communities from Stordalen Mire near Abisko, Sweden - Bog_T0_3 | ecosystem: Environmental > Terrestrial > Soil > Wetlands > Peat | place: Sweden: Abisko, Stordalen Mire...
CGGGCCGCTGTAACCGTTTCCGCCGGTGAAGTAATTCGTGCCATAACCGGTCTTTGTCACACCCACCGAGCCGGAGGTGTTCTGGATGGTTCCTGAATAGACGCTGTTTGAGTTTGCATTGCCAATAGTCAGGACATAGTTGCCATTATTTCCGGCGGCCAGATTGTCAATCACACCCAGGTTGTCCCCCGCATCTTCAAGCCCGTTAACGGTCGGGCTATACCCGTTCAAATCCAACTCGCCTTCCACATAAAGATTTCCAACGTGCGCCCCGGTGGGGATGGCGGTGGCAATGCCCAACTGAAGAATGGCATTTGCATTGACCGACACCGCGTCCTGAACCAGCGGGAAGTATAAGAGGGGGCCAGTCGTATAAGCGCCATTGGTTGGGTTCGAAATATTGGTCACAGTGAAGTAATTGGTGTAGACCCCGACATCAACAAACAAATTTGTGTAATAGTTGGTGGTCCCGTTATATGTGCCGGCGCCGATGAATATGTTTGTGTTCACCACCAGGTTCGTGCCGAAAAAGTTGGCCGCGCTAAGCCTGACAAAGCCGCCGGAGATGGGGGCGACGCCATTGGCGGTGCCCTGATCGGTGACTATCACATAACCGGCGCCGTTGGTGCCGGCGCTGATGGCGCCGGACACGAAAAGAGGGGCGGAGCCGCCAAGCGTCAGGGTATTGGTGAAGAGGGCGATTGTGCCGCTTTCAGTGTTCGTAAAATTATTCGTAGTGGTGATCCCGCTGAGAGGGGTGGTGTTTCCAAGGGTGGAATTGTTCTGAAAGGTTTGCGACACGCCAAGCGTGAGGGGAATGGACTCCGAATTCTGCCCGTAATTGTCACTGATGCCATTGGTGATCTGCAGGGCGTTGCCACTTACGTTGATTCCGTTGGTGTTGAAAGTGATTGAATAAATCCCGAACTGGTTGGTGTATCCACCAGCGCCGGTCTTGATGACCGTCGTTGGAAAATTGTTCGCCGAATTCGTAAAGAGCGGCAAGGCGAGGGCCTGGGCCTGGCTCCCGAATATCAGGGCGTCACCATTGGACGACACTCCCTGGGCCGACCATGCCGCTTTATTGGTCCAGGTTGCGGTGCCAGTGGCTGAACCCAGCCATGTTTCGGTTTGGAACTGGGCGCGCGCGGCCGAACACCAGCAGAGGATTGCAAGCGTAATCAACAACTGGAGGGACGAGCGCCGCGACTTGGCGCCAAGCAGATACTTTACGATTGAGGCTTTCTGGTTCATAGGTCTTGGGTTTGGTTGGTTGGTTAGAGTTTGTGCGGCAAATTGTTTCAAATTGAAGGGGACAGCTTTATCACGGCATATTGATGATCACATCCTGCTTGTTGAGCGCCGGCACAGGCAGGGCGGTCGAGGTGTCGTTGAGGGAATTTGTCAAACCCTTGAGCGTGGATCCCTGGACACTGCCATCGGAGAGGAGGAGATTGCCGGAATCCTGATGCAAATCAGCATCCGTCCAACCCCACGGCATCGGATGGATCGCCGGGCCGGAGATGCCGGGCGGATTGGCGGTGGAGTTCCAGGCAAAACCCCTGCCCATCATGTTCATTGAATCCGCCGGCAACACTCCGCCGGAGCCAGCCGCAATCGCCTGGGCGCCCACCTTGTTCTGAAAGGTGTTTCCTATATTGCGGTCACCGGAGAGAATCATCTTCGGCTTTTTGTCCGTGGAGTCGCCTATGACAAAGTAACTAAGACCTTCCAGCGAGAATGAACCCCATGAGATCGCCGCAGAAGCCTTGACGCCGTCCGAGGCCGGGGAGTTGTCAGTCGGGCAATACAAAACCTTGGGCGTGTTCAACTCGTTGGACATGACCATAAAGAGGTTGGTCAATCCATAAATGCCATTGCCAGCACCGGTGGCGGGAGGATTTCCGGCACCCATGGCCGTCACCGAATTGACGCTGGCGCTGTAAATGGACTCCTGCGCGCCCCATGACGCGGTGCTGACGGCCATGGGATATTTATCGCCGTGGTCGCCCTCCCAAACGTGGAAGGCCAGGCCAATCTGCTTGAGATTCTGGATGCACTGCGCCTTGCGGGCGGCCTTTTTGGCCTTGGCCAGCGCCGGCAACAACAGTGCCGCGAGGATGGCTATGATGGCTATGACCACAAGAAGTTCAATGAGCGTGAAGGCTTTTGATGGCTTTACTGCGTTGCTTTTCATTAGGATTGTTTGGTTAATATGACGCAAGGCTCTGATCGAGTCAACAAGAAAAATCACTTTTTTTCCGCCTGAACCACCGCCGTCCTGACGGCGGCGGCAACGGGGCGCATGATTCCGATTATTGGCTTTGTTTTCAAAACTCGCGGCTTGGTTTGTTTTGTGTGTTTGTTTTAGGCGAATGAGGCGAATGTAAAAATTTCTATTTTTGCGATTCGCCACCGGGATTCGTGCAACCAATCTACATTGTTCCAAAAATGTTGCCATCGCCAGTTCTGGTGACACGGGCGAAAAGCACGCCGGGTCAATTTGCGGCCTCCGTCCCGTCCCGCTGGCGCGCCTGGCCGAGATGCCTGGCCACGGCTTCCGTCCGCGACCGCACATGGAGTTTTTCATAAATGTGGCGGATGTGGGTGTGGACGGTGGCGTAGGTTGTCTTTGTCGTCAGGGCAATTTCCTTGTAAAGAAACCCCTTCGCCAGAAGGTCCAGCACCTCGGCCTCGCGCGGCGTGAGGCTTTGAGCTTCCGGCGATGGCGGCGGCGCCTGCCGGAAGGACCGCACAATTTTGCGCGCGATGTGGCTGCTCATGGGCGAGCCGCCGGCGTGGACCTCGCGGATGGCGGCGAGCAATTCATCCGGCGGCGTCTGCTTGAGCAGATAACCGGTGGCGCCCGCCGCAAGCGCGTCAAAAATGTTTTCCGTGTTCTGATAGACGGTCAGCATGATGATCTGCGTCGCGGGGAGCTGCGGCTTGAGCCGGCGAACGCATTCGACGCCGTTGATGCCGGGGAGGTTGATGTCCATGAGCACCACATCGGGGTGAACGCCGGGAATTTCCAGCAAGGCGTTTTCCGCGCTGTCATGCCGGCTCACGCAGCGGCAGCCGGAGGAGCCGTCAATCAATCTGGCCAGGCTCGCCCGCACCGGGGCGTCATCCTCGACAATTGAAACGGAAACTTTCATGTCAAAGCGCAAAATTTCCGGGATTGAAACCCGGCACCCGGTTCCGCCGGGGCAATCGCCGGCCCGCCATTCGCTTGCGGTGAAATACCAAAATGCCGGGCATGATGCAACACGGACACATTAACATTTGAACCGTGCTGGAGTTGAAGTTAGCATGGGACTTCGTGAAGCGACAGCAGAAGCGTCAACCCAGCAAGCAGGCCGGACAGCGCGCCTGGCCGTTGCCAAAGGCTGGCGACAGCATCGAAAGATTCCCAACGCTCCTGCGCGGTCACAAATGGGTTTTTGGATTATTCATCATGGCTGCCACGATGACCGCCTACCTGCCGATGTGGCACGCCGGGTTCATCTGGGACGACGACGTGTTGCTGACGGATAACCCGCTCGTCAAGGCGCATGACGGCTGGTATCAATTCTGGCTGACGACGAAGACGCCGGATTATTTTCCGGTGATGTCGTCCTTCTTCTGGGTCGAATGGCGGATGTGGGGAATGAATCCGGCCGGCTATCACGTCGTCAACGTGCTGCTGCACGCGGTGAACGCAATCCTGCTCTGGAGATTGCTGGCGCGGCTGAAAATACCGGGGGCGGGGCTGGCGGCGGCCATTTTCGCGCTGCACCCGGTCAACGCGGCGTCAGTCGCCTGGATCGCGGAACTGAAGAACACGCTGTCGTTCTTGTTCTTCGCGCTGTCGCTGTTGTGGTTTCTGCAATTTGACGACACCGGGCGGCGGCGGTGGTATGCGCTCTCGCTCTGTGCTTTCCTTTTCGCGCTCTTGAGCAAAATCGAGGTGGCGCCCCTGCCGTTCGTGCTGCTGGGCATCGCGTGGTGGCGGCGCGGGCGAGTGGACTGGAAGGATCTCCGCCGCAGCATCCCATTCTTTGCGGCGGCGCTTGTGCTGGGCCTGGTGTCGGTCTGGTTTCAAGAGCACGTTGCCATCGGCCATGACGTGGTGCGGACGGACAACTTCTGGGCGCGGCTGGCGGGCGCGGGCTGGGCGGTTTGGTTTTACCTGGGCAAAATGTTGCTGCCGGCGGATTTGATTCCCATTTATCCGCGCTGGCATATTGACCCGACGGACTGGCTTTCGTATGTGCCGGGGTTGCTGCTGGCAGGCGTGTTTGTGATTGGCTGGTGGCAGCGCGGGCGTTGGGGAAGGGCGGTGTTGTTCGGACTTGGCTACGCGGTGCTGATGTTTTTGCCGGTGCTGGGCTTTATCAACATCTATTACTTCCGCTATTCACTGGTGGCGAACCACTGGCAGTATTTTTCAATCATCGGGCCAATTGCACTGGCGGCGACCGGGATCACCCGGGCAGCCGGTTTATTGGAAAAGGGAAATTCATGGCTAAAACCAGCGCTTTGCGGGGCGGTTTTGCTGGCGCTGGGCGTGTTGACCTGGGGGCAAAGCCGGATGTATGCCGACGATGAGCTGCTCTGGCGGACGACCATCGAACGGAATCCCGCCTGCTGGGCGGCCCGCAATAATCTGGGCGCCGTCCTGATCGGAAAACGGCAATTGGACGAGGCCATCGCGCAACTCCGACAGGCGCTGGCAATCCAGCCCGATTATTCCGAAGCCTTCGACAACCTAGGCAACGCCCTGCTGCAAATTGGAGAAACCGACGAGGCCATTACGCAATACCAACACGCGCTGGCCAGCAAGCCCAACAATGCCGTAGCCCACTATAATCTGGGCAACGCCCTGCTACAAAAAGGACAAACCGACGAGGCCATCCAGTGTTATCAAAGAGCGCTGGCCATCCTGCCCGACTTTGCCGAAGCCCATTACAATCTGGGCAACGCCCTGCTCCAAATCGGAGAAATTGACGAGGCCATCCGGCATTATCAAACGGCCATTGGCATCAAACCTGATTATTTTGACGCCCGCAATAATCTGGGCACCGCCCTTTTTCAAAAAGGAAAAGTGACTGAAGCGGTTGCTCAATATCAAGCAGCCATCGAAATTCAACCTGACAATGCCGAAGCCCATGACAATCTGGCCTACGTTCTTCTTCAAAACGGGGAAGTGGACGCGGCCATGGCGCAGTCCGCGGAAGCCTTGAAAATCCGGCCGGACTATGCCAGCGCGCACAAAAATTTAGGCGCGTCCCTTTTCAAAAAGGGACAGGTGAACGAGGCCATCAATGAGTTTCAAAAGGCGCTGGCAATCCAGCCCGGCCTTGTGGAAGCTCAAAGCGACCTCGCCCATGTTGCCTGGGTGCTGGCGACTTCGCCGGACCCGTCCATCCGGAATGGGACCCGGGCCGTGGAACTGGCCGAACAGACCGACCGGCTGTCCGGCGGCAGGAATCCGGCCATCGCCGCCACCCTGGCGGCGGCTTATGCCGAAGCAGGACGGTTTCCTGAAGCGATAACGACCGCCCAGCATGCCTTGCAACTGGCTGCCAGCCAAAACAATCCCCCGCTAGTTGCCGATCTTGAGGCAGAACTGAAATTATACCAAGCCGGCTACCCTTTACATGAAACCGGCACCTCCCGTTGACACAGTTCCCGAAACCTTCATGTCAAAGCGCAAAATTTCCGGGATTGAAACCCGCGTCGAAATCATCACTGGTGATTACTGGTGTCATATGGGCGGGTCTAATCCACATGATCACTCCGGCCTATCGCCATGGCTGGCGATGCCGGTGCCGGGTTGAGGGCCACGGTCATTTCCACCCGCGTCCCGCAGCCGGGCTTGCTGTGAATCTCGCAGCGGCCGGCAACGGCGGTCAGGCGTTTCTCCAGATTGGCCAGGCCGGAACCGGCGGCGATGCGATGCGCGCGAATGTCGTCCGCACCCGCGCCGCCAGCGACGGGAATGCCCCGTCCGTTGTCCTCAACAATCAGAGTGAAGGTTTCCGGCCCGATGCGCAGGCGCAGCCAGACTTCGGTGGCCTGGGCATGCTTGACCACGTTGTTTAATGTCTCTTTCAGGGCGAGGAATAGATTGTGACGCAGTTCGGCCTCCACACGCGCGACCGGCAGCGTCACCGGGAAATCCATGCGGCAGGGGATTCGCGCAGTGTGGAGAAAATCCTCGGCATAGGCGGAGATATAATCCATCAAACCGGTGAGTGTATCGTGCCGCGGATCCACAGCCCAGACGATTTCGTCCATTGCCCGGGTCAGTTGCCGGGCCGAACCCGCGATACGGTCAAGATGTCTGCCAGTCCGTTCCGGCTCGCGCCGGGCCAGCTCGGTGAGCAGGGTGATCTGCGTCAGCCCCGCGCCGACATCGTCATGGATGTCCTTGGCGATGCGGGCGCGGTCGCGCTCGATGGCATTCTGCTGTTCCAAGCGCGCCAATTGCCTGCGGTATCTGGCCGTGACCCTTTTGCGCACGGCGAACACCACGACACCGATGACACCGGCAACCGCCGGAATCAAAAACCAGGAAGTCTGGTAAAAATGCCGCTGGAGGGTGAATGTCATCCCGGCGCTGGTTCCGTTCCATTCGCCTTTGTTGTTGCAGGCCATCACATGGAAACTGTAATCGCCGGGTGGCAGCGTCCCGTAGTGCGCCGCGCGCCGCGTCCCGGCGTCAACCCAGTCCGCATCCAGTCCGTCAAGCCGGTAACGGAACCGCGTCTTTTCCCCCGAGTCAAAATTCAACGCGGTGAAAATAAAATCAAACTGCTTGCGTCCCGGCGGCACGATGATTTTCCGGCCTCGCAACGCGACCGATTCGCCGCCCACGCGCATCTCCTCAATGAGGACCGGCGGCGGGGACGGATCAGGATTCAGTTCATCCGGATTGACATTGACGACGCCGCGGGCGGTTGCGAACCAGAGCCGTCCATCCGCGCCGCGCCAGCATGCCGGCTGGCAGCCGTCGGAAAATTCCAGCGCCGGCAATCCGTCGCGCCTGCCATAAGTCACGCACTCCACCGTGTTCGTCCGGTCCTCGGCGCAGGCATTCAACGCCGATCTGAAAACGGTGTAAATGCCCTGATGCGTGCCGAGCCACAGCCGGCCTTCATCATCTTCCAGGATCTGGCTGATGACGTCCACCGGCAGACCCTGCTTGGCCGTGATCCGCCTGAACACGCCCTTCTCAAAGCGAAGCAGGCCGCCGCGAAATGTTCCCGCCCAAATGACGCCATCCGCGTCCGCGTATAGAGAATAGATCGGCTGACCCGCCAGCGCGTCCCTGGGACGGAACGGATCAAGCCCGTTCGTTTCGCAGCGATACAGTGTTCCGTCGTCCGCGCCCGCCCAGACGGTCCCGTCCGGCGTCTGCGTCAGCGCACGCACCGCCACCGGGGCGGCATTGTCATTTGCGCCAAAAATCCGCCGCTCATTCCCGTTCCACACGGCAACGCCGGCCTTCGTTCCCATCCACACCCGGCCCGCGTGGTCGGTCAAAATGGATTTGACGCCATGCACGTCCCACGCCGCGCGCTGCAACCGGCCGGCAGTGAATTGAAACAAATCCCCTTCATCCGACGCACTCAACCACAAGCCGCCCCCGGCGCGTGGAAAAATCGAATAAACAAAATTTCCAGGCTCGCTGCCACCGACCGGATAACGGGTGATTTTCCCGTCACTCCAGCGGCACAGCCCGCCGCCGCCGGTGCCAATCCAGACCGCGCCAGACCCGTCCTCGCAGACGGACAATGCCGGAAGGGACGGCAGGTTCTCGTCGGCGTCAATCACATGAAAATGCCGCTGGCGCAGGCGCGCCAATCCGCCATAATCCATGCCAATCCAAATGCTGCCATCGTTGCCCTGAAACCATGCGCCGATGCGGTCACCGGGCATTTCGTTCTGGGTGGTGAACCGCTGATATTGCCCGTCCAACGCGATGTGAAAAAGGCCGTTGCCATAATGGTTGAACCACAGGCCGCCAGAGCGATCTTCATGCGCGCCCGTCGCCCGGCCCGACGCCGGCCCCAGCAGGCCGCGCCATTCGGCAATCTCCGCCACCCATTCACGCCCCGCCATTTCGCGGAAACGGTCGCCGTCCAGCACCCACATCGCGCCTGCCTTTGCAGGATACAAATGCAAGGGCCGTATGCCTGCCCCGCCATTCGTGGGCGTCATGGCCTCGAACCGGCTGCCGCTCCAGCAGGCGATTTCATTTTCCGCCCCAGCCCAGACCCGGCCGCGCACGTCGGCCACCAATGTATATATGGCGCCAGCCAGACCGCCATCACCCGGCAATTGCCTGAACGAGCCGTTGGCAAATTGAAGAATGTGCCCATCGCGCGTCAAAAACCAGATCCGGCCCTCGATGTCGGCGCATTGAAAAACCGGTTGCGACCCCGCCGGCGGCGGCACCACCAGCCAGCCGGCGCTGGTATTCGTGGGATCACGCTGCAGCACCTGGCCGAATTGGGTGACAAACGTGACGAGATTGGATGACGAGGCCGCGAGCGTGGTGTGCAAGTCAGGCAGGGTCCGGTCCGGCCATTCGTTGCGGAAGATGCCATTGCGGTAGGATGTCAATCCGCCCCGGAAAGTGTTGATACAGAGCGTGCCATTGGAATCGAGGAAAAGCCCCTGGATACGCGACTGGCTCAATTCCGGCGTGTTGGCCGGATCGAAGGTGACAAACCGCACGCCGTCGAAGCGCGCCAACCCGTCATCCGTGCCCACCCAGAGATAGCCGTCGGGAGTCTGGGCGATGGCCGTGACCGTGCTGCTGGGCAGATCCTTATCCGTGTCCCAGACATCCACGAGGTAATCCTCCGGTGCCGCAACCGTTTCAGGAACCGCGCGCAAAAACCACGCAGCCGCCAACACGGCGAAAAAGAGACGACTCACCGGCAATGAAAAAACTCGGCGATGCACTGCTGGAAGCATACCGCCGCGGACGGGAAAAAACCATCGCAAATCAGGCGCGCGCGGCGCGGCTGAAAATCACGCGGCGTCAAGCGTGGCCGCGTATTTTCGCGCCAGCGCCGAAAGCCCGGCCACGACGGGTTTGTGTTTTTCATCGTCGGCCAGATTTTTCATTTCGAGCGGATCCGTGTGCGGATCAAACAGCATCGCGCCGTTGATTCCGTCCTTGCCGAATTCGGCGTAGCGCCATTGTTCCGTGCGGATGGCGGTGCCGTGAATCGTTTTGCCGTCCTCGCTCCAGATGCTGAAGCCCGGCTTGTCCCATTCCGCCTGCGGATTATTCAGCAGCGGCATGAGGCTCGCGCCTTCGATTTCGCTTTGCGGCGGCAGACCGGCCAATTCCACCAGCGTCGGATAAATGTCCAGTGACTCGACGATGCGCGTGCAGGTGCGGCCATTGCCATTCATGCCGGGCGCGGAAATGATGAGCGGCACGCGCGTGCCCATTTCAAACAGCGAGCCGGCCTTGGACCATTTTCCCTTTTCGCCGAGCTGATAGCCGTGGTCGCAGACATAGACGATGATGGTGTTGTCGCGCAGTCCAAGCCGGTCGAGTTCGGCGATGACGCGGCCGACATTCCAGTCCACCCAGGAAATCGAGGCGATATAGGCGCGGATGACCTGCTTCGCCTCGGCCTCGCCCGCACCGCGACCGATGAACAAATCGGCGTTGCGCTTGCGGATGGCCGCGCTGGGAAATCCCGGCGGCACGGTCGGCCACGCCGCGAAATCCGGCGTCAGCTTGATTTTATCCACGTCATACATGTCGAAGAAACGCTGTGGTGCGGTCGGCGGGCTGTGCGGTTTCACAAATCCGCATGCGATGAAAAACGGCTGGTCCTTGTATTTCTGCAAATTCTCAATCGTCCGGTCGGCGGTGTGATAATCGCCGTGGCCCTCGCCGTTGCCGTCAAGAATGACAATGCGGTCGGAATACGCCGCGCGGGCGTTGTCGGCGGGCAATGGCGGCAGCACACCGTCCGGCTGCGGAATTTGGACGCGCGGAATTTCCATGTTGTGTCCAACCGCCGGGCCGCTGCCGTCGTCGGTCGGACCACCGGAGTCGCTGGTGGCATTCCAGGATTTGGCATCATCAATGCCGCCGTGATAAATCTTCCCGGCGCGGACAGTAACGTAACCGTTCTGGCTGAACAACTGCGGGAGCGTCGTCCAGTCCGGATGCGCGGTGCGGAAATCGGTGCGATTGCCGAGCACGCTCGTCCGGGTCGGATTGCGCCCGGTGAGCAGCGACGCGCGCGAAGGGTTGCACAGCGGAAACTGGCAGTAATTCCGGTCAAAGCGGACGCCGGATTTGGCGAGCGCGTCAAGGTTCGGCGTCTTCGCGTGAAACATGCTGCCGTAGCAGCCGAGTTCCACGCGCATGTCGTCCGACATGAGGAACAGCACGTTCGGCTTTCGCGCGGGCTTGGAAATTTGCGCGTGCAGCACACCGGGCAGCGACACGGCGGCAGCGGCACCGGCGACCGTTCCCAAAAAATCGCGTCGCGTCCAGCTGCTTTTGTTTCTGGCGGGCATGCGCGAAAAATTAACATCATGCCCGGCGATGGCAAGCTTGAGGTGGTTCTTGCGGACGGCCACCAGAGTCGGCGCGGCGTCCATGACTGAATTTGGGCTCAAGGGACTTTCGCCCCGCCAGCCGCTACGGAATGTGGGTGTTCAACAGCGACGGCACGGACGGCGTGGAACCGGCGGGGGTCAGGTCAATCGGCGCGCCGGCGTTGAGCTGTTTGAGCACCGCGTCGGTCAGGTCGTTATCAGCGGTGTGGTAAACCACCATGGGGGTGCCGTTGACAGTTTCCGCCGCAACATCAATGACAAGGGTATAACCGCCGGCCTTGGCCTTGTCGTTCACGGCGGCCTGGATGTCATTGAGGATTTTTTCACGCGCCCGCTGGCGCTTGTCGTTCAGCGTGGACTGCGCCTGGTTTTCGTATTGGGCAATGGCCGTGCGGTGATCCTCCAACTGTTTCAATTTGTCGGCGGCGGCCTGTTTCCGGCGGGCGCGCTCGTCGGCGGAAATGGCCTGGTCGTTCGCCTGCGCCAAAAGCTGCTGATATTCATTGGCGGCCTTGTCCAAATCGTCCTTCATGCTCTTGTCATCCTTGTCGAGCTGGGTGGCGATGTCCTGAACGGCCACCTGGGCCTGCTTGGTCTTCCAATAATTGTCAAAAAGCTGGCGCAAATCCACGGTGGCGACCTTGGTTTGCGCAAGGGCTGAACCGCTCAAAAAAGTCATCAGCAAAACCGCCGTCAAAATCATCCGTAAAACATTTTTCATGGGAAGAGATAAGCAGAATCCACCCGCCAAGCCAAATCAAAATTCATTCGCGCCGTCAAAACTTTTGCAGCCGGAAAAACAAATCGGCATTGGTGGCCGGCAGTGTGATGACCTGCAAACCGTTGCTGTAGACGGGCGGTGGCGGCACCATCACCAACGTCCAGTTGGTGGACGCCAGATTGGTGATGGACTCGAGCAGGAATTCTGGCAGATAGGCGGGCTTGGTGAGCGTCACGTTTGTTTTGCCAAGGGCGATGGACAACGACGGCGGAACTTCCAGCAGCAGGATTTTGGCGAGGAAGGCGTCGCTCGGACCGTTGAGCGCGGCGTGCAGGGCGTTGTTGGTCGGAAAATTTGACGAGAGCGTCTGGCCCACCACATAGGCGTCCCCGGCTGGGTCCAGCGCGAGGCCGTAGCCAAAATCGTTGTTCGCACCGCCGAGATAGACCGAATAAAGGAGCGCGCTGCCGTTGGTGTTGAAGGCCGTGACAAAAACGTCGTCGTTGCCGGAATTGGTCGCGGCGAGCAAACCCGATGTGTTCAGCGTCGGGAAATTGGTGGAGGACGTGGCACCGGCGACAAATGCCTCGCCCGCCGAATCCACCGCCACGCCATAACCAGTGTCCTCGCCAAAACCGCCAAAGACAGCCGAATAGACGAGGTTGGTTCCCTTCGGCCCGAGTTTCGTTAGAAAGACATTAGTTGTAAGCAGAACGCCGCTCGTGTTGTTGGTCAGCTCGTTGAACAAGCCGGCGACATTTGTGGCGGTGACCGGGAAATTGGGCGAAGTCCACGGCCACACCGTAACCGAAGTCGTTGTTCGTCCCGCCGAGAAAAGTCGAATAAATCAAATTGGTTCCAGACGGCCCGAATTTGGCGACAAAGGCATTGTAGCCGGAAACCGCGTTGGTGGTGCCGCCCAAATTCGGCTGCACCGGGTTGTTCGTTGGAAAATTCGGCGAATCCGTGGACCCGACCAGACAAGCGGCACCGGTGACGTCCACGGCAATGCCCAAAGCCTCATCGATATAACTGCCGCCAAAGTAGGTTGAATAAAGCAGGTTGGTGCCGCCCGGCCCAATTTTGGTGAGGAACGCGTTGAAACTACCCACCAGATGATTGAAAGTGTTGGTCACGCCGGACGATATATAGACCAGCGAATTGGTGGCGGGAAAATCGGTGGAAGTGGTGTAGCCGGTGACATAAGCATTGCCCGCCGAATCCACCGCGATGCCGGTGCCATAATCACCGGTGCCGGTATTAACATTGCCGCTGCCACCGAGGTAAGTTGAATAAACCAGCTTGGAACCATTGGTATTTAATTCCGCGACAAACGCATTGGGGTTGTAGTCAGTTCCGGAAAACTTGTGTCCGAGAATCTTGGGATAAAGCGCGTTGTTCGTGGGAAAATTTGGCGACTCTGTGAAACCTGTCAGGAAGACATCGCCCGCACTGTCAACGGCCAGCGCTGAAGCCAAATCATCCTGGCTGCCGCCGAGGTAGGTGCAATAAATCAAGTTGGTGTCGCTGTAGCCGAATTTGGCGACAAACGCGTCGCCGATGTAGGGGGAGCCGCCGGCATAGTTGGTCTGAAACGCCCCAACCGTGCCCAAGTTTGCCGAAAGGGTCTGGCCCGCGACATAAAGAAAACCGTTCGTATCCACGGCCACCGCCCAAGCAATGTCGTCCGCATTGCCGCCGAAATAAGTCGAGTAACTCAAAATCGGGTCAATCACCAGCGGCAGGCTGTGATTGTAATCACTTACGGCGAAGGCGACGGTGTGTGCATCCAAAATTTTATAGCCGCCGCTGATTTCTTCTCGCGAGCCATTGGCCATCTGGTAAATGACCGGCTTCGGCTGGCGAATTTCGCCGTCACCCAGATTCAAAACCAGCTCGCCCGCGGAGCCGATGGAAATTTTGTCCACGCCATCAAAACGAATCGCGATGACGCCGGGATCCGCATCGGGCGCGACAGTCAAATCGTATTCGAGCTGCCGTTGGTTGCCGTAGTAGGTCAGATTGACGCCGGGATAAAGTCCGCCGACGAGCACCCTGGCAAACGTCGCCACGCCGGTCTGCCAGTGCGACGGATTGTTGCCAACAAGGTAAT
>Ga0302320_10019945_pt1 | contig 13419 bp, 12 predicted proteins | sample Bog_T0_3_FD_202130 | JGI IMG/M metagenome (GOLD analysis project Ga0302320, IMG submission 202130) | Peat permafrost microbial communities from Stordalen Mire near Abisko, Sweden - Bog_T0_3 | ecosystem: Environmental > Terrestrial > Soil > Wetlands > Peat | place: Sweden: Abisko, Stordalen Mire...
ATCACAGCGCCGAGCGAGCCTTAAGACGGCTCTCAGCCGGAAAGCTTTCAAGCGGCTTCAGCCGCAAACAGGCGACTTTCAGTCGCAACGTCAACCCACCACCTTTAAGGTGGTGGTCGTTGAGCAGCAGAGGGAAGGTTCGACGGCGTCAAAACCTTCCCTCAGGGGTTGAAGCCCAAGACTCTTCGGGCGAATTTCCGGCACGACTGAAGTCGTGCCCTTTCAATACCATTTCTACGCCTGCGACTCATGCTTCATGCGATTGACCCGTTGTCGAGCTTGAGGAAGTGTGAGCGGTAAGCTACTTTCACTTCTCGCAGTCGAACGTCGGGCCGCTGCATCCAATCCAGAGCAACCATAATTTGATGGGCGAAGCCAACTGAGAGGAACCATGCCGAATTCATCTCCGAACTCCCCTGCCGAAATCGATGCCATGTTGCGTAACTCCAAGACCATTGCGGTCATGGGAATGAGCGACAAGCCTAGCCGCGCCAGCTACCACATCGGCGTCTATCTCGCGGAGGAGGGATATCGGGTTCTTCCCGTGAACCCTGCGCTCGCCGAAATAAAGGGAATCAAGTGCTTTCCGAGTCTTGACGAGGCGCAGGCCGCGATCCAGGCGGAAACCGGGAAAGGGATCGACCTGGCGGACGTTTTTCGCGCCTCCGAGCATGTTGCAGCGATTGTCGAAGACGTCATTCGCCTGAAGATTCCCAACCTGTGGCTGCAGGATGGCGTCGAAGATGAAGAAGCTGTAAGCCGGGCCCGTGCCGCCGGGGTCAAGTGCATGCAGAACGATTGCATCCATCGCCGCCATGCCGCATTGGCGATCCCGAGCATCAAGGCGGCCAAATCCTGATCGCCGCGTGTCGGCGAAGAGACTCAATTCGCGACCCGAAACGGTCGATGAGCGTCTAATGAAAGTGAAGATTCCGTTGCCCAATTTGCGCTTCTTACGACTTGTCTTTCCGATTCTTTTCCTGGTCGGAGCAGCTCTGCCCGGACGGGCGGCGAGCAATTCAGCCGATGGACCACATGTGCATGTGCAGTTGCTGGTTGTTCCGCAGGTTCTCAACCAGGGCGGGCCGGCGGCTGCCGGCTTGTATTTCAAGCTGGAACCGGGCTGGCATATCTATTGGATGAATGCGGGCGATGCGGGCGAACCTCCGCATCTGCACTGGACACTGCCGGCAGGAATCACCGCGGGCGCATTGAACTTCCCAGCGCCAAAGCGGCTGCCGCTGGGGCCGTTGATGGACTTTGGGTATGAAGACGAGGTGCTGTTTCCATTCACTTTCGTCGTGGCAAAAAGCGCAAGTCTTGGACCGGCCGTGCTGCACGCGAAGGTCGACTGGCTGGTATGCCAGAACAGTTGTATTCCGGGCAAAGCGGAACTCGAAGAGAAGCGCGACGTCTCCAACCAGTCGGTCAAGTCTGTCTCGCAAACCGCCGACCTGGCCCTCTTCAAACGCTTCAACGACCGTCTGCCGAAGGAGCTGCCGATCGGTTCCAAGCTTGGATTCCAGGGGACTGGGGCGGGCTTTCGGCTGACAGTTGAGACGGGCCGCAAAGAGGCAGAAGGCACGTTCTTCCCCGAAGATCAGGACATTGTGGACAATCCAGCGCCGCAGAAAATTACGCCGACAGCCAAAGGGCTGATTCTGGAGCTGAAGAAGGATGCAAGCCTGAAAGCGGCTCCGAAGTGGTTGCGTGGAGTTCTAGAGCTCTCTGGTGGGCGAGCGTACAAAATCGTAGCGTTGCCGGGATTGGCGACGGCGGCAGGAAGGGATTCTGGGCAAATATCCACCGGAGCGAATGCCAAATCTGGCGGATCGGAATCCACCGGGGCACAGCCCAGTGTCGACTTGTCGAGGGAGCCACAGCCCACAGATCTGCCAGCGGCGCAGGCGACCCCCGCGGTTGTGGGTGCTCAGAAAATAGTTGTACTAGGTGTACCGAAGATCGGAGGCTTGGATCAAACGAAGGTCGCAACGGGCTGGGTGCCCCTGTTTCGCGCTTCGGGGCTCGCTTTCCTCGGCGGGTTGCTGCTGAACCTGATGCCCTGCGTCTTTCCTGTGCTGTTCCTGAAGGGCCTCGCGCTGGCGCAGTCAGGGCATCGGTTGCAGTCGATGCCTGAGGAACGGCACAAATTGCGGGCGCATGGACTGGTATATGCCGCGGGGATTCTGGTCTCGTTTTGGGTGCTGGTCGGCGTTCTGCTCGGTCTTCGCGCTGCGGGAGCGGTGCTGGGATGGGGCTTTCAATTTCAATCCCCGATCTTTCTGAGTCTGATGGCGGGTTTGCTCTTCTTCCTCGGATTGTCGCTGGCGGGGCAGTTTGAGATTGGCCTCTCGCTCACCAGCAAAGGCGGCTCTCTGGCTCAAAAAGAGGGCTACGCCGGCAGTTTCTTCACCGGGGTGTTGGCGGTGGTGGTCGCCACGCCTTGCACTGCTCCGCTGATGGGTGCGGCCATTGGCTATGCCTTGGCCCAATCGGTTCTGGTGACTCTTGCTGTCTTCACCATGCTTGCTTTGGGGCTGGCTGCGCCCTATCTTGCTCTGACTCTGCAGCCAGCATGGACGCGCCTGTTGCCTCGGCCCGGAGCATGGATGGAAGTGCTGAAACAAGCGACCGCCGTGCCCATCTTTGCGACGGTGATCTGGCTGGTCTGGGTACTGACGCAGGCCTATGGCGCCGGCGCGTTGTCTGCCCTGCTTGCCAGTTTTCTGCTTCTGGCAATCGCCGGATGGTTCTTGGGCCGTTGGCCGGCGAAAGGATGGGCCACCGGGGTTGCGGGCATCTTGCTGCTTGGAGTCGCCGCCCTTGCGGTCTATGGAGCGAATACGGCTTCCGCAGCCAATAGAGAGATCGACCACGGTGTGAGTTCTGCTGTCGATGCATCCGGTTGGCAACCATGGTCGGCTGATGCTGTTAGCCGCGCGCAGGCAGCAGGTCGCCCGGTGTTCGTGGACTTCACCGCCGCCTGGTGTCTCAGTTGCCAGGTGAACGACCGGGTCGCGCTGCAAAGGCCAGAGGTGGAGCAAGCCTTTCGCGACGGGGATCTTGTCTTGCTGAAGGCCGATTGGACTCGGCACGACGAAGCCATTACGCAGACCTTGACAGCGTTAGGCAGGAGCGGGGTGCCGACGTACGTCCTCTACGTTCCGGGCGAGAAGAATCCGCGCCTGTTGCCGGAAGCGCTCACGCCAGGAATTGTACTGGACGCTCTGGCGAAGCTTTCCCCGGTCAAAGCAAAGCTCTGAGTCGCACGGAGTTGTTTGAAGTTCAAATCGAGATTTCCGGCTTCCCACCCTTGAATCAAAAAAGGATTCAAGGATGGGTCACGGAACGCATTCTTCGCACAAAAACCGAAAAGGCACAAGGTCTCTGACCGCTTGAAGTTGCACCAACGATGGGTGCCCCAGGTCTCGATTTTGACATCTGGGAAGGCACGAACCAAAGGAACAGAATTGTGCGGTCAGAGACCTAGTGAACGAAAGCCTCTTTGGCTGCTTCTTCGAGCTCACTCTCGCTCAGCTTGCGGATGGCTTGGCCGATCGACCATTTATAGCCGAAGGGATCCCGCACCACGCCATAGCGGTCGCCCCAAAATTGATCCTTTAGCGGAAAGAACACTTGCGCGCCAGCGGCAAGGGCCTTCTTCCATTGAGCGTCCGCATCCGTCACTTGCAGGTGCAGTACAACCGGGCATCCTCCCAAGGCTTCCGGAGTCTCCGGTTTGCCTCCCATTTCGGCTGAAAAATCGTCGTTGAGCATCAACGTACCGCCATTGATGCTCAGAGTGGCATGCATGATCTTGCTGGTGTTTGGGGCGAGGTGACGGGCTATTTCTGTCGCCCCGAACGCGGCTTTGTAGAAGTCGATCGCTGCTGCGGCGTTGCTGCAGGTGATGTGAGGAATGAAGGTCGGGTTTTCGCTCATAGTATCCTCCAAGGGGAATCCCAAGTGAAATGGCGACAGAGCCGGGGAGGGCTGCTGCGCGACGAAAGTTTACCACTTTTCCATGAACCTGGAGGCCCACTCTGCAATTCACTTTTTGAGGAGTTTTAACGCCTAGATTTTGCCGCGTTTAGCGCTCTTGATTCGGCGGATCTCGTCCAACCGCTGCGCCAGTGCTTTTTCGCGACCCTCCTGGGTAGGCTCGTAGTAAACACGCCCCCGCAAGGAGTCAGGCAGGCAGTCCATGTCGGCGATTCGGTCGGATTCGTTGTGGGCGTAGCGGTAGCCCTTGCCGTAATCCAGTTCCTTCATCAGCTTGGTAGGCGCATTGCGCAGATGCAAGGGGACCGGTTCCTGTCGAGTCTGTTCGATCTCGGCCTTCACCGCGCTCCAGGCTGTATAGACCGAATTGGACTTGGGCGCCATGGCTAAATAGACAACGGCCTCGGCCAGGGCCAGATCGCCTTCCGGCGAGCCCAGAAACTCCACCGTCTGCTTCGTGGAAAGGCACAGGTTAAGCGCTTCCGGAGCGGCCAGGCCAATGTCTTCAATCGCCATCCGCACGATGCGACGCGCCAGATAGAGCGGGTCTTCGCCGCCCGCGAACATGCGCGCCAACCAGTAGAGCGCAGCATCCGGATCGCTGTTACGCACGCTCTTATGGAGCGCCGAGATCAGGTTGTAATGTTCTTCGCCGGACTTGTCATACATCAGCACACGCTGCTGCACGGCTTCGCCAGCCAGCGCCTTGTCGATATGTCTTGCGACCCCGGTACGACTCGCCGTCTCCTCAGCCAACTGTGCGGCAACTTCCAGGGTGTTGTAGGCGCTGCGGCAGTCCCCGCTGGAGTAGCTTGCAAGCAGGAGCAGAGCATCGTCGTCCGCAGTGATGTGCCGATCTCCCAAGCCGCGCACCTGGTCCTCCAGAGCTCTCCGCAGCAGCAGCGCGATGCGCTCTTCGCTCAGCGGTTGCAGCACGTAGACCCGGCATCGCGAGAGCAGCGCGGAGATGATTTCGAAGGAAGGGTTTTCGGTGGTGGCCCCGATCAGCCGGATGGCGCCACGCTCCACATAGGGAAGAAAAGCGTCTTGCTGCGCCTTGTTGAAACGGTGAATTTCGTCAATGAACAAAATCGTGCGGGAATGCTGCTCTGCGGCATGGGCTGCCGCCACCATCACCGCCTTAATTTCCTTGATGCCGCTCATGACGGCAGAGAACTCGATGAAGTTGGCTTTCGTGGTGTCGGCGATGATCTTGGCCAGCGTCGTTTTCCCCACGCCGGGTGGACCCCAGAAGATCATGGAACCGGTGGCCGAGGCATCCACGCTTTCGCGTTCGATTTGCACGCGCAGCGGCTTGCCGGGGCCGAGCAGATGCTCCTGGCCGCTGTATTCCTCGAGATTCACAGGCCTCATGCGCTCCGCGAGGGGCGCGGAACCGAGCCCGGTGCGGCGAGGGGTTTTTCCTGCTTCGGGTTCGCCGTCGAAGAGGCTCATTGGGCCCTCCCGAGTGTGGATCGCTGGCGAGCGGCTTCGTAAAGCAGGATCGACGCGGCCACGGAGGCATTCAGGCTTTCCACCGGTCCAGGGCAGGGAATTGTCAGGGCCGTATGGGCCTCCGCCGCGATCTTTGCCGGCACACCGTTGCCCTCGTTGCCGATGATCAAAGCTGTCGGTCCGCTCAAGTCCGCGGAATGCAGCGGTTCGGCCCCATGGACGGCGGTCGTGAAGATCCGAATTCCCATCGCACGCAGGCGCGGAAAGAGGTCTTCGGCTGTTGCCGTCCGCAGAGGAAGCCGGAAGACGCTGCCCGCCGAGGCGCGAACTGCCTTGAGATTCCAGGCGCTGACGGTCCCCGGCAGGCAGACCACACCGGTCGCACCAAAGGCCTCGGCAGAACGGAGAACTGTGCCCAGGTTCCCAGGATCCTGAAGGCCGGCCAGGAGAACGAGCAGTGGGACGGTCCGAGGTTTGCCGTCGAGCAGATCCGCCCAATTCCAGACAGGGGGCTCGATCAATGCGGCAATGGGCTGCGGCGCTTCCGTCGTGAGCACAGAGTTCAACAGCTCTCGAGGAAGCAGCAGGACCTCGGTCTCCGGGGAGAGGGGAAGGGCTTCCAGAAGGTGCTCCGATCCCTGCGCAGCGAAAATGCATTCCACGCGCAGACCTGCGTGCAGTGCCTCTTCCAGGAGGTTGGGCCCTTCGATTCCGGCCAACAGGCTGTGCGCCGGCTCGGGGGCCGACATCCCCACGCGACCGGGGTGGGCTAGCGTTTGCCGTAACTGCTTGAGACGCGGATTCTGTTTACTCTGTATGATGCGAAAAGACATGCCGTGCGGAACCTTTGAGCCTACTGCCGATTCTAAGCTGTCTGGGGGCCGGAGGTGGGCGGGCCGGGTTGGATTACTTGCGCCGGGGACGGTGCCGGTGTTAGTTTTCGATCTTGGGCCTTCCGCTATTCGGAAACTGAGGTAGACCTTTTTGTCCGCGGAGATTTTGCGCGTCCATCCCGATGAACCTGAGGCGGACCGGATTGACTATATAGTCTCCTGTCTGCGTAAAGGCGATGTAGTTGCCTTGCCAACGGACACCTTCTACGGCCTGGCCGTGGACCCGGTGAACCTGTATGCGGTAGAGCGTATCTATCAGATCAAGACCCGCCAGAAGCATAAGCCCCTGTCCTTGCTGATTTCCGGGCTCTCGCAGGCGTATGAACTGGCGCGCGACACCGATCCCCGTCTGGATAAGCTGGCGGATAAATTCTGGCCTGGTCCCCTGACCATCATTGTGCGCGCCGGAACCAAGCTTCCTCTTCGCTCCACGGCGAATACCGGCAATGTGGCTTTGCGCGTGCCGGATGCGACGATTCCGCGTGCGGTAGTCGAGCGTTTTGGGCTGCCCATCACCGCAACCTCGGCGAATCTGCAGGGCGCGGCGGAGTGCACCTGTGCTGCTTGTGTTCGCGATCAGATTGGCGACAGAATTCCCTTGATTATTGACGGGGGGCCCACAGGCCATGCCCAGCCAACCACCATTGTCGATCTCTCACTGGGAGCGGACCGCTTTGAGATTTTACGGGAAGGCGTGATCCCCACCCATGAAATCGTGATGACTTTACAGCGCTAAGCATGTACTGTGAAGGGCGCAGTCCGAGGCCCTGATTTGAAATGCACCAATTGAACGAGGTTGGGATGAGTCGCCAGAGCGGGCCCGTGTCTCGCCGTTGGATTTTGCGCGCCGTACTGTTGCTGTTTTGCGCCTTGCTGGTGGTCAGCCTCGACTGGTGCCGCTGGGTCTATACCCAGATCGAGATCTACGCGACCGACGATCAGGCTGCGCCGTCTGACGCGATCGGCGTACTGGGCGCCGCAGAATACGATGGCCATCCCTCTCCTGTGTATCGAGCTCGTCTGGATCATGCCCGTTCGCTTTATGAGCTAGGCATCGCGCCCTTGATTATCACCATGGGCGGAGATGGTGGAGACCGATTCACGGAGGGCGCTGTCGGGCGCGTCTACCTGACGACAATGGGGATTCCGGAAAGCGCGATCATCGCCGAGACGCAAAGCCGCGACACGGCGGAATCGGCGCGGCGCATTGCGGTGATTGCCCGCGCCAATGGCCTGAAACGCCTGGTCATCGTCAGCGACGGAACCCATCTCTTCCGCATTCACGAAATCTGTACCGCCGAAGGGCTTAACGTGCTGACGTCTCCTCGTCCCCGCGTGCAGGTCGAGGGAGGCTCAGGGGAGTTTTTTCGCATCGAGCACGAGATCCTCAGCTATACGGCCTGGCGGCTGCATCTGCATTAAAGACAGGGGTCAGGTGTCAGGGATCAGGGGTCAGGGGTCAGGGGTCGGTCTTAAACATTTTTGCTTTTACTGTAGACTTGGGTGCCCCATCCATTCCGCGTTTTTCTGCGGAATGGGTGGGAAGCCAACAAGATTCCTGTTTGCGAAATTTGCAAAAATAGTTAGTGCCGCGGCTATCTGCGACCAATCGCGGTCAGAAGGACTACTGCAAACGCCGCGGCACTAAGGGTGGAAAGAAAATTGACCGCATCGTTGTTGAGCCAGCCTTTGCGCTCCAACGTCGCGCCGAGCAGACTGTCGAAGAACAGTCCGAAAACCCCACCACCACTAGCGACCCAAAACATGATGCTCCCCCCGGTAAGCGAAATAGTTCCGGCCAGGGCAACGAGAACGGCGGCGGCGATTCCTGCCAGGGTTCCTGCGATGCTGACGGCGCCGTCTGCGCCAGGTTCGACCTTGCGCAGAGTGGTGATCATGCGCGGCATTCCGCCCAGCACCTGACCTAGCTCTGAGGAGACCGTGTCGGCCGCCGACTCCGCAAGAGCCGCCAGTGCCACGGAAAAGCCGAAGGTCGGGATCATCGCGGAAGAAGCGAGCCAGCCGCTATCGGTGAGCGCCGATTGCACCAGTTCGCTCGAAACCAGAGCGGCGACCCCGAGATTTGCAGTCACTTGCGAAGCTGTTCGTCCGTGCCGTGCTTCGGCAGTTCCCAGACTCTCCTTGCGCTTTCGTCCCACGCGCGTGGCCAGTGAAGTCAACACCAGCAGCACAAGCAGAGGGACCAAGACGGTCTTCCATGGTGCATAAGGGAAAATTGCCGTCGAGAAAGTCAGCGTCGCGGCAATCGCTGTACCCGTGGCTGCGGCCCACGGCGTGGCGGCCCGCAACTTCCAGGCCACGAGGCCGAGAAGGATGCTCAGTCCCAATGCCCACCAAGCAACCGTAGGCAGATTGAAGAACCACCAATGGGTCTGCAATACGACTGCCGCCCCCACGAAGGGAAGAACAACGAGGAGTACGAACTTGGACTGCCAGTAAAGGCTGGTTTGATTTCTCGATTGAGCCACGACTCATGGTAAACGGACAGGGCTCAGAGCTCACGGAACCAGCAACCGGGAACTATTGATTACGGCCCGCAAGAGGAGCACTCCGTGCCCCATCCATTCCGCGTTTTCTGCGGAATGGGTGGGAAGCCGATGAGCCTATTCAAGGGGCGGTCGAATGGGAACTGCAACATGGGAAAAGGAACGTGGGACAGCAATCTCGTCGCAGGCGCAGATGAGCCGATAACCCTCGTTCCTGCGCTTTTCTCCCGGCGCAGGCATGCCGAAGGCAGGGCAATCGCATTTGGATCATTCTTTGAAAGAAGCGAAAAGGTGGGAAGGGTACGGGCTTTACAGCCTGCGGAAAAACTTGATTTTGCCCTCAGTTTTGATGGGGCATGGCTTTAGCCGTGCCGATAAGATCAATCAAATCAGCGTCGGCTTTAGCCGCCGAGGGACGTATTTCAGCATTTTTGGCGAAATCCAGCCCTTTTCCGCAGCCTGTTTAGCCCGTACATATGCAGCCAAAATCGGCGGGGCTTTAGCCCCTGAAGGACTGAGCTCGCACAAGTCTGCCTTCTTCAACCGTATCCCTCGGGGCTGAACCCCATTTTTCGGCATTGCTGCAATGTACGGGCTGAACCCGTACCCTTCAATGGTTCAAATGCGATTGCCCTGTGCCGAAGACGAGTGACCCCACCGCAGGTGGTCAATCGGTTTACACTAGAGGGCGCGGCGCTAGAACAATGCAAGGCGCGTTCCTGGAGTGCTCGATGCAAAGGTTTACATATTTCGCTGTTGCCGGAATCCTGGTCGCTTCGGCCAGTTTGTCGGCGCAGACCCCCAATCAACGGCTGGAGCTTGATCGCCCGGACGAGACCATTGTGCTGGAGCCCTACGCGCCGAACATCGTGCGAGTCACCTTGAGTACGAAGCACGATCCCGCCCTTGCCGGGCCGGGGATCGGCTTTGTGGCAACGCCTGCTGCGGCGGGATGGGATGCCGTTCAAACTCCCCAGGCCGATATGTACAAATCCGATCGCATGGTTGTCACTGTTGATCACGAGCTTCCCAGCACTTCTGCGCCCTTGCGGACTCAAGTAGACATCGCCAAGTTCTTCAACGGATCGGTGCCCGGGGCGCACATCACTTTACGCACGCCCGAGGGCAAGACGCTGCTGGAGATGACAGGCTGGATGCAGGCCATTCCCAACCAGAAGGACGGCACCGCCGACGTGCTGCGCGACCGGCGTCCCACAGATGCGGAGTTTTACACGGTGGGTGCGACATTTGCTTCTCCGGACGACGAGCACTACTACGGTCTAGGTCAGAATCACGAGGGTTTTCTCGACCATCGCGGCCACGTCGTGCGATGCTGGAACGACTATCTGGCCACCGCCGCGCCTAGCACCTGCGTGCCCTTTCTCGTAACCAACAAAGGCTACGGGCTGCTTTGGGACAACCCATCGAAGACGCTCATTGAGCCCGGCTTCAACGAGCGCACGCGCTGGACTTCGCAGGTAGGCGACCGGGTTTCGTTCTTCGTGATTGCCGGAGAGACGGCGGACGAGATCTATGCCGGATACAAACTGCTGACCGGTCCGACGCACATGCTGCCCAAGGCGGCGTATGGGTACATCCAATGCAAGCAGCGTTACCTGAATCAAGCGGAATTGCTGGCTGCGGCGCAGGGCTATCGGGATCGTCATCTACCTGCGGATGTGATGGTGGTGGATTGGTTCCACTACACCAAGATGGGCCAAATTGACATGGATCCCAAGGATTGGCCGGATCCGGCGGCCATGAACAAGCAACTCCACGCGATGGGTTTTGAAACCATGATCAGCGTATGGCCACGTTTTGTTCCCGAGGATCGCTACTACGAGATGCTTCGCAAGAATGGCTGGCTGACACACCGGGCCGACGGAACCCCGATCGATGGATTGCCCTACGATCGCGCCGGATCAGACATCGATACCACCAACCCCGAGGCAGGCGCATGGTGGTGGAAGACGATCCACGCCAACATTCTCAGTCTCGGATTCGACGCCCTTTGGGCAGACCAGACGGAGCCCGATCTGCCGCCCAACGGAGCCTATTTTCACATTGGCCCCGGAACGCAGTTCTTCAACGTCTATCCGCTGCTGCACACCGCTGCGCTTTACGACGGCTATCGCCGAGACGAACGGCAGAAACGCGCATTGATTCTCTCCCGCGATGCTTACACGGGTGCGCAACGCAACGGCACCATCTTCTGGTCTTCGGATATTCAGCCCACCTGGGATACGCTCAAGCGCCAGATTCCCACCGGGCTGGACTTTGCCGCATCCGGAATCACGTATTGGTCGAACGACACGGGCGGATGGGAGTATCTGCCCAAGGAACATCATCCGCTGCATCCGCCGCTGCTCGATCCCTCCGATGCGCGGGCCAATGTGGGCGGCTACGACGACTACCCGGAGCTGTATACGCGTTGGTTCCAGTACGCGGCATTTCTGCCCATCTTCCGCGCCCATGGAAGCCGTCCGGCGAACGAGGTCTGGTCCTACGGCAAGCAGGCGGAGCCGATTCTGGAAAAATACCTGCGCTTGCGTTACGAGTTGATGCCGTACATCTATTCTTTGGGCTATAAAACCTGGGAGACCGGCGCGCCGTACATGCGGGCCTTGCCGCTTGATTTCCCCAAGGATCCCAAGGTGGCCGACCTCAGGGATGAATACATGTTCGGCCCCGCGTTTCTGGTCGCTCCGGTGACCGAGCAAGGGGCGACCAGCCGCGATGTCTATCTACCTGCCGGTGCCGACTGGTACAACTTCTGGACCAACGTGCGCTATAGAGGCGGGCAGACCATCAAGGTGGCCGCTCCCATTGAGACAATGCCTCTATTTGTTCGGGCCGGGTCGATTGTGCCCACGGGCGCGACGGTAGAGAGTACACATCAGGCCCAAGCCATCCAAAAAGTGCGCGTTTATGCGGGGGCAGACGCGGAGTTCGTTTTGTTCTCGGACGACGGCGTGACCTACGACTATGAGAACGGCGCAGGGTCGGTAACCCGCCTGCGATGGAACGAGGCCCAGCAGAAGCTTACCCACGAGGAGGCAGCGGCATGGACCGGGCCCGATGGAGCGGTTGTCGAAGTCATCGGAGGGGCACTGACGCGTTGAGCATCCGAGGGGGAAAGGACGAACCCGAGCGCACCCAGAGCGTTTCGGCTGCGTCTAAATCCCTGTCGGATGAGTTGCCACCCAATGCGCGGACACAGGGAATTGTCGCACCCTCCTGGAATGAATTCAGTTGGTGGGACTGCCTCAACGTCGTGCACGGTTTTGGCAACAAGTATGGTGCATTTCATCGCGCCAGCCTCCTGATTTACAATCGCTTGGTAAGTAGGAAAGAATTAAATGAGGCTTTTCTTCATGATTTCAGGCCAGACGCGTACGCGATTGGTAAAGGCGGGCGCGGCTTTATCAGCTGCCGCCCTGATTGCCGGTTGCGGCAGTGCATATCGGTCGGTGATTACGCCCATTAACCCCACCGGGCCGGCGGCACAACCTTCCTCGCTGGCGGTGGTGGTTTCCGCTCCTTCTCCTACAACTCCTGGCATCGTCACGGTTCTTGATTATTCGGGCGATACAGTGATGGCCACGGCGCCTATCGGCCCCGGACCGGTCACTTTTTCGATGGATTCGACTGGAACCTACGGGTATACGTTCAACAGTGACGGTACTTTGACTAATTTTCCGATCAGCAATACGCTGCAGGCCAAGAACGTGCAATACACAACGCTTGTAGCGGGCGCGCAGCCGATCGGGTTCTTTTCGCCCACGGCGGGACTGTGGGCGGCGGATCTGTCGGGCAATAATATCGATGTCTTTAGCGGGTACCCGCAGTCATTCAAGCAGGTGGTTCCGGTTGCGGCTACCCCTGTGCTGATCCTCGGCCCCGGATCGATCGGTGAACGCAATTATGCTGTCAGTCAGGTTGGAGACGCCAATGGCGTCGATTGCAACAACACCCCGACCACAGTGCCCTTCAGCGGCGTTGTGACCCCCATCGAGACCAGCAATGACACGGCCGACGGAACGATCCAGGTGGGCAAATGCCCCGTGTTTGCCGTGATCAGCACCGACGGGCGGCGCTTGTTTGTCCTGAACCGCGGCGATGACACGATTTCGGTCATCAATGTCCAGAACAACGCGCCCGATGCCTGTAAGGGGCTGGTGAACCAGGTTGGCCAGCCGGTTGTCTGCCATCCGACTTTGCCCCTCTCCCTGACCGCAGTCAACGCCCTGAACAAACTCAACCCTGGATCGGGCACTCCTCCCAATGGAACCGCTGGGATGACCGCGATCGCCGGGCCGGTTTATGCCGAGTTTAACCAGGCGACGAACCAGTTGGTGGTGTCGAACTATGACGGCTCCACGGTGAGCATCGTTGACGTGAGTCTGGATCAGTATGGGAACGACAGCGCGACCTTTGGCACCACCTACACCGTGCCTGTGGGCAACAAAGCGGGCAGCAGCCCGGCCAGCGTGACGGTTCTTGCCGATGGGAGCCGCGCTTACACGGCCAACCAGGCAGAAGGCACTGTTTCGGTTGTCAAT
>Ga0302320_10019946_pt1 | contig 13419 bp, 15 predicted proteins | sample Bog_T0_3_FD_202130 | JGI IMG/M metagenome (GOLD analysis project Ga0302320, IMG submission 202130) | Peat permafrost microbial communities from Stordalen Mire near Abisko, Sweden - Bog_T0_3 | ecosystem: Environmental > Terrestrial > Soil > Wetlands > Peat | place: Sweden: Abisko, Stordalen Mire...
CCTTCAGGCTCGGGCCCTTGTGACTTTTCTGGCAAAGACCGCAAGTACGACTGAAGTACTCGACCCAAGCATTCGCACAAAACCCTACGGCCAATTCTTCCAAGCCAGCCTGCCGCCCTATCGGATGACGGCTATGATCACCGACGTCGAGAGCTTCTTTGATTCTTGACCAACACCTTTGCCATTTCAACCGCTCAGGTCAGGAACTCAGCATGGGTTCGAAAGATCGCATCAAGCCAAAACTTTCCCTGGTTTTTGTCGCGCTTCAGAGCATACGCGAGGATCCAACACGGCCAACCAAGCAAGGCCACGGACCCTAACAGCGCGCGCAAAGTCGCGAACCAGAATGTCAGCCGCGATCCCTCGTCTGCCATTACGCAGTAGCCAAAAATGCAGGCCCCAGGGGTCGGCTTCCCTCGGGATAAGGGGACTGCCATATAAACGACCATCGCAGCGAAGACGAGGAAGAAACCTGTGACGGCTTCCAAAGCGTCCCAGGGACGGGGCTCCTGCCTGTTGATCACCCAGGCAAAAACTCCTGTCTGCTTGTACTCGATCAAGATGGAAATAAGGCCAACCACGGTGGCACTCATCATGATTCCGAGCGCCCAATCCACCATTCCAGCGACGAACCTTCGAAACAAATGGGGCATGGGCTTTGATGTAGCGTCAACGTGGCTCCAGAACAGAACCGCGTACAGGCCAGCGCTCACGACTGCGAAGGCTATAGCCCATGGAGGCGCCGCGCCGGAGAAAGAGTAGTTGCCATTCCCCCAGCTGAGGCCGATCCCAATGCCTTGTTCATCAGAGCCTGAACAAATTGCAATCAACAGGACTAGTAGGACGACATATCCAAGCAGAAACCAGCGTACGGAAGCGGCTTTCATTGTGACTCCAATCGTAGCTCAAGGATGGGTTACAAACCGGCACTATGAAACACTCAGTACTGGCACTCGTCCGAGAAGAGAAGAGCGGGGAGGGGCCGATGCAGACCAGCCCTCAAGACGTCCTAATCGTCATCGACGTGCAAAACGATTTCTGTCCCGGCGGGCAACTCTCCGTTCCCGATGGCGACGCCGTCCTCGCGCCCATCCACAGGATCGCCCCTCACTTCCAGCACATCGTGCTCACCCAAGACTGGCACCCTGCCAACCACTCCTCCTTCGCCAGCGCCCATCCCGGAAAATGCCCCTACGATCAGATCGACCTGCCCTACGGCACGCAAACCCTCTGGCCCGAGCACTGCGTGCAGCAGACCCCCGGAGCGGAGTTTCATCCCGCCCTCCACCTGCCCTGGGCCGAGCTGATCCTCCGCAAAGGCTTTCGCCCGCAGATCGATTCCTATTCCGCCTTTTTTGAGAACGACCGCGTCACCCCCACCGGCCTGGCCGGCTACCTGCGCGAACGCAACCTGACCAGGGTCTTCCTTGCCGGCCTCGCCTACGATTTCTGCGTAGGCTACTCCGCCCTTGATGCGCGACGTCTTGGCCTCTCAACCGTCGTCATCCGCGACGCCTGCCGCGCCATCAACCTCAACGGCTCCGTCGCCGCCATCGAAGCGGAGTTCGCCAAAGCCGGAGTCACGGTCATCGATAGCGCCGAGCTTCCCGGCTAAAGCAGCAATTGGAACTGTACCTGGTTGAATTCCTGTGTTCAAATACAGTATTCTGAAAGCACCTTAAAAGGTGTTTCATGGAGTAAAGCTGATGCTGGACATAACGACCGACATCCAATCGCTCACGACCTTCCGCCGCAGCTCCGGCGACTTTATGAAGCACCTTAAGAAGAGCAAGCGCCCCATTGTGCTTACCGTGAATGGTAAGGCGGCAGCTATCGTCCAGGATGCGGAAGCATACCAGCGTCTGCTTGATATCGCAGCACGCGCCGATGCGAAGGAAGGGATCCGCCAGGGTCTCGAGGATGCGAGAAAGGGTCGAGTCCAGGATGTAAGGCAGTTCTTTGACGAGTTTGAAGCCGAGCATGGCATACCTCGTTAGGATTACTGCTCGCGCAAAGCGCGACTTTGCCAGTCTTTACGATGAAATCGACGTCGAGCATTCCGATGCGGCATTGAAATGGTACTTCGGACTCAACGACGCCATTCTAAGTCTCGAACAAATTCCCAACCGCTGCTCGGCGACGTCTGAGAACAGCCAGCTCAGGCACTTGCTCTACGGCCATAGGCATCACGTTTATCGTGTGATCTTCCGTGTTCTGGAGAAGCAGAAGCAGGTTGAAGCGCTGCATATTCGCCACGGCGCAAGACGTAGGTTCAAGACAGCCGATCTTGAATAGGAGCAGACTCAGCGGGCCATCTCCGCCAACCACTTATGTCGCGCAACTTCTACATCCTGGCCGCAACACTGTTGCTCTTCGCGCTGCTCTCGGGAGGCATGTCGCTTGTGCCTTCGAGCTTCCAGCCGGGGCTGCCCACCAATGGCTCACTCTGGCGAACGGTCGCGCTGCTGCTGCTGCTCGGGGGCCTTGGCGCCTCGCTCATTGGCGTGATGAGCCACCTCTTCGAGCAGGTAGACCGCCGCAGCGAACAAGCCCGTCAAGCGGCTCGAAAAGAGCGCCGGGGCCCCAAAAAGCCCTGATCCCCCGCCAGCCTTTAAAATGAATTTGGGGGACTTTTCCCCGCACAGGATCGAGCAGACGCCGATGTATGAAGTCACCGTGGATGCCGGATTCTCATCCGGCCATTACCTTCGCAACTACAAGGGCAAGTGCGAGAACCCGCACGGCCACAACTACAAGGTGCGCGTGACGCTGGCCGGCACCACACTGGATGAAGCGGGCCTGTTGCTCGACTTCAAGCTGCTCAAGCACGTTCTGCGGCCGGTGATCGAACGCATCGACCACCAGATGCTCAACGAACTTGAGCCCTTTACGGTGCTCAACCCCTCCGCCGAGAACATCGCCAAATACTTCTACGACCAGACCCGCGAGCAGTTGGCCGAGATGACCGCTGGCCGCGTCCGCGTGAAGGACTGCACCATCTGGGAGACCGACACCACTACCGCTACCTACTATGAATAGAGGACAAACGCCTGCCGCTCAAGCCTCATCGCCCTGCCTTGTCTTCCAGCCCTCCGGCAGTTCATCACCTTCCATGGGGGGATTCCCAACCCCCGCCCTGTCCAGAAGCTCCATCGCTCGGGCGACATTGGCATCGCGCGTGTACCGCTTAAAGAATTCTAACGTGCGCGTGACGGCAAGCTTTTCAGCGACAGCTACGTTGATCAGCTGATTGAGCGCCACGCCCTCTGACTTGGCCAACGCTTTGGCCTCCTCCATGAGCGTAGGCTGGAGCCGCAATGCAAAATTACTCGTCTTCACTGGCGTCTAATCCTTTCCAGAGCCTCGGCTGGCCGCAACGCGGCAATATTAAACCGCCTTGCAGCCCTCAGAAAATCTCGCGTGTTGAGGGTAACGATCACCTCAGCCTTTCCATGGTAAGCGGCCTCCAACACAAACTCATCATCCGGGTCCACTAGCTGCGGTCGCAATCTGTGAGCAATATGCACAGGCTCGCCCATCAGGCAAAATGCCTTGACAATTTCTAAATTTGCTTCCGCATTCGCGGATCCCGCGAAATGTTCAGGTCGGGTCAGAACCGCCTCGTATTCCAGCACCAGAGATACCGAGATCAGGGGCCTGATTTCCCCATCCAGAACCATCCGTAGAAGTTCACGCGATGCCCCGTTGGCGCTTCGAACTGCTGCTACGAGAACGGACGTATCGAAGACCGCTCGCATGAATAAATCATATCATATGCAATATCACTAATTCATCTGGCTTGACTTCGATTTCAGGTACTTATCGAACGGAATCTCAAAATAAAAAAGCTCGTTTCCGTCCGCATCCCGCAGCTTCACCAGGTGCAATTTCGCCCCCTTCAGCGGGTTATCCAACTGAGACACGTCGTAAAACAGAAACCCCGCCCTCGTGGCGTGCGCCTCAACCACCAGAGCCTGGTACTCGAACGTGTCGAAGTCCGCCTCGACATCTTTATCGCTGGCCTTCGGCTTCAGCTTGATATTAGGAATCGGCCCCGGCATTGGGATCTTGCTGCCCTGACGATCCTTCTGGCTCATCAGCCGCTCCACATCCTCCGGCTCCGCCGCCTGAATCTTATCGCCCGCCGCGGTCAGAAACAAGATCCGAGCGTCACGGAGCGAAATCGGCCGATCACCGTTATTGGTCACGATCAGCCGCACCGGCATCACCCCGTGGCTCAAGTAATCCACGCGAAAGATTGCTTCCCGCGTCTTCGTGTCATAGGGTTCTACAGCGATGGCCACCTTCTCATCGTCATGCACCTCAACCGCGGCAAACGTCGTCGCAGCCTGCACGGGAGGCTGACTGTGCTCGGTCGCCACCGCCGGCAGAGCCAGACAAAGCAAGAACGGCGGAATTGCCCGCAAGCTTCTCATCGTGCTCGACTGTATCATTTGAGGGGAAGGGTCTGTCATCCAATCTCCGGGGTCAGCGTTGCGAGCGAAAATCGGGTCAGACAAGGCGCAGTCCGAAGGCTGTGGCGGGTCCACCGTCGAGGACGACAACGAAGAGTGGCGCGATTTTCGCCGCAACCCTTCGGGACCCGGCCAATTTTCCAGATTTCGTTGTCGATCGTCGCTAGCAGACGCCCAGTATGCGTCACTCCTCACTCCTCGAACTCGTAAAAATTGGCTCCGGTCGCTGGCCCCGGAGATTGGATGACAGACCCTTAGACCGGGGGACGGTTCGATCCGTTATTCATGATTCTATTTTTTTACAATCTCGCCTTGCTCTTGGCTCTGCTCCTCGCCTCCCCCTGGTGGCTCTGGCAAATGGCCACCACGCAGAAGTATCGCGAGGGCCTTGCCGAACGACTCGGGCGGATACGTCTTCGAAAAAACCAGGACAACCGCCCCATTATCTGGCTCCATGCAGTCTCCGTTGGAGAAGTCCTTGCCGCCAGCCGCCTCGTGGACGAGCTCGACCGCGCCTTCCCTGACCATCATCTGGTCATCTCCACCACCACCCGCACCGGCCAGGCCCTGGCCCGCGAACGATTCGGCGTCAACCGCGTCTTCTATTGCCCCCTCGATCTGCCCTGGGCCGTCCGTGCTTACTTGAATGCTCTTCAGCCGAAGCTGCTCATACTGGCCGAGACTGAATTCTGGCCCAACCTTCTCAATGGCTGCTTCCGCCGCGGAATCCCGGTAGCGGTCGTGAATGCCCGCATCTCCGACCGCTCCTGGCCCCGCTACCAGTTCGTTCGCCCCATCTTTCGTCCCCTCCTCAAGCGAATCGCGCTCGTACTGGCCCAAAGCCCCACCGACGCTGAACGCCTCAAAGCCATCGGCTGCGAACCAGACCGCGTCTCCGTTGCCGGAAACCTCAAGTTCGACGTCCGCATCGCCTCTGAAGCCGACGCGACCCGGCTATTGAAAGCAATGGCCGCCGACCTTCGGCTCGTTGTTGCGGGCAGCACCCTTGATGGAGAGGAGGCCGCGCTCTTAGAAGCCTGGCCCCAACTAACCGCGGCCGACCCGCAACTCGCCATGGTTCTCGCTCCCCGCCACCCGGAGCGTTTCGCCCATGTAGCCGCGCTGCTTGAACGGTCCGGCATTCCCTGGGTCAGACGATCTGATTTGCCGTCGCAGCCGGCCGACGCGCTCAAGCCGCTCAACGCCGGCGAAATCGTCCTGCTCGACACGATCGGCGAGCTGGCCTCGGTCTACTCGCTTGCCTCGGTAGCCTTCGTCGGCGGCAGCCTGATTCCCGCCGGCGGCCACAATCCGCTAGAGCCAGCTCAGTTCAGCGTCCCCATAGTCATGGGGCCCCACTACGTCAACTTCCGCGCCATCACCGATGACCTGCTCGCGCATCAAGCCCTCCGCATCGCAGCCAAGCCGGACCTTGCAGGAGCCCTGATCCACCTGCTCCGCGACACCCCCTCCGCCGCCGCGATGGGAGCGGGCGCCAAAGAAGTCTTCGACCAACAAGCCGGCGCGACCGCGCGCTGTGTAGAGGCTTTGGGCGAGTTGCTGACGCCAATATCGATTCTCGAGCGCAAGTCATGAGCCAGCCATCTTCATTGCGCAAGCTGCTTCTCCCTCTGGTTCCCGCCTACCGCCTCGCCCTGCTGCTTCGCGAACTCCGCCTCAGCACCGGCCTCGAACAAGTCAACCGCCTTCGCATTCCAGTCATCAGCGTCGGCAATCTCTCGACCGGCGGCGCAGGCAAAACGCCCTTCACCATTGCTCTCACCCAGGCCCTTCAACGCCGCGGCATCCGTGTCGACGTTCTCTCCCGTGGCTACGGCCGCAGTGGCCAATCGCCTGCCCGTGTCAACCCCGATGGCACTGCTGAAGACTTCGGCGATGAGCCGCTACTGATCGCCCGCCAAACCGGCGTCCCCGTCTACGTCGCCAGACAGCGATTCGGCGCAGGCCAGCTAGCCGAGGCCGAATCCCCGCCCGACGACATTCAGCGCAACCTGCCGGCCGTTCACATCCTCGACGACGGCTTCCAGCACCGACAGCTCCACCGCGACGTTGACATTCTGCTGCTCGACAGCCACGACTGGCACACCGACTGCCTGCTCCCCGCCGGCAATCTCCGCGAACCAACCAAGGCAGCCGGTCGCGCCACCGTCATCGCCATCCCCGCCGGCGACCATGCCACGGAGCTGGAAGCGGTTCTACGCACCTGGGGATGGAGCGGGGCCATCTGGCGGTTGCACCGCAAAATGGATGTTTCCGGCCCACAAGGAGAGGAAAACGGCTCTGCCCTTGCCTTCTGCGGCATCGCCCGCCCGGCCCAGTTCTTTGCTGGTCTTGAAGGCGCCGGTCAGCACCTTGCCGCCCGCATCGCCTTCCCCGACCACCACCGCTTCACCCCCGCCGACCTGAAGCGTCTGGTAGCCGCGGCCGAGCAGACGGGAGCCGGAGCCCTCATCACCACCGAGAAGGACCGAATCCGGCTCGGAAACCTTGCTTCATCTTTCCGCAACTCACTGCCGCTCAAGACCGCAGGCCTTCGCATCGAAATCGAACACGAAGACCAGGCTATAAACTGGTTGGTCGAGCAGCTCAAATCCGCCCAGGACCACCCGCCCCTGTGAGAAAATCAGAGTTTGCACACGCAATCCAAGTTCCGCTTGCTCGTGGTCCGGCTCGGCGCAATGGGCGATATTCTCCACGCGTTGCCCGCGGTCACCGCCCTCCGCCAAGCCCATCCAAGCTGGATCATCGACTGGGTCGTTGAGCCCCGCTGGCGCGCGCTTTTTATGGCGGAAGACAGTCTGGGCCGGGTTTTATCGTGCCCGCTCGTCAGCAGCCTCCTCTTCGCCCCCACCAAGGACTGGCGAGCTGCACCCTTCAGCCATAAAACCCACAATGAAATCAGGCATTTGCGGCGGACCCTCCGCGCCGGCGAATACGATGCCGTGCTCGACCTTCAGGGCGCCATCCGCTCCGCCGCCATTGGCCGCCTCGCCGGCTGCCGACGCCTCATCGGCGAGGAGAATCCCCGCGAACGCCCCGCCCGCCTGCTCTTCACCGAGCGCGTCCAAACCCATGCCGCCCACGTGATTGAACAGGGCCTGGAGCTGGCCTGTGCCGTCGCCGGCGATGAGCTTACCGCCGCCCAGCCGCTGCTCCCTGTCGAGCCCGCCGCCGAGTGCTGGGTCGATGAGCTTCTCGCCCCCACGCCGGCACAACCCTCGGTTGTCATCAATCCCGGCGCCGGCTGGGGCGCCAAGCGCTGGCCGATCGAACGCTATGCCACCGTCGCCCAGGGCCTCATCGCCCGCGGGCTTCGCGTTCTAGTCAATACCGGCCCCGGCGAGCTGCACCTCGCGGATGCGCTCTCCGAAGCCACAGACGGCGCGGCTACTTCGCTTCATTGCTCCCTCGAGCAGCTCATTGCCCTGACCCGGCGCGCCGCCCTCTTCATCGCCGGCGATACCGGCCCGCTGCACCTCGCCTGTGCCCTCGCCCGCCCGGTCGTCGGCATCTACGGACCCACCGATCCCAGCCGCAACGGCCCCTACGGAACACGATTCAAAGTCCTCCGCAGCCCCGACAGCCGCCGCGACCACTCCCGCCACGCAGCCCCCGAACCAGGTTTGCTGACCATTGAGCCTGAAGACGTTTTACACGCTGCCGACCAGCTAGTCGCCCCGGAGACCAACCCGTGACCCAGCCCGCCATCCCCACCCCAAACCGGCAACACCAAGACTGGATCGCCCGCTGGCAGCGAGTAGCTCGCCGCATCCGCGTCCCCCTGGGCTTCATCACCGCGGCCCTCTACCTGTTTGAGCTCTATCGCCGCCCGCCGCTGCCCGCCGCTGTTGCCTGGAGCCTGGCTCTGGTGCTGCCCGGCCTGTGGCTGCGCGGCTATGCAGCAGGCTACGTCAAAAAGAATCGCGAACTCACCCAGACCGGCCCCTACGCCCACACCCGCAACCCCCTCTATCTGGGGTCAATGCTGATGGCTGCGGGCTTTGCTGTCGCTCTGCTCAGTTGGCCCGTGGCACTCGTCCTCGCTGCCGGCTTTTTTGCGATTTATGTGCCCGTGATCGCCTCGGAGGAACGCTTTCTGCACGCCACTTTCCCCGAATTCGACGCCTATACCATCCGCGTACCCCGCCTGCTGCCGCGCCTGATTCCCCGGCCGGCGCCACCGGCCCATTCCGACGCCGGCAGCTTCTCGCTCAAGCTTTACCTGCACCATCGCGAGTACAATGCTGCTATGGGCGCCGCACTGCTTTATCTCAGCCTGGTCTTTTTGCGGCCGGCCTTTGGCGTTATTGTGCACGGCCTGCGGTGAGGGTTTCCCGCACAAAGATCGTCAAATCATAAGGAGCCCTGCCCCACGTTGATCACTCGCACCATTGCAGCAACTGCCTTTTGCGCCCTTGCCTTGGCCGCCATCGTTCACGGTCAGCAGGTAGCCCCGCTTACCCCACCGCGCCCGGGGTTCAGCTTTCCGCAGAAGCAGACCCTCACCTACTCCGTGGACTGGCGCGTCTTTCCTGCCGGCACAGCCATTCTGCACTTTGAAGCAACAGGCGACCGCGAGCGCATCACCGCCAATGCCGACACGCTCGGCGCCATCAATATGCTCTTCCATGTCGGAGACCGCTTCCAATCCACCTTTGACCGCGAAAAGGGCTGCACCTACGAGTTCGACAAGCAGACGGTCGAGGGCCGCCGCCAGATCAACTCGACGCTGAGATTGGACTACGCACAGGGCAAATCCATCCTCGACGAAAAGAACATGGTCACAGGCCAAACCAAGCACGTTGAGGTGCCCATCACCGGTTGCCTCACCGATCTGCTCACCGGCGTCTTCTACGCCTCGTCGCAGCCCATGGAACTGGGCAAGACCTTTGTTCTGCCCGTCGTAGACGCCCTGCACACTGTACCCGTAACCATGAAAGTCGAGGGGCGCGAAGAGATCAAGACCACCCTGGGCACGTTCAAAACCCTCCGCGTGCAGCCCACCGCCGATGCCGGCGTGGTGAAGAATCGCGGCAGCATCTGGATCTGGTATACCGACGACGACCGCCATCTCCCCGTTCAGATGCGCGCCCGGCTGTTTTGGGGCACGATCACCTTTCGCCTGACGGGGAACGAAAACAAATAACCACCTGCAGTGGGGCAGACGCTCGCGGGACGCTCGCACGGGATTTTGGGTTGTATCCATCGTTGGCCGACCGTACGAACTGGTCGGCAAATCTTCGGAAAAGAATTTGCAGCTGGTTGCGGTGTACACTTTTTCTTCGCGGGACGGGGTTGATAGTCCTGCGCGAACTGGAAAAACTCATGCGCAAATCTGTCTTCGCTCTCTTTTTGATGCTTCTTGCCACAGCGCCTTTCTGTAGCCCACAAACCAAACGCCCCATGACCTTCGAGGACATGATGAAGATGAAGCGTCTGGGCGAAACCGCGGTCTCGCCCGACGGCAAGTGGCTGGCCTACTCCGTCACCACCGTCAATCTCGAACAGAACACCAGGATTCCAGAGCTCTTCATCCAGCCCATCGCGGGCGGCGAGGCAAAGCCGCTCACTGTCTCCCAGCCCGGCGATGGCGGCCCCCAGTTCTCCCCTGATGGCAAGCGCATTCTCTTCCTCAGCAGCCGAGAAGGCGGGCAGCAAGTCTGGATTGCCGACCTCGACCCCGCCACCGGAACCACTTCCAACCCCAAAAAGCTGACGGCGATTTCGACAGAGGCCGACAACGCCCTCTGGTCCCCCGACGGGAAGTCCATCGTTTTCACCTCGGCGGTGTATCCGGATTGCCCGGCAATCACAGGGGCAGACGCCGCTGCCGGCAACAAGTGTAATGCCGACCGCGACGCCGCCCCGGCCGCCAGCAAGGTCAAGGCGCAGATCTTTACACACCTGCTCTATCGCCACTGGAACCACTACACCGGCGACAAGCGCAGCCATCTATTTCTGGCCTCGGTCGATACGGGCGCCGTGCGCGACCTCACGCCCAACGATCCTCGCGATGTGCCACCCTTCACGATGGAAGGCGGCTGTGGCTGCGCCTTCGCGCCCGACTCAAAGGAGCTGGCCTTCACCGAAAACCTCGACCCTGAGCCCGCCATCAGCACCAACGCCGACATCTTTACCCTCGACCTGACCAACCCGGCCGCCAAGCCGGTAAAAGTGAGCACATCCCTAGGCGGCGACTTCAGCCCCGCCTACTCGCCCGACGGCAAATATCTGGCCTGGCGGTCGCAAGCCCGCCCCGGCTATGAAAGCGACAAATTCCGGCTGATGCTCCACGACCGCGCGGCGAAGACGAGCAAGGACCTGCTGCCCAAGTTTGAGAACTGGGTTGATGAATTTGCGTGGTATCCAAACTCGCGCGGGGTTCTGATCACCTATGGATTCAATGGCGCATCGGTACTGGAATCCGTGACGTTGGATGGAACCGTGAATACCTACAACATGATGATGGAGAACTCACTTTCGAATGCGCATCACGTTGAATGGTCGGATGTGCATCCCCTACCAGCGGGAGATGAAATTCTCGTGACTGGCATGACCGTGCGCCAACCTAGCGAAGTGGTGAAACTTCAAAATGTCCTTGAGAGCGGTACTTCTGTTGACAAAGATGGAAAGCCGAACGGGTTCATCGACCTCGATTACACAAAAGAAACGCGAATCACCCACCTCAACGACACCCTCCTATCCCAGCTCGACCTGCCCGCGATGGAATCCTTCTGGTTCACTGCCGCCGACAAAACCAAAATCCAAGGCTTCCTCATCAAGCCCCCGGCCTTCGACCCCGCCAAAAAATACCCAGTCAAATTCCTGATCCACGGCGGCCCGCAAGGCGCATGGGGCGACTCCTGGAGCTACCGCTGGAACGCTGAGCTCTTCGCCGCCAACGGCTACGTCGTCGTCATGATCAATCCCCGCGGGTCAACAGGCTATGGGCAGGCCTTCGTCGATGGTGTCAATGGCGACTGGGGCGGCAAGCCCTTTACCGACCTCATGACCGGCCTAGACTACGCCGAGCAGCATTACCCCTTCATCGACAAGTCCCGCGAGTGCGCCCTCGGCGCAAGCTACGGCGGCTACATGGCCAACTGGGTTCTCGGCCACACGGACCGCTTCAAATGTATCGTCACCCACGACGGCATGTTCAACGCCGAGTCGGCCTTTGGCTCCACTGAAGAAGACTGGTTCAATATCTGGGAGTTCCGCGGCCACCCATGGGATTATTACGGCAAACCAGACTCGGAGAATCCGTTCCGGAAGTGGTCTCCGTCGCTCTACACCAAAAACTTCAAGACGCCCACGCTCGTGATTCACAGCCAGCTCGACTACAGGCTGGATGTGAGCGAAGGCTTCCAGCTTTTCGACACGCTGCAAATGCTCAAAGTCCCCAGCAAAATGCTCTACTTCCCCGACGAAGGCCACTGGGTGCTCAAGCCTCAAAACTCCCAACTCTGGTGGAAGACGGTGAACGACTGGGTTGACCAGTGGACGAAAAACAGTGAACAGTGATCAGTGGTCAGTGAACAGTTAGGGTGCCCCAGGTCTCGTCCGCCGCGGCGGAAGACCTGGGATCTCATCTCAAATCAATCCCAATGCCCTTCAAACCCAAATCCTCCAAGCCTCGCGCCTTCCTCAATGAAGCCGGCCTCTACGACTACGCCGTGAAAGCCCTGGGCCGCCACATGCGCACGGAAGCCGAGTTGCATCGACTCATGAGGGCCCGCGTCGAGCCCGGCGAGCGCGGTGAAGCCACCATCGCCGCCGTCCTCACCCGCCTCCGCCAGCACGGCTACCTCAACGACGCAGCCTTCGCCGAGGCCTACGCCCGCCTGCGCCAGGAAAATGAAAAGCTGGGAGTGCGCCGCGTGCGCCAGGACTTGCAGCAGAAAGGCGTAGCCAAAGATCTGATCGCCGAGACGCTTGAATCGCGCTACGGCCAGACCAATGAAGAAGCCCTCGCCCGCGAGCATCTCGAACGCAAGCGCATCCGCAAGCCCGAGAACCCCAAGGAGACCGCCCGCGTGATGCGCCGCCTGGTCACGGCCGGCTTCTCAACCGGCGTCATCTACAAGATCCTCCGCCAGTGGAACGTCCCCGACGAAGCCCTGGCTGCCCTTGAAAATCTCGGCGAAGAACCGCACGAAGAGTGAAGCCTGGATGCCTGGGTGCGCCATCCTTGGCACGTTCTTGCTTCTGTGCCAAGGGTGGATTCCATGAATTACCGCACTCGTTCCATCCTCAGCGCTTGTCCAATTACACTGGTTACGCCATGCAAAACCGATCCGGGAACGAGATACGCGAACTGTTTCTGCGCTTTTTTGAGTCGAAGGCGCACCGCCGGGTGCATTCTTCCTCGCTGGTGCCTGCCAACGATCCGACGCTGCTGTTTACCAACGCCGGCATGAACCAGTTCAAAGACCTCTTCCTCGGCGCAGAGCGACGCGACTACTCCCGCGCTACCACTTCGCAAAAGTGTGTCCGCGCCGGCGGCAAGCACAACGACCTTGAAAACGTCGGCTTCACCCGCCGCCACCATACGTTTTTTGAGATGCTCGGCAACTTCAGCTTTGGCGACTATTTCAAGCGCGACGCCATCGCCTTTGCCTGGGAGTTGGTCACCAGCGAAGAGTGGTTTGGCCTGCCCAAAGACCGCCTTTACGTCACCATCTTCGAAGGCGACCCGGCAAATGGAGTCCCACGCGACGACGAAGCCGAAGCCTACTGGATCGAAGCCGGCGTGCCCAAAGAGCGCATCCATCAGTACGGCCTCAAAGACAACTTCTGGCAGATGGGCGAGACCGGCCCCTGCGGCCCTTGTTCGGAGATCTTCTACGACATGGGCCTCGAAGCAGCGGAGCATCCTGGTGTCGAGAAGCCCTTCGGCCACGATGATGCCCGTTACGTCGAA
>Ga0302320_10019947_pt1 | contig 13419 bp, 12 predicted proteins | sample Bog_T0_3_FD_202130 | JGI IMG/M metagenome (GOLD analysis project Ga0302320, IMG submission 202130) | Peat permafrost microbial communities from Stordalen Mire near Abisko, Sweden - Bog_T0_3 | ecosystem: Environmental > Terrestrial > Soil > Wetlands > Peat | place: Sweden: Abisko, Stordalen Mire...
ACCCGTACGCACCACTCGTGCTGCCCGTGGGGCAGGTCGATGTCCCATACCAGCAGACCGGGGTGTCGGTGACGGTGGCGTAGTTGGTCGTCGTGCTCGAGGAGCCGGTCGTGACCGTATTGGTATAGTCGGTGATCGTCTGTACCTGAAGGTTCGACTTCGCGATCGGTGACGACAGCGTTCCATACGGCGGGTTCTTCACCGTGCTCGAGGAGGTCACCACCGTCTGGGACGCATAGCGGTAGCTCGACAGGTAGTTCCATTCGCCGAGGTTCCAGTCCCAGATGCCGTAGAGGTCCTGGGTGCCGGAAGCGTAAGTCGTTGCCGACGTCGTCGTCTGCGGAACCTTCTGGCCGGTGCCGAAGGATACGATGACCGTGCGTTGCCCGCCGACCGCCGGCGCCGAGGCCACGGCGAGCTTGGTCGTGATCGGCTGACCGCCGGTCGAGAACAGCGCACCACCCGGAGTCACGGCCCAGTTCGAGGGGTTCTGGCTGGTGACGTCAAAACGCCAGATGTTGCCCCGCTGGTCGCCAGCGTAAATGAAGTCGACGACATGATCGCCGTCGAGGTCGACCGGCGTCGTGTAGGCGATGCCATTCGGGGAGCTCGACGAGCCCGTCGCGGTCGACAGGTAATAGAACGTCAGGCTGGGCGTCGCCGAGGTGGGATTGACCAATGCGATGAAGATGCCGGCGTCGCCCGTGGAGCTGTTGAAGCCGTTGCCGAACACGAAGCCCCACTGGCCGCTGTGGAAGCGCCGGATCTGCGGCACACCGTAGGTGTCGCCGAGATTCGACTTGCAGCTGACCACGGATCCGGCGCAGTTCGGCAGCGTCGTCGCGGTCCATTCGCCGACGACCAGCGACGCGGCATTGCTTTCCGAGAAATTCGTCGGGTTCGTGACGTCCAGTGCGTAGATTCCCTGGCCGCCGGGGCCGAAGCCGCCGACCAGCCAGGTGTGCCAGGCGCCGCCGTAGAAGACGTCACCCGAACCCGGTGCCGCATCCACGAACCAGTTGTGCCCGTAATTCGGGCTCGTCAGGTCGATCGTCGGCGATGCCTGACTGTCATGGATCGCATCGACGATCGTGGCGGTCGATCCATCGTTGATTTCATTGCCCGGGATGTAGGCGATCAGTTCCTGGCCCGTGTTGACGGTATTTGACGGGTTGTAGGTCGTGAGACCGCTGAACGCGCCCGCCGAGAAGCCGTGCAGCAGCCCGTCGTTTGCGCCCACGTAGATGACGTTGGTGCGCGTCGCGTTGGCCTGAGCCCAGGTGGGATACTGGTTCAGGTTGCCGGTCGTCGCGGCGTTCTCCGGAAGATACGATGCCGCTTCGCCCGGATACAGCAGATCGGCAAAACTCGATCCGTAGCTGCCCTGGGGCGGCCCGACCCAGGTCGGGCTCGAGTCGACGATGTCGCCGAGAACGCTGGTGCGCGCGCGGAAGTTTTCGCTGTAGTTGGTCGTACCGCCCGAACCGGTCACCGACACCGTGAAGGAGGATCCGCCAGCCTCGTAAGTACGGTCACCGCGCAGGTAATTCAGGCGATTCTGGCCTATCGAGGCCGACGACGAGCCGGTGGTGCAGCTGCTGTTGGAATACACGACGCAGAACGAGCTCAGCGCCGAGATCTGGGTCGCACTCAGCGTGGTGTTGCCCGGACTGCCGCTCCACTCGAACGGTACACCTGTTGCGGAGGTCGGGTTGTACGAGAGGATCTGGCGGCCATTCGTCGACGCTGCCGAGATCGGCTGCGCAGTCGGGCTCGCGGCGCCCGTCGTCGGGCACCTGGTCGCTGGGTTGATGGCGCCTCCGGGCAGGGTCGTGCCGGTCAGTGTGCAGCTGCCGTCCCAGGCGGGAGTACCCAGCGTCAGCTGGTTCGTGCCCACGGTGTTGACAACCGGAACCGCGGTCACCGATCCGGCCCAGGTCTGCGCGTTGTAGTAGGCAAAGTAAACCTGGGTACCGACCTGGACTTCCGCGGCCTGCTTCTCGTTCAGACCGGCCGAGCTCGAGGCGCTTGCCTGTGGTTGCGCCTCGAAGCATGCGACTTCATGGATGTTGCTGGAACCGCCGATCGAGCCGGCGAAGCCGAACGCAAACTGCGTCGGCAGCGGATGGGTGCCGGCCACGGTAATGTCGTAGTTCGAAATCACTGCCGCATTCGCACCACCGTTGTACGAGTACGTCAGGTTCAGGATGCCGGCCGGACTGATGGTCATCGTGTACTGGATCGGGACTGCATAGGCACCCGTGCTCGTCGGCGGGAAGCCGCTGGATCCGTAGCCGCGCTGGCTGGCGCGTTCGTTGGCAATCAGGCTGGCTGAGGGCAGTGACACGCCGGAGAGCCACGGGTAGTCGGCCACCGGGGTCGTCGTCTCGACCGGGGCAGCAGGATTGGAGTAGTTCCAGTAATACCCGGTACTGCAGGTTGCATGCAGCGCCGCAGCCCGCGTTCCATACATCCCGAAGGTCAGCGAACTCGGATACCAGGTCGGGTTGTAGGCATGGAGCGCATCCCAGGCCACGTTGCCCGAGCCACGCAGGGAGATGGAGCTCGGCAGATAGCCAGGCCCGCTGGCCGCATTGTCGCCCGGATTCTGGAAGTTGCCGTATTCATCCATGCCGACCGCCACGTAGGCATTTGGAATGCCGTCCACGCCCTGTTCGGTCAGGCGACCCGGGTGCAGCGTGGTCTTGTAGTTGCCGGTTTCGTTCGAGCAGTCGTAGCCCAGGCTGCCGCCGGTCGCGCCGATGTCGTACGGGGTCCAGGTGCCGGTCTGCGTCGTCGGGTCGGCCGGTGCGGTATACCCTGGGTTCGTGCCGCTGCCCGTCAGTCCCCGGGTCGGATCGATCAGGAAGAAGCTGATGCCGTCCGCGCCGTCATTCAGCGCGCCGCCAGAGTCGCCATGATAGGCATACGTCGTGAAGGTGATCTGCAGTCCGTTCGCGCTGGGGTAGGTGAAATTCGAGATCAGGCCTCCATCCTGCTGGGTGAAGCCGTTGCCATTCGTCAGGCGCAGCGCGCCGTTGCCGGTGGCATCCGGCAGACCGTTGCCGAGATAACCCCCTGCGAAGCCCGCGCCATTGCCCGCCAGACTCGAGTAGTACGCGCCCGGGGCCGTCAGGCAGTTTGTCGTCGTGCCGGAAGGGCAGACGCAGGCGGGGATCGTGCCGGTTGCATCGCCCGCCGTGAGGCAGGCGCCGTGCAGTGCGGTCCAGCTGAAGCTGGACGCGTTGCCGGTGAAATTATCCTGGATCACCGTCACGGTGGGAGCGGCGCTCTGTGCGGCCGCGAGTGCCGGAAGCAGTGCGAGCCACGCAGCCACAATGCGGATCGGGTGAGCATGGTGTTTCATTGCGGGATACTCCTCAGCCTGCGCCCAGGTCAACGACGCTGGTGGTAACGAGATAAGTGCTTTCGATCACGACAACCGTGTTCGGATCGCCGCCGTAGCCCCAGGCGTCGATCTGGTAGATCTGCCCCTGTCCGACCGGCGCACTGCCGACCAGCTGAACGTAGAAGCGCGGCGCTTCGAAATACTGATTGATGCCGACCCCACCCGCGGTTGCCGACATTCCAGGCGGTGTGTACTGGATGCCGATCTCCGAGTTCGGCAGGCTGCCCCCCCAGGGTACTGCGGCAACCGCGGCTGGCGATCCGAGCAGGCTCGCCAGCGAGTTGGTGCACACATAGCCGTCGCCGGAATTCGCGTTCAGCAGCGGTGCACCGCAGGTGAAGGTGTTGTCGATGTTGTTGCCGGTCGTCATCCAGTACTCGGCATACTGTTCGGCGCTGGTCGCCGACTGCAGCGCACGGTCCTTCTCGCGCAGGCTGCCGGCGATCAGTTCCTGGACGCCATTGCTGCGAAACATGCTGAGTGCGAGGAGGGTGACGACCAGCAGCAGCAACAGGCTCACCACCAGCACCACGCCGGACTGTCGCTGCAAATGGAGGGGTTGATGACGCTGCATGACGTGGGTACTCAGATATGGCTCATGACGTTGACCAGACGGGTCAGCTGGATGAATGGCAGCTGGTTCGGGTACTGCTGGCTCGGCGGCCCCGCGGCGTTGTACAGGGGATTCGCAAATACCAGCGCAACCTGGACGGAAATCACGCCGCACCAGCCCGAAGCCGGCATCGTCGCGGCCGAGTAATACGTGTCCACCGGATTTGACGAACTCGAGTAGCTCGCAGCGCAGGTCGCTGACGAACTGGTCCCGTAGCCGATCACCATGTCCTGCACGCCCGAAACCAGGGTTACGGCCGGATGGGTCACGAGGGTCCCGCCGATCAATGTCGTCAGCGCGCATTGCAGCGTGCCGGGTGTGGTACCGGAGCCGGCGACCACGGTGAAAGTGTTATAATAGAGGCCGGTAGCGCTGACGGTACTGCCGTCGCAGTTGATCAGGTTCTCCCGGTAGCTGCTGTCGACGTAGTAGCGCACCGTGATGCTGTCCTGCGGCGCTCCCGCAACGTGCGTACCGTAGACACCCTGGCCGGATGCGAAGCCCATCGTGGAGTCCGCCACGAGTACGCCGTTCGCGGTATTGAGCTGCGGAGCGCTGAAGTATCCGGCGCTCTGCACGACGTCGGCGATCCGCTGCATCGCGAGACGCTCGTTATCCTGAAGTTGCGACAGCGCGCTCTGGGCGTTCGAAGAGCGCAACGTCGTCTGCACGATCGTAAACAGGCCGATCATCAGGAATGACGTCACGGCGAGTGCCACGAGGATCTCGACCAGGGTCATGCCGGACTGTCGGTGCAGGCGGGGCGTCATGGCTGCACGTAAAGGGTATAGGTCGGGACGTTGAAGCCCGAGACCGCCGCGGCGGCGCTCGCATAGGCGCCCTGAGCATTGACCGCGACGGTGTTCTCGCCCCAGCTGATCTGGATCGTGCAGCTCGTCGCCGCAGCCGCGCTCGTCGTGCAGGCGATCGTCGTGACCTGGTAGGGCAGCGCCGGGGCCAGCGGCAGCGGCGAAGGCGTGCCATCGATCCTGCCGGGATTGTTGTAGCTCGGCGCGCTGGCGCCGCTGCCGTTGACGTTGGCGGCCCAGCGCTGCAGGTCGAAGGCCGCGGTCTGTGCCGGCGTGCATGGCGGCGGTGCGGTGGAGAGCCCCGCGATGCAGTTGACGGGGGTGGCGAGCGTGGCATCCGAGATCGTCGTGCCGGAGATCGTCAGCGATGCCGGCACGGCTGCGCTGTTCCAGTACGAGCGGTCGGCATGCAGCGACGCAGCCAGGCTCGCCGCCTCCATCGCGGCGATTGAGCGCTGCTGTGCCACCCCGGTGCTGGACAGGGCGACCGACTCCATCTTCGCAATGCCAAGCAGCCCGATCGAGATCACGACGACCGCGACGAGCACCTCGACCAGGGTGAAGCCGCCGCTTACCCCTACGGAGCCTGCGTGCGTCATGTGCACGAATTCACCCCGTAGGTCTCGGTCATGATCTGACCGTTGAGGCCGATCTGCACGCAGCGCGTCGACTGGTTGTTGACCGGCGTGGCGTACAGCGCGACCGTGACGACACCGGCCAGCCCGACCGGGAATCCCTCGCGGTTGAAGGTCACGGCGCCCACGCCGCCGGTCACTGTGGTCAGCGTATCCGTGCCGGAAAACGCCTGCTGGACGCGGGTCACGGCCTCGCCCGGATCGACGGTCGCGTTCCCGTTGGCATCGTTGAAAACGATCCACCCGGTGTTCCAGGTCGTCGCGGTGCTGCCCAGACAGCTGGTGCCGTTCGACGAGGCGCAGACGGTGATCGGCTGGCCCTGTTTGATGGCCTGGTAGCGGGCGTACTGCAGGTCGCCGAGCAGGTTGTTGATTTCGCCCGAGATCCGGCTGCCGTTGGTGACGTACCGGTAGCTCGGGATCGCCAGTCCCGTCAGCACGGCGACGATCGTGAGCGCCACCATGAGCTGGATGATCGTGAATCCCTGCATGCGGCCGGAGATTGCGGTACGGTTGGTCATGGGCCGCACCTTAGCGAGCCAAACTTGCACGAACCTGACGGTTCGCGGCGCCGCTGCCGGAAATGTGTGACGCAGTCCGCGAATTGCGCGATTCGCGGTAAGTTCCCGCCGGCCGTCGCGCTCGTCACGAACCGCGACGTGAGTCAATGAATTCCGGCCGCTGTACTGACAGGCTGCACCGATGACAGCACCCGCGGACGACCAGGCACGAAGTTACATGGTGAAGCTGCTGACGGCCATGGCGCGCGCCGGCGGCTCGGACCTGTTCATCTCTGCGGATTTCCCGCCGACCATGAAGGCCCAGGGCAGGATGCAGGCGATGGCGCCACAGAAGCTCTCGGGCCAGATCGCGCAGCAGCTCGCCCTGTCGCTGATGAACGAGCGCCAGCGCGAGGAATTCGCACGCGAACTCGAATGTAACTTCGCGATGTCGATTCCCGATGTCGCCCGCTTCCGCGTCAATGTCTACGTCCAGCAACAGCAGACCGGCATGGTGATCCGCACGATCCCCTCCGAGATCCCGGGCTTCGAGGCGCTGCAGCTGCCGGAGATCCTCAAGGACATCGTCATGACCAAGCGTGGCCTGGTCCTCGTCGTCGGTGCGACCGGCTCGGGGAAGTCGACGACGCTGGCCGCGATGATCGATCACCGCAACCGCTCCTCGTCGGGACACATCATCACGGTCGAGGATCCGGTCGAGTTCGTGCACCAGTCGCAGCAGTCCCTCGTCACGCACCGCGACGTGGGCGTCGATACCCACTCGTGGCACCACGCGCTGAAGAACACGCTGCGCCAGGCGCCGGACGTCATCCTGATCGGCGAGATCCGTGATCCGGAAACGATGGAACATGCGATCGCGTTTGCCGAGACCGGTCACCTGTGTCTCGGTACTCTGCACGCCAACAGCGCCAACCAGACCATCGACCGCATCGTGAATTTCTTTCCCGAGGAGCGCCGCCGGCAGCTGCTGATGGACCTGTCCGGCAACCTGCGCGCGATCGTCTCGCAGCGCCTGATCCGCACGGACGACGGCAAGCGCCGCCGCGCTGCGATGGAGATCCTCACGAATACGCCGATCATCGCCGAGAAGATCCTCAAGGGCGAATTCCACGAGATCAAGGCGCTGATGGCCAAGTCGCGCGAACTCGGCATGCGCACCTTCGACTGGTCGCTGTTCGAACTCTACAACGAAGGCGAGATCAGCTATGAAGAGGCGATCCGCAATGCGGACAGCGCCAACGAACTGCGCCTGAACATCAAGTTGAACGGGACGAAGGCGCCGCCTGTGCTCGAGCAGGCCGCGATCACCACCGCCTGACCCGGCGAGACATCCGCGGCGCGCCCTGCAATACTGGTGCCCATGAGGATTCACGCCGGATTTGCACTGCCATTTGGCTCATGGTTGCTAGCGGCCGCATGCATGCCGTTTGCGCTAGCCGGCGCGCCGCCGCCGGGGTTCTCCGATGCACCACCGCCGCAACCGCCGTTCACCGATTACCGGTACGAAATTCCCGGCAGCGTGCGTCGCATCCGCGCCCTGGACCTGCCGGCGCCGTATGCGACACCGTCCGTTGCAAACCCTCCGCGCATCGTCGCGCGTCCCGCGGATGTCCTGCCGAAGGTGCCGCCTGGTTTCCGCGTCGGCCTGTACGTCGCCGGCCTCGACACGCCGCGCGTCATCCGCATTGCACCGAACGGCGACATCTTCGTCGCCGAGACCGGCGTGGGGCGCATCCGCGTCTATCGGGGCATTGGGTCCGACGGTAAACCGGACATCAGCGCCGTCTTCGCGACGCGCCTTCACCGCCCATACGGCATCGCCTTCTACCCACAGGGTGGCGATCCCCGCTGGGTGTACGTTGCCGACACCCGCGGGGTACGCCGCTATGCCTATCGCAACGGCGATCTCGGCAGCCGCGGTTCGCCGGAGCAGCTGATCACGCTTGCGTCTGACCAGGATCATTGGACCCGCGACATCGCGTTCTCCCGGGATGGCCGCACGTTGTTCCTCGCCGTTGGCTCCGCCTCCAACGATGATGACGCGGACAGTTCTCCGGCAGAGCACAACCGCGCGAACATCCTCGCCTACGCCCCGGACGGCGGCCAGGCGCGGATTTACGCCTCCGGCATCCGCAACCCTTCGGGAATTGCGGTCGACCCGGCGGATGGGCGCCTGTGGTGCAGCGTCAATGAGCGTGACGGGCTCGGCGATGACCTCGTGCCGGACTACGTGACCTCGGTGCAGGAAAGCGGCTTCTACGGCTGGCCGTGGTGGTACATCGGCGGCCACCAGGATCCAAGACATGCGGGGAAGCATCCGGAGCTCAGGGACAAGGTGATTACGCCCGACGTGCTGATCCAGCCGCACAGCGCATCGCTGCAGCTCGCCTTCTACGAGGCGGCGCAGTTTCCGGCGGAATACCGTGGCGACCTGTTCGCGACGGAGCATGGCTCCTGGAATCGCTCGGTCCGTGCGGGCTACGAGGTGGTGCGCATTGCGCGCCACGGAACGCCAGGTGCCCCAGGCGAGTACCAGGACTTCATGACGGGTTTCGTGCTGCCCGGCGGCCAGGTGTGGGGCAGGCCCGCGGGCATCGCCGTGGCGGCGGACGGCTCACTGCTTGTCAGCGACGATGCCTCGGGCACCATATGGCGCGTCGATTACCCTTGAAACTGACGCACCACGTCCGGGTTCGGTGACCGACACAGCCGCTTTTAGGGTACGATTTGCCATCATGCCAACCATATCTCCTGCCAGTGTCGGTCCGCGCTATCCACAGGTCGTCGTGCTCGTGGGAGCCACCGGCGACCTGTCCCGACGCAAGCTGCTCCCGGGACTTTTCCATCTCGCCTCGGCGGGCTTCATCCCCGGCTATCGCATCATCGGCGTCTCCCTCGATAACCTGGACGCAGAGGGCTTCCGGAATTTTGCGCGCCAGGCGATCGAAGAGTTTTCGACACGCAAGTTCACCGATGAGGAATGGGTGGCATTCGCCGCCTGCCTCGATTACGTACCCCAGGCTGCCGGACCCGAGGCGCTGCGCGCAACGGTCGAGAAGTCCGAGGCGGCGCTCGGCGGCGAGAGTCATCGCCTTCATTACCTCAGCGTCCCGCCGAATGCGGCATTGCCTGCCGTGCGACTGCTGGCCGACGCGAAGCTCATCGAGCGCTCGCGCGTCATCATGGAGAAGCCTTTCGGCACGGACCTCGCGAGCGCAGTTGCGCTCAACGCGAAGCTCCACGAGGTGTTCGACGAGGACCAGATCTTCCGCATCGATCACTTTCTCGGCAAGGAGCCCGCGCAGAACATCCTCGCGTTCCGCTTCGCGAACGGCCTGTTCGAGCCGATCTGGAACCGCAACTTCATCAATCACGTGCAGATCGACGTACCCGAGACACTCGGCCTCGGCAAGCGCATCGCGTTCTACGAGTCGATCGGTGCCTTCCGCGACATGGTCGTCACCCACCTGTTCCAGATCCTCGCGTTCATGGCGATGGAACCGCCAACCTCGCTCGAGCCCAAGCCAATCAGCGAGGAGAAGAACAAGGTGTTCAGGAGCATGCTCCCGATCGAACCGGCCGACGTGGTACGCGGGCAGTACATCGGTTACCGCTCCGAGGCGGGCGTCGACCCGCGTTCCGACACCGAGACCTTCATCGCGCTGAAGTGTTCGATCGACAACTGGCGCTGGGCCGGCGTGCCGTTCTTCCTGCGCACCGGCAAGCGCCTTGCCGAGGGTCAGCGCATCATCTCGATTGCGTTTCGCGAGCCGCCGAAGAGCATGTTCCCGGCTGGTTCCGGCATCGGCGAACAGGGACCGGACCACCTGACCTTCGACCTTGCGGATGCCTCGAAAATGTCGCTGTCGTTCTACGGCAAGCGTCCCGGACCGGGCATGCGCCTCGACAAGCTGAGCCTGCAGTTCGCGATGCACGACACCGATTACCTCGTCGATGTCCTCGAGGCCTACGAGCGGCTCGTGCTCGACGCGATGCGCGGCGACCACACGCTGTTCACGACCGCAGAGGGCATTGAGCGCCTATGGGAAGTCTCCGCGCCGCTGCTTGCCGCGCCGCCGCCGGTGCGCACCTACACGCCCGGGTCCTGGGGCCCCAACGCGATCCACCAGCTGGTTGCCCCCTATGCGTGGCGACTGCCGTTCGAGCGCGCATGGCGCGACCCGAATTCGCTTGGTTCCTGACCGGCTCACTCTCATCACGGTCGCTGCGCTGGCCTATGTGGTCAACGTCGCGCTGCACGAGCATGCAGGACACGCGGCCGCCTGTGTGATGCTCGGCAGCCGCGTACTCGAATTCGGCGCGTTCTACGTCAACTGCGACGATGCGCGACTGGGCGCGACCGCCGTGCGACTCGTCGCGCTCGCCGGGCCGACGGTCAGCCTGCTGGTCGGCATCGCCGGGTTCCTCGCACTGCGGGCGATCGATGCTGCGCACGGCATCCGCTGGTATTTCACGTGGCTGACCGGCAGCCTCGGCCTGATGACCTCCACCGGATACATGCTCGCCTCCGGCGTCTCCGGAATCGGGGATCTCGGCTTTGATGCGGATAGCGCCCTGGGCGGAGCCACGCCGCAATGGGCCTGGCGCGCGGCACTCATTGTCGCCGGCGCCGTGAGCTATTACCTGTCCGTCCGGCTTGCCGCGCGCACCATCGACCCGCACCTGAGCGGTGCCGGACCTTCGCGGGTCAGTGCAGCGCGACGCATGCTGCTGGTGTCCTATGTGACGGGCGCAGTCGTCTACCTCGTCATTGGCGTGCTGAATCCTTACGGCCTGGTCATTGTGGCGACGTCGGCGCTCGCTTCCAGCATGGGCGGCACCTCGGGACTGCTGTGGATGCAGCGCCTGTTCGATCGCGGCCGCGACGTGTCGCCGCCCGGTTTGACGGTTCCGCGCAGCTGGGGCTGGATCGGTGCATCCCTCCTGACCGTGGCGGCGTACGGCGTCGTCCTCGGTCCCACGCTGCGTCCGCGGGCCGAGCCCCTGGACTCAGGTCCTGCGCTGCAAGACCGCGTGCTTGTCGCGGCCGATCAGCAGTTCGGCGAGACGCGCAAACCATGAGTGGCGGAAGCCTTCGACCTTGAGCTGCTCGCTGACCGGCTTGCGGGCGTGCTGAGCCGCGACCAGCATGTCCGGAGTTATGTCGAGCTGATAGTCCTCTGCATGCGCATGTTCGGCCATGAAAGCTCCGTCGGGGTTGTTAACGAGGATGCGACTATCTCGCGTAAGCGGCGCGGCAGATGAGAGGCGGCGCACGTATTTGGCACACCGCGATGAGTTGGACCACAAGTCGCAGGGATTATGTCGTGCGCGGCTCCTGACGGGCCTGAGGTGGGATCGATGTACGAAAAAAAGCACGAACAGCTTGCCACCCGCCGCGTGTTCCGCCGGCGCATGGCCGGACACGGTGCCGTGGCCGCTGCCCTGATGGTCCTGTCGCTCGCGCTGGGCATGGCCGGCTACTGCTGGCTCGGCGGCCTCGCACCGGTCGATGCGTTCCTCAACGCGGCCATGCTGATGGGCGGCATGGGTCCGGTCGATGCGCTGCATACCGACACCGCGAAGATATTTGCGGGACTCTATGCGCTGTACTGCGGGCTCGTGTTACTGGTCACCACCGGCATCCTCGCAGCGCCGGTCGTGCATCGAATGCTGCACAGGTTCAACGTCGGCGGCGATCAGTGAGTGCCAGCGCGAGTCCCCGCCAGGGCCGTGCGCTAGCGACGGAATCCGGATTCCAGCGTGAAGAACTGCAGATTGAGCTGAGCCAACGGCGCCCGCAGCGTGGCCAGTTCCGCCTCCGGGCCGTGCACCTCGAGACGCAGGAGCTCGGCGATCGTGAACACCTCCTGCAGGATCGGCCCGACGTTACCGAGGTGATGCAGCAGGCCGTCTGCGTCCACATAGCCCTCCCGGCAGAACGCCACGTCACCGTCGTAGCTGAAGCCGTAGTACTGGCAATTCGGTTGGCCCTGGGTCCGGGCGACACACTGGTCGGCGAGTTCCCGGAACTTCGCAGCTTGCCGTCTGCAACCCGGAAGTACGGATTGATCGTGCAGCATGTGTCGAGGGTTGGCATCGTTGACTCCCGTTGATGTCTTGCGGTCCTGTTCCTCATGCATAGCCGACGCCACCGCGTCCCGCCGGATCAACTCCGCGAGGTCCCCGGTCGACTCCCGTCACCCCGGTGCGGATTCACGGTCCAGCGGACTGCGCACCCCCCTGGCTCCCTTGTTCGTGACATGGGTATAGAGCATGGTCGTGGAGACGTCGGCATGGCCCAGAAGTTCCTGCAGCGTCCGGATGTCATAGCCGTCCTCCAGCAGGTGAGTCGCAAAGCAGTGCCTGAAGGTGTGGCAGCTCGCCGGCCTGGTGATTCCCGCCTTGCGGACCGCCTGTTGCACGGCCCGCTGCACGACCTTCTCGTGAAGGTGGTACTGCGTACTCAGGCCCGTGCGAGTGTCGGTCCACGGATCTGCGGCAGGGAAGACAAACTGCCAACCCCAGGACTGCGCGGCCCCCGGCTTCTTGCGGCCCATGGCGTCGGGCATGGCAACCCGGATGCCACGCCTGCGATCCTCAATGAATTTCGCATGAAGGCGCGACAGGTGCCCCCGCAGCGGCACCGTCAATGCCGCGGGAAGTACGCTCGCCCGATCCTTTGCGCCCTTGCCGTTACGGACCATGACTTCGCCCCGCTCGAGGTCCAGATCCTTGACCCGCAGCCGCAGCGCCTCCATCAGCCGCAGGCCACTGCCGTACAGCACTCCGGCAACCAGCCACGGCAGCCCGTCGAGCTGCGCGAGCACCGCCTTCACCTCCGCCCGTGACAGTACCACCGGCAGGCGCGTGGGCCGGGGAGCCCGGGTCACGTTCTCCAGCCACGGCAGGTCCGTCGACAGCACCTGCCGGTACAGGAACAACAGCGCCTGCAGGGCCTGGTTCTGCGTCGCCGAGCCGACCTTGCGTTCAACCGCCAGATGAGACAAGAATGCCTCAACCGCCGGGGCACCGAGATCACGTGGATGGCGCCGACCGTGAAACGCGATGTAACGCCTGATCCACTGGACGTAAGCCTGCTCCGTGCGCAGCGCCATGTGGCGGGTACGGATGATCTCCCGTGTGACTTCAAGCAACCCCCGCCGTCCCACCATCGCCCCCGACCTCCAGGTTCGACTTACGCGACACCTCCACCGGACTGCATCAATGGAATCAGATGCCTTCCACCCCATCCACTCGCTTATCTCCCCTATTTGGAGCATTTCTATGTCCCACCTTTGCCGTCGAAGTAATTGTTAGAGGTCATCATGTCCCAATTTCGCTGTCCCGAATCGCTGGCATTATCTCCGTGGCGAAACGCATCAGCGTGCTGGCGTGCGGCGCATTGACGTGGCGGTTATGCGATAGGACC
>Ga0302320_10019949_pt1 | contig 13418 bp, 8 predicted proteins | sample Bog_T0_3_FD_202130 | JGI IMG/M metagenome (GOLD analysis project Ga0302320, IMG submission 202130) | Peat permafrost microbial communities from Stordalen Mire near Abisko, Sweden - Bog_T0_3 | ecosystem: Environmental > Terrestrial > Soil > Wetlands > Peat | place: Sweden: Abisko, Stordalen Mire...
CAGGCAGCGCAGCAGGATAGCCGGATCGCGCGCTGGATCGATCCGCAAGCGCAGGCCGCCCCATTCGACGCGGGAGCGTTCGCCGGTGATCAGGTTCTCGAGCGCTACGATCGGGCGACGGTCACCGGCCATGCCGATCTCCAGATGGCCGAGCGGCAACCAGAATTCATGCGGTTCGGGCGACAAGGCGATGGCTACCACGACGGTGTTGGTCTGGTTGATCGATTCCTTGACGAAACCGATGACGTTGCCGTCCTCGATGGCCAGAAAACGCAAATTGGCGGTCTGCTGCAGCGCTGTATTCTGTTTTCGCGCGCGGTTGATGTCGCGGATATAGGGCTTGATGTTGCCGGCCTTCTCCCAGTCGCGCAGCTTGATCATGCGGTTTTCGGGTTCGAGATATTCTTCCAGGCCGGGGACCGGTTCGGCCTCCCTCAGTTCGAATCCGTTGGTGATGCCGTAGTTGCCGGACAGCGTCGCCGCCAAAGCGAGACGGGACTTGAACACCCAGGCCTCGCCGCCTTGCAGGTGGTAGGGCAGGATGTCGGGTGTGTTGACGAAGAAATTCGGTCGATAGAAATCGCGCTCCGGATAGCCGGTCAGCTCGTTCAGATAGTGCTCGAGCTCTCCCTTCCGGGTGCGCCAGGTGAAATAGCTATAGGATTGCGAAAAGCCGAGCTTGGCCAAGCCCTTCATCTGTTTCGATCGGGTGATGCCGTCGGCGAGAAAGATCACGTCGGGATGGCGCCGCTGAATGTCATGGATCAGCCATTCCCAGAATTGGAAAGGCTTGGTCTGAGCGTGGTCGGCGCGGAAGATCCTGACGCCCTGATCAATCCAGAACAGCAGCACGTCGCGCCAGGCGTTCCACAACGCGCCGGCGTCGTCACAGAACAGATCGGGGACAACGATTGCCGCGGCCTGCCCGCGGGGATTCTCCAGACAAAGCAGGGAGCCGTCCGGCCGGCGTACGAACCATTGCGGATGCTGCCTGAGCCAGGGATGGTCGACCGAGCACTGCGCCGCGAAGTCGAGCGCGACCTCTATCTCGAGAAGCCGGCAGGCGGCGATGAGGCCGCGGAAATCTTCCAGGCTGCCCAATCCGGGATGCACCGCGTCGTGGCCGCCCTCGGCCGAGCCAACCGCGTAGGGATTGCCGGGATCCGCCTCCAGGCCGCCGCCTGACAAGGTGGTTGCGGGCAACGCAGCAGGAGCACGGGTCCGTCCGATCGGATGAATAGGGGTCAGGCAGATCACGTCGAACCCCATCGCCGCAATATCAGGCAAGCGTGCAATGCAATCCTTGAAGGTGCCATGCCGGCCGGGGACCGCGCCCTGGCTCCGCGGAACCATCTGATACCATGAACCGTGACGCGCCCGTACCCGGTCCACGACCAGCGGGAACAGCGGCGACCGCGTCAAATCGGCTCGCGGCTGGCTATCGGCCATGGCCTGCTTCAGCTCATCGCTGAGCAGCGGAGACGTCTCACCGGTCTCAAGAAAGCCGTCGCAATGCCGCAATATGACCTCGGCCGCGGCGTCTCCGCCGGCCTGTGCTTTGGCCAGCAAGGCCGCGCCCTCGAGCGCATCCAGCGGCAGGTCGGTGCCTGCCTTCTGCTTCTGCTCGAATTCCTGCCGCCAGCTGGCAAACACGTCAGTCCAGGCCTCGATCGCGTAGCGATAGCGGCCGGGCTGGTCGGGGACGAACACCCCACCCCAACGGTCATCGCTATGATGGCTCATCGGCGCCCGGCGCCATTCCCGGTCGCGTTCACCGCGCCAGATCAGCGCTGCGGCCATCACTTGATGGCCGTCACGATAGATATCCGCCCAGACCTCGACCCGGTCTCCGACGATACGCTTGACCGGAAAGCGACCAGCATCGATCAGCGGATAGACATCCGCGATATGGAAAGCTCCGCCGGCCGCTGTCCTCTCGACAGCTTGAGTTGTCTTATTCAAGGTGAAGCCATTGCCATGGACACGACGCCCCATTTCGATTGCCGGAAAGGAGACGCTCCGATCATAATACAAAGCCGCACCGAGGCCATTGGTTCCCGGGAACGGCACCGAGACGAACGCGTTGAGACCGGCTATCTTATTCCTCTATCTACAGAATTTTCGCAACACCCTGGGATCGCGTGCCCTATGGATCTTTTCAGCAAAGCCCAGCAACTGGGTATCCAGACCGAGTTTATCGACGGTCAAGGAAACCGTCACGTGACCGGCGAAGCCGCGCTTCGTATCATCATCGATGCGATGCCGGCGCCAGTTCCACGGCGGCTGCTGCGCGATCCGGTCGTGCTGCGCTCAGGTCAGCCGACACGGACCGAGCTGAGCCCGCAGGCGAATTTGCCGATGCGCTGGAAAATCATCGCAGGGGCTGAGGTTATCGCGCAGGGCGAGGCCGAGGACCGGCTCGTTGAATGGCCGTCCGACGTGCCGATCGGCTCGTACCGGCTGGAGTTGACGGACGCGAGCTCCTCCGCTGAGGAATTGCCGTTGATTGTGGCACCAGCCCGGGCCTTCGTCGGCGATTTCGACCGCAGCTGGCTGGTCGCGGTCCAGCTCTACGGCATCCGGTCGGCGCGCAATTGGGGGATCGGCGACTTCACCGACCTTGAAAGCCTGATTGATCTGGCCCATCAGCTCGGCGCCGACGGGGTCGGCCTCAACCCGTTGCACGCGCTTTTCGATGACCGGCCGGGCGATTGCAGCCCCTATTCGCCGAACAGCCGGCTGTTCTTGAATGCGCTTTATATTGATGTGGCAAAACTCCCGGAATTTAAAGCCGCGGAATTCGCCGATCGCGATGCGCTCGCCGGGCTCCGAGCCGGTGATCGGGTCGATTATGGGGCCGTTGCCGCGGTGAAATGGCGCGCTTTGCGGCAGGCCTTCGCGAACTTCAGCTCGGAACCGGCGAGTGGCCGCAGGCAGGATTTCGAGCAATTTTGCAGCGAGCGGGGGCCGCTGTTGTCGCGCTTCGCCTGTTTCGAGGCGCTGCGGCATCGATTCGGCAAACCCTGGTGGGAGTGGCCGTCGGAGTGGCTGCAACCCGATGCGGCGAAATGCGCTTCATTGCGCGACGGACCCGATCGTGCCGAGATCGAATTTGCCGAATTTGTGCAATGGATTGCTGATCGGCAACTTGCGGCCTGCAGTGCCCGCGCGAGCTCGCTCGGCATGAAGGTCGGGCTCTATCTCGACGTCGCGGTCGGCGTCCAGTCCGACGGCTTCGATGCCTGGAACGAGCAGGTGGCGATTTCCCGCCATCTCGCCGTTGGCGCCCCGCCCGACCCGTTGAATACGCTGGGACAGAATTGGGGGCTGGCCGGTTTCAACGCCGCCGGCCTCGAAAGCCGGCTGTTCGAACCGTTTCGGGAGATGCTCTGGGCCTCGATGCGCCATGCCGGCGCGATCCGGCTCGATCATGTGCTCGGCCTGAAGCGGCTCTATCTGGTGCCGCATGGCTTTGCTGCGGACAACGGCGCCTATGTCAAGATGCCGTTCGAGCCGCTGCTGGCGGTCACCGCGCAGGAAAGTGTGGCGCACCGCTGCGTCGTGATTGGCGAGGATCTCGGTACCGTGCCGGACGGTTTCCGCGAACAGATGGCCGATTGGGGCATCTGGTCGTATCAGGTGATGATGTTCGAACGCGACGAGCAGGGCCGCTTTCGCGGCACCGACCATTATGCCCCCAACGCGCTCGTCACCTTCAATACCCACGACCTCTCGACCTTTGCGGGCTGGCGTTCGTTCGGCGATCTCAAGCTCAAACGTGCGCTTGGCATCGATCCCGGCGAAACCGACGAGGCGCGCTGGCACGCGCTGACGATGCTGAGCGAGGCGCTGCGCCAGCACGAGATCGAAGGCCACGATCTGTTTGCGGTCGCGGGCTTCCTGTCGCGGACCAAATCGCGCTTGTTGACAATCTCGCTGGAAGATCTGCTCGGCGTGCTCGATCAGCCGAATATCCCCGGCACCGTCAACGAACATCCAAACTGGCGGCAAATTCTGCCGGTGGCGGTCGAACAGATGGCCGCCGCCATCGATGTCGATGCGCTAAAAAGCGCCACCGCCGCGCGGGCCGCGGCATGAAGCGCGCGGCATCCATGAAGATGGTGGGCTAGCGGTTTTCAGCTCGCCGTGTTGTGCCTGAGGATGATGTCGATCGCGCCGGCGAAACCTTCCTGCGCATTCGACGTCGTGACCTCGGTCGCCGATTTCTTGACGTCGTCGGTGGCATTGCCCATGGCGATCGACAGGCCGCTCTGCCGGAACATCGCCAGGTCGTTTTCCATGTCGCCGATGGTGGCGATGGCACTCGTTGAAATTCCGAGCCGCTTGGCCATCGCCTGCACGAAGGTGCCCTTGTTGCAACCGGGTGAGGTGATGTCGAGATAATAGCTCTGCGAGCGAACCACCGTCGCCTGCGCCCCGATCGCCTCTCGCATCTCGGCCGCGCAGCGCTGCAACAGCGGCGCGTCGGAACTGGCGCCCACGATCTTGCAGGTGGCCGAGAAATAGGGCGCAAAATCCGTCACGACGGTCGGATCGGCCCGGATCGTGCGCTGTTCATGCGGCACATACTCGCCCTTGGGGTTGCTGATCAGCCATTGGTCATTGGTGAACAGCCAGATATCGATGCCGAATTCGGTCAGAAGGCGGATGCCGCGCTCGACGGCGGTGGCCGGGATCAGGTGCTGCTCTATCGGCTTGAGCTGCGAATCGACAATGGCGCTGCCGTTGAAGGGGCCGACCGGCAGCGTGATCTGAAGCGGCTCGATCAGAAACCCCATGCCGATGGTTGGCCGGCTGGAGGTGATGGTGAAGCCGATGCCGGCCTGGTCCAGCCGCCGCACCGCGGCCCGGGCTCCGTCCGTCAGAACCTTATCCTTGGTCAACAGCGTGCCATCGACGTCGGAAACAACGAGTGAGATGCGGGTCATGCCGGGTTCCTGCTGATGGCACCGCGGTCGGCGGCAACCAGGTTCAATTGGTTAAGAATGTCAGCGACAATTTCATCGATCGAGCCGTCGATCGACACCGCCACGGCGTGTTCGTCAGGGAGCGGCGGCTCAAGCGTGTCAAACTGGCTCTCGAGCAGCCCCGGCGGCATGAAATGCAGCTTGCGCAACGCCAGCCGCTTGGCAATCAGATCCCGGCTGCCGGCGAGGTAGATGATACGGATATCGCTGCGGCCGTGCACCAGAATCTCGCGATAGGCCCGCTTCAGCGCCGAGCAGGCGATCACGCAGGGCTGGCCCGCGACGCAGGCCCGATCAATCGCGTCGGCGATGGCGCGGAGCCAGGGCCTTCGATCGGCATCGGTCAGAGGCTGGCCGGCGCTCATCTTGGCGACGTTCGCTCCGGGATGAAACCTGTCGCCATCCTGGTAGCTGAAGCCCAGGCGCTGCGCGAGCCTTGCCGCGATCGTGCTCTTGCCGCAGCCGGACACCCCCATCACGATCAGCGCGCAAGGCATGCATGCCCCGTCATTGGCCACCGAAATGCTCCGGCAGCGCCGCCTGATCCACCAGCCAGATGGTCTCGCCGCTGGCGTGGGCGCGATTTGCAGGCAGGTTCTCGTCCCCGAGCAGGCGGCTCAGGATGGCGCGTTTTTCCGGCCCTGCGATTTCGAACAGCATTTCCCGGCATGCGTTAAGCGCCGGCAAGGTCAGCGTCACCCGCGGCACCCTGGGATCGAGCGGCGCCTGGTCGACGCCCACCACCCAGCGTTCGGTTTCCTCGATCGCCGCATCGCCTGGAAACAGCGAGGCGGTATGACCGTCCGGCCCGATCCCCAGCAGGACGAGATCGAACAGCGGCCGGGCCGGGTCCAGCCGGTCGGCGCCGTAGAACGATTTCAGTTCGGCCTCATAGCGGCGCGCGGCCTGGTGCGGATCGGCACCGTCCGTCGGGATCGGATGAATATTGGTGACCGGCGCAAAACGATCGAGCAAGGCGCGGCGCGCCATGCTCATATTGTGGGAGTCCTCGCCGGCGGCCACGAAACGTTCGTCGCCGATGAACCAGTGCACGCGCGGCCACGGAATTCGGTCGCGCCACACCTCGGTCGCGAGCAGTTGATACAACAGCTTCGGGCTCGATCCGCCGGCAAGACAGATCGCCGCGCGGCCCGGATTGGCCGCGATCCGCGCCAGCAGGCGTTCCGCGGCCGCCTGCGCCAGCGCGGCCTTGTCCGAAACCGCGATCAGTTGGGCCTGCACCGGACGCTGGTCGCTGGGCGCCATCGGATCTAGCCGAGCTTGCGCCAGCTGCGGCCGTCACGGCGCAGCAATTCATCGGCGGCGTCCGGGCCCTCGCTGCCGGCCGGGTAGGTTTCGACGCCGTCGGCGCCGGCCTTCTTCCAGGCATCGAGGAACGGCTGCACCGCCCGCCAGCCCGCTTCGACGCTGTCGGCGCGCTGGAACAGCAGGTTGTCGCCGGTCATGCAGTCGTAGAGCAGGGTCTCATAGCCGGTCGCGGGCTCCGCCTTGAAGTAGTCCTTGTAATTGAATTTCATCTCGACGCCGTCGATCGCGATCACCGGTCCCGGCACCTTGGTATTGAACTGCAGCATGATGCCCTCGGTCGGCTCGATCGAGATCACCAGATAATTCTGCGACAGCCGATGCACCGGCGTGCCGCTGAACATCGCGAACGGCGCCTGCTTGAACTTGATCGCGATTTCCGTGCGCTTGGCGCCGAGCGCCTTGCCGGTACGCAGATAGAACGGCACCCCGGCCCAGCGCCAATTGTCGATCGTCAGCTTCAGCGCCGCATAGGTCTCGGTGGTGCTGCCGGGCCGGACGTCCTTGGTGGCCAGATAGTCGGGGATGTCGGTGTCGCCGATCCGGCCGCCCTGATACTGGCCGCGGACCGAATTTCGCAACGCGTCCGCCTCGCTCTGGGTCTGGACCGCCGCCAGCACTTCGGCCTTTTCCGAGCGCACCGCATGGGCGTTGAAGCGCGCCGGAGGCTCCATCGTGACCAGGGACAAAAGCTGGAACACATGATTCGGCACCATGTCGCGCAACGCCCCGGTCGCATCATAGAAGCTGCCGCGGTGGCCGACGCCGAGCTTCTCATCCACCGTGATCTGGATATGATCGATGTGATTGCGATTCCAGATCGGTTCGAACATGCCATTGGCGAAGCGCAGCACCATGATGTTCTGGACGGTCTCCTTGCCGAGATAGTGATCGATCCGGTAAATCTGGCTCTCATCGACGATCTTGAGCAGTTCGGCGTTGAGCGCCTGCGCGGAGGCGAGGTCGGTGCCGAACGGTTTTTCCACCACCAGCCGTCGCCATGGGCCGTTCTCGGTTTGCTGCAGCAACCCGGTGCGGCCGAGTTCCCGGCTGATCGGCGCGAAGGCGTTGGGCGGCGTCGCCAGATAGAACAGCCGGTTGCCGCCGGTTGCGCGTTTGGCCTCCAGTCGCTCGAGGTGCTCCCGCAAGGTATCGAATGAGCTGGGGTCACTGGGGTCGGCTTCGATGCTGGTGACGCATTCGAGCAGGCGCTCGGCGATCGCGTCGTCCACCGGCCGGGTGGCGAATTGGCGCAAGCCCTGCATGAGGTGATCGCGCAGCGCATCGTGCGAGGGGGCCTTGCGCGCGATGCCGACAACGCAGAATTTGTCGGGCAACAGGTCGGTGGCCGCCAGATTGTAGAGCGATGGTATCACCAGCCGGTGGGTCAGGTCGCCGCTGACGCCGAAGATCACGAACGAGCAGCCATCGGGCTTGCGCTGCGGGGTAGGGGTTTCGGTCATGTCCGATCCCCTGTTGGCTTGACGATGTCAGGCGCGGGATGCGCCGGTTCCTTGTGGCCGCCAAAACCATCGCGCATCGCCGAAAGAATCTTTTCGGCGAAGGTATGCTCCCGGCGCGAGCGAAAGCGGGCGAACAGCGCCGCGGTCAACACTTCGGCCGGCACTGCCTCGTCGATGGCGGCATTGACGGTCCAGCGGCCTTCGCCGGAATCCTCGACAAAACCTGAATAGCCGTCGAGCGCCGGATTTTTTGCCAACGCCGATGCGGTGAGATCGAGCAGCCAGGACGGGATCACGCTGCCGCGCCGCCAGACCTCGGCAATATCGGCCATGTCGAGCTCGAAACGATGCTCGGCCGGCAGCGCGTCGATATTGGCATTCCGTAAGATGTCAAAACCCTCGGCATAGGCCTGCATCAGACCGTATTCGATGCCATTGTGGACCATCTTGACGAAATGTCCGGCCCCGATCGGGCCGGCGTGAATGTAACCCTGCTCGATCCGGCGGTCACGTCCCTCGCGCCCGGAGGTGCGCGGGATGTCGCCGATCCCGGGCGCCAGGCTGGCGAAAATCGGGTCGAGGCGGTCGACGACCGGCTTGTCGCCGCCGATCATCATGCAGTAGCCACGCTCGATGCCCCAGACGCCGCCGGAGGTGCCGACATCGACATAATGGATGCCGCGGCTTTTCAGCGCCTTGCCGCGGCGCACATCATCCTGCCAGAAGCTGTTGCCGCCATCGATGATGACGTCGCCAGGCTCCATCAGCTTGGCGAGCGCCTCGATTGTGGTCTCGGTGATCGCGCCCGCCGGCAGCATCACCCAGGCGGCGCGCGGTTTTTCCAGCTTGGCGATAAAACTTGCGAGGTCGCCGGCCCCGGCGGCGCCATCGTCGGCGAGGGTTTTAACCGCCTTCGGGTCCTTGTCATAGACCACGGCGCTGTGGCCGTGTTTCATCAGCCGGCGGACAATGTTGCCGCCCATGCGTCCCAAGCCGATCATGCCAAGCATCATGCTGGTTATCCCTCAGTTCAGCGCCGCGGTGACGGCGGCATCGAGCATTTTCAGTCCGGCCTTGAGATCGCCCTTGAGATGCACGCGGAGCGCCCGTCGGCCGCGCTCGGTCAGCACGTCGAAATCGCCGCGCGCCTGCGCGGCCAGGATGACGCCGAAGCTTGCCTTCTGGCCGGGGACCGGCAGATCCTCAGCGGTGTCGGCGGTGATCTGCAGGAATACGCCATTGTCCGGCCCGCCCTTGTAGGCCTGGCCGGTGGAATGCAGGAAGCGCGGGCCAAATTCGGCGCAGGTGGCGACCTGGCGCTGGTCGCGGATCGCAAGCCGGATCCGCTGCAAGTCATCGATATGAGCGGCGTCGCGTTCGATATAGGCCAGCAGCGCCATATAATCGCCACTGCCAATGCGGGCGAGATGGGCCTTCAGCCAGGAGCCGAGATCGCCATCGGCGCCGGCCTGGCGAAGCGCGCTGGCGTTGGCCGCGTCGGTGTAGAGATCCGCCAAACCGGAGGACATCACCGGCTGTTCCTCGGGCAGGGCGCCGGATTTCTCGAACGCTGCGGTCAGTTCCCTGGTCTTGATTTTGGCGGCCTCGACGTCAGGCTGATTGAAGGGATTGATGCCAAGCACGGCGCCCGCGACCGCGGTGGCCAGCTCGAACCGGAAAAATTCCTGTCCGATATGGTCGATCGATTGCATCACGATGCGGACCACGGGATGGCCGGCTTGTTCCAGCGCCGCCAGCCTCGCGTCGTGCGTCGGGTTGTGCTCGCCCTCGGTGCGGATATCGATAAAGAACCGATCCTGGCCATACAGCGCAGGATCCGCCAGCGGTTCACCCTCGATCGGGATCAGGCCCTTGCCTTCCTTGCCGGTGGATTCCGCAATCAGCTGCTCGGCCCAGGCGCCGAAATCGGCGATTTTCTCCGACGCCAAAATCGTCACCTTGTCGCGGCCGGCACGCCCGGCGAGACCCATGGCGAGGCCGAGCTGGACGCCGGGATTGTGCTGCGGCGGCACGTCCGGCCCGCATGAGCGCATCATCGACAGCGTGTGCGTCAGCAGCGCCCGGACATCGACGCCGGCGGTCGCCGCCGGCACCAGGCCAAACGGAGACAACACCGAATAGCGTCCGCCGATGGTCGGATCGCCGTGGAAAATCCGCGCAAAACCTTGTTTTTTGGCGAGCTGCTCCAGCGACGAGCCGGGATCGGTCACGGCGATGAAGCGGTGGCCGGCCTGCTCGGCGCCAAGGATCTTGGCAACCCGGGCGAAGAAATAGTCCTTCATCACGTTCGGCTCGGTGGTGCCGCCGGATTTGCTGGAAACGATGAACAGGGTTTTTGCCAGGTCGACCTTGGCCTCCTGGCTGCGCACCTGCGCCGGATCGGTGGAATCCAGCACGTGCAGCTTCGGCAGGCCCGGCTTGTGGGCAAAGGTCTGCGCCAATACTTCCGGACCGAGACTCGATCCGCCCATTCCCAGCACCACGGCGTCGCTGAAATTTTGTCCCTTCACGCGATTGGCGTAATCCTCGTAGTCGGCGAGGTCGGCGGTAGCTGGGCTGGTCAGCCAGCCCAGCCATTTGGCCTCGTCGGTCCCGGTCCAGACCGAGGCGTCGCGTTGCCAGAGCCTGCGGATGGTAGCCGCGGCGCGCCAGTCGTCGCAGGCCTTCTCAACCGCGGCCGCTATCCGGTTGCCGAGCGCCAGACTCTGGCGGTTGATGGCCGGGCCAAGCACGGCTGCGCGCTTGGTCGCGACCGCGCCGTAGAGCCGATCGGCCGCATCGGCGAATTGCTTGACCCCGTCCTTGACCAGTTCCGTCGTGATGGCGTCGAGCGAGATTCCCGACTTTTCGAGCTCGTCCAGGACCTGGCGCGCCTCCTCGACATTTTCCTCCAGGCTGGCGCGTGGCTTGCCATGATCGCGGAAGGCATCAAGGGTTGCCGGCGGCACCGTGTTGACGGTGTCGGCGCCGATCAATTCCTCGACATACAGCACATCGCGATAGGCCTTGTTTTTCGTGCCGGTCGAGGCCCATAGCAGGCGCTGCGGTTTGGCGCCCTTTTGCTTGAGCCTGTCCCATCTCGCCCCTGAAAACAGGCGCTTATATTCCTGGTAGGCCAGCTTGGCATTGGCGATTGCGACTTTGCCCTTCAGCGCTGCCAGCCGCTGCTGTTCGCTCGCGTCACTGGTGTGTGCGATCTTGTCGTCGAGCTGCTTCTCGACGGCGCTGTCGATGCGGCTGACGAAAAAACTGGCGACGCTGGCGATGTGCGAGGGGTCGCCGCCGCCGGCCACATATTTTTCCAGTCCCGCCAGATAGGCCTCGGCGACCTGCACATAGACCTTTTGGGAGAACAACAGCGTGATGTTGATGCTGATGCCTTCGCCGATCAGGTGCTCGATGGCCGGCACGCCGTCCGCCGTCGCCGGCACCTTGACCATCAGATTGTCGCGCTTGACGCTGCGCCACAGCCGCTCAGCCTCGACGATGGTGGCCTTGGTATCAAGCGCCAGATAGGGCGATACTTCCAGGCTGACGAAACCGTCCCCGCCGTGGCTCCGGTCATAGACCGGCCGCAGCACGTCCGCCGCATGCTGGATATCTTCGACCGCGAGTTGCTCGAACAAGTCGGCGACGGGACGATCGGCCTGCCGCAGCGCCCGGCCGATCGGCGCATCATATTCGTCCGAACTGCCGATGGCTTTTTCGAAGATCGACGGGTTGGAGGTCACACCCTTGACGCCATCAGCATCGATCAGCTTTTTAAGGTCGCCATTGGCGACAAAGCCGCGTGCCAGGAAATCCAGCCAGACCGCCTGGCCGTAATTTTCGAGTGATTTGACGGGATTCATGAGACCCTGTTTGGTTCGAGCGGCTCGGCTTTCGAATTCCAGCACCATCTGGCGGCTCGCCGAACTTTGTCAACCAGCGCCTCGAGGCGCCTCAGTCAAAAGACCGTTCCGATGATGCTGGCCTAACGTTTGGCTGCGGCGATCGATCCCTGGCGCCGGCTGGGAGGCGAATTCTTCGCCGCAAAAAAGTCCCGCGACCCTGGAACAAACGACAGGCTCGTGTGTTTGGCGGCGTTGAAATGGCCGGTCCGGACGATCCGAAACGCTCCGCTGGCGCGTCAGCGAGGGGCGGCGGCACCCTTGATCTGCGTGCGGTGCATGACGCGGCGGGCCGTCGCATCAAAGGGATCCCGCCGATGCATGGTGCAACGGTTATCCCAGAGCACGAGATCGCCGACCTGCCAGACATGCTCCCAGGCGAATTCGGGCCGCGCCGCGACCTCCCAGAGTTCGTCGAGCAGCGCTTCGGAGGAGGCGAGATCGAGGCCTGCGAGATAGGCATTGCGGCGGCGGCCGAGATAGAGCATGCGCCGCCTGGTATCGGGGTGGATGCAGACCAGCGGATGCAGGGCGCCCGGCGACGTGCGGGGATCATCGGTCGCGGTCACGCCCTGGCGCAGATAGCCGCCGCTGTTGTAGGTGCCATCATGCTTGATGGTAAGGCCCTCGATGCGGCGTTTCAGCGTCGCCGGCAGCGCCTCATAGGCCGCGACCATGCTGCAGAACGAGGTGTTGCCGCCTTCAGGCGGCACTTCGATCGCATAGAGCATGCTCGCCATCGGCGGCACCTCGAGATACGACATGTCGGTATGCCAGACCGCCTCGCCGGCGCCGAGGCTGCCGATCGGCTCGCCGTTCACCAGCACGTTCGAGACGATGTAGATTTCGGGCAGTCCCTCGACAAAGCGGCGGCCGGTCTCCTGGACCGGCGCCCAGTCGAGCTCGCCGAAGCGGCGGCTGAAGGCGATCAGGTCCTGGTCGCTGAGCCGCTGGCCGCGCACCAGAATGACCTGGTGATCGTGAAAAGCGCGTTCGATCGCCGCGAATTGCGCAGCGTCGATTTCCCGGAGATCAACCCCGCGCAATTCGGCGCCGAGCGCGGCACCGGTCGGAATGATTTCGATCGGCGCCGGGCCAACCTCTCGCGCAACGTCAGTCTTGGCGGTCAAATCCATCGAAATATCCTCCAGTCGCGTGGCACCAGCGCGGCGGATCCGTGGATCCCTGGGGCGGGCCTTGCCGCGAACGCTACGGGCAAGGAGTCGCGAATGCAAACATGGATTTTTGTCGTTTGAACGGCGTCAGCTTTTGCACGTCCCGAACCATGACCATGCGCGGCCATCGTCCCGGCCCCCTCGACCGCGCATGGCTGAAGATCAATGGCAATGGCTTCTTGACGCGTCAGATTCACTTGTTCAAACAGCCAAATCAAACAGCCAAAATTCTCAATCAAAAAGCAGCTTCGCCAATATGTCATCAAAACATCGCTTCACGCCTCGCGGCGCGATGCGCCCGAGTCGTTGAAAGAACGTTCCGCCCAGATAGGCCCGATGAGGCCCAAGGGCGTGCGGGATGCCGGGTGCCTGATGCACCCGCAGCCTCGTGCGCAAAAAAGGGTAGCACGTCCGCGCACAAGTCTTCACAGCGGAGGCACCGGAAAACCCGGCAATCCCGCACGCAATGGTGTTACTGCTTATACCGCGCTCTCCTCGGGGAGGTGCTCATTGCGCCCGTCGTCCCGCGGATTAAGGTTTTGTCTGCGCCCGGTT
>Ga0302320_10019951_pt1 | contig 13417 bp, 11 predicted proteins | sample Bog_T0_3_FD_202130 | JGI IMG/M metagenome (GOLD analysis project Ga0302320, IMG submission 202130) | Peat permafrost microbial communities from Stordalen Mire near Abisko, Sweden - Bog_T0_3 | ecosystem: Environmental > Terrestrial > Soil > Wetlands > Peat | place: Sweden: Abisko, Stordalen Mire...
AGCCCCCCCTCTTCTAACCACCTATGAGCTTTTTCAAGCCCTTCGTCAATGACTTCCCCTTTTAAAAAATGAAACACTCGGCAGATCAAAATAGCAGAGATACTCTCAGAATCAAAATCTACCCCTTCAGGAAACCTTCCTGTATTAAGATAGAGTCGGTCGCGGTATTCTTCAGGTGTTCGGTTTTTCAGTACAAAAAGATTCTCAGCAGAAATATCATCTGCAATGACAGGAACAGAAGAGGCTTTAAGAAGTGGAATGGTTGCTACCCCAAACGCTGGTCCAATTTCTACAATGGGTTTTTTGAAATTCTTAGCTTGATTCACCAGTTCTTGTGCGAAGGGGCTCATTTTCAGGGTCATCGTACCACCACCAGGCTGCAAAACTTCAACCAGAGTTCCGCCAGGTTTGGATGCAGGCATGGTAAACCCCTGAGAAAGTGCGTCTAATTCTACACGACTTGCTTGCACACCCCAAGGATCGTCCACTTTGAACGTTTTGTACTCAAATCCAGCATAACTGAGAACACTTTGAAATAAGCTGAGCCCCAAAGCGATGTACACTGGGAACTGAGAACTGATTTTCCATGTCTTTATTTTATGTGTGACTTTTTCCAAGGTTGTTTTCTCCTTACAATTTAAGGTCATATCTTTCACGACAAGAACTATTTCTATGTAATTTGAAAACAATAAAAGTGCAAATATTTAAACGATACGTAAACTCCCGCATTTCATGCGGGAGTTTACTATAAAACTAGTTAGATCTACCAACTACTTCCCTTTACTCGGCGCTGCTGCAGCCGTAGTACCCTTTCCCTTACTTGCCCCATCCGCTAGGACTGCGGCGGAAACTGCTTGAACGGAGCCCTGCGCACTATTGCCTGCATCGACTTTGAGAACCCCCGACTTTTTAAGCACTTCTTCCCGAACCGTTTTCAGATGTTCAGGATGCTGCTTCAAATAGTTGCGAGCATTTTCCCGGCCTTGTCCAATACGCTCATCCTTGTAAGTGTACCAAGTCCCACTTTTTTCAATAATGTTCATCCCTGAAGCGAGATCCAATAAATCTCCCTCCTTGGAAATCCCTTCCCCATACAGAATATCAAACTCCACTTCTCTAAAAGGTGGGGCCATCTTATTTTTAACGACCTTCACTCGAGTGCGATTTCCTATGACATTTTCTCCATCTTTTAAGGCTGCAATTCTTCGAATATCCAATCGTACGGAAGAGTAAAATTTCAAAGCATTTCCACCTGTGGTCGTTTCAGGATTTCCGAACATCACACCAATTTTCATTCGAATTTGATTAATAAAGATCACCAGAGTCTTACTGCGATTAATCGTCCCAGTGAGTTTTCGCAAGGCCTGACTCATCAGACGAGCCTGCAATCCCATATGAGAATCGCCCATTTCTCCTTCAATTTCTGCTCGTGGTACTAGCGCTGCCACCGAGTCAACAACTAAAAGATCAATCCCTCCAGAACGAACCAGCATATCTGCAATTTCTAATGCTTGCTCTCCCGTGTCTGGTTGCGAAATCAACAAATCATCGGTCCCAACCCCTAGCTTGCGAGCATAGCTCACATCTAATGCATGTTCGGCATCCACAAAGGCAGCAACTCCCCCTTGCTTTTGAACTTCAGCAATTGCATGCAGCGTTAACGTAGTTTTCCCGGAAGCTTCTGGACCGTAAATTTCTACGATCCGACCTCGAGGATAACCCCCAATCCCTAAAGCAATATCTAAACTCAAAGAACCGGTAGGAACCGCAGCGACATCCTGGGCTACTAAAGTCTCACTCGCACCCAATCGCATGATGGAGCCTTTACCAAATTGCTTTTCAATCGCTTGAACCGCAAGGTCGATCGCTTTTCCTTTTTGCCCATGGCCTGTAGAAGCTTCAAGTCCATTGCGTCTTTCGGTCATATCCATTTTGTCTTCTCCTCTGCGCCCTCGCGCAATTAGCTCCCGATACGCAAACGCGCATGGAGCTTTTTGAGCCCATTACAAATGCAATTCGTGTGCGGGCAACGTACCACAAGCGGCGTTTAAAAAACACTATTAGGAGAAACACCCCTAGGCAGGCAAAAACTTCAACGCTTGCAACAAGATAATCAACCCAAGCCCCTGCAGACCTGCAATCATATCATCTGCAATCACTCCAAAACCAGCCCGCCAAGCCGAAGCAAATCCAACGGACTTACTTTTAGACCAAAGGTCCACCTGTCGGACTGGTGGTGGCTTTAAAATGTCAAAAAACCGAAATAAGATAAAAGCAGCAATCCAAGTTTTGAAATCATCCCCAGCAGTCCAAGACGTAATCCCTAGACCAATGACTTCATCAATGACAATACACGGATTGTCATTCGTTTCCATGAGCTCATCAAACACTTTAGCTGCCCAAGTTCCAATCCCTGTGAGAACCCCCCAAAAGGCCAGTCGGTAACCCCAGGGTAAATGTCGGGTAAAATAAGCCACTGGCAAGGCCATCAAAGTTCCCATAGTGCCCGGTGCCACAGGAGATAATCCAGCACCTAACGCAGTTGCAATCAACAGAGCTAAAGAGGACCGTATTCCATGAATTTGCTTCCAAATCACCCGAGACTTTCGTCCGGCAAACCCTCCGGAGAAACCTCCGAGAAAGCCTCGATGACGAGAAGAAGTTTCTTCCTTCAAAACACGACCTCCTTGTGCCCGGGGGCACCGTAAATCTAAAGATATTCATTGAGGAGGCAGGAGTTCAAGATAAAAAATATTAAATTACCTGATTGATGCCACAATGCAGCTTCGGATAAGCTTCTGGGTGAATGAAAAAAAACAGTACTCCGTTTCTGAGACACAAATATGATTTTCGTAGCGAAGTTTTAGACATTATTATCGGGGGAAAGTCATCTCTCGATTCGCCTGCTGCATTTCATCTGAAAACTATTGAGGAGGCGGATAATTTCTTAACCAGCTACGGTTATGCTTTTGATAATCCCATTGAAAAAGCGGAGATTTTTGGAATTTTTCACGAAGCACTCAACTTCATCCGTAAGCATTTTCTTCAACCAGACAATCCCGATGGTCTCAAATTGGAAATTCCTCGAAAAATTCTTGAGCTTTCGGATGCACGAGATCTATTTCTCATGGCAAGCATGAATCTCCCCAGACAGCCTTCCGACACACAGGGGCAATTTCTTAGCTACTGGGCATGTAGCATCTTGAAAGTCATGCACACCATTGCCCATATTGATAAAGATCTCCGAAGCACTTATTTCACCGATATTCAAAAACAAATTTTTGATCGCTTTTATAAGCTAATTCATCGGGATCATGATGGTCACTTATTTTTGGGTGAAAAAGCAGACGACCCACTGAGGGTGAATTTAGTTGCATTTGAAACAAAACCTAAAAAATCTCGTGATTCCATTATATTAAAACTTCTTCATAAACCTGAAAACGTTGCAGAAGACATTTTCGATCGAGTGGGAATTCGATTTACCACCCCGACTCCTCTGGAAGCACTCCGAGTCGTCAAATACCTCAAAGACAAAATGGTAGTAATGCCTCCTAATATTAAGCCAAGCCGCTCACGAAATACCTTAATCCAGCTCGATCGCTTCCGCTCGCAATTAGGAGACCTCCTAGCCAAAGCGGATCGGCAAGAAATTCAAGAACCAGAGCTTATCTCGCAACTGGAACAAGCAGCTAGGCCCCCTAGCGTAAATCCTGACAACCCCCATTCCAGCGAATTTTATCGAGCAATTCAGTTCACCTGCCGACAGCTCATCAAACTCGAAAATCCGATTTATAACGACCTGAAAGAACTAAGAGCTCTCGCAAAAGATAAGCCCATTCATGATAGTCTTTTGAAAACGATTGACCGCATTGACCTCAAATTTATTCAGAAGGAAATTCGATTTTTTTATCCGTTTGAAGTTCAAATTGTAGATCAATTCAGTTCAGAAGAGAATGAAAAGGGCAGAAGCGCTCACAGCGAATACAAGCGAGCCCAAGAACAGACGGCAATGCATCGAATTATGAGGAGCTTTTTGGATGCCGTACGATAGCGATGTCGCACTCCTAGGTACAGGAGTAGCGCCGCTCATTGCAGCCAGTTACCTGATTCAGCAAGGAAAGTCGGTCCTTCTATTGAATCCAGATTGGGACTTTTTTCTCGAAGACTCTGAATTGCCACTCGATCCCTTGCTCCAAGGGATCCCCACACCGGAACAGTTGCGGCAAAGCTCTCCTGAATGGGCTTTGCAAGTCCTTCGTCCCTATTTCCCTGGAGCAATGGAATTTTGGGCTTCTCCTTCAAGTCATTCTGGCCATTCGGAACCTTCCGGTTATCATGACGAGGCAGCTCCCCATGTAAGACAACGGGGACGCCTTTGGATTTCCAAAATGGACAAAAACCGTTTGTGGAACTGGGAACATTTAGAAGACTTCTACGTGGAAGCCTCTGACGCGGATCTCAAACCTCAAATCTTAGATGGCCTATCAGCCGCACGTAAATTCCCTGGTTTTTCATCTCACTTTGGAAATTTTCGGGGACTTTTTATTCCAAAACTTTGTGATGTGGACGTTGTGAGGTTTCGAAATGGCCTTTTAGAATTTATTCGAGAAAGACTAGGTCCTAACCAAGTGGTTTGCGCTGCAAGTCAGATGGAGTGGATGCCTGAAGGACTCCGCTTTCATACCCAAGGATCTCTCCATAACGCTAAACTCAGACACGGCATGCTCGTTTTTTGGACCCCAAGGCTCAGCTCTTGGATCCTAGCCCAAGCCAAAAAAGCTGAAATTTCTCCTCGACTTCCCAATGGAGTGAGACTCTGGGAGCAATGGATCCTTCATTCGCGAGAACCTTCAGATCCTAGCGTGGTGGGAATGGTGGGAGACATGGCTGTTTGGGCAGATATGGAAGGAAGGCCCTCGCTACCCCATTCACAAAATACTCACCGTCTTTCCGTCTTGAAATCCGGCCCACTGATTCCGTTAGAAAATTTTAACTTACCCCAAGGAGGACTTAGCTGGGCTTCTACGGATTCCTTCAATTCGCTTTCCAATCTTTGTCATGACTTTCTCCGCTGGGAACGCTTTACAATTTCTGCACTCAAAACAAGAGCGCTATTTGAATGGAACCCCGTGGCTCCTTGGATTACTTCAAGAGGCACCCCTCCAGTCTGGGTCATTCCTGCCTGTGATGGGCCCTTGGTCAATGTAGTTCAGGTTGCACGCTCTGCTTGCGATTCTATCTTGGAAACCAAATGAGAAGAGGTCAAATCAAGTGAACATCAGCGTTCGAGACGGAAAATTCGATGTGGTGATCGCCGCCGGACCCCGCGTTGAAGTTTGGCCTTCTCCCGGAGTAAGAGCCGTATCGACTTTATGCGCTGAAATGGGCCTTACCGTTGGCCAATTCGGCGGCGAAACGATGATAGTCAGAGGCGTCATCCCTTTGCCTGGTACAGGCGGCATTGTAGTCATTGAAGACATTCAAAAAAGAATTCATAGAATCAAAGCTCGATCCATTGTTCGAATCGTTGCAGAGTCTAGCCTTCCTGACCCGTTTTTTGGGTGGCGTTCTCAAGGCCTCATTCCCCTTTCAACCGCAGAAAAGTTACTTCGAAATAGTCACATTTTATGGGACCCCATTACTGTTATTTTAGGCACAGGCAACAAGGCTTTAAAATTTGGAAGTACTCTGCTTGAATCGGGAGCCTCAAAAGTGCTGTGCGTAGAAAGTTATTCTCAATGGAAAGCCAAACGTTACTCTGGCTGGGAAGTCGAAAAACGCCAATTTGAAATTCTCGGGGGCAAGCTCATTGAAGCCAAACCCCTCCAACTTGTTCCGAAAAGTCCCTTGCTCTGGCAACTCCGACTTCAAGACCAGCAAGGAGTCCGAATCCTCGATGTGGGAAGAGTCGTTTCTGCAGGTCCCTTCCGAGAGCCCTGGGGTGTAAGGGAACATCCCCCTGGCTCCTCCTTGTTCGAACTCCTCCAAACCGCTTCCCAGACCCAAATGGAAGACGTAGAAGGCTGGGCTCTAGAACTAGAACGAGGAAGATGGCTAGCAGGAAAAATTGCTAAATCCCTTATCTCTGATTTAGGGAAAAAACGAGAAGTTCTGGATCGAATTTTTCGCCGAGCCAAAGTGCGAATCAAGCGCACCCAGCGGCATCAGGAAGCCCCCTTCACTCCCACTTACGAGGGAAAATGGATTGCAAGTACCGATGCAAAAAAAATTCGATCATTCCAGGGAGTCCCCGAACTACTCCACAAAAAGCAATCCATTGCCTCAGTAGAGTGCTTTGAGGAAATTCCCTGCAATATTTGCCAAACGGTTTGTCCCACGGGAGCCATTCAAATGGGGCTTACTCCAAACACTAAAAACCCCGTCTTAAAAGAACAGCTTTGTACCGCTTGCGGCATCTGTATCGCCGCCTGCCCTTCTCATTCCATTCCTCTGATCCACGAAAAAGAGGATCAGTCTTTATCGCGACTTACCTTAGCATGGAGAGGGCAAAAAGCATGGTCTGTGGGAGAATTTGCCTTACTCGTCAACCGCAAAGGAGATCATTTGGGTTCTGGCAGAGTCGTTCAAATTTCCAAAAGCCCACTTGAAACAGCGGCTAAAACTCAACTCGTTGAAATAGAGCTACCAACGCATCTTTTATGGGAAGCTCGTGGAATCAGGAGAGCAAGAACCCCCATCACCGAAGACCAGGCATTCTTAACAGCCATCGATCATTCTGCGTTAGCCGCAGAAAAAGTTGAAATCCACTTAAACGGAGAAAAAAGACTCGTTAGAGACCGGTTACCTATTTCTGTCGCGCTTTTTGAAATTGGACAAAGTCGCTCTGAAGATACTCTTTTATGTAAGGATGGAAGCTGCGGACTTTGTGCCGTTTCAGTGGACAGTGTAAAAAAATTAGCATGCCAAACACGCATCCACCGGGGAATGGTGATTAAGACGTCAGCCCAATCTCAACTGGACCCGAATCATCAAACGCTTTGCCCTTGCTTAGGAATTACGCAAGAACAAATCCTGGAGCGCTTAAAGCAGGGAAAACTCCAATCCCCTGAAGCCATCCTCTCCGTGCTCCACCTCGGAGCAGGAAAGTGTCATGGACAACTCTGCATGGAGGCTTTTAGGAGGGTACTTCTAGATCAGAGATTGGATGTAACTCAATGGATTGATTGGCGTTTTCCTTGGTCGGACTGGGTTTTGTGTCATAATTGATCCGCTGGAGAAACTTCTCAATTCTTAAATTCACTAAATCAGGAAGATCCATTTGAGGACAATGACTTCCATGCTGAATGATCTCAAGCTGACTACTAGGAATGAGTTGATGCATCAATTCTTGTTGTTCTAACGGAATGAGCCTGTCTTGTTCGCCAGCAAGAATCAACGTGGGAACATCGATCGTATGCAACCAAGCGTTGGCATCATAGGCATCGTAGTTCTCAATTAAATGGATCAAGATAGAAGGATCCATTCCTAGGACTTGATCCACATAAAGTTCAATATCTGCTTGAGGAGTTAAGTGGGGATTAAACCCACCTAATGCAACCAACGTTCGAGCCAAAGGATTTCCCTTTTGAGAATTGAGCAAGAAAGAAACAAGCTCGGGTGCTTTTCGATAAATTTTTTTAAAAAAATGAAATCCTGCTTGAAGCGCATTATGCCTAAAAAGAGTTTCCAGCGGCCGTTGAGCTGTTCCATTAGCTAGCACCATAGCCGCGACTCGATCTGGCCGCTGCCGATAAGTTTCAAGAACGACATTAACCCCCATGCTATGCCCCAAAAAGACTGCATCTGAAATATTGAGCTCGTCTAAAACCGTTCCTAGATCCCGAGCGACATTTTCAAGGGTTAAACTATCCAAATTCTTTGGCACCTCAGAGTTCTGGTGGCCTCGATAATCAAACCAGATTGCCTGATAATTCTGATGAAAATGTTCAATTTGATAGGTCCAATGAAGGCTAGAGCATACTAATCCATAGCAAAAAACTAAGGGTTTCCCCTTACCTTCGATGCTATAAAACAGCTTCGTTCCATCAAAGCTTTTGACATACCCATGAACTACTGGGGGCTGAGTAAATTCACCAGCAAATCCACAGGCTCGTTCGGTGGCACTTCTTTTTCGTGCCCCCCTGGGACGCGGGTTATTTGGTAACTGGATTTGCATACTCAACTATCCTGCTTGACACTATACCCACTTTAATCCTGCAAGCGCAAGATCATTAGAGTCAGTTCGTAAAAGCAACGTAAACAAGCCACGGCTAAATTTTCATCGCTAAATTTTCATTCTGGACTTCTGGATCTTTAATACGCTCTCGCAAACAGTAGCAAAAGCTTGTCGAGTGGATTGATCAGCAAGGCGATAGGCATCATAGAGATTTCTAATAAAATCATAATCAGGTGAAGCAATTACCAGTGGTGGCATCGATTGAGGGACACCTGTCTTGAGGCTACCCAGCCTTCCGCTGAGCTTTCGGACGTATTCTTGTTCTAATAGTGCCATCATTTCCATTTCATCCACCGACAAAGCCTTAGCAAGAACCGGAATATGCACTGGAGGAAGAGGAGTTACACCACGTTCGACATTTGAAACAAACTGGGTCGTCACTGCTGGATTAAACAGCAAACCCAAAGCTCGTTGAGATAACCCCTTAGCTTCTCGATGTTTTCTGACAAACTCACCTATTAATTTACTTCGCTTATTCATATCAATCATATTTATATAATAATGCGGTGCATTATATGTGTCAATTAATTCCGTAAATATTTTATTAAATTTAAATTACTATAATATAATCAATAACTAACACGGACCACGCTATACATGGATACAGATAATAATTTTAAAAAATCATAAAAAATACATTGACTCGCCGAACATAAATCATTACTAACAGCGTCAAAGGGGCTATGGGATTTTTATTAGAATTATAAGATTAATGGCATTATATTGAAATCATAAGTAAATCTACTAGGAGGAACTCATAATGAAAAAATCTGTGGCTATTTTAATTGGAATTTCGATTTGCGGGACTGCATTTGCAAAAAGTCCCATGCTTCAATTGCACTGCTATGAGCAAGTCCATGGAATCTCTCTGGATACTCATACGAAGAAATACTTCGATTTGTACAAAGGCGCCATGCCACTAGGCACGCTTCGTCTACCTAGCAAAGCCGATGCACACAATAAAAAAGAATACTTTATCAGTTTTTCAGCTAACGGAAAGGTTGGCGGGAAACTAGAGATGATTCAACCCGAACCCCCTGCTCAGCAAGATCCAGGTCCTTCTGAGCAAAATCAGTGCAAAGAACCCAAGCAGGGTCAACATGAATGCCCCATGCCCCCAGCAGAACTCATTCCTGGAGACTGTGTGGAAATTAGTCCTCCCGCCCCCATGCCACAGCACCCTCAGTGCCCATCCCAGGATCAAGGCCAAGAACAAAACCCATGTGTAGCCCAACAAGACGCAGGACAATGTCAACAACAAGATCAGATGCAGGATCAGGGACAAGCACAGGAACCAGCACAAGAGCAAACGCAGACTCCATGCCCTTGCCAACCCATCGAAACACAACCTAGTTGTGATTTATCTCGAGTGAGACTCTATTCCGATCAATTAGTGAAACCCACAGTGATTGATTTCAAGCATGAGCACAGCGCAGCCCTCGCCCTAGGTCAAAACGCATCATTGAAAATTGACCATCATCGCGGAATTGCCGGTCTCCGTGTGACAACGACATGTGACGTAGAGTATTTAGGAGAAAAATAGGCATATTCTGCTCTAATTTCCATAGAGGGCTGCATCATTCCATGCACGCCCTCTTCCTACAAAAACATTACTAAAGTCATTTTACACTTGAGAAATATAATGCTCCGTGTTACAAGCCTCCATCTGGGAGCACGTTATCTTTATGAAGAAACAAAAAATATTGGCCTTAGCAGTAGGTTTTGTCATCGTTGCGATGGCGGCCTGTGGGCAAAATGAGAAATCCCCAGGAGCAATAAAAACTGCACTCAGCAAAAATGGTGAATCCTACGGATCTTGTCGTTACACTAACCTAGAGGGAAAACATCAGATCTGTCTCGAAGTACTTATGTGGGCAACAAAACCGTTTAATGGTCACCAAGTCTCAAAAGAGGCCTGCCGATCCCTTCCTAGTGGTTCTTTCCGTCCCACGGAAGGCTGTGATCTGAGCCACACTGTCGGATATTGCACAGCCCGTATAGCGCAACATAACGCGGGAGAAGCTGTTTTTGCGACCGGCATCCATGTCTTTTATTCTCCCACTACGTCAGAAGAAGCAGAAAATCTATGCCCTTCTCGAGGAACGTTTTCCACTGAAGCTCCTGAGTACTAAGAGGCTTTTAAGACGTATTGAGCCGGTTAAACTGAACCACCCCTTCTCGCTCGTAGTATTGGCGAAGAGAAGCATGTTCAGGATTTTTCAAATCGGGATCCTGGGACATCACTTCCATGGCATCATCTCGGGCAGTTAAAAGCCACTGCCGATCCCTCACCAGATTTGCCAGCTTAAAGGGTAAGCCCCCTGCTTGTTTGATCCCCAAGAATTCTCCGGGACCCCGAATCTCCAAATCGGCTTCAGCAATTTTAAACCCATCTTGAGTCTCTTCAAGTATTTCTAAGCGGTTGGCAGAAATTCCCTCAGCTCGAGTCTGAGTGAAAAGAAAACAATGGGATTGAAACTTGCCTCGCCCCACTCGCCCTCTCAATTGATGAAGCTGTGACAATCCAAAACGCTCCGCGTGTTCAATAGTCATCACGGTGGCATTAGGAACATCGACTCCCACTTCAACGACGGTCGTGGAAACTAAAATGTTCACTTCTCCTCGTTTGAAACGATTCATCACTTCTTCTTTTTCATCCGACTTCATTTGACCATGCAGCAAACTCACCGAAAACTCCGGAAAAACCTCTTGAGATAAAACCTGGGACTGCGCAACCGCTGACTTCAGCTGAGTAAATCCTTCCGCTTCACTTTCATTCACCAATGGGTAGATAAAGTAGGCCTGCCTTCCTTGATCCAGTTCCTGCCTGATCAGTTCATAAGCTCGAGCCCTTTGCCCCTTATCCCGAATTACTTGAGTTCGAACCGGAGATCGCCCCGGAGGAAGTTCGGTAATGCTAGAAACACTCAAATCCCCAAAGGCTGTAAGTGCCAAAGTCCGCGGAATAGGTGTCGCTGTCAAAATCAACGAATGCGGCAGAATCACCTGTCCCGTTTCAGAAACTTTCTGAATCCCTTTCTTTCGTAACGTCCGGCGTTGCTCCACTCCAAATCGATGCTGTTCATCAATCATCACATAGGCAAGACGCTCAAAAGAGACCGTATCCTCCAGTAATGCATGCGTTCCGATCACTAAGAGAGCCGTCCCCGCTGATAGTCGCGACTGAAGCTCTCCCCTTTCCACAGAACTGCTCTTACCTGTCAGCAGGGCCACTTCTAACTTTCCTTGAAAGAGGTTACGTGCCGTTTTAAAGTGCTGCTCAGCAAGAATCTCCGTAGGAGCCATCAATGCAACTTGTCCCCCACACGAAAGAACCCAAGCAGCCGTCAGCAAGGCAACCACTGTTTTTCCAGATCCTACGTCTCCTTGAACTAAACGATTCATCGGATAGGACTGGGCCAAATCCTCCAAAATCTCTTCTACTGCGCGAATCTGTCCTTGAGTGAGTTGGAAGGGCAAGAAATTGATCCATGGAAAAATTTGAGGAGAAATTCCATTTAAAATGGGGGCTCTCGCTCGTTCCAGATTCAGTCTTCGTCTTAAAATCAGGTACTCGAACTTGAAAAACTCCCCATAAATGAGGCGATGATGAGAGGGAGTATTAAACTCTGAAAGCAGGGTCAAATCCAAACCTTCGACCTCGGTTGGAAAATGAAGCTCCCTCACTGCCTGAGAAAGGCAGGGGAGATTTCTTCTCTTCAAAAGGTAAGCAGGTAGATCTTCCAAAAGAGAGCTTCTAAATTTCTCCAAAGCTTCCCAAAGCACTTTTCTGAGAATCCGGCTTGAAACCCCCTCAATTTCCGAATAAATAGGAACCACCCTTCCCAGATGGAGCTGTCCTTCGGATGAAACCTCTGCTGAACTCACTCCCCAAGTAATTTCAGGATGTACGATTTCAGGTTTTCCCTGGTAATATTTTACCTTACCGCTGACAACGATTTGAATATTAGGAAGAAACCGTTTTTCCATCCCTTTGGGACAGTGAAACCATTTTAAACACAAAACACCCGTTCCATCGGTACATCGTACTTCCAGTAAAGAGCGCTTCAGTCTATGAAGAGGTATTTGCTTTTGGCTTTGGATTCTCACTGGCACCGTAGCCTGGATGCCATCTTGAAGTTGAGCCACTGTCATCCGTTGAGATCGGTCTTCATAGGCTCTTGGGAAAAAATAAAGCAAGTCTTTGACATTGTGAATACCTCGGCTCTTAAAAATGGTACCCAGCCCAGGTCCTACGCCCTTAATAAACTGAATGGGAGTATCTTCTAAAGATGAAGAACTACTCGTAAAAGACCCTAATTACGTCGTAATGGATTTGCCCTTTAGGAGCATGGACAACAACTTCGTCACCCTGCATTTTTCCAATCAAAGCACGAGCAATCGGGGAAGTAATACCCACTTTGCCATTTTTTATATCTGCTTCATCTACTCCTACAATTTTGTAGGTCATCCGCTTACTGGACTCTTGCTCCTCTAGGACCACCGTTGCACCAAAAACCACCTTTTCCGACTTGATAGAGCTTGGGTCAATGACTTGAGCTCGAGCGAGCTTTCCATTAATATCTTGAATACGACCTTCAATAAATCCTTGACGCTCTTTTGCAGCCGAATAATCCGCGTTTTCTGATAAATCACCATGCCCACGAGCTACCTCAATCGCTTTTACTATGCTCGGGCGCTCTACCGTCGTTAGGTGTTTCAACTCTTCTTCCAGTTGTTTTTTACCCAGAACTGTCATCGGGATTTTTTCTTCGGCCATATAAAGAAAAGAGCTAACATAAATCAATAGGAAGCTCAACCGGATGAGCATCTACCCTGCACCTTCCACTGTGGGTTCGCAAAAACTTTACTTTTTCTTGAACAAGGCTTCCGCCGCTGCCTTAAGAGCATCCTGAGGCGAAGGAGCAAGAGCTTCTTCATTTTTAAATTTAGGTTTAAAATAGTCGCAGAAATTCGACCGCTCTTTTTCTACCACTCTATCTGCTTGGGGCTCCCGACATTCATTATTATAATTTTTATCAAAAAATAAACAACCCTTACAGGTTTTAGTATCCCGACCACACTGACGACAAGAATCGCCTCTTCCAAACTCATTCGAAACAAGTAATAACCCACAACTCCAACAATTTCCCGAACCTTCTTCCCTACTCATAATGGCAA
>Ga0302320_10019954_pt1 | contig 13416 bp, 3 predicted proteins | sample Bog_T0_3_FD_202130 | JGI IMG/M metagenome (GOLD analysis project Ga0302320, IMG submission 202130) | Peat permafrost microbial communities from Stordalen Mire near Abisko, Sweden - Bog_T0_3 | ecosystem: Environmental > Terrestrial > Soil > Wetlands > Peat | place: Sweden: Abisko, Stordalen Mire...
ACGGTCTGCGTGCCTGGGGCGGTGGCAGGCCCGTGAGCGGCCAGAAGAGCCTCTGCCGGGGCGGGGTCGCCCATTTTGGCGCGGTCGACGGCGAAGTCCGGATTGGATGTTTCGAGATTCCTGGTGCGGCGGAGCGTGGTTTGGGCGGCATCGCGTAAGCCCAGCGAAAGCTGAATGTTCGCCTGGTCAACGAGGATATCGTCGGCATCCTCGGTCATGTTGGCATGCTGTGCGGCCTCCCAGGCCTGCTGAAAGAGGCTATCGGCCTCTTTTTCCTTTCCGGCGGCGCTGGCGGCCTCAGCGCGCAGATAGATGAAGAACCACTTATACCAGGGGTCGGTGCAGGTGGAGGCCCATTGGGTCTCCCGCGCGAGGGCCTCCTGGTCGCGCTCCGCGGTGGCGATGACGTAAAGGGTAGAGTGGAGGCCGGGCGAGTCCTTTTGGCGACGGACGGCTTCGCGTCCCACGGAACGGGCGTCTTCAAAACGGTTCAAGCGCAGGTATGCGCGGGCCAGCACGCTGTAATTGATGGCCCGGTTTGGCTCGAGCTCGAGAGCTCTCGTTCCTGCGGCAACAGCCTCGGCGTAGTCGCCGATCTGGGTGTACTCGTTGGCAAGGTCTACCCAGGGGGTCCAGTCGTTGGGGTAGGTTTCACTCCACTGCTTGTAGATGCGGATTCCTTGCTCCAGATCGCTTCTTCCCTCGGCATAGTAGTGTGCCTGGAGAACGAGTTTCTCTTTTGCGCTGACATGATCGCTGAGGTCGAATGCTCTCTTATAGAACTCAGAGGCACGATTGTATTCACCTAGGTTGTAGTACTCGTTGGCCATGGCGCCCCAGGCCATGGCGAACTGAGAGTCCAGTTCGACGGCTCGCTGATAGAAGGGCAGGGTCTCGGTCTCGCTTTTGCCTTGCGCGTCCATGGACTGGCCAATGGAGTAGGACCTCAGGGCATCCAGAGAGGCGGTGGTTGATTGCACGACGGGAACCTGGTAATCCTCTACGGATTGGGATGATTCTCCGAGGCCTCTTCTGACGCGGTCGGCAACGGAGTCGAGTGCCGCGAGGACTCTTTCACGGCTTTCAGCCTCAGCCTTCCCGGAGGCAAGTTTCTTGCCGGAAGTGCAATCGGATGCTTCAAGAGTGAGCAGGTATTCGTGGCCGACTGAGGTGATGCTACCGGCCAGGACCACATGGCGGTTGGTGCGTTCGCAGATTTCCCGAGCGATGTCGGCTGTGATGGGGGTGGAATCATTGCGGCCCATGAGTTGCAACACGTGAACGGCTTCACGGCCACTCAGGACATCCATCCAAGGGGACTGTTCGAGGTCGATTTCGAGGGCGCGCTTGAGGGTTCGGTCGAAGGTTGAGTCACCAGTGGAGTTACTGAAGTCGGAGACAACGATCTTTTGCAACTGAGGCGGATGGGCGTAGCGGGTGAAGGCCCAGCGACCGGCCAGTGCAATGAGCACTCCCGCGACGAGGGCGGCGGTGGCCCAAAGGCGGGTGTGTGGCCGCGGCGCCGGGGCCAGGGGCTGAGAAACGGGTGCTTGAGAAACCCTCTCGATCAGGTCGCTGGTCCGTTCCCCGGCAGTTTGCACAAAGACATTGCTGGAGTGGGATTGAGGCAGCGTGTCGAGGGCGTGCCTGGTTTGCACGGTCGCCGTGAACTGATAGCCGCGCCCGGGCAGGGTAGTGATGCAGCCGGCTCGATCGGCCAGCGCTTTGCGCAGGGTAGAGATGTGCTGGGGGAGGTTGCCCTCTTCCACGTAGGAACCGGACCAGACGGCCTGGAGGATCTCATCCTTGGTAATCGCCCGGCCGGGATTCGCTACAAGGAAGCAGAGAACGTCGAAGGCTTTGGGAGAGAGGGCAACAGGCTGGCCATTGCGTAGCAAAACACGCTTGTGCGGGTCCAGTTCGAACTCGTCGAATCGGTATAACCCACTCAAGGGAAGATACATAGCCGGCCTTCAGAACTTTTCATACGAATTGAGGACGATTCAAGACGGCTCGACCGAGGATGCGTTCTATTGGTAGGCAACTCGGTTGGTTGGCAGTCTTGTGGAGCAAATATATGCGTATATTACGCCGACGCGCGCCAAAACAGAAAGCCGTGAAACCGGACGCGAGCGCGGTGAGTTTGGTACACAAGCGCATTGAGGTCGCGGGAGTCTGCATCGGCGTGCAGACGAGGAATGATCTATCGATACCCGGGAGGACGAGGATAGACGCCATGCAAAGGAACTCTGAGACCAAGCAGCATTCCTCCATGCAGAGGGTCGCGGGCAGGTTGGCGGTGATTACGCTGCTGGTGCTTGCGCCCACCAGTTGCAAGATGAAAGAACCTGCGCCGCAGGGGCAGGGCCATGGGCCCGTGCCCGTGATCAATACGGCCGGCAGTGGGTCCTTCGGGGATGCGGCGGACAGTGACGCATGGATTGCGCGCCGCGCGGCAAGCGACAAGAACATCTCAGTGGGCGCTGGCAAAAGTTTTGCTCACATCACCTACAAGCCCAACGTGAAGGTGATTGACAAGGCGGCGGTGGATGCATCGCTGCTGGGCATCAGCAGCGACGGGCGCGGCGCTGTATTCAAGAATGCTCCCGCAGCGATCAAGGCACTGAAGGCCGGCGACATCTTTCTGGTGAAGAACGCGTTCGCGGCCAAGGTCCTGGCCGCCGAGACGGATGGCGACCAGACGGTTATGATTGTGGATGCGGCCAGGCTCGCTGACGTTGTGGCGAATGGCGAGATCAATTTGGATTCGCCGATCGGCTTTCATGGGCCGCGTGCCAGTACGGCGTTCCACCCGCCTGCCCGGCCTTTCCCCCTGATGGAGATGATCGAGACGCCGGTTTCGGCACAGGAGTCGAATATCAAGGCAGGCCCGGCACACAACCTGGGCAAGACGGCAAAGGATGCGCTGATCGCGGGATGGAAGATTGACTCATACTCCATTACCTCGGGTGACAACCAGGCAAACTTCAGCGCGCGGCTGATGAAAGATGCAAGCGGCTTCAAGTCCGCCATCGCAATGGACGGCAACATTACGAACTTCGAGTTTGCCTCGAACCTGAAGTTCTCGCCCCACATCGCGTCGCAGGGGATCACCGGTGTGCAGGGAATGAGCGGCCAGATGCACTTTGTGTGGGAGATAGGCAAAGACACGCCTGGCGTTTGGGCGCAGGAAGACAAGCTCAAGCTTCCGGTGGGAATGGAAATTCCGTTGGGACCTGTTCTGGGGGGCATGCCGCTGGCGCTGGAGTTGAGCGCAGCGTTCCTGATCCATCCCGCGTTGACGGGCGGCAACGAATACTCCAAAGGAGGGTTCACGATCCAGTGGACGGGCGGCGCCAGCAACGGGGCCCAGTTTGTGGCGCCCGGCGACGAAGCGCTGACCTTTAGGATCACCGACGATATGAATATTTCGCCCGCTGCGCCAACCGGGATGGTGATCTCAGTCTGCGCGCCGCGCGTGGAACTGAAGATGACGTTGCTGGGCGCATATGGCGATGACGATGCAACGCCTCTGAGGGCCGCCGCCTCGACAACTGACACGATTGTGGATGGCATCGAGAAGCATCTGCTGTCTGCCTCCGCATACAATGCGCTCAAGGCCTCACCGCTGGGAAACGTAACGGCGTCGAACATTCTCGCATCGCAGGCAGATGTTTACGTCCAGGTGATTCATACCGAGGGGGTGACGCACTCGGCCAACATCACGCTTGCTCCCTGCACCAAGACCGAATTGAACATCACGGCGCAGTCGGGAGGTGACGCCAACCTGCTGGGGCTGACGGACAATGCAAAGACGGTGAAAGATCTGTTCACCAGGACATTTACGAAATGGGATCCGGGGTCGAGTTTCTGCAAGAGCATTTAGGGCGGTTCTCCAGTTTCCGCGGTTTTTCAAGTACAGCGAAAGGTAGCTTTTACCTCCTCCCCAGCGACGAAGACCTGTTGCTGGGGACCCCGGCCGGACAGTGCCACTCGGCGGCAGCGCTTTCCCTATACACCAACTGGATCACCGCTCTATGCGGAAGGGATGCCCCACCTTGGCTCGGACTCGGGTCTTGATCTTGCGTCTGGCCTCTCCGTCCACGTGGGCGAGCTGACTTTCGAGATTCGGTGTGATTCCAAGCGTCGTGCTCATTAATCCTTCAGATTCTTAGCCTGGCATCGACTCCTGGTTCTTGTACAAGGCCAAGGGAGAAATCGCTTCCGTGCATACCGATGAATGGGAGTATTCTGTTGTGCAGCCACAAAACAGGCAGCTCACAGCGATTGAAACGCGCCGTTAATTGAGGTGCATGCCACGATGCCTGGATGAGAAAGGAGAGCTCTTTGTGAAAAACACCACAAGCAAAAGAGACCTTACATTTTCGAGACGCCGTTTTATCGCCGCATCCAGTCTGGGGACGGCCGCAGTCCTTGTGAACGGGACACCCGCATTGGCCGCACTCTCGTCGCTTGAAATGGCATTGCCTCACGCGGGAGTTGCAGACGAGAAACTTGCCCTGATGCCAGAGCGCATAAGCCTCGACGGCAAGTGGAAGCTCTTCTACTTTCCTCAAGGCAAGCATCAGGTGACCGAACCCCGCCAATTGAAAACTTTGGGCTTGACAGGCATCGATGCTACCGTGCCCGGCGAAGGACCGTTGGAGTTGTCGCGCATTGGCGAGTTGCCCGCCGACCTGCTTGCTGGCGAAAACACCACCAGGATGCGGCCTTACGAATTGTACGAGTGGTGGTACCAAAGGGAGTTTCCCACCCCGGCTGGCGTTGCCGGAAAACGGCTGGAACTCTGTTTCAATGGCGTAGACTGCCTGGCGACGTATTGGTTGAACGGCGTCAAAATAGGCGAATCGGAGAATGCGCTCATCGCGCATAGCTTCGACGTGACGGACCGGCTGAGCGCAGCGGCACCCAATCTGCTGACAGTCCGGCTGCGATCAGCTGTGCTTGAAGGCGAGGACAAGAATTACGATCCTGCCTACACTCTCTCGGCAGGTCCTAACAACCAGGAAGGAGTTTGGATTCGGAAGCCCGCCCACTCCTGGGGCTGGAACATCATGCCGCGGGCTGTGTCTTCGGGGCTGTGGCGCTCGGTTGAACTGATTGCTCATGCGCCACAGGAAATCCGGGAGATGTACTTCACAACACTCTCTTCCGATGCGGGGAGCGCCGGTCTCTTCGTTGCTTTCAATGTGGCCACCGATCTGAGTATGCTTCCCCAGCTTTATTTGAAAGTCCAGGGCGAGTGCGGGGACGCCACCTTCTCTCACGTTCACCATTTGCAGTACAGTGCCGGCGAATTTGAAATTTCGGTTCCCAATCCGAAACTCTGGTGGCCCAGAGGCTACGGGGACGCCAATCTTTACAAGGTAAGCACGCAACTGCTGCAAGGCGAAAAGATACTGGCAACGCGCGAAGATACGATCGGAATTCGCAAGCTTGAACTGATTCGAACCGAGACCACGAGCCCGGAGAAGCCGGGTCAATTCCTCTTCAAGGTCAATGGCGTGCCCATCCTGGTGAAGGGTTCCAACTGGGTGCCTGCCGACGCCTTCCATAGCCGCGATGCCGGGCGCTATGAGAGGCTGCTGGCCCTGTTCTCGGATTTGCAATGCAACATGCTGCGCAGTTGGGGCGGCGGTGTTTACGAGGATGACGCGTTTTTCTCCATCTGCGACCGCGAAGGCATTATGGTTTGGCAGGACTTCGCCATGGCCTGCGCCGTCTATCCAGTGACGCTGGATTTCCAGGAGCAGATCCGGAAGGAGGCAATCTCCGTGGTGAGAAAGCTGCGCAATCATCCCTCGATTGCGCTGTGGAGCGGCGACAACGAAGTGGACGACGCCTACTACTTCCGCGGGCTCGATCCGGCTCACAACGTGCTGACCCGCGAGGTCCTGCCGCAGGTTGTCTTCCAGTGCGATCCTTATCGATCTTTCCTGCCCAGTTCGCCGTATATGTCACCGGAAACGGTTGCGGCAAAGAATCTGCAACTGATGCCGGAGATGCATCTTTGGAACACGCGCGACTACTTCAAGAGCGCCTATTACACCGAGCACCCGGCGCATTTTGTCAGCGAAATCGGTTTTGACGGCTGCCCGAGTCTCTCCGGGCTCAAGCGCTTCATCGACGAAAAGAACCTGTGGCCCTGGCAAAACAATTCGGTGTGGACTCTCCACTCCGCCAGCCAGGTGGGAGATGACTACGAGAACAAGCTTCTGGCCCGGGAACTGAAGGATTTCTACGGCGTGGTCCCGGATAAGATCGAGGACTTCATCTATGCTTCGCAGACCAGCCAGGCCGAGGCATACAAGTATCTGATTGAGATGACGCGCCTGAAGAAGTGGCGGCGCACCGGCGTCATCTGGTGGAACGTCATCGACGGCTGGCCGCTGATCTCGGACTCCGTGGTTGACTACTATTTCAACAAGAAGCTCGCTTATCACTTCATCAAGCGGGTGCAGCAACCGGTAGTGCTGATGTTGGACGAGCTCGAAGGGCATAGCGGCGACGATTGGAGCCTTCAAGTGGTGATGGGTAACGATTCCCGTCAGGATGCGAGCGGCCACTTCAAGGTGTGGGATGCCGATTCCGGCGAGACGCTTCTAGAAGCAGACTACGCCTCGAAAGCCAATGAGAATGTTGTTGTGGGCAAGATTCAGGCTTTCCACTCCGACAAGAAGCTGTTCCTGATGGAGTGGACGGCAGGCGGGAAAAGGTTGGTTAATCACTACCTGCTCGGTACACCCGCTTTCTCCCTCGCGCAATACAAAGCCTGGTTGCCTAAGATCGCAGCGCTGCAGAATGATTTCGATCCAGCCGCAGTCGGAGTGTAAGGGCAATCCGGCATCCATCGCGAGGTGGCTTCTTCGAGGACGATGAAGCCACCCCGCATTCGGCAAGCTCATCTGGGGAACCACTCTGGAGAAGATCGGTCCCGAGTCGGGCCGTGTGTCCGCGAGGACGTACCACCAGAACAGTGGGACACCCGTGAGCACCCGGAACTGCGCATTATCTCTGACGAGTTGTGGGCCAGGGTCCAGGCCGTTCGCACGCAGAAGGTCACGATCGGTATCAAGAAGACCGGCGGCATGGATCGCACTGCCGCCTCACGTCGCTATCTCCTCAGCGGCTTGATGACCTGTGGCCAGTGCGGTGGCCACATCATTGTCGTTACATCGAAACCCACACGCTACGGTTGCAGCAACCACCGTAACCGGGGCACAGACGCCTGCACCAACCGCACCACCGTCAAGCAGGAAGAACTGGAAAAGGCATTCTTGGCCGCGCTCTGCGACAATCTCCGCGCCGACAAGATGCGCGAAGAACTGATCCACTCCCTCCATAACTATCTGGCGGAGCAGAGATGCCTGCAGGAAGCAGCCGACAAGACCATGCTTGAGAAGCGGGAAGAGATGGTCAGCAACCGCGCCAAGTCCCTCCGCCACCAAGCAAACCTTTTGCAGGCTATCCGCGAAGAAGGCGGATGCCGCTCGCTCTGCGAAGATTTGAAGCAGGTCGAAGGCAAGATCGCCTGTCTCGACGAACGGCTGGCTCACGGCGAAGGCCCAACGGTAGCGCCCATCAACATCGACGAGGTTCGCGGATTCGTCAACGCCAACATCCATCGCTTCGAAGAACTGCTCATGGGCTCAGCCGGGCAGGTGATGGCTGAGTTCCAGAAGCGCATCACCGCGATCACCCTGACACCGACAGTTGATGACAGCGGCCCGGTCTACAAGGTCACCGGCGACGTGGATCTTTTTTCTGCGGTCGATGATGTAATGCAGACCAATCAGCTGGACCTGATTGGTCTGCAATCCAACACTCCGATCGCGTTCGAAGTCGTCCCTTACCAGAGCCAGCTTAAATGGGCTTTGCCACAAGCGGCATAACCAGCGGTTAACGGGTACCCTTGCTCTGGCCGGATTTTCTAGCCTACCGGAATCTTCAGGCATTAAGCCAGCATTAAAAGGCGTGCGAGATTTTCGTATCGGAATTCAATAACGCAGCTTGCAGAGCCCTCCTCTCTGCCCGGCCATCCACATTCGCAGTCCATCCATCCGGGACACTAGGTCTCCGCATGTCGGGCCGCGCATAGGGGTGATCGAGATTCCGTCTTCGCAAACTCCGAATATCCCCCTTCCTTGTCCAATTGCGGTGTGAGCGTCCCAGCCCTGCCTATCTTTGCGTTCGTGGCGGTTTGGTGTGGGTGCATACCACTGCGGTACCCATTTCAGGAGGTTACCGTTGAGCCGATTAACACCGATGGGGCATGTAACTTGGTCTGAATAACTCAAACAACCTTATAAACACTAGCGATGGATGACTCATATGACCTGAAAGTGTCATTGCGGCAAAGCCTCACTAAGTTGACCTTTGATACATAACCCCGCCGACAGTTTGCCTTGTATCCGGCAAGTTGTGCGCTCTTGAAGGAAAGTCCTGAACAAGTTTTGGAGACGATTGTCATGAAGTGGACCTCAGATCAGACATCTTGCAAGCCCACGACCGCTGCAGCCGCAGGGGATCGATTCACGATGCATATCCCCTCACTGTGCCACAACGCCCAACGCATGCTGCGTTCGGTTGCGTCCCGTTTTGTTTTGGCCTTAAGGCCGCTTGCCCAGCCGCGCACACGCCATGATCAGGCCGTGCGTGCGATGTGGAGGCCCTTCATTGAAAGAGGATTGGTTTCTCTTGCCGGCCTCGCGCCGGTCGCCATGGCGTTGCTTGTTGTGGCCTTGGCCCCATCTGCATTCGCCACGGTTGTGGCCTCGCTGCCCACGGTGAATGCGCTGCCCGCCACTACTTGTACCGCGGGTGCGCTTACCAGCGGGACGGGAACCATCTGCGTGAACAACACGACGGCCTACAGCCTGACCGCGTTGGAAAATGGAACGCAGACGCTGGCGGCCATCGTGAACGGCCAGAATGCCACCTATCTAGTGAACAACGATACGGGCATCTCGAAGTTCACCCTGACCCTCACGGCAACTGCGCCCACGAGCAGCACTCTGGCCATGCAGTGCACCAACACCATCACCTCGGCTGCAGTATGCCAGATGACGGGTACTGCCGGGTCAGTCGGCGAGAGCGTGAACTACGGGCCACCCACCGGCGGCTGGCCCAGCAAGATCATCGCCCAGCTGAGCTTTTCCAACGCGCCCACCGGCACCGGCACCGCCAGCAACTTCGACATCTCCTTCTCCAATTACGTTGCCAACAGCTTTACCGGGTCGCTGAGCGGCGCCTGCTACGGATCGTGCCAGGTGGCCAACAGTTGCTCCGGCACCGGAACCACCACGGTGACCGGCACGGTCTACATGCCCAACGGGGTTGACCCGCTGCCGAATGCGCTGGTTTATATTCCCAGCACGGTGCCTGGCGCCATTCCGGCAGGTGTGGAGTGCCTGACCAACGGCAACGAGGCCTCGGGCAATCCCATCACCTTCACCTATTCCGCTTACAACGGCGCCTTCACGCTGACTGGCGTTCCCAGTGGCGCCAACATCCCCATCGTCGTCCAGTCCGGCAAGTGGCGGATGCAGGGAAGCATCTCCAGCGTGACCAACTGCGCCACCACTTCAGCTCCCGCATGGGCCACCACCATGCCGCAAAACCATATCGAGGGCGATATTCCCAAGATCGCCGTGGTCACCGGCAGCGTGGACGCCGTGGAATGCGTCATCTACCGGACAGGCGTAGATCAATCGGAATTCACCGACCAAAGCGGCACGGGGCAAATCAACCTCTACCTGGCCGACCACTCGCCAGGCGCCACTCTGGACGGCTCGACCTCCAAGGAATCTGTTCTGACCGGCAGCACTACGAACATGAATGCCTACGACATGATCATGTTCCCCTGCCAGGGAAGCCCGAACGATTCAGACCAATCCAGCGACCAGGCCGCAGTGCTTGACTGGGCCAACCGCGGCGGGCGTCTGTTTACCACGCACTACAGCTACCAGTGGCTGTATGAAAACCTGAATGCCAGTTCTGTGACCCAGGTTATCAATGGCACCCCGACAACCGTAAGCTTGACCACTTCTGTCGGGCCCGAGACTGCCGTGCAGTGGAATGTCGGACAGGACCAACCTACTACCGACCCGGGCAACGCCATTGTGAATACAAGCTTCACCGACGGAGGAATTCTCTCCTCGTGGCTTGAGAACCCCGGCGCCCCCGCCGCCTCAACAACCGCCGAGGGCAGCCCGGCGCAGATCTCCATTGGAACCCTCCGCCTCGATCAGAATGGTGTAAACGCTCCCACCCAGTCGTGGCTCACCCTCACCAACAACCTGACCGATCAGACGGGAAAGACCCTGGAGTCCAAGACGCCGGTCATGCAGTTGACCTTCAACACGCCGGTTGGCGCGGGCGCTGACAACCAGTGCGGCAAGGTGCTGTATAACGACTACCACGTCTATAACGGCACCTTCGGCGGCCAGACCTTCCCCGCCGAGTGCCCCAGCGGCACCATGACTCCGCAGGAACACCTGCTGGAATATGCGCTCTTCGATCTGACCAACGCAGTCACCCCGGTGACGGCGGCCACTGCGGCGCAGAGTTTCGTGAATACTCCCACGACCTTCACCCAGGGCGACGGCAACGACTCCATCGCCATTGCGGTGCAGAACACCGGCACCATCAGCCTCGGCTCGTCTCTTGAGGTCACCGGCACGCTGCCCACGGGCGTCACGGTCAACACTTCATCCTGGACGACGGGAACCGGCAACGACTGGAGCTGCACCTCGAGCGCCGGCGGAACCGCCTTCACCTGCACCCGCACCACCGACCTGGCCGCCGGCAGCAGCGACACGATTAATGTGCCGGTTGCCGTGGCCACCAACGCCCCCACGGGCACGGGCGTCGGTTCGCTCACTTCCGTCATCTCCGGCGGAGGTCTCGGCTCCAACGTCAGCGGCACCGATCCTTTGAACATCCAGGGCGAGCCGCTCATCAGCTGGGCAACACCCGCCGCCATCACCTACGGCACGCAGTTGAGCAGCACCCAGCTCGATCCCAGCGCCACATGCGCAGGCGTTGCGGTCTCCGGCACCTGGGCCTATACCTACGGCTCGACCGGTGTAGCCGCCGGCACCGTCCTGCCCGCGGGCAACGACACCCTCACGGCCACGTTCACGCCGAGCACAATCACCAGCAGCTGCCCGGTCCAGAGCACCAGCGTTGTTCAGGTCGTCAATCCGGCCCCGCTGGTGGTGACGGCAAGCAGCTTTAGCAGAACTTACGGAACGGCCAACCCGACCCTCACCGACACCATCACCGGCTTTGTGAACGGCGACACCGCAGCCAGCCTCACCGGCTCTGCCCCGTTGACCACCACGGCCATCACCACATCGCCGGTTGGCAGCTATCCCATTACCTTCTCGTCGGAGACTCTGGCCAACCCCAACTACACCATCTCTTACGTGCCCGGGACCCTGACCGTCACCAAGGGACTCGGCGCCATCACCTGGACCCCTCCTGCGGCCATCACCTACGGCACGCCGCTGAGCAGCACCCAGCTTGACGCCGTTGCCACCTGCGGTGGCGTCACTGTTGCCGGAACGTATGTCTATACACCGGCCCTGGCCACCGTGTTGGCCTCGGGTTCGCAGACCCTGAGCGTCACCTTCACACCCACCGACACCACCGACTGCCCGGTTGAGAGCACGACTGTTCCGTTGACCGTGAACAAGGCCGTGCTGACAGTAACGGCCAACAACCTGACCAAGACTTACGACACTGCGAATCCGACCCTGACCGACGCCATCACCGGTTTTGTGAACGGCGATACATCGGCCGTGGTCAGCGGTGGAGCCGCTCTGAGCACCACCGCAATTACGACTTCGCCGGTTGGCAGCTATCCGATTACTGCCGCCGCTGGCACGCTGTCGGCCACCAACTACACCTTCGTCTACGTGCCCGGGACCCTGACCGTCACCCAGGGGCTCGGAGCCATCACCTGGGCCACGCCCGCGGCCATCACCTACGGCACGCCGCTGAGCGGCACACAGCTTGATGCCAACGCCACCTGCGGCGGCGTCACGGTGCCTGGAACCTACGCCTATACACCAGCTTCCGGGGTGGTTCTGGGTGCGGGCAGCCAGACGTTGCATGTGACCTTTACCCCGACCGACACCACCGACTGCCCGGTCGAGACCACCACTGTTACCGAGGTCGTCAACCCGGCTGTGCTCACCGTGACGGCCAACAACCAAACCAAGGCTTACGACACTGCGAATCCGACCCTGACCGACGCCATCACCGGTTTTGTGAACGGCGATACATCGGCTGTGGTCAGCGGCACACCCGCTCTGAGCACCACCGCAATTACGACTTCGCCGGTTGGCAGCTATCCGATTACTGCCGCCGCTGGCACGCTGTCGGCCACCAATTACACCTTCGTCTACGTACCTGGGACTCTGACCGTCACCAAAGGGATCGGCGCCATCACCTGGACCCCTCCTGCGGCCATCACCTACGGCACGCCGCTGAGCAGCACCCAGCTTGACGCCGTTGCCACCTGCGGCGGATCGACTGTGGCCGGAACCTATGTCTATACACCGGCCCTGGCCACCGTGTTGGCCTCGGGCTCGCAGACCCTGAGCGTCACCTTCACACCCACCGACACCACCGACTGCCCGGTTGAGAGCACCACTGTTCCGTTGACCGTGAACAAGGCTGTGCTGACAGTGACGGCCAACAACCAGACCAAGGCTTACGACACTGCGAATCCGACCCTGACCGACGCCATCACCGGTTTTGTGAACGGCGATACATCGGCCGTGGTCAGCGGCACACCCGCTCTGAGCACCACCGCAATTACGACTTCGCCGGTTGGCAGCTATCCGATTACTGCCGCCGCTGGCACGCTGTCGGCCACCAATTACACCTTCCAGTTCGTACCTGGGACTCTGACCGTTACCCAGGGCGCCGGCGCCATTACCTGGGCCACGCCCGCGGCCATCACCTACGGCACGCCGCTGAGCGGCACACAGCTTGATGCCAACGCCACCTGCGGCGGCGTCACGGTGCCTGGAACCTACGCTTACACCCCGGCTTCCGGGACGGTACTGACTGCAGGCAGCCAGACGCTGCATGTGACCTTTACCCCGACCGACACCACCGACTGCCCGGTTGAGACCACCACTGTTACCGAGGTCGTCAACCCGGCCGTGCTGACAGTGACGGCCAACAACCAGACCAAGGCTTACGACACTGCGAATCCGACCCTGACCGACGCCATCACCGGTTTTTTGAACGGCGATACATCGGCCGTGGTCAGCGGCGCAGCCGCTCTGAGCACCACCGCAATTACGACTTCGCCGGTTGGCAGCTATCCGATTACTGCCGCCGCTGGCACGCTGTCGGCCACCAATTACACCTTCCAGT
>Ga0302320_10019956_pt1 | contig 13416 bp, 12 predicted proteins | sample Bog_T0_3_FD_202130 | JGI IMG/M metagenome (GOLD analysis project Ga0302320, IMG submission 202130) | Peat permafrost microbial communities from Stordalen Mire near Abisko, Sweden - Bog_T0_3 | ecosystem: Environmental > Terrestrial > Soil > Wetlands > Peat | place: Sweden: Abisko, Stordalen Mire...
CGGCGTTGTCAGCGTGCCATATTCAAGATTGCCGGCGCCCGGTTGCAGGAATGACAGTGACCCGCTGATCTCGAAGTGCGGCGCGTATGCCATCCGGGGAGCTGCTTTGCCGTACGTCCGATCCGCCGCCATGCTGTCTGCAGTTGGCAGCCGCGACAGCGAGGCCTGCGCCGGACTGGATGTCGCGTCCGCTGGCCGTCGCTGCGGACCGGCTGGTTTGGATGCCTCGAGGCGGTTGAGGCGGGCCCGCAGCGCGGCGTTTTCCTTTTCCAGCGCATCGAGACGCGCAATGGTCTCATCGCCTGCCGCGGCAAACGCCGGGTACGAAACCGCGGAATTCGCCAGCCCGATACACACGACCGACGCCAGTTTGGTAAAGCCGCGCATCTCCACACCTCCCGCAAGCCATGGTCGGCCGAGATCACGATCTGCCGTCATCGGCGCGCGTCAAAGACGACGCTGCCAATCGTGACCGCGCAACTTTTCCATGATCCCAGCCGTACCGAATCGCTGATGTGCAGACTATGCAGGGTAGTTTTCTCGAAGGCGTGATCAATGTCGCACACTCGCGAACGAATGCCGGGAATTGAAAATCGCCGACGCGGCGCCGAGCGCGTTCTGCTGCGAATATGTTTAGCTACCGTTGACTCTGCACCAGAACAAATCGTTCGTCATAACCTCAACTCAGGTCCTAAGGTGCTTGAGGAGTTCATCACCCACAGGGATATAGCAATGCAATCATATCTCCGCCGGATCGATGTGCTCGGGACATTGCTGATACTGGCGGCGTCGATCGCCATGCTGCCTTCAGCCAATGCTCAGCGTCTCGACGGTTTCAACGTCGTTGCTACCCAGGACCATGCCTTCGGCGATGCGTCGAGCGAGCGCGCTCTGGTCGCAGCGCGAAGGTTGGGCGCCACGGCGATCGCGATTATTCCCTTCCTGTGGCAGGCCAGCCCGTCCGATCCGAACATCAGGTCGGGCAGCGACATGTCCGACGAGGCGCTGCGTGCGGCGATCCGTCAGGCACACCGGCTGGGATTTTCCGTCGTCGTGAAGCCGCACATCTGGGTGCCCGAGAGCTGGGCCGGTGCGGTCGAGCCGGATTCCGAACCATCCTGGACGATCTGGTTCACACGATACAACGCCGAACTCGCGCGCATCGCGCGCATCGCCGCGGATGAGGGCGCCGAAGCCCTCGCCATCGGCACCGAACTCGCCAAGACAACGCAACGTCCGGAATGGAACGAATTGATTGCGACCGCGAGGGCGGCATTTCCGCGTACGCTGTTCTATATCGCCCACAATGCGGAGGAAGCCGAGGCCGTGCCATTCTGGCCCCAGCTCGATGCCATCGGCGTGTCGCTCTATCCGCCCCTCGGCGACGATGATGACCGCGCCGGGCGCATCGCCGTGATGCAGGAGGTCGCGAAGCGTCTCGACACGCTGTCGCGCCGATGGGGCAAACCGGTCCTGGTCGGCGAAATCGGACTGCGATCGGCGAAGGGCGCCGCTGCCAAACCATGGGAGAGCGCCGAAGAGCGGATCGCCCCCGCGGATCCCCAATTGCAGGCTGACGTGCTCGCCGACTGGCTGTCGGTTCTCAACCGCCCGTCAGTCCACGGCGTGCTGATCTGGCGCTGGTTCACCGATTCCGCGGCCGGCGGCCCCAACGACACCGATTTCACGGTGCAGGGCAAGCCAGCGGAATCCGTTCTGTCCTGCGCATGGACCGGCGTCTGCGGCAGGCCCTGATCAAAAATTGTACCATGCGCCGACGACGAGCCCGTTCTCCTGCAGCGCATTGCGTCCCCAATAGGTCGAATAGCCACCAAGCTGCAGTGATAATGCGGTCGTCACCGCATAGACCGCACTGAGCTGAAGCTTGTAATAGCCGAAGCTGCCGTAACCCCAGGTACCGGCGCCTTCCGAGGTCACGTTGAAGGATTGCGCGAGGAACATCCATTTGTCGGTCGGCCTGATGCCGAACGTGACATCGGTACGGAATTCGTCCGGCGGTCCGCCGATCCGAAATCGCTGGGCCACCTCGACGTCGACGAACGCCGGCAGTGTCCCGACCTTGAAGCTGTGACCGACCAGGCCGCGGATATCGACCTCCGGATCGGTGTATCCGATCGCTGCCGTATTGGTATGGTCGTAGGTGCCGGGCACCCGGAGCGTGATCTGCCCCGATACGACCCAGGACTCATCCGACCAAATTCGCGCCCGGCCGCCGATGTCGGTATAGCCGAGGCCGCTGCGTTCACCGCCGAACGGCGGCGCGATGTCGACGTGCTGCAGCGAGGGCGCGAACATGGCAGTAAACCAGTTGGTGACACCGTATTCGATCAGGGCTTGCGCCTCGTCCTTGTTGTAATGCGGTATCGGCTGCAGGGCGTAACCCGTGCTGAAGAAATTGCTCGCCTGCATCGCCGTGCCGGTGACGATCAAATCGCCCTTGCCCTGGTCGAGCGTCCAGGCTCCGGCGAATGCCATGGTTGCATGGCTCATGAGGCCCGTTGCGATGATGAATCGCAGGCCCGCACGTTTGGTCATGGTAGTGCTCCGATTGAAACGCGGCTGCCTGACTGGGCAAAAAAGATGAAATAACTCGGCTAGGCGAATTCAGGCATGACGCGATTGCCGCCGGCTGCGGTCGCCTTCGGTACGGTCGAAATCGCACGCGTGAGCAGGCGCAGGCGGTCGCTGCCCCGGCTCGTTTTCCCGGTTACCACCGCGACGCTCGCGGTGACGTGATTGGCGGCGATCGATTCCGGGTTGGGTATCCTCAGATCCGATACCGAAACGCGCAGTGCCTCGGCCAGTTTGAGCGCCGGCTTTGATCCGGTCTCAGGCGCGATCAGCACGATCGTTCCGCTGCGATACACGGCCGCAATGACGCCAACCGCGGCTGCGGTAGCGCGCACGGCGCGGGCGACCTTCGCCACGATGTCCCCCGCCACCGCATCGCCCTGCGCGGCGCGACATGCGTCGATCCGATCGATCGCAAGCGCGATGATCGAGGTATCGCTATGAGCTGCGAAATCGCTGTCGGTGGCCAGATAGGCCTCGGCAATATGGCCCAGGAAAAAGCCAGTGGCCTCGTCGATCCAGCGCTCAGCCCGGCGATTGCCGGAGGCCGACATGACCTGAATAAGTTCGCGCTCCCTCGCCTCGCGCCGGTCGAGCTCGGCCTTCAGCTTGAGCGCTGAACGAACGCGCGCCAGCAGCTCCACGCGGTTGACCGGCTTGCTGATGTAGTCGGTGGCGCCCGCGACAAACGCATTGGCAAGGCTGTCGGAGTCGGCGAGCGACGTCACCATGATAATGGGGAGGTTGGCGTAGCGCAGCTCGCTACGGATGCGCGCGCAAGCCTCGATGCCATCGATTCCCGGCATCATGATGTCGAGAAGCACCAGATCGACCGCCGACGGCTGCGTCGTCGATCCCCCGATTTCCAGGAAGCGATAGGCCTCGGTGGCGGATTCCACGGCGCTGACATCCTCGTAGCCGGCGGTGGCCAGGATGGCTTCGGCGAGATCGCGGCCGTCCTCGGAGTCGTCGATGATCAGAATGCGCATGGTTAAGCCCCGTCGATCTCGAATAGTGCAATGGTTCGTCGACTGCGGTGTTCAGAACGCAGTCAGTCGCGTGCGAACAATCTCCAGTTCGCGTTGTCGTAGATGAGGTGATAGCCCGCCGCTCCACTGCGGTAGAGCAGCGGGAAAGCCATGTTCAGCCGGTCCTGCGCGCCGATTCCGAAGTGTGGGTCGGGAACGGCGACGAACGGCGTATCGATCCGGGAAAGCAGCACGCCAAGCGTGAATGCATCGTCGTACGGCGACAGAAGGCCGTGGGCGCTCCTGCGGCCGAGCACGATGGCCGGTGAATTGAACGTATCAACCAGAACGCCGTCGCGACCCGCGGTCGCGTTGCCGAGATTGATGGCGGCGATGCGTTCCACGTCGACGTTGCGGCCCTTGAGCGCGACGCGCACATTCATTGCACCGCGCGGATCGACGATCGCCAGCCCGACGATACCGCCGAACCAGCCGAGAATGAGCAGCGGCAGCACGACCGCCAGCCGCTCGCGCACCGGCGGCAGGTGGATGATGACGACCGCAGCCAGAATCGGCGGCATCACCGCGACCGCCGCGGGGTCGCCGAACAGCCCGGTCATGACCGCCAGGCTGGCTGCGCTTGCCGTCATGGCAATGATGACCAGCGCCGGGGCTACCAGCGGCCGGCGTTGCCAGACCCAGATGATCGCCACGGGAACGATCGGCGCTGCGAGCACCAGCGCGACCACGACCGCGATGCCGGCATCGAGCGGCAGCGAGCCGGTCAGCCCGCGTCCGAAAATCTCGGCGAACCCGGTCGTCCAGGTGGCAATGCCTTCGGCGGGCGCGACCAGAAAGCTCCAGCCGCTGCCGGGAAACACCCAGGACATATAGGAGAAGGCCGCGACGCAGAACGCGGTCGGAAACAGCAATGTCAGTATCAGGTTCAGCGCCCAGCTCGACAGCAGTTCAGGACGCATCGCAAACACCAGCAGCGGGATCGCCGAGCATGCGATCGCGGCCCCCATGGGATGCGAGAAGGTGAGACCGAGCAGCGACAGCGCGACCGCCATCACCTCGGGCGCTGCGCTGCGGGCGCGCAGATCGAACAAGGCGCCGCCCAGCAGGAACAGGAAGACGGCGAAAATCATTTCTGCCGGTCCCGCGATGGCGGCCCGCAGCACCGCCGGATGCAGCACGATCAAAAAGACCATGAGCGGCGCGCCGAGCAGCGGCAGGCCCAGGCGGCGAAACGAAACGAAGATCGCGCCAGCCAGCAACGCGAGTACTGCAGCCGTAAGCAGAACCGGCGTCGGCGTGCCGGCGGGCGTGCCGAGCTCCAGAAGCGACGTTCCCAAAAAGGGGATCGTTGGATATGCCGCGAGAATGCGCCCGATCGGCATCTGGCCATCGCCTGCCGTGATCGCGCTCGCCCATAATGTCACGGCGTCGTCGGGAACAAGGCCGGCGGTCGCGGCACTCCTTGAAACCACAAAGACCGACGTGAAGGCGGCCAGCATGACCAGGACGACAGGGATTGCGCGTCTCATGGCGCTACCTCCTGCGCCTGCGCCAGTTCGCGGGTGACGTGCTTGGAAACGCCGTGTCGGGTTTTTTCCCAATAGAAGGGATTGCGCAGCAGCTGCCAGAGGCCCTTGTAGGCGGCGATCGAGATCATCACCCAGTAACCGAATGCGCTCAGGCTGTAGGGAATGAGGTCGAGCCATCCGCGCCGGATCGGCGCCAGCATGTTGAGGAATACCAGCGCGCCGTTTCCGGCCAACAGATTGAACAGGGCAAGAAACAGCAGCGGTTCGGGAAATACCGCTTCGAAACCACTGAAGGCCGCAACCAGCCAGCCCAGATAGAGCAGCCAGAAAAGCGGATTGAGCAGGCCAGACAGCACGGTGCCGCCAATAAAGAACACAAATCCGATGAAGCCGAGCGGACCGATCGTGCGCATCAGGTGCAGGGGCCGCCTGGTATGGACCAGGAAAGTCTGCATGTAGCCCTTCATCCAGCGCGAGCGTTGTCGGATCCAGTTGCCGGCGTGGCAACTCGCCTCCTCGAAGGTGGTGGAATCGACGACGCCGACGCGATAGCCCTTCTGGGTAAGACGCACGCCGAGGTCGGCGTCCTCGGTGACGTTGAAGGGATCCCACGCGTGCAATTCGCGGAGCACTTCGATCCTGAAATGGTTCGAGGTACCGCCAAGCGGAATCGGAATGTTGAGCCGCTCCAGGCCCGGCAGCATCTGGTCGAACCACAGGGCGTAGTCGAGCGTGAACATCCGGGTCAGCCAGTTCTCGTAAGAATTGAAATAGCTGAGGCGGCATTGCAGGCAGGCGGTATTGGGCGGAGACGCCCGGAACGTCGCGACCACCTTGCGAAGCTGGTCGGACTCCGGCCGATCCTCGGCATCGTAGATCACCAGGAACTCGCCGCGAGCGAACTGCAGCGCGAAATTGCAGGCCTTGGGCTTGGTCTGCGGATGCGACGGCGGCACGCGAATGATTTCGAATACCCCTTCGAGGCCCAGCTTGCTCGCTACCTCGATGGTCTCGATGTCGCTGGCCTCCAGCACCAGCTTGATGTCGAGCTTGCCAAGCGGGTAATCGAGCTCGCGCAGCGATTGCGCAAGCATCGGCAGCATCGCCGGCTCCTTGTACATCGGAACCAGCACCGTGAAGACCGGCAGTTCGTCTTCGTTCAGTGCACGCGCCTCGATGGCGATGATATCGTCCTTGTCGGTCGCCCCGGTCCCACCGGCGAAAACAAGCAGACCCTTGAACACGAAGTTGCCGAGATAGAACACGCTCATCATGATGTTGAGGGCGATCAGCGTCGCGACCGGCGACAGCGCAAGCCCGATCAACAACATGGTGAGCAGCCCGTAACCGAAGACGATCTGCGCAGGCGTGAACACCTGCTTCGCCGACAATTCCGGATTTAGTTCGGCAAGCTCGTAGACCGCCCGATGCGACAGAGCATCGGCAAACGCTGTTTGCACCGCCCACACGATGTCGAACTTCGAAGCCACCACAAAGCTGATGCCGACGCCCCAGCGCTTCCTCGCGAACAGAAGGGTTTCGGGACCGGGATCAGCGGTTGCGACAACAATATTTCCCTCGCTTCGCTTCCAGGGTATCGTCAGCTTGCGAGCGTAAATGTCGGCCTCGTCTGCGGACAGAAGGCTGATGTCGGGCTCATCGCGGATCAGATCGACGAACGGCAGTTCGTAGTGAAACGCGACCGCGCGGTAATAGACCGCCGGCTCCGCCCAGTTGCGCGACAGGATCGCATCGCCCAGCCGCACATGCCAGGTCTCGGCAAGCGCCACCGCCTCGTCGAGCTGAGGCAGACTGAGAACGCGGCGGGCCACCAGAAGGTCGCCCAGCGCACGGTCGGAGGACGACAGCGTCTGCATCGGCTGCCCTACTCGTCCGCCGCGGCGCGACGGCGGCGGTAGGTTCTCTGCAGCACGAACAACAGAACGAAGGTGATCAATGCCCATACCCCGGCAACGATCCCCGAACGAAAGCGATCGAGCGTGGTGAACCACGATTCCTGGTCGGCGTAGGTCACCTGCAGCAGCGTGTCGCGTTCGGTTGAAAGCGCCAGCGCGACACCTGACCTGTCGAGGAACGCCACATCGCCGCGATCCAGATTGACCGCCGGCGAAGCCGGCAGCGAGCCGTCAACGGCAAGCGGCTTGATCCACAGCCCCGGATAGGTGTTCGAGGTCACGATTTGCGCGACGGCGCCGTTTGTGAGGCCGCCGATATCGAGCAGCGTTTTGCCGGCCCGATCGGTGATGGCGACCCTGCCGCGGTCAAAGTGCACGCGCTGCTCCGCGCCGGCGGGCGCCATGCTGCTGACAGCGATGAACGCCGCGTCGGGCGAAGGGGCAGCACCGTCGCCGACATATTTCACCGTGATCGGTGCGGTTTCCTTCGACAGCGCATTCAGGATGTCGGCCAGCGCGGCGACGATCGACAGCGGGCGGGCCGACGTCGAGGTCGGCACCAGGACCTCGACGCCGTTGCCCCACAGGGTCGCGAGATCGAAAAAGTCTCTTGCGGCGACGCCGACCGGCGAGAGAACCACGGAACTGGACCCAAGCAGCTGCGCCGGATAGCCCTGTGGTTCGAACCGGCAATCGCCCTGCGCGCTGCGGCGCTGGATCACTGCCCTGATGTTTGCGACCGAGCCGACAAGACCGTCGGGAAGCGCGAAATCAAGCCGCGTCGGCTCGCCGATTGCCGCAACCGTGCTGGCCAGCAGCCGCTCATTTACGAACACGCTGACGACGGCCTTCTCGCCGGAGCCGTCCGGCGCGACCATGAGATCGAGGACGAGACGCGACGGCCTGGTGCCGTTGGGCAATATCCGGCTCGGAATCGTGACGGCGAGATCGGCGCGCCCGAATACTTCCGCCTGCGCCGGCACCAGGCCGATGGCGTCGAAGCTGACACGGTCGGTCGGACCTTTCGAAGCGGAAACCTGTCCGACCGATGCCGCCGGAGCGTCGCGCAATGCCGACAGCGAGGAATTGTTGAGCAGGTGGCCAATGCGCGCCGATGCCGAATCGGTGACGAGAAGAATTGGAACACCGCCAATGCGGGCGCTCGCCAGCGTGCCATTCACGGCCGGCGATCCTGACGCGCTCACGAGCATCGCGACAGGAGCGTCGAGACGGTCCGCAATTCTGTCGAATGCGCCGACCACGACCAGGCCACGGGTCCAGTGCCGCCTGTCCCCGCCATCGACCAAATCGGGCATCGTGTCCAGGCCATGATAGAAGCGGACCTGCCTGCCGGTCGCCGTCAGCGATCGAGCCAGCGTCAGCGCCGCGGCGATATCAGCCGGCGGTGGCGCGCGATCGGACAGCAGGATCGCGACGTCTTTCGGCATCAGCGCCGCCGTCGCTGCGATGTTCGGTACGCCGGCGATGCCAACTTCGAACGCAACAGAGGATTCCGATCGCACCGTTATGCTGTCGCCGACATAGCGAACGTCAATACAGCGGTCCTGCGTTGCCGCACCTGAATAGAGGAAAGAGATTTTCAGGAAACCTTCGCTGGCTACCGCCGCGGCACCGAGCGGGACCCGGACGGTTCGACCGGTGCTCTTGCCGTCGAGGGCGAGCGATGCGATGGAGCGATCGTTGACGAGAATTTCCAGGCTGCGCCGCGCTTCGTGGGCGCTTACGTCGTCATAAGCGAGCACCAGCTCGGCCGGATTGAGCTCGATACCCTGCGGCACCGGTATATAGACTTCACGACGACCGCCGAGATTGGACAGCCGGAAGCCATCGGGAAATCCGACGTCGGCGAAAGGCAGGTCGACCAGCAGCGATTTGAGCGGTGCACGAAGCACGGCGGCCGGCGCGGCCGGTGTAACGGCGGCGGCTCGCTGGAGCGGCAGAGAGATCCTCGCCGTCTCGAGCGGCGCGGCCGATGGCCTGCGCTGGGCGTCGGCGGATGAAACGAGCGCGGCCAGTGACACCGCAAGCAAAACGCGCGCAATCAACGATATCACGATGCCGGCCCCTGAATTGATTTGGATGAATGCGTTTCCCCCAGCGCGATCGTCCGAAGGGATTCCAGACCGCTCGTCAGCAACGCCAGTTCATGTACCGACAATCCGCGCTGTGCGCGGAACGGGCCGACCAGAATGGTGGCGCATGCCTGCGCCTGAAGTCCGGTCGCCCCGAAACCGACCACCTGGCCGATGCCGCCGGTGTCGTGAAACCAGCGATAGGCGGTCGCAACCGCGTCCACGGCCTCGCTTCCATCGCCGGCCATCTGCGCCAGCGCGGCATCGGTCTGCTGGATTTTGTCGGCGAGTTTCAAGGCGAAGCGGGCGCGGATGACGTCGATGCGTCCGGCAAATGCCGCCTCGGTGGTGGTCGCTTGCGCGCGCGCATTGGTCATGGCGCAACGTCGCACGCGGGAATTAACAATCTTTGAAATCGAAAGGTATAGATAGATTATATGAGCGTAATTATAGTACATATAGCAAATATACCAAGTATATGTAGATATACGTACGTACCTATTACTGCACAGTACGCGCCAAACGACCGGCGGCCTCCGTCGCACCGGTCGAAACTCAATAGCGTCTTTTAATTGGAACGTTCGCGCGAGCGCCGGATTGGACTTCACCTAAACCAAGGACATCATCGCATGAGCGTTCACCTGCGTTTATTGACTGCCGCCCCGGCCGCCAGCCGGTCTGGCATCTTTCGCCTGAAGGCCCTGTTCAGCGAGCAGCGCGCGCGGGAGTCGAACGACCCGCGGTCCCGGCTCGACTGGGAGGAATTGGCGATCGAGTGGCACGCAATGGCGAGCTTGGCCGCTCCGACCGACGGCGAAATTTCCAAAACCGAGGTCGCCTGAGCCGCCGATCAAAACGCCGCTTCGGCGCTACGATCGTTGCCGACGAGCGGCAAGGAAGCAAATGCCTCTCAACATCCGCCCGGGTTCGCCGACTTGTAGTCTGCTGACGAAAAGCGTCCGCGATTTCCTCGCCGACGAGACCGCCGCTACCGCGGTCGAGTACTGCCTGATCGCCGCTGGCATCGCACTCGGGATTTTTGCCTCCGTGGCGGGAATAGAAGCCAGAATCAATGCCAAATTCACGGCGATCAACAGCTCGCTGAGATAGCTCCGCCAGATTTCCGGCCTGTGGCGTGCCGAAGGTACGCAGCCCGGATCGCGAGGGCTCCGGTTGTTGCTACGAAACGATCCCCGTGGATTTTCCGGCTGTTTTCTTTTTGAGGGCGCGCCGCTTCAAGGTCGCCGTCAGCTTCAAAGGCTTGCGCAGCGCATTCAGTCCGTCAAACGCTTGATTGAAGCTCTCCGACGTTACTGCTTTGCAGACCGTTATTGATGCCAGCTTCGTCATTTTTCACCACAACCTTAATTGCCTTGATTTACCGACAGGCGAGGACAGCATGCCCCACCTTCCGGAAAGAAGCTGTTCAAGAAAGACCGCTCACCCCAGTTTATCGCCACGTTGAAAACAAAAATTATAAAACTGCCGATATTTCTCGAAAGGTTACGTTAATCAGCTTGCCTCGCGCGGGTAGAATTACGAAATGTCATCGCAGAGGCTTTCCGCAATGATAAAAAAGCAATAATGGAGGACGACATGTCAGCGCTGACCAACAATAGCCCACTTCCATTCGATCTCGATTACATGGGAAAAAGGTTGACCACCGTCGGGGATGCATCGGCGTTTATCCGGAGCCTGTCAGAAGAGCAACGCGAGCAGCATCATTGGCGGGTCGCGCATATGGCGATCAGCTGCGCACTGGTCGAACCCGCCTATCTCGATACTGCGACGCTTACGCTTCGGACGGCATTGACGCTGCACGAGATCGTGCAGCCGTGGCTGCTTGATGTTCATTGAGCTTCTGCGCGGCCTCCATATCGGCTTCCCGTTTCTGTTGTACCGTTTCCTTCGCTTCGGTTCGTCCGGGTCTTCCGCGATTCATGGCAGCAGCGCCGCGCTGTCTTGCGGCGTCTCCGCCGCGCTGTTCCTCGGCGTATGGTTGGCAGATCTTGAGGGCGTTCCGGTCCTTCAGATACCAGGCCCTTACGAGAGAGAAGGCTGCCCGGAGATGAGCGATCGCCGCTGATTCCTGGATCGGGCTCTCCGCTTGAAAAGACCGGATCCCGCCAACCAGCATACCATTTACGCCGCTCAGTCCCCGATGACGCCGGGTTGTCGATCCGGAATCGCGCATCGACCATTACGCGCCGCGATCGCGCCTTCGGCTCACCATGAGAATACGGCCGAAGAGCAACTGACAATTGAGTTGAAGTTCAGCCGCAATCGCCGGCGCTCCATCGTCGCGCTTTTCAGCGCTGAGCGGTCGAGCTTGACCATTATTCACCATGCCTCGCAACTTATTCGCCATGGGCTCGTTGTCTTCGCAGATCAAGGAACCTAATGACAAATGATCAGGCGACGCGCGGCACCGGCTCTCCGGGCACTGTGAATATCTGTCCCAACTGCCAGACGCCGATGACAACGCAGCATGCAAAGGCCGTCCCTCCCGGATTTGCCTCACTCGCCCACCGAATCTTGAAATGCGACCGATGTGAATATCTGTCGGCCGACGCCCAGACATCGGTGAATGAGCCGCGTTGATCGTAGCGGCGTTCAAGGGACTTTCCTGCCAGCAAGATAAATCGGTGTCGCCGGACAACGGCGAGTCCATTTTCTTGGCTTGCTCAAACTCCTCCGGTGTGCGGAATCAGCGGCAATACTTTCCGGCCAACCGGATGTCGTCCATTGCAACGAAGACTTCGCGATCACGTGGTCCGGCTGCGGCTACCGGACCTGATTGCCAATGCGGCCAGCCGGAGAACACACGCCTTTGGCATGCCGGAGCGAGAAAAGTTCAAACGTAGGCGCTGGTGAGATCCAGAACTCAGCGAAGGCCGCGATTTGTTATATTGTCGGCACCAAGCGGTCTAAGCAAAGCGCCAAAAATGAAAAATCCTTCTAAGTCGTTGACCTAGAAGGATTAATCTTGGTTGCGGGGACAGGATTTGAACCTGTGACCTTCAGGTTATGAGTTTTTTAAATGCTGTTTTCGCCTCTCTACGACCGCACCGCAGCATCTACGCCAGAGTACGCCAACTCATTGAGCAGGCTTGATTTATTCTCGCAGCCGCCGCTACCTTGTCTACGAAGCGCTACGCCTCGACTTTCGTCGCGCCGCTTCCACGACGCTTCCACGAAACACAGGCCGGCCAGAAACCTGAGGGTCGGAACGTTACGCGAACGGGTGTGGCATGGCGAAGATCAAGATCACCAAGAGGACGGTCGAGGCGCTCAAGGTCACGGCCAATGACTATATCGCTTTCGATACCGACCTTCCCGGTTTCGGCGTGCGCGTGATGCCAAGCGGCAAGCGTTTCTTCCTCGTGCAATACCGGCGTCACGGGCGGACACGGCGGGTGATGATCGGACAATTCGGGATCGTGACTGCTGAGTTGGCGCGACGCGAAGCAACAATCAAACTTGGGAGCGTACGGGGCGCCGGTGGCGATCCAGCGGCGTCACGCGATGCAGAACGGCAATCGACAACCATGAAAGAATTGGGACGCCGGTTCCTTGATCAGCATGTCTCCGTTCGCTGCAAACCCTCAACCCAAGCCGAGTATCGCCGTTGCGTCGGATTGTTCCTCGACCCGTTCTTTGCCAAGCAGCGCGCTCGTGCCGTAACGACCGCCGACGTTGCTGAATTGCACGGGTCCTTGTCCCATATCCCCTATCAGGCAAACCGCACCCTCGGCGTGCTGTCGAAGATGATGAATCTTGCTGAGACCTGGGGGGTAAGGGACAAGCACACCAATCCTTGCGAGGATATCGAACGCTATCCCGAACGGAGGCGCGAAAGGTTCCTTTCGCCGACAGAACTGCGGTGTCTCGGACAGGCATTAACAACTGCAGAGGTTAGCGCGTCTGAAACCATATATTCCATTGCTGCCTTCCGGATCCTGCTTCTGACAGGATGCCGTTTGTCCGAAATTCAACGTCTCGAATGGCGCTATGTCGATCTACAGCAAAAAGAACTGCGGCTGCCTGATAGCAAGACGGGCGCAAAAACCGTTCATCTCGGCGATGCCGCCGTGGCGCTATTGGAGGCGTTGCCTCGTGTGAAGGACAATCCGTACGTGATCGTGGGAAAGAAGGAGAAGACGCATCTGACAGACCTGCAACATCCATGGCGCCGCATTCGTAAAGCCGCCGGATTGGACGGTGTACGTATCCACGATCTCCGCCACACATTCGCGTCCGGCGGATTGCTCGTGGGCGAAGGGTTGGCGATGATCGG
>Ga0302320_10019959_pt1 | contig 13415 bp, 8 predicted proteins | sample Bog_T0_3_FD_202130 | JGI IMG/M metagenome (GOLD analysis project Ga0302320, IMG submission 202130) | Peat permafrost microbial communities from Stordalen Mire near Abisko, Sweden - Bog_T0_3 | ecosystem: Environmental > Terrestrial > Soil > Wetlands > Peat | place: Sweden: Abisko, Stordalen Mire...
TTTGATTTTCACGTGAAGCTGCCACCCATCATTCTACGTATGCTGGTGGACATGCATCACTCGAGACGAAACGATGATGCTACTTTGGCGCGGCAATACGACGGTATGGATAAGAAGATGATGCGACAACTCATCTATCAAAGCTTTCGTCGTAAGTTCAATGCGTTGTTCGCGGATTTGTATGGTCGTGGGTTTCTGAGAGATGATGATATGGTGAACATATCTTCCTACATACCCGACACATTCACTAAAGACATGCATGGTAACGTTCTAACACCCTACACCATGACGAAGAAGTACAATCATCGGAGCTTCACACAAGGTAGTGATGCGTATCGTGCTGTAGGTAGAGCAGCAGGCGTGCCAAGAGGAAGAAGAAACGCTGCTCGAGATGAACACATCAGACAACAGAAGTTGGATTTGATGGACATCATCAGCAACATCTCGAATCAACTGGCTTCGTACGACACTCTGTTCTTCAACTGTGTGATTGGTCTCAAGATCTTTGTGGTGGGTCGTGTGGCAGGTGGTATGCCCCCAAAGAGACGCATCTCAACCATCTGCTCAGACACAAACGTCTATCGACAAAACAATGGCGCAGTGTTCTTCATGAACAACAACGACAACTTCTGCTTTGATTGGTCGATTCTCAAGCTACTACATCGTGAAGCCAATTTCAATCAACGAATGACGAATACCAAGATTAAGAAGAATTCTGCCAAGTTTAACAATCTCATCAAAGCGCTCAGAGAAGGTGCAGGCATACTCCATGAGGAACGTATCTCCACAGCGGAAATCAACCAGTACTGTCAAGCGTACGGCTTTCGTGTGGCGGTGTACAAAGCGCAACTACTTGGGCCAAATCAACACGCTCCTCAGAGCCAACCGATTTTCGTTAGTGATGAAGTCAAGCAAGGTACGTATGATGGTAGAGATGAAGACTTGCAAGAGCTACTAAATGCCATAAAGGATAAGGTGGTAACGTTGTATGTATTGTGGTATGAACACATCAACGAACAACAAGCTCGCGTGGGGCACTTTTGTCCTATTATGAGCATTGCTTCGTTATTTGGCGAGGGAGAGCTTGGTAACGGAATTTGTGATGAGTGTTTTGAAGCACGAACCAAGGCTGGCTACTGCAAATGCAACAAGAAACAGAAAGCCGATCAAGATGGTGCTAGTCAAGAGCCAGTGATAAGAAAGGAAGGTGTAGTACGTTGCGACTGTGGGTTGGAAATCAAGTTAGCCAACATTAGTAATCCAGGCGAGCTGAAGCGTGTGGCTGAGGGTGCAAACACGTTTACCTGCAACACATGTGAGAATAGCAACTCCTTCGACTTCAAGCGTGACGTACGTATTGGGGGTATGAATGCGCACGATCCAATTATCGAGGTGCCTAGAATGAAAACAGTAGATGATCGCGGAGAGGTGATGGTGATGGATTGTGAGACACAGCCAGATGAAACCAACAAGCTAGTACCGTATCTGTGGGTGGCTACTTACAGTCGTGTGACACGCTATCGCATGAACGCATACAAGAACGCCTACATCATGATAAACGATACATCAGCAGATACACATAAGAAGATGAAAGAAAGAATGAGAAACGATAAGAAAGTGTTTGTCGATATACCAGAAAGCGAATTCAACAAGTTCGATGAGAAGGAAGATCAGATCTTGACCTATGATGGGTATCCGTTCATTCAAAAGTTCGCTTCTACTGAACAAGTGTGTGAGTTTCTGACACGTGCTGATCAAAGCAATCTCACAGTACGCTTACACAATGGTGGTGGCTTCGACTTGTGGTTTATCATGGGTGAGTTGCGTAAACCCAAATATCACGCCGTGTTGTCGTATGTGATGGCAGGCAACAAGTTCATCATCATGCGAATGAGCAAGCCGGCTACAGTCACATTCACCGACACCTATCAACAAACGTCCACCTCGTTAGATAACTTGTGTAAGGAGTGGGACTTACCGTTAGAGTATCGCAAGTTAGCGCATCCTCATCAAATACATCTACAGTATGTGGGTGTGTTTCCTGATCGATATGTGTTTGATAAGCGCTTTACCAAGGCCACAGACAGTATCAAGTTCATTGTTCAATACTATGAACAAGCAGTACCTTATCATTGGAATGAGACTACCACAAGGAATCTCGGTTCATGGGAACGCTGTATAAGTGATCTGTTGTATGATATGGATGGTAGTAATGGTGAGAAACAAAACACTCCGCTTACAGAAGCTAGAAAGTGGCTGAATCGATACAAAGACACCCACAACGACCTGGCAGAACAGAAACAGCTCAAAGATTACTCGCCAGCAGATGTAGTAGACACGTACTGTATTCGCGACACCACCTCACTTATCATCATAGTGAATCGTATGAATATCGCCTTGAACAAAGCGCTACACACACAGCTACAATCCGAATGCAAGTCGGCTTACCAAGAACTGCATAATTACGTTCGAAATCAGCAACGTCATGTGGTGTATGGCCGTATGAAGCTGAAGCTCAAAACATACGACACACAGACCAGTAACGAATTGAATGTGGAATACAAGAAGGACTCACGCTTTCGTAACGACGCCAATCGACTCATGAATCTGTATCATTTGGGTAAGGAGTCAATCGATTTCTTCAACAAACCCACAGTCTCGTCAAACGCAGCAGGCATTCAATGGGGGCTCTTCACACCTCTAGACACGCCTGTATATCGTACCAGAACCACCTTTGAGTACATGACATCAAAGAAAGAACGTCGTTGGGTGGCAGACGTGTTAAAGCAAGAAGATGAGAAACATGGTTGGCGTCACTTTGGCAACACACAATACACCATACCAGTGGGACTAGCAGGAAGGTTGAGTATTACGCCGGACTTGTGTCATCCAGAACGATGCATCGCGATGTTTTTTGATGGCTGCTATGTGCATGGTTGTGTGGAATGCTTCCCAGGGGAACGAAGTAAATACAAGAAAGATCTACATTCAAGTATGGAGTATCGTCGAGAGCGTACCATGGCGAGAGATGAGGTTCTCAAGAGTTTAGGATGGGAAGTGAAGGTAGTGAAAGAACACGATTGGGATATGCTGAACAAGCCTGATCTAACACCTGCAGAACAAACAACCATGTGGAGACAGATGAAACTCAATCCACAAAACACATACAAAGGCGGAAGAGTAAGTAATCATTACTTTATGTACTCCATTCGTGATCACACGAAGCTCGCTATGCATGCAGTGGATGTGAATTCTCTCTATCCCGATCGTCTTCGCAACTGTATGTTTCCTGTGGGTCGTTGGGAGTCTCCTACGTTACCAGCCCACGTGCGCCACTTTGATGCTAATACTACTGATTTGAACGGCTTCTACGTATCTCAGCATTGGTTTGGTAGCATCAAGTGTGAGATCTTGGCGAACCCCAACCTACAACATCCAGTGTTACTCAACTACACCACCGATAACAGTCTACGAGCAACGTTCTGCGCCACCTGTGTAGATGAGAACGTGTCATTGATGGTAGAGGATCGATCCTACATCTGTAGTCATACAGTAGAAGAGAGATGTTTGAAAGGTGAATGGACATGTGTCGAGATAGATGAAGCTGTAAAACAAGGATACATTCTCAAAGCGATTCACGAAGTTCGCCACTACCACAAGCAGAGTAAAGACTTACATGTCAAGTTCATCGACACATTCAACGCCATCAAGGTAGATGCAGAGAAAAGTGGTAAGAAAGGTTTGAGACAGATGGCGAAGATGATAATGAATGGATTTAGTGGAAAGTACGGAGAGAAGGACAACAAGAGCAAGTACGAACAAGGCGACAGTAATGCGGCTCTCTATCGCTTACTCACTACAAAAGGAGTGGATTTGGAGTCGGTACGTATTCTCGAGCTACCTCGCCCAAAAGAACAACCAGGACTGTTGGTCAAATACAACATGTTATCCGAGGAGTGTCAAATGAATCGTGGCACCAACATTGATATTGCGGCACACTTCACAGCCTACTCACGTCTCAAGCTGCATCACGGTTTGATGGTAATCGAGAAACATCAAGCTATACCGCTGTATTGGGACACCGACTCGATTGTGTTTGTGGTGGATAAGAAAGACGAGAAGCAGTGTTATAAGGAGTTAGAAGTAGACGCGACACGACTAGGAGCGTGGAAAATAGAAGATAAAGATAAGATTGGGTATGGTACATTGAGTCACTTTGTGTCAACAGGTCCAAAAGAGTATGCTGTGATTGGTAGTCGTGAGCCACGTAGTGAAGAGCAGAAAATAAAGAGAGAGATGGAACAACTTGAAGGTGTAGAAGAAGACGTGGAAGAAGAAGAGAAACAACTCCAACTCTTGTTCCATGATAACTACCATGACGAGTTTGTCACTGATCAACACCTCAAATTCAAAGGCATGACCTTCCGCTACGAACGTGACAAACGTCAAATGGTGTTGTACATGTTGAATGCAGTGTTTGGTGAAGCGGTTTACCATGAGATTAAAATACCAAAACGACTCGTCAAATCACTCGATCACGCGACGATCACAGAAGTGGAAGGCATGGTCAAGAAGGCAAGATTTAATCCTAAGAACATGGTGGTTGGTGAGTTCAAGGAGACTACAGAATGCTTTTATGTGAAAGGTCATTATTGTGGCAGTGTGTTACTTGAAGAGAAAGAAGAGAAAGAAGAGAAAGAAGAGAAAGAAGAGAAAGAAGAGAAAGAAGAGAAAGAAGAGAAAGAAGAGAACAAAGAGAAGATTGCTTTACAAGTGAAAGCAGAAGCGTTGGCCCGCGTCACACGCATACCTCCTGTGCTAGTAGAGAGAGAGAACAGTATGGAAGGTGTGGATACGGTGGATCAGTTTGAAGATTTATTAGAACCGCAAGAAGATGAGTTTACGTTATTGATGAGAATGATAGATGAGGACGATGAGATGGGTGCGCCGGAAGAGAGAAACCACTAAGTAATAATGTTGCTTTCATCGATGCCTTCTCTACGAAGAAAACGTTGTCTTCTTTGTTCAGCACTGATGTCACTTTCTGGCACTTGCTCGATGATTCTGGGTGCGTGTTGTTTGCTGGGTGGTGCTCGTTGTTCTTTTGGTGCGACTTTTTGTAACTCCCAAAGATAATACAATCCATCTTTTGATGTGCCATCCATGTTTTGTAGTTTGAATTCATAACCACCAGCCAACTGCTGCACACGATACATCTCACGCGAATAGGTGTTGGTAAGTCGACCCACTTTTGGTTTCTGCTCTAAAATACGTACAAAGTCCCCTGGTTGTAGCTGTTCCAGTTGTTGATAGAAAGAGCGATCCTTCTCTGCATACTGCTCCGTGTCAGGGATCTTGTTGCGATTCCAAATCGTGTTGGGTGTGATGTCCATGTATTCACTGAGAGCACGATGAGGAGAGTTGTTGTAGTTGTGTACGATATCAGAGATCCAATCTACCCACTTGTACGTACCGTTAGCAGTAATCAGTCGGTTGATGGTGTTTCGTACTGTAAGATTGAAACGTTCGATAATCGCAGAGCGAGAGTGATAGCCAGGCTTGTCTTGATAAATATCAATACCTTGTTTACCCATATTGGTGATAAACTGACGGTTGAACTCGGCGCCAGGGTCAGTGGTAATCGTGTACACATGATAACCGCTTTGTTGAAAGTAACTAATAATCACGTTCATAGCGGCTTGTACCGGCCCTGTCTCTTTGGTTTTGAGAGGAATAGCAAACGCTTTGCGTGAGTAGGTGTCCATACATGTTAGTAGATACTTGAAGCCACCATTGAATCGACCATAACGCTCAAAAAACATCAAGTCTGCTTGAATGTAACCCACACGAGGCACATGAATAGTCTTCATCTTTTTCAAGAGATCTGCCTTCTTGACCGGTTTGTGTATCTCACCAATGTCAGAGTGCTTACTCCACCAATCATTCAACTGACGAGTAGTGAATTTGATCTCTTTACGACGTAGCGCACGTGCGAATCGGTCTTTACCCACCCCACCAACACTAGGGTCTGCATACAAGCGCTCAAACACATCGTACAATGAAGTGTCTGTTGTATTCTTGGCAACCGACATGATGAACAAATGACAACAAAACATACATAGATATACATCAAAAAAAAAAAAAAAAAAAAAAAAAAACATCATGTTTTCTTCGTGGATACAGAACGACGTTTAGCAGCGGGTGCAGGTGATTCATCTCTTGAGCGTTTCTTGAGTGGGATGGTAATCGTTTTGCTTTCTTCTTTTTTGTCTTTAGGTTGTGGTGGCGGTGGCGGCGTCGCGCGGCGAGACGGCTCAGGAGCCGTGACTTGTTTCTGTTCTTGTTTGTCAGGTAACTCGATAGTAGTGACTGTAAAGGAAGGTCCAAAAGTGATAGGCAACTGCTTCTGATTTACCCAGTAACCCAGCTTACACCACAGACCAATCGCTATTTTGGGTTGAACGTCAATCAGACTACCTCCATTGGTGTACTTGGTACGTAGTACAGGATTGTTTGTTTGTAGAATCTTGGTTTTGAGAAGATATATGTCTGCATTATCACGATCAACGGTGAGTGGGGAGTGGTACATGGTTTCCAACTCTTCCATAGTGAGATCTTCCGTATCAAACCAGTCCTGTTGATGCTTGAATGCTTCTCGAACAAGTAGCGTGCGTAAATCATGGCATACCGTGACACCACGCCCTTGCTTAGCAATGGCAACTTGCAAATCCAGTCGGGGCCATGAGAGAATTCGATCCGAACCCACACCATAGGCACTAGGGAAGTAACGAACCACAACTTTTGGTTGTCCCGCCTGGTTGTGTAAGGCTTCCACGATGTTCTTGTCGTTCTTGTGTTCATCCTGTTCACTGTGCAAGACTTCTCCATAACCGATTGCATGATTACGATCCCATTGTATCTTGTCGCATACCGCATCTTCAAACAGTCTTGTTACTTCTCCGTCTTCACTCATTCTCACAAAAAAAAAATAAAAGAGAGAGCTGTATTAGGGCGCTTCAGGTTGTACAAATGAAACAAGAAAAAAAAAACAAAAAAGAAGAAAGAAATAAAAAAAAAGCCGTGAGAAACAAAATACTCTAACTCAAACACTTGGCCTTCACCACGACTGTGGGGTTCAAATCAATCCATAAGCTGTTGCCGCGTTGCTTGTCCTTCTTCTTGAGTTTTGGACGCAGCTCGCCTTTGACATACTTCTTGAAAGGATCTTGGGTGTTGTTAGGGGTTTTGAGCACGCAGTAACTCAACAAGTCTTCGTTGGTAGTAGCCGATTCGAACTGTTCTTTAGTAGGTAATTCGATAGGTAATGGTAGTGTCTCTTCACTCAGAGGTAGAGTTCCTAGCACAGGCTTGTTGAGAGTGCGGAAGTTGATTTCGGCAGGATCTCGCAACCAAATGTCACTACCATCAATGTTGTAGCACGGATCACCAACCAAAGAGCAAACGACTTGCTTACCACTTTTAGTGATATCAACCACCTTCCAAATAGTAATCACACCATGCGAACTATCGTAGAAGAACTGACCCTGCAACAGTTCCCACACATCACTAGGTTTCAAAAACGGTTCTGGTTTAGGTGCACGCTTTCGTTTTTTCTTAGTTGGTTCTCCTTCTGTCACATGTCCTTCACTCTGTTCTTCGTCTTCGTCTCCATCTTCTTCTCCGTCTTCTTCTTCTTCCACTGAGGTGGTAGTAGTGTGACCGTTTGGAGTTTCTTTTAGTGTTTGTAGCAAGGTACGCTTGTGAACGAGTGTTTTCGTTTCTACGGGTACTGGTGCGCGAATAGCAGGTCGTTTCGAAACAGGAATCACTACCGACAGACTCTTTGGTGGGTGTCGAGTGAGCTTAGGAGGTGGTGGAGGTGTATACTTGATCTCTAGAGAACCACCATCAGGTAGTTCCATACGGTCGATACGATCACAGATACCTAAAATAGTCACTTGATGAAGTAAATCGCTTTCACACCACAAATCAGACATGAAACAGGGTATAGTAGCAGAAGGTAAACCACAATCGAGTAATGCGTATTTGGGGAGTGGAGGTAGCGGAGGCAACGAAGTAGAAGTAGAAGTAAACCAATCAAACGAGAAGCAAAGATAAGCAAGTCGCTTTACAAAAGAAGGTGGGCTACCAGTGGGAGAAAAACCAAACGATTTCTTTGATACTTGCGCCATGTGTAGGAAAGGAAGAAGTGACGAGCTACTTTTTGAGAAAATGGAAGAGCTTTTCTCCTCTCTTCTCTCTCTCTCTTCCTCTTTTTTTTTATTTGATTACCGCAAAAATATAAAAGCCGCATAAATAGTTTTCTTCTTTTTTTTTCTACGCATCGCGAATGTCTTCCCTCTTCATTCTGTCACAAGGCGGTTATTTCAGGTGTTTTTTTTTTTACTAGTAACGTATGTTGAAGCTCCTTCGAAATACTCTCGCTATTGATTACGTCCCCGTTTCTCGAGTCATTCGCGATAGTTACGATAACAAAGACATAGAAGTCACTACCAATGAGCCAATCCCAGCAGGAGTCATTCTCTACGTCTCCAGCATTACCGCCAACGAATACAAGCAACTCTGCGACGGACAATGGGCTGCCTGCATTCGATTTAATCGACTCCTTGCCCCTGTTTCACACACCACCACCCCAACACAACCCCAGAACACCCCAAGACACTCAGGAAGTGAAAGCGACAGTAGTACCCTCAGCCCCAACGAAGCCCATTTCACTTATCTCCCGATTGAAATTACTCAAGCAACGAATAGAACCAACGAGACTATTTTCACCCACCCACACCAATCAAAACTCATCAGTGGATCCAATCGTGGCGGCGTCACTACACGGCACTCAGTATCAGTGGAATGTAAAGTGGGATCACGGGGAGGTGGAGGAGGAGGAGACGGAGAAGAAGCCAGTGGCGGCAGTGATATTGACGAAACTAGAGAACAAGCAAGTGGAAGAAGACTCCCAAACATTTCTACAGAACAAGATACTACAAATAACACAACACCCCAATGAGTTCACAGAGCACGACGAAGACTTGATGAAGTGGTTGCGTCGCAAGAGATACCGTCTGACTCCGTATCTAAAACAAAGCAAAGCGGAACGCGCATTAGTACGAAAAGAAAAGCGACTCAAAGAACAACTCGATCAAGTGCAAAAGAAACGTGTAGAGCAAAAAAAAAAAAAGACCCAAGGCATCCACAATCTAGTGAGTGTGTACGAAGAAGAAGACTTGCCTACTACACAAGAAGAAGACGAGTATGCGGACGCCGACTTCAAATGAACTGCCTCAACGCTTCTCTTCTCTCTCTCTCTCTCTTTCTCTTTCCATTGTGTCTCTTATTTGTTGTCGTAGTCGTGCTATTTGTTGGTCTTTAAAAGAACACTCTTTACATTCTGTAGCATTGAATTGTTGTGGTACTACAGCTGCTCTGGGTATGGTTATAGTAGCTCGAGGCATCGTGTGTATCCGGTTGGCAGAGGCGTAATGTCTTCGCGCGTTAAACATGAATGGTTGAGAATGAATGAATGAACAAATGATGTACATTTATTTACAAAAGAGAGTACTGAATAGCTCCTCCATAGAGAACGAGATTTGAAGCAGTAGTGCCGTAGTTATATATATTATTGAAATAGATGACTCCGTTGGCAGCCACGTTCAGGAAACCCACATTATAAGTCGTTGCAGGGTCTTGACTAGTATAAACGAACATGCCTTGACTTCTTTGAGGAATATAAGCTGCTGGTATGGAATAGTTGGACATTATAACTGATGATGCATCAGCAAGGTATGCAGGAGTCGTATTCCAACTCATAGTCACCATGGAACCGACTCGAACAAAATAAAACGTTTGCGAGCCAGAGTTTGGAGCCCAACCGTTATTCCAGAAAGGAGAGCCAGAAGAGCCTGCGGTGAACGTGTAGGTACTATACACAGCTGTAGCAAGCGTTGCTGGAGTATTATTATCAATCACATACTCTAGATTGGATCCATTCCACTGAAAACCAATGCAGTTGGCAGAGTACGGGTATTGAACACCTCCTTGTGCTGCTGTAGTCAGTACGATTCTGTTAGCACTAGTGATAGCTCCTGACGTAGCTAGTGTAGAACAACTCATACTACCACTAGAAGTCACAGAGGTAGAAGAGAGAGCGCCACAAGTCATAGCATTCGTACCACAACTCATACTACCGCTAGAAGTCACAGTAGCAGAAGAGAGAGCGCCACAAGTCATAGCATTCGTACCACAACTCATACTACCGTTAGAAATCATAGTGGCACCAGAGAGAGCACCACCACAGTTCAGACTCGACATAGTACAGGCTCCTGTAGCTACTAACTGACCAACTAGAGCTGTGCTTCCGTTGGTATTGATTGGTCCCGTAGAAAGAGAGGTAGAAGAGAGAGCGCCACAAGTCATGGAATTCGTACCACAACTCATACTACCACTAGAAGTCACAGAAGCAGAAGAGAGAGCGCCACACGTCATAGCATTCGTGCCACAACTCATAGAACTATTCGACGTTACCGAACCAAACGTAACTGCTGACGAAGTCCCTACTGCTTGAGGTAGAGAAAACGTACAAGACGCGCTGGTTTGAGGACTAGTGTAACTACCATTGATAGCGATTTCATTACTACTACCCACGATTGTTGTGATGCCAGTGCTTATGGTAGCCCAGTCCGCCACACCGCTAGTGCCTTGACACTGAAGCAGATAGTTGGGATGTGCACCATAACTGAAAGTAAACGCTGGTGTACTGATACCAGTACTCGCTGACATGGCAGCACACTGAACCGTGTTACTACTAATACCATTCAGAACTTGTACACCTGAGGCACTCACATCACCACCAAAAGTACCTGCTCCCGTGACATTGAGCTGGTTACAGTCAAGAGTACCAAAGGTTCCCGCGTTTAGCGAATCTCCATAATTGTACTGATTGAAAATAGGAAATGGTTGTGCAGGAGTCGTCATTTGTTCGTTTTTCCTTGTGAGCAAAAAGATGAGTAGTTACGGCCCAATCCGTCGCAAACGCGCACCCTCCACCACTTGTCGTCGTAGTAAGAAAGATGACGAAATGGTGACTAGCAAATTGAAAAATCTGTATGAATGTGCACAAAAAATCAAAGGCAACGAGCAAAAGTACCGCAACAACAATCCATGGGTGCCACAACATCCTTCTCAAATTCTTGTGGTAGGTCCTACTGGCGCAGGCAAGACCAACTTGGTTCTCAACTACCTCGAAAAGTCGGGTTCGTTTGATGACATTCAAGTGTGTGCGAAAGACCTCGAAGAGCCTCTCTATCGTCTACTCAAACACGACTACCCCGATTCTGAAGAAGTCTTCATGACTAGCAACATCAACGAGCTTCCTACTGTAGACAGTTTGGATCCCAAGAAACAACACGCTGTGATTTTTGATGACTTCGTGACCGACAAGAAAGCCGGACCTCAGATAGTAGATCACTTCATTCGTGGTAGAAAGAAAAACTGTACCGACATTTATCTCTCTCAATCCTACACTTCTACACCTCTCAATGTACGTCGTCAAATGAGTGATCTCTTTCTACGCAACATCCGTGGCAAGAGAGACTTGAAGACCATTCTACGTGATTTCAATTTGGATATTGATATTGATGAACTGGTCGCCATGTACCAAGAAGCTACTCACGATCCTATGGACTTCTTTCATATAGCACTCAAAGCACCTCCCGCACGACAGTTTCAAAAGAACTTTTGTGTATTGTAATTAACAAATAAACTGTTTATTTTTTTGGTCATTTATTCAAAATAATGCAGGCTGGTGTACAAAACGAAGCAAGACGTCTGTTACAAGACAAACTTGACATACAAGCAAGATATGATGTATTGCAACGTGATCAAAAAATGCAAGTGGCTGATGCTCAGTTGAGAGGCAAACCACGTCTAGCAGACTACTTACAAAAAACAACCTTGCAAGAAGACTTACATCCTGATTACGTGCCTGAACAAGACACTACAAGTGGAACAGTAGATTTTGGAACTTTTGTATCAAAGCTTTCTAGAGCAGCACCTCAATACACTCGACGGAACTTTGAAGACTTGTTTTTTCGACTTACAGAAGAACAAAAACGAGCTTTACTTAGTCATTTCTCTACCATTCAAAATCTCGCCAAAGGTAATGCTGGACAAGCAAATTTTGCCAATTTCAGAAACCTTCAATTACTCCCACTTTCAAATGTACCTGGAACTCTACCTGACATAGAAAACTTTCGGAATGCTGGAAACCGTGCGTATGCTGCACCACCTCCCCTCGCAGTGCGTTTACATCCTCAGGTTGAACATGCTATTCGAAATCCGCCAGCTCGGCAAGTTGATCAAGATATTTTGGCACGTCTTCGAAATTTACCTGGTACGGGGGCGCATCAAAATTTGATACAAGCTCAACATCAAATTCGAGATTTAATCAATAACCTACCAAATCGCGCAGATCAGCAGCAAGTTCTTCAAGTACTCCAACAGCTACCGAATCGTGTAAATCATCAGCAAGTTGTTGACGCCTTGGGACGTCTACCACAGCGTGCGGATTATCAAGAACTGAAACAACAAATGCAACAGCCAGTTAATCTTAATAACAATACTATGAATGCCTTCCAAGAACTGTTTAATAACCAAGCCCTCCGTATTAATCAAATGCAAGGACGAGCACCCGCAAATACACCTATAAGACGATTTGGAAGCCCGGACCAACCACTTAGCGTATCTACTGTAGGCGCCCAACGTTCTCCAGCTCGCGGACTGCCTCCTAATGGTGCTGCTGCAGCAGCCCCTGCACCTAACATACTTGCAAGCTTATCCCCTGGACAAGCTGGTACACAAGCTCCACCTCCTCATCCAAGTCGTTTACCACAAAACACTACAAGATTTGGTTCGCCAGAAGCCGTTTATGGTATAGTAGATAATCCGCTCTCAGTTAATGCTGGAAGTGCTGTAGCAGCAGACTCTGTAAGCGGTTTACCATTAGTACGTAGACCACCCCTTGGGCGTAATAATAGAGCCCCGCTAGTGGGTCTAGATGGTGATGCACCACCTCATATAGATGAAGGTAAAGGTCGTATAGCGAGGGAGGTAGATCCGAGAAATATACTTCAAGGTACAGAAGGTAAACGAACCACACGATCTAGACTTGAACAACTCCAAACTTTATTATCACCGGCAAGAGTAGTCCAAGCTGCTAGAAACGTCGCAGAGTTGTTGTCACCCCAAAGGTTCACGGAATTATTTGCAGATGACCCAAATGCTGAAGAAGATGAAAAAGGAGAGGGATTGCGAAACGTATTTAGAAAGAGTCAAAAAAAAAAAAGACCCGGGCGAAGAGGTTCCATGGGGCGACGGTGGGTAGCTTCGAGATCTCGGTACCT
>Ga0302320_10019960_pt1 | contig 13415 bp, 15 predicted proteins | sample Bog_T0_3_FD_202130 | JGI IMG/M metagenome (GOLD analysis project Ga0302320, IMG submission 202130) | Peat permafrost microbial communities from Stordalen Mire near Abisko, Sweden - Bog_T0_3 | ecosystem: Environmental > Terrestrial > Soil > Wetlands > Peat | place: Sweden: Abisko, Stordalen Mire...
GAAATGGACATTGTTATGGGTTTATCTTGGCGTGATGCTCTGGGGTCGAGCGCTGCCCGGAGACGCTGCCTCGCCACCAACACTGATCCGGATCGCGCTCGGCAATGATGCCGATACGTTGGATCCACACGAGATCGATTCGCAGGAATCGCAGAGCATCGCCCGGCTGCTATGGGGTACGCTTTATAGCGTTTCCTCGGACGGCAAGCTGACGCCTTATTTTGCGCAATCCTACAGCATGTCCGAGGATGGCAAGTCCTTTACCTTCAAGCTGCGGCCCGACCTTGCTTGCGAGAATGGCGCCAGGCTCACGGCCCGCGACGTGGCATATTCGTTTGATCATGTCGCCGATCCGGCGATGAAATATACCGGCCATGAAGCCGGCTTCGTGCTGCCGGCGCTCCAATATATCGGCGCGCATGTGATTGACGATCTGACCGTCACCTTCTCTCTCAAGACCTACAACCCGATCGCGCTCGGATTGCTGGCCGATATGTATATCTTCTGCCGGGCGAACTATCAGGCGATGAGCAAAGAGCAGGCCTCAACCCATGTTTCGGCGACCGGCCCCTATCGTCTGGTCGAATGGGCGCATGACGATCATATCCTGCTGGAACGCAACAAAGCCTACAGCCTGCCGGTGCCGGCTTACGACCAGGTGCTGTTCCGCATCATTCCGGAAGGCTCGACCCGCAGCGCCGAACTGATCGCCGGCAATGTCGACATCATCACCGGGGTGGCGCCCGATCAGATCGATCCGATCAATAACAGCGACACCGCCAAGGTTGAGACGGTGGCCAGCATCCGGCGCATCTATGTCGGCTTCAACCAGAGCGACAGGTTTCTGTCGGCGCCGGGCGGCAAGGCAATCCGCGACCCGCGCGTACGCCGCGCTCTGCAATATGCGGTCGATGTGCCGACCTTGTGTTCGGCACTGCTGCGGATCCCTTGCGTTCGCCCGGCCACCATGATCTTCCCGGCCAATGACCTGACCGGCATCAAGGCCGACCCCTACGACCCCGACCTCGCCGAGCGGCTGCTGGACCAGGCCGGCTATTCCCGCCAGGCCGACGGCACGCGCTTCGAGATCACCTTGCAGACGCCGCGCGGGCGTTATCCCAACGACACCAATATCGCGCTGGCGATCGCCCAGTTCCTGGGTGATATCGGTGTCAAAACCAAGGTCGATATCGTTGATTTCGCCTCGGTGTTCGTGCCGCTGTCGCGCAAGCACGCCGCGGGTCCGCTGTTTCTGATGGGAACCTCGGGTGCGTCCTGGAGCGCGCTCTACGACATTTCCGACCTGCCATCTCCCGACGGCGGCGCCAACTACACCAATTTCAGCGATCCCGACTTCTTCGCCGGCTGGAAACGCATCGAACAGACGCGGGATCCCGCCCGCCAGAATGACATCATCCGCGACATGATGACGGTGTTTCATGACCGAGGCACATGGCTGCTGCTATATTTTCTGCCCGATGTCTATGGCGTCAGCAATCGGATCAGATGGCAGCCGCGCGCCGACGAAATCATTTCGATCGATTGAGGGAGGGGGGCTGGATTTGCTTGGCTATCTGACGCGGCGACTGCTGCAATGCGGTCTGGTCATTCTTGGCGTGACAGTGATCACCTTCTGCGCGCTGCATATGGGCGGCGATCCGACCTATCTCTATGTCAGCGAACGCGCCAGCGAGGAGGAGATCGTCGCGACCAGGGCCAAGCTCGGTTTCGACCAGCCTTTGCCGGTACAATATGGGCGCTTTCTGTCGGGCTTGCTGCAGGGCGATCTCGGCACGTCGCTGACCTACCACACACCGGCGCTCGGTGTCGTTCTGCAGCGCTTCCCAGCCACTTTGGAACTCACTTTGTGCGCCATGCTGATGGCGATTTCGATTGCCGTGCCGGCCGGCGTGCTGGCGGCCTTTCATCGTGGCCGTCCCCTGGATGGCGGCATCATGCTGGTGGCGATGTTCGGGCAGTCCATTCCCAGCTTCTGGCTCGGCATCATGCTGATCCTGACGGTTGGGCTAGGTTTGCGCTGGCTGCCGATCTCGGGCCGGGTGCCGCTGCTCGACCCGCTGTTTGCCGGACAATTCATGACGGCGCTCGACAATTTCCCCAAGGCGATCCCCTATCTGCTGATGCCGTCGATGACCATCGCCCTTTTTTCGCTGGCGCGCACCGCCCGACTGGTGCGTTCGTCGATGCTGGAGGTGCTGTCGCAGGACTATGTGCGCACAGCACGTTCCAAGGGTCTGTCGGAGTTTCGCGTGGTGGTGCACCACGCGCTCCGCAATGCCTGGCTGCCGGTCATCACCATGCTCGGCCTGGAATTCGGCTTTCTGTTGAGCGGGGTGGTGGTGGTGGAAACGATCTTTTCCTGGCCGGGCGTCGGCCGCCTGGTGTTCAACGCCATCAATCACCGCGACATTCCGCTGGTGCAGGCGGCGGTGATCGTGTTTTCCGTGATGTTCGTCGGCCTCAATCTGGCGGTCGATGTGATCTATGCCCGGCTCGATCCCAGGATCAGGCTGACATGACACCGCTCCGCCACGCGCTCACCAGCCTGCGCCGCGCCAAATGGCCGATGCTGGCTATTCTGCTGCTGCTGGTGATCGGCTTCGCCGCGCTGTTCGGGCCAGAGGTGGCGCCCAGGGATCCCAACCGTCAGGACATCATCGCCCGCCTCAAACAGCCGATGCAGACCGATCGCCGCGGCACTACGGTTTTCCTGCTGGGAACCGACGGGCTTGGCCGCGACGTGCTGTCGCGCCTGGTCTACGGGGCCCGGGTGTCGCTCGCCGTCGGTCTGGTGGCGGTGCTGGTGGGCGGCTCGCTGGGGATTTTTCTCGGCATGATTGCCGGCTATTTCGGCGGCTGGGCCGATGATCTGATCATGACGCTGGCCGATATTCAGCTGGCCTTTCCGTTCATTCTGCTGGCGATCATGTTTTTGGTGGTGCTGGGGCCGGGCGTCGTCAATCTGATCTTGGTGTTGGGCATCGGCCAGTGGGTGACCTATGCCCGCATCGCCCGCGGCCAGACCATCCTTCAGCGCGAAAAGGAATATGTCGAGGCGGCCAAAGCCTTGGGCCAAGGTGATGCCGGCATCTTGCTGACCGCCATCCTGCCGAATATTCTGGCGCCCCTGATCATCATCGCCTCGTTCAATATCGCCAGCGTCATCCTGGCCGAAGCAGCCTTGTCCTTCCTCGGCCTCGGTGTGCCGCCAACGGTTCCGAGCTGGGGCGGCATGCTGGCGGAAAGCCGCGACACCTTGCTGTCCGGCCGCTGGTGGCTGGCGGTGTTTCCCGGCACCGCGATCATGCTGACGGTGCTGTCCTTCAACATCCTGGGTGATTGGCTGCGTGATTTCCTCGACCCACGGCTGAGCGCGATGGGCTAGACCGAAGGCTCACCCTGTTGCCAAGGAAAAGCGCTTGTGGGCTGGCGGACATGCGCTTCGCTCTCCGGTTGGCGGACAACCGCGATAATGCCGCTGTCGGCATGGGATCTGCGCGTTTCCGATATATCAGGCTTATGCGCGGCCAAGGCGCGATAATCTTCGATCGACAGAACGATAGCGCGCTCTGCACCGTGCCGGGTGATGGTGTGCGGGCCTTCGGTGCGGGCGCGCTCGATCACCTCGCTAAGCCGCGTTTTCGCGTCCTGAACTTGCCATACTGCCATCGCCAACCACTTTTCTGTCCCATCTGACCAGAAGATGGATATTCTGGTTGAAACTCAAGAGCGAGGAATGCAGGGTCATTGCGCTTATGCCGATGTCGCTGTTCGGCCATTGGTGGCTCGCACGGACTTGATAGACCGAGTCGGTTATTTCCGTCGCCCGGTTTCGACGAGATCCATCCCCTGCCGCGCCAGTTCCGCAGCATTTTGCGGCGGCCCTGTCAACAGATCCCAGTTCTCGCTGGAAGGAACGCGTACCCCGCGTTGTACCGCCGCCCGGTCTTCAATGACGGTCAGCCAGCGTTGCAAATTGGCGAAGCCTTCGATCCCGACACCGCCCCAATCATGAATCCGCACCCACGACCAATTGGCTATATCGGCGATCGAATAGGACCCGGCAAGATACGCGCGGTCGCGCAACTGGCCGTCCAGCACGCCAAACAGGCGGCGCACCTCACCATGGTAACGGTCGATCACCACCGGGATCTTCTCGGGGAAATAGCGATAGAAAACATTGGCTTGGCCCATCATCGGGCCGATCCCGCTCATTTGGAACATCAGCCACTGCAAGACCGCGCTCCGCGTCGACCTGTCTGTGCCGAACAGTTGGCCAGTCTTTTCGGCAAGGTGGATGAGGATGGCGCCCGATTCGAAAATGGCCTGATCGCCTTCGTCGGTGTCGATGATCACCGGGATGCGGCCATTCGGGTTAAGACGCAGGAAGTCCGGTTGCTTCTGCTCGCCCTTTTGCAGGTCGATGGGATGAACCCGGTAGGGAAGGCACAATTCCTCCAGCGCAATCGAAATCTTCCAGCCATTTGGCGTCGCGGTGGTATAGAGCTCAATCATCGGGCCGACCTTTGCAGCGCGGTTCACACTTCCATGGAAGCATAGCAGAATCGTGGGAATCAACCCGGAATAAGGGGCGACATTCTCTAACAGTTCCATTGCACGTCACCCGACGCATCGCGGCCCATTAGCCTTAAGAGAAAATTATTGACGAGGCAATGTTTTGTTGTCTATACACAATAAATCATAGCTTGTGTGATATGAAAGATGCATAATCGGATCGCGATCTTTCGGGCTGAACATGGCATTTCCCGTGCCAAACTTGCCGATGCGGTTGGCGTGAACCCTCAGACGATCGGCTATCTGGAGCGTGGCGACTACACGCCCAGCCTGGAACTCGCGCTGAAGATCGCCCGGCATTTTGGCGTCAATGTCGAGTTGCTGTTCTCGCTCGAGCGGTTCGAACCAATTGCCGTAACGCTAAGGCGCAATGACTGAGAAATTCAGAGGGTGACATGACAAAAACAATCCTGCAGAGAATGGATGATGTGATCCGGTGGACCGGCTTTCCGAAGCGCGTCGAGGCTGATTTACGGCGTGGAAAGGGCGCACCGCCACTGCGACGATCACGATGGCTGCCTCTGGTACTTTTGGTGATCGTGAGCGGCCTGGTAGTCCGATATGCGACGAACCCCGCCTTATTCGCGGCCTTTGATCCCGCCGAAATAGTGATCCGAACCATCACTGCGCTTTTCCCGTGCCTGGTCACGGCATCAACTTTTTTTGGTCCATTAAACCCCAGGCGGGGATCGGAGCAAGCGGACGAATGGGAAGAAGCGCTCGGTCATCGCGCCTTGTTTTTCTCTGCCATTGTCGTGGGGGGCCTCGAACTCGCCGGCGTTCCGGTATTGATCGCTATTGCCTTTATCCACAACTGGTCGAGCCAGACAATTTTGGTCGAGATCGGTCTGTGGTTGCTCTATCTGTTCATGCTGTTCCAACTTGCCGCAACCTTGCACGCCAGTTGGTCGATGCCGGCCGCCACCAACCGAGACGAGGAGGTCGGCCTGGGTTGACAAAATATCTTGGTCGTACACCGTTGCACCAGCGCCGCTCGGCGCACCGTTGCCCTGGCGTTTGGCCTCGGGCATCATGCCGGCGAGGCACTGCGACCTGAGGAGACCATTCCATGCACAACCATCTGGCCCAGCCTTTATCCGTCCGCAGCGACGACCCCGATGAGCCGGACCAGTCGCCGGACACCGAATCGCCAAACCCGACCGCGCCAGCCAATGAGGTGGAATCCCGCCTGTTCAAGCTGCGCAAGGTCCTGATTTTCGGCGAGGTCACCGACAAGCTGGCGCGCGAAATCACGGCGCGGCTGCTGACGCTGGCCGGCGACGCGGAAACACCGATCGATATTTTCGTCAATTCTCCGGGCGGCCATGTCGAATCCGGCGACACCATCCATGACGTGATCAACTTCGTCCGGGATAGCGCGCCGGTGCGGATCATCGGCACCGGCTGGGTCGCCAGCATTGCCGCGCATATCTTCCTCGCCGTGCCGAGGGACCGCCGCTATTGCCTGCCCAACACCCGCTTCCTGCTGCATCAGCCGATGGGCGGGGTGCGCGGCCCGGCTACCGATATCGGCATCGAGGCCAATGAGATCGTCAAGACACGCGAACGCATCAACAGGGTGATCGCGGCCGAAACCGGCCAGCCGCTCGACAAGGTCGCCATCGATACCGACCGCAATTACTGGATGTCGCCTGAGGAGGCGATCGCCTATGGCATGGTCGGCAAGATCATCACCTCACCCCGGCAGCTGGATTAGCTTTCATGTGACAAACCAAGCCGAGGCAAAGCGCAGACAAGCTTTGACCGGTTTTGCTGACTAAAGTAAATTTCAGACTGCCGATGCACCGGCGATTCGTACCTCGACGAGGTCCCTCATGCACTGCACGACTCAGGTGAATGGCGAGAAGCGGACCGTTGACGTCGACGCAGACATGCCGCTGCTTTGGGTTTTGCGCGACCTGCTCGATCTCAAGGGGAGCAAGTTCGGCTGCGGTGAGGGGCTGTGCGGCGCCTGCACCGTCCATCTCGACGGCATCCCCGTGCGTTCCTGCCAGACGCCCATATCCACCGTCGGAACGGCAGCGATCGTTACCATTGAGGGGATCGGCGAAACCGAGCTCGGCAAGCGTGTACAATCCGCTTGGCTCGATGTCGATGTCGTGCAGTGCGGGTATTGTCAGGCTGGTCAGATCATGTCGGCGGTGGCGCTGTTGGCGACGACGGCGCACCCCTCCGATCAGGACATCGATCATGCGATGGCGGGCAATGTCTGTCGCTGCTGCAGCTATACACGGATCCGGGCCGCGATCAGGAAGGCATCGCGACAGCGCACCGCCGATGCAGGGAGTCTGTGACCATGGCTGCGCATTACACAAAGGGTTCGGTTGGTGAAGAGCTTGACCTCCGCACCCCGTCCCGCCGCGCCTTTCTGAAGGCCGGCGCTGCCGCCGGCGGCGGCCTGCTTCTGCAGGTCTCGCTTCCTTTCGCCGCCCGTGGCGCACTCACGGAGGCTCCGGCCACGACGACTCTCAACGCCTTCGTGCGGATCGCCTCGGACGGCATCGTCACCATCACCGCCAAGAATCCGGAGATCGGTCAAGGCATCAAGACGATGCTGCCGATGCTGATCGCCGAGGAATTGGATGTCGATTGGGGTCAGGTCCGGATCGAGCAGGCACTTCTCGATCAGGCCAAATATGGCCGGCAGTTTGCCGGCGGCAGCATGGCCACGCCGCTGAACTGGGAACCGCTGCGCCGTGTCGGCGCCGCCGGCCGGCAGATGCTGGTTACGGCGGCGGCCGGCAACTGGGGCGTGCCGGCGGAGGAATGTCGCACCGCGTCCGGCGCCGTCTATCACGACAAAAGTCGCCGCAAATCGGGTTATGGTGCGCTCGCCGCCAGGGCGGCGTCGCAGCCGGTGCCCGATCTGGCCGCGGTAGCACTCAAGAATCCGAAGGATTTCAAGATCATCGGACAATCGGCGCGCGGCGTCGACAATCCCCTGGTGGTGACTGGCAAGCCCCTGTTCGGCATCGATGTTACCCGTCCCGGGATGCTCTATGCGGTGTTCCAGAAATGCCCCGTCTTCGGCGGCAAAATCGTGAGCGCTAATACGGAGGCGATCAAGGCATTGCCGGGCGTGCGCGGGGCCTTCATCGTCAAGGGCGGCAATGACCCTCAGGGCTTGGTCGATGGCGTCGCCATCGTCGCAGAAAGCTGGTGGGTGGCAAACAAGGCGCGGGAAAAACTCGCGATCATCTGGGACGAGGGGGCGACCGCCGATCAGAGCAGCGCCGGTTACGCCGAGAGCGCCGCGGCGCTCGCCAAAAGCGTGCCCGCCCAATCGCTCCGCAGCGACGGCAATGTCACGGCGGCACTCGCCGGTGCGGCGCAAATCGTTGAAGCCGCTTATTCCTACCCTTTCATCCCGCACATCCCGCTGGAACCGCAGAATTGCACCGCGCATGTTTATGACGGCAAGGTGGAGCTCTGGGCGCCGACGCAAAATCCCGCGCCCGGCGCTCAGTTGGTGGCGGCGACCCTCGGCGTGGCGGAAAGCGACGTCACCGTTCACTTGACGCGGTGCGGCGGCGGCTTCGGTCGGCGCCTGAAAAACGATTACATGGCGGAGGCCGCCTGGATCGCCAAAGTCATGGGAGTGCCGGTGAAGTTGCTATGGAATAGGCCCGACGACATCCAGCACGATTTCTATCGGCCAGCGGGTTTCCATTTCTTTACCGGGGGTCTCGACGCGACTGGCAAACTGGTTGCTTTCCGCGACCATTTCGTGACCTTCGGGCAAGGCGACCGGGTCGCCGATTCGGCGGCAATGGACAAAGGCGAGTTCCCCGCGCGCCTTGTCGAGCATCTCGATTACGGCATGTCGTTGCTGCCGCTGGGTGTCCCGACCGGGCCGCTGCGGGCGCCGCGATCGAACGCGATGGCTTTCGTCTTCCAATGTTTTATCGATGAACTGGCCCATGCCGCCGGCCAGGATCCGATCGCTTTCCGTCAGTCCTTGCTGGGCGAGCAGCGCACCTTGCCGGACACTTCCGAGCAAGCCAATCCCTTGCGGGCCTTCGACACAGGTCGCATGCGCGGCGTGCTGGACATGGTTGCCGAGAAATCCAACTGGGCGAACCGCGCAGCTTTGCCCAAGGGGACCGGCATGGGGGTGGCCTTCTATTTCAGCCATTTCGGCTATTTCGCCGAAGTCGTACAGGCGACGGTCTCGCCGTCGGGCCGAGTCAAGGTGGACAAGATCTGGATTGCAGGCGATGTCGGCAGCCAGATCATCAATCCGATCAACGCCGAGAATCAGGTGCAGGGCGCGGCGCTCGATGGTATCGGTGCGGCTCTCGGGCAGGCGATCACCATCGATCGGGGGCGTGTGGTGCAGTCCAATTTCGACAGCGTGCTGCCGCTGCGAATCGATCAAGCTCCCCCCGTGGAGGTTCATTTCCGGACCACCGACCATCCACCGACAGGACTGGGGGAACCCGCATTGCCGCCGGTGATTCCGGCGCTCTGCAATGCGATCTTTGCCGCGTCCGGGAAACGGGTTCGAACTCTGCCCATCGACCCCGCCGCGCTTAAATGGAGTTAGACCCTGTGTCAGCTCCCGGAAAGGCAGCGCAGAATCCGCACGCGATCCTGAAGATCCAGGACTCGGCCTACCTCGGTGAGGGGCAATCCGCCCAATTGCTGGGGCAGATCGGTGAGCGGGCAGCTGGCAATGGCGTTACAAGACGGACGCTCGCGGCGTGCTCAGCTTTGCGCTAAAGGACGGCAGGCTCAGCATCTGACAGCGTAGCAGGCCGATCGACTCCAGCCTGCTTGCCAGCGGTGTGCCCGTGGACAAGGACGTGGACGTGACCGGCCAGCCGACTCAAGTCGCGGCAGGCATCAGCGGTTGGCGCATCTTCGTGTATAATCAGCAGAATCGGGTCGCCAAGGAGTTTGCCGGCGTCTCGTACTTTCCCTACGACCCGGCTTTCCGCGTGACGGCCCGTTTCCAGCCCGACTCGGCTTTGCCACCGCGCGTTTTCCGGACATCGCACGGAACCGACAAACAGTTCTATCATTCTGGCGACGCCGTCTTCACGCTGGCGGGCAAATCAGTCACATTGCCGTTCTATGCCGACGGCAACGACCCGAAGCGGAGCAAGAACATATCTGCCTTCTTCACCGACGCTCTGACCGGCGACGGCGCCTATGGTGCGGGACGCTATGTCGATGTAGCAGGCATCCTCGAATTTCCACCGCCCACGGTCATCATCGATCTCAATCAGGCCTATAACCCCAACTGCGTCCGATCATCCTATTTCACTTGCCCAATCGCTGTGGATTCCATCGATCTGCCGGTCGCCGCCGGCGAGCGTGATCCGCATGCGGCGCATTGAGCGATATCGCCAGCGACCGGAGGACGATCCAGGCCGAACAAGACAATCGAGAAAAAATGCCCCCCGATCTTCATTCGAAGAAAATTCTTGATTTCCTGTGGCCTTCCCCACAAGCATATTAGGATCGTCTGGGTATATTCCGATATTGTATATCCAATATTCCACCACCATTTATTACATCATGAACTGACGTTTTTATTTGGTGAAAGCTGGATAGGATCATGGATCTGATTCTTGTATTAATCATTGTTTTCTTGGTTTTCGGTGGTGGCGGCTATTGGGGATATCGCCGCTGGCGGTAACTCAGCATCAGCACGTCGGGATGTCGTCAAAAAGAGCCTAACGGCTGGGTTACCGGTGCGGACGATCCTGAAATGCATCGAATTTGGCCTGCAAGGGTTCAAGTCCCTTGGCGAACATTGCCATCAGAAGATTTTCACCCAGCCCGCTGGCACTGATCAAAGCATCGGTGCGCGTACCAAGGAGGTTTGCAAGCAACCGTGCGCGTACCGCTGCCGGTGCGGCATCAAACACCTCACGGCATTTACGGATGGAAAGTCGTTCGACGAGGTCGCCTTCCTTGTGCTCGGCCAGAATATCGCTGGCGACAGTGAATGCAGCGAAATCGAGAATGCCGGGTGATAAACGTTCCGCCTTCGCCAGCAAGCGGTCGGCGCCGACGGTATCGAGCAACGGATCGGCGGGCAGAAAGTGGCGTGAATGCTTCAGTCGGACGTAAGACACCTCGCGTTGCAGACCGACCTTGGTCTTGGCAGCCCACTCCGCTTCGCTCATCAACTGGGCTTCGGAAAATTCGGTCTCGGCACCGTTCGACGTGGTGCAGTAGACTATTCCGTCGGCAACTTCCTCGACGACGTAGCTGCGGCCGTCTTTGGCATAAACAGTCGAACCGTGGGGAAAGCGGGTGTGCATGGATCAGACGTTCCGCACCAGGGAAATTCTACGATGAGTCTGGCTCAAGCCTACTTCACCTTGGCACTATATCAGTGAATTTGCGGTTCTCACCATTAACTGTTCTTCGCTAAAGTTATCAGCCATTCAAGCAAATCCCAGGAACAAGGCGAGCGCCCGATTGACCGCGATCATGACGGCGTCATCCAACCGGCCAAATGCCTCGCCGACTTTCTCCCGAGGCAGCGTCATGGCTTTGTCGATCACAATCTGGGACAGTTCGCGGAGGCCGTTTTCAGGGGTCGGTGAAATAGTTAGGCGGAAAAGAGGGGCTGCGATCAGCGTGCTGGACATCACCAGAACCGTCACAGTTGCTGTTCCGCTGAAAAGATCTGACTGAATCACCAGAGCTGGACGAGGTTTGCCGAACTCGCCTTGCAAGGCGATCGTCACCAGGTCGCCGCGCCTCATTCCACCCGACCATCCATAGTCGCGAGCGAGTCATTCATAAACTCCTGCAACTCCATATCGGCTAGGTCGGCCGCCGCAACCAATACCGACTGACGCCGACATTCGTCGGCAAAGCCGGGTCGACGCGTGTCCGGCACCCAGATTTGCAGCGGTCGCAGCCCAGAGGCCCTTAGATTGTCGCGATGCTGCTTCACGCGACCAGCCACGCTTGACGACATGATTGCACCTCATTTGTTACATGTAACGTACCTTACTCGGGGGCCGAGTGTCGACACCAATCTATTGCTATCCTCAGTAGCCCCAAGCTCGACAATCCATTGAAGAATCTCTCCTTGTCAAAGGTCAGAGCGACCTTCGTCACAGCGCAGCACAATGACGGATTGTGGGTCGATGAAACGCTCCTCGTCGGCGGCAATCGCGGCTCGCACATCAGGTTCGGCAAGACGCGCGAACATGGCTTCCAGTGCGGACTCATCGGCAAAGCACATTTCGGTGATACAGTCGAAATCGTAACTCGAAGCAGCCGTTTTGCCGTCACTTTCAACCGCATCAAAGTAGGAAAATGCAGTTTTCGGATAATTCCGGCAATAGCTCGTCAAGTATGGTCTTATATAGCGCAGTGCAAAATTGGCATGATGGTCCTCATAATAGGAACGAAATTGTTCCTTGGTGAGCGACTTATTGCGTTTGATCATAATAAAAATTTTTACCATCTGGGCGTCTCCAGAAAATTTTTCGGCAGTCCGGTCTTTTGTAGACCATTTGTGTGGTTCAAGGATGCCTGATTTTCAATTCTTCACGATAGCGCCAGCCAGCCGTGCGACCGCTGTGAGCGAAGTCTGTGCCGCATTGAGACCGAGGCGAAAATCCCTGTCGTCATAGGTCGCATAAAGATCGGTGGGTTGGTGCCATTGCGGGTCCCATCCATTGCCGATCTGCGCGCCGCGCTCGTTCTCCCGCATGCTGACGGAAGCCACCTCATCCTGGAATTCATGAGAATCAGTGTTGGTCATATGGCTTCCGACCGTGGCTGGATAGTCGGTGGCGTAGTGTTCATTCGCATCTTCCAGCACCCAAGCCAAGGCCTGAGATTGGGCGGCGAATTTCGAGTTCGCCTGGAATTCAATATTGATGTCGGCCTCTGCGCGTTGCTCCGACCTGACGCTTCCGTCGGCACGCGGCATGCCATGATCGAACAGCATCATGTCATGCTGAACAATCCCGAGCCATAGGGGCTCGGGATAAAGGCCCGACCCCGCTGGCATCTCCTTGCCCTGTAGCGCCTGGCGCTGGGCAACATAGGCGGCGGCACCGTTGAGCCCTGTCTCTTCATTATTCCAGAGGATGAAACGGATGGAACGGTCAGTCTGCACGTCGGGGCTGCTCATGATGCGCGCCAATTCCATGACCAATGCGGTGCCTGATCCGTCGTCATTGGCGGCCTCGCCAAAACCGATCCCGTCCATATGCGCGCTGACCAAGTACATTTCGTTTGGATGGATCGTGCCGATTTTCGTGCAATACACCTCCTCGCGCAGTCCCGGAATCGCGGGCGGAATGTCGAGCGCTCGTAACGTGGCATCGGGCTGGGCATTGGGGTCGGTGTTGACGCCGGTGGGGCGGGCATAACCTCGGGACCGAGCGCCGCCGACATTGAAATGCGGTGCGGCGCTATCGGTCACGGCAGCGGGGACGACTCGGCGCACGCCTTCCTCGTCAAACTGATAGTGTAAACGTTCGGTGTTGGTGCAGCCGTAGCTCTTGAGTTGCGCCTCAATCCAATCGACGGCTGCTCGGTTGCGTTCCGTGCCCTGGCGTCTGTCACCAAAGCGAGTCAAAGCCTTGATGCTCGCCTTGTACTTCTCGAGATCGAGTCGCTGGACCAGTGTCCTTAGGGGGTCGGACGCCGACTCCGACTGGCACAGGGCAGGCAGGCCACTGACTGCGAACATAAAGAAGAACGGAAGGAAAAACTTTGTTGCCATCTTGCTCATCGACGACTCCCAGGTGCCTTGCGCCATCGCGCTCCCAAGCTGAAACCCCGTAAAATCTCGCAGAAATCTTCCCCGGCCA
>Ga0302320_10019964_pt1 | contig 13413 bp, 12 predicted proteins | sample Bog_T0_3_FD_202130 | JGI IMG/M metagenome (GOLD analysis project Ga0302320, IMG submission 202130) | Peat permafrost microbial communities from Stordalen Mire near Abisko, Sweden - Bog_T0_3 | ecosystem: Environmental > Terrestrial > Soil > Wetlands > Peat | place: Sweden: Abisko, Stordalen Mire...
ATTTTGGCCGGTTTTCCACCGCTTTCCTCTGCCCACCGGGAAGCATCCGGAAGCATCCGGAAGCATCCGGAAGCATAAAAAACTTCTTTCAGGGTTTAAGTGCATCTGCTTTGGATGGCGCTTGTCAGCGCGGGCGCCGGGGGCTAATTTGCCGCGCACATGAAGCAAAAAGCTTACGCCGCCGCGGGCGTGGATATCGACCTCGGCAACAAAGTCAAAGCCACCCTGCCCCAATTGCTGGCCTCGACCCATCGCCGCGAGGTGCTCGGGAAAGTGGGCGGGTTCGGGGGGCTTTTCGCGCTCGACACCAGGAAATTCCGCCAGCCTGTCCTGGTCTCCAGCACGGACGGCGTCGGCACCAAGCTCAAGATCGCCTTCGCCATGGACCGCCATGACACCGTCGGCCAGGATCTGGTGAACCATTGTGTCAACGACATCGCCGTTCTCGGCGCGGAACCGCTTTTCTTTTTGGACTACATCGGCACGGGCAAGCTGGCGCCGCGCGTCTTCACGCAATTGATCGCCGGGTTTGCTTCGGCCTGCGCCGCCAATCATTGTGCGCTTATCGGCGGCGAGACCGCGCAAATGCCGGGCTTCTACCAACCGGGTGAATACGATGTCAGCGGCACCATTATCGGCGTGGTCGAGAAATCGCGCATTCTCGACGGCAAGAGCATCCGGCCCGGCGACGCGGTCATCGGGCTGGCCTCGAGCGGCCTGCACACCAACGGCTATTCCCTGGCGCGTCAGATTCTCTTTGAAAAGATGAAACTGAAGCCCGCCAGCTTTTCGCGGGAATTAGGCAACACGGTGGGGAACGAACTGCTCAAGGTGCATGTCAGCTACGGGCCGCTGGTGCAGAAACTTCTCCGCAAATTCAATCCGGCCGACGGCACGCGCCTCGGCGTCAAGGGCCTGGCCCACATTACCGGCGGCGGTTTTATTGACAACATCCCGCGCGTCCTGCCGGCCAAATGCGACGTGGTGGTGCGGAAAGGTTCTTGGCCCGTGCCGCCGCTTTTCCAATTGCTCCAAAGCGGCGGGAAGGTGGCGGAAGCGGAGATGTACCAGGTGTTCAACATGGGAATCGGGATGACGATCATCGTGGCCGCCGACAAGGCCGACACGGTGCTGCGGTTCGTCCGCGCCCAAAAACAGACGGCGTGGCTGATCGGCGAAGTCGTTCCCGGCACCGGCATCGCGCAAGTGATATGAACCCACCCGAATCGCCAGCAGTTTTTTGGGGAGCGCGACCGTCTCGGTCGCTCCCGTCGGCGTCTCGCCGGCGGAACGTTGCGCCCACTCCCATTTCGCTCGTTCGCCAGCTATCCGTGCGGTTCGCTAATGATTGGGGTGAACCCACAACATGAATATATTTGACGAACTGGAGTGGCGGGGCCTCGTGGCGGACTGCACCGACCGCGCTGAATTGATCAAACGCCTGGAAACTCCGACGACGCTCTATTGCGGCTTCGATCCGACGGCGGACAGCTTGCATGTGGGCAATCTGGTTCCGTTGCTGGCGCTGCGGCGCTTTCAATTGCTCGGGCATCATCCCATCGCAGTCGCCGGCGGCGCGACCGGTTCCATCGGGGATCCCAGCGGCAAGACGGCGGAGCGGCAGTTGCTTACCCGCGACTTGCTGGAATCGAACATCACACGGGTCAAGGAACAGTTGCGGCGGTTGCTGGACTTCGACAGCACGCCCAATCCGGCGCGGCTGCTGGACAACGCGGACTGGACACGCGGCATCAGCTTTCTCGATTTTCTGCGCGACATCGGCAAGCACTTCACGGTCAATCAAATGGTCGCGAAGGAAAGCGTGCGGGCGCGGATGGAAGACCGCGAAGTGGGCATCAGTTACACGGAATTCAGCTACATGCTCCTGCAAGCTTTCGACTTTTATCATTTGCGCCACGCCCTGGCCTGCGAACTGCAAATCGGTGGCACGGATCAGTGGGGCAACATCACCGCCGGGATTGATCTCATCCGCAAAAAGCTCGCCCTGGGCGCCTGGTGCCTGACGCTGCCGTTGATCACCAATTCCGACGGCACCAAATTTGGCAAAACCGCCGCCGGCGCGATCTGGCTGGATGCCGCCAAGACCAGCGTTTACCGCTTCTACCAATTCTGGATTCGGACGGATGACCGGGACGTCTTGCGTTACCTGAATTTTTTCACCTTCCTCAGTAAAGAGGAAATTGCGGCGCTTGCGGCGGAGCACACGGCGCGGCCGGAAGCCCGCGCCGCCCACAAGGCGCTGGCCGCGGCCATGACCAACCTGATCCACGGCGCCCGCGCCGCCACGGAGGCGGTGCGGGCGACGGAGATTCTTTTCGGCGGCGGACTGGAGGGCATTTCCGAAAGCACGTTCAACGAAATCGTCGGCGAAATCCCCGGCAAAGAGTTGGACGGCGAACTATTGGCAGGAGGCGGCGTGCCGCTGGTGGAGTTGCTGGTGCTGGGCGGCCTTTGTCCGTCGAAGGGGCAGGCGCGGAAGGACATTGAAGGCGGCGGCGTTTATGTCAATAATATTCGCGAGGCATCCGCCCAACGGCAGGTCACGGTGGCGGATTTGAATTTTGGGAAGCATCTGTTGTTGCGGAAAGGGAAGAGAAATTATGCGGTGCTGACGGCGAAGGGTGGGTGAATGCGGGAGAACTCCGGACAGGTGCGTATTTCCGAACGGCGTGAAGGCGAAAGACACTGGGGAAAAATCGCCACCCAAAAAATTCTCTTTTCCGGCGCGTCCTGATCATGGTTAATTAGCACGACGTGATGCAAAAAACCGCACTCTTGTTCGCGGGCCAGGGAGCCCAATACGTCGGTATGGGCAAGGATTTGGCCGAACTTTTTCCTTCCACCCAGCCCTGGCTGGAACAAAGCCGGGCCCTGCTCGGCTTTGATCTTCCCGCCCTTTGCGCCAACGGTCCGGAGGACGAACTGACCAAAACGGAAAATGCGCAACCGGCCATCTTCCTGGTGAGCTGGCTGGCGCTGCAATTGTTGAAAGAGCGTCTGCCAGGATTCACGTTTCAGGCCACCGCTGGACTTTCGCTCGGCGAGCTTACCGCGCTCACGGCGGCGGGGGCATTCGAGTTTCGCGACGGATTGAAAATTGCGCGCCAGCGTGGGCGTTTCATGCAGGAGGCCTGCGAAGCCACCCGCGGCGGCATGGCGGCGGTGCTTGGTTTGGGATTGGACGCCACCCGCGCCGCCTGCGCCGAGGCGGGCGTCGAAGTGGCCAACTTGAATTGTCCCGGACAAATCGTCATTTCCGGTGAATCCGAAAAAATCGGGCAGGCCTGCGAGTTGGCCAAAGCCAAAGGCGCCAAACGCGCGGTGGCGCTGCCCGTGGCCGGCGCCTATCATTCGCGGCTGATGGCCGGGGCGAAGCCGAAAGTGGCGGCCATGCTCGCCAATGTGGCCATTAATATTCCGGCGGTGGATGTGATTTCCAATGTCACCGCCCGTCCCCACACCACGCCCGATGCCATCGCGGACCGCCTGATCGAGCAGGTGACATCGGAAATCCGATGGGAAGATTCCATGCGCTATTTGCTGGAACAAGGCTTCACGCGGTTTATCGAACTGGGACCGGGCACAACGCTCTGCGGTTTCCTAAAACGAATTGATCCTCGCGCCCAAAGCTGCAACGTCGCCGACGCCGCCAGCCTCGAAGCCACCGTCAAGGCCTTGTCAACATGACCAGGAAAAACAGTGGCAACCGCCGCCAAATGCCTTAGAGTTTCGCCCGCATTATGCCCAAGCGCACTGACATCCATTCTGTCCTGATCATTGGCGCCGGGCCGATCATCATCGGCCAGGCTTGTGAATTTGATTACTCCGGGACGCAAGCCTGCAAGGCCTTGCGCGAGGACGGCTACCGGATTGTCCTGGTCAACTCCAATCCGGCCACGATCATGACCGATCCCGAGTTCGCCCACCGGACCTATATCGAGCCGATCACCCCGGAGGCGGTCGAAAAGATCATCGCGCGCGAAGTTGCGGAAATGCGGCGCATCGGCGCCGAGGGCAAACTGGTTCTGCTTCCCACCCTCGGCGGCCAAACCGCCCTCAACACCGCCATGGCTTTGGCCAGGAACGGCGCGCTGGAACGGCACGGCGTCGAAATGATCGGGGCCAATGCCCAAGCCATCGAGCGCGGCGAGGACCGCCAGATATTCAAGGACCTGATGCTCTCGATCGGGCTGGACGTTCCCATCAGCGGGACCGCCCATAATCTGGAAGAGTCGCGCGCGGTGGCCGAACGGATCGGCCGGCTTCCACTCATCATTCGCCCCGCCTTTACCCTTGGTGGGACGGGCGGGGGCATTGCCTACAATCGTGAAGAATTTGAAGTCATGGCCCGCCGCGGTCTGGAACTTTCGCCGGTATCCGAAATTCTGATCGAGGAATCGCTCCTCGGCTGGAAGGAATACGAGATGGAAGTGATGCGCGACAAGGCCGACAATTGCGTCATCATCTGTTCCATCGAGAATTTCGATCCCATGGGCGTTCACACCGGCGACTCCATTACCGTCGCGCCCATTCAGACGCTGACCGACAAGGAATACCAAATCATGCGCGACGCCAGTTTCGCCGTGATCCGCGCGGTCGGTGTGGAAACCGGCGGCTCGAACATCCAGTTCGGCGTCAATCCGGACAATGGCCGGATGGTGATCATCGAGATGAATCCGCGCGTCTCCCGCTCCTCCGCGCTGGCGTCGAAAGCGACCGGATTTCCCATTGCCAAAATCGCCGCCAAGCTGGCGGTGGGCTATTTGCTGGACGAAATCCGCAATGACATTACACGCGTTACGCCGGCGAGTTTCGAGCCGACGATTGACTACGTTGTCACGAAAATTCCGCGCTTCGCCTTCGAGAAATTCCCGCAGGCCGATCCGACTTTGAATACCCAGATGAAGTCGGTCGGCGAAGCGATGGCGATTGGGCGGACGTTCAAGGAGTCCTTGCAAAAGGCGTTGCGCTCGCTCGAAATCGGACGGTCAGGTCTGGGCGGTGACGGCAAGCCGTGGCGCATCGGCAACACCGTCTATCAGGATCGCGACATTCTGCCGCGCGAACTCATCAGCCAGAAACTGAGCGTCCCGAATGCCGAGAGAATCTTTTTCGTGCGCCACGCCCTTCGCGCCGGGTTTGGCGTCGATGAGGTTTTTCAATTGAGCAAAATTGACCGCTGGTTCCTCGTGCAAATCAAGGAGATCGTGGATTTCGAGGAGGAACTGGCCGGTTCCAGGCTGGAGGCCTGATAAATTCTTACGCGGTGAGTGAAAAATTCAACGTATTGGTGACAGGCGGCGCCGGCTTCATCGGCTCGCACCTCGTGGAACGGCTGCTGGCCGATGGCAAAGTGGTCACAGTGATTGACGATTGTTCGACAGGCCGTTTGGAAAATCTCGCTTCCGTCCGCTCTGAGCCACGGCTCAAGACCATTGTTTCCAAAATTTCCGCCTGCGGCGAACTGGCCCAAATCGTCGGTGAAGCGGAGGCCATCTATCATCTGGCCGCCGCCGTGGGAGTGGAGTTGGTGATGAATTCCGGCCTCGGAACCATCGAGACCAATCTCCGCGAAACGCAGGCTATTCTTGACGCTGCGGCGGCGCGGCAGACGCCGGTGTTGCTGGCGTCCACTTCGGAGGTCTATGGCAAAAGCCAGCGGCCGGCCTTCGACGAGGACGACGATTTGCTGATCGGCCCGCCGCATTTGAGCCGCTGGGCCTATGCCTGTTCGAAATTGATGGATGAGTTTCTCGCGCTGGCCCACGCCAGGGAAAAAAAAACCCCGGTGGTCATCGCCCGTCTCTTCAACACCGTGGGTCCGCGCCAGACCGGCCAGTACGGCATGGTGCTGCCGCGTTTTCTGCAAGCGGCCCGGCGGGGCGAGCCCCTCAGAGTTTATGGCAGTGGGAAACAAACCCGCTGTTTCTGTTACGTGCAGGATACGGTGGAGGCGCTGGTCCGGTTGCAGAATTGCCCCTCGGCTCGCGGCGAGGTCTTCAATGTCGGCAACTCCGAGGAAATCACGATTTTGAGTCTGGCGGAGTTGGTCGTGGAAATTCTGCATTCCACTTCGCCCATTGAGTTTCTGGGATATGAGCAGGCTTATCCGCCCGGTTTCGAGGACATGCTGCGGCGCAAGCCGGTGCTGGAAAAACTCGCCCGGCATACCGGCTTCCGCGCGGCTATTTCCTTGCGCGAGATCGTGACCAAAACCGCCGCCGCGTCAATGTAGTTTTAACCATTGATGAACAACGATTTCGGGCTTAATACCCGCCGGTGCGGGCGAAGTTCACGCTGTCTTTGATGCGCTTGTTGTCGGCGCGGATGCGGCCGGCGAGGGTGCGGCTGATGGCGTGAAGCATGGGCACGGCCAGTTCGGGTGCTTCCGTGCGGAGCTTGTCAAACGCTTCGCCGGTCACCTTCAGCAAAACGCTGTCCTTGTTGGCCAGCACATCGGCGGAGCGCGGGCCACGATCAAAGAGGGCGATCTCCCCGAAGCATTCGCCCGGGCCGAGCGTGGCCAGGATGGTCTCCTTGCCGTTGATCATCAGGCGCACCCGCAGTTCGCCTTCCAGAACCAAAAACATCCCGTCGTCGGATTCACCCTGTTTGACGATCTGCGTCCATTGCCGCACGTCCTGCGGTTCCATATAGTTGACAAAGCGTAGGAGCTGCTCGTCCTTCATCTCCGACAAAGCCTTGACCCGGCGCAACATGCCGGGCGTCACTTTTTTCCGGAAAACCCAGGTGGGTTGTTCGATTTGGGGAGCGGCGGGCTGATTTTTGCGAAAGAAAATCTGGAGTTCGGGGAGCTGGGCCGCCTTGCGCCAGCGGTCGTTTTGCTGGTCAAAGATCCACGTTTCCGCCAGCACCCGCTCGTCCTTGATCCAGTTTACCAGCGTCGGCAATTCGACGGGGCCGTAAACAACATTGTCGGCCGCCCAAATGCAGTATTGGACGCTTTGGCTTTCCATCTGGACCAAGTGTGGCAAATTTCCCGGTAAAGTCAACGATGCACCGTAGCGGCTCCTTTGAGCCAAGAAAAGTGGTTGCGGGGGCGGGATTTGAACCCACGACCTTCAGGTTATGAGCCTGACGAGCTACCAGGCTGCTCCACCCCGCGAACCGGGAAGACAGCCCCACTGTAGGGCGACCCCAAAGGTTGCGCAAGCCCCAAACACGATTTTTTTGCGACTTCGGAAACGTCCTAAGCGACCGGAGAAATAAATACGGTGACGTTTGGTGTGTTGCTTCTGATTTTAGGGTTGGAAGTTTGTTGGACTTGGGCCATTCTTGAGTTGTAAGTCATTCATAATCAACACATTAATTCTTAGCGCGGAATATCTCAGCGTTGCAAATCAATGACATACATCGTAAATCCCACAGGCTGCTAGGGCGGTGCCGGGAGTGCGGAATTGGTTTCGAGATAGCTGCTGCGATACATCAGCCAGGCGCAATCGGTGGAGCCGGGCATGGCGTGGAAGAAAGGCCCGCCCAGATGGTGCAGAATATTTGTGTCGGTCCACCGCTTCAATTCCACATGGCCGTCGGTGTAGGCCAGGCCACCGGAACCCAAATGGTAACTGGCGGGGCAATCAATGAACCCCTTATTAACCCGCTGGCTGGGATCCGTGCAAAACGCCGAGTCATTGATGGTATTTGGGTTCTCGTCAATAAACACCCAGGTGGTTGCAGGCCTCAGCAGTTCCGTCTGCTTTCTAAACACATGCACGCCGGTGCGCTTCGGATATGGATCCATTGGATTCAGCCAGTAATTCATCGACATGCTGCGGACGTGCTTCGATACGTCTGCGGGATCGTGATAAACCTTGTAGTTTTGCACGTAGGGGTAAATGCTACCGGCGGCGAGACATTGCCAGTTGGTTTGCCCGTGTCCCTGCGGATCGTCCACGTCCCCGTAGCACCAAAGGGTGGGCGGTGTGGGGAAGGGCGGCCCCATATTGTAAAGGGCGCCTTCCCCGCCGGCGCCGACGGTGTTGATATTGGCGGGCATTCGCGCCGACGCATCACTGTTGATATAGGAATTCCAAGCGAGCGCCAGTTGCCTGAGATTGCTCTGGCACTGGGTGCCTTGGGCCTTTTGCTTGGATTTGCTCAACGCCGGGAGAAGCATCGCTGCAAGAATCCCGATAATTGCTATGACTACGAGCAACTCAACCAGGGTAAACCCGGATGCGCCCGACAGCAGATGTTTTTTTCCACGACCATTCATAGATGATATTCCTGCCTGCCTACATGCTGATGGACGACAGTGAAACACGGTATTGGGGGGATTGTCAAGCTTGAAAATCGAGGCGCTGATTTGCGCCTTGGTTTTCAAGAGCTTGCAACAAATTTAATGCGTTGGCCCTGAAACCCGCGCGGTCTGGTTTGTGGAACTGGCGGTTTCAAGCTGATTCTTGATAAAAGTTCTCCAGACCGGGTCGGGATCCCAGATGGCCCGGAGGTCGCGCTCGGCTTCCGCTACGGAAATGGCTGCATCACGTTAATTGGCCCCCCGCACCTCGTCGGCTGGTTTGCGGGAAAAGAGGGCCAACCCGGCGGCATACGCCGTCATGTTATCCAGCTCCTTTTCCGTGTTGGCAGAAATCCAGACGAGAATCTTCACGGTGGAACGGCTCTCTTTTTCATGTGCTTTTGTCACCACCGTTTTATAGTCGAGGAGGGCGGTTCGGGAGTATCGCGCACCGTCAGTATTCAAGCTCTCGTTTGCGCTTTCATGCCACTCTACCGGAAATACCCCCAGCATGCCGGCCGTGATCTTCGAGTTTTCCTTCGGCGCAAAATCCGGGTGTTCTCCCAAATAAAAGCCCAAGCCACCCAACGTTCGGGTCTTCGTGACACCGTAGTAGGTCGCAAAGTCCGGGCCCTGCTCCCGGTACCAATACATCTTATCGGGACCGTTGGAGGGTTTGAGAAACGGGTATTGATCAGGGTTTACCCGGACGTCCGGCCGCGTCGAACAAGAGGAAACCACGGCCAGGTTTACGACGAGTAGAAGGAGCGCGAACAATTTGGAGTTTTGCTGCATAATGGTGGAATTCATACCGAAGCGGCGGGACGGGAAAACGAGCGGGACCTTGATTTTCGCCATTGGGAATTGAACCGGAAACCGGCGCCGCGTTTCATATAAATGGGGGCAATTTCCTGGAGTTCGCATGTTCGCTGGCGATTCGCTTGCTACTACGAAACAGTGTAATGGACCAGCGTCGAGTTGTCGAGCTTCCGCCGTCCCAAATCGGGCCGCCCGAATGGCAAGCGACACGCACGAACTGCCACTGAACGCGGTCGCGCTCCCCGAAAAGTCGCAAGCGATCTAGTGCTTAATTGCAGAAATAAGCGCCACATTCGTCGGCCCTTTGGTCGGCTGGCTTTGTTGCTCGCTCGTCGCAGCCCGCTGCGGGGATGCTCCTCGCTCGCGCCGCGCCGGCCGACCAAATGGCCTTCCGACTGTATCGCTTATTTCTGCAATCAAGCACAAGGTATTTTCCAAAAAAAAGTGGTTTGATTAGGTTGGATTTGGTCATATTAACGTCGAAGGGAGCGTGGATTGGGTGGAGCAGGCTGGACTGCAGGCCGCAGTGAAGCCCCGTGCCGCCACGGTGCGGACCAGCGGTGGGCGGCTCGGAGAGCCGTCCCGGCGAGGCGCGATCGAGGCGACGCCATGGGGTTCGGAAACACCATGATAGTATGGAAGGTTTAACGGTTGACATTCAGTGGAGAAGGTAGCATAGTGTAAATGGATTGTCCAACATTTACTGAGCAACTGCAGCGGGGCTGCGGCCAGCATTATCGATCCGCACGAAACGCCATCGAACGGGTGAAATGGTCGGCTGCGCCACATTCCGCCGGCGAGACGCTGACAGGTGAGACAGATGGCATGGTTGGTTGCTGGCCCGCAAGGCGGGTTGAGCGGCAGAGCGGCGAAGAGCCGGCCCGCCCGACGGGCAGGTTGCGCTCCCTAGAAAATCGCCAATGTTCCCCAGTTGGGATCCATTTTTTTTCTGAACATGTTTGAAATTTGATTGTCTTTTAGGCAGTATCGCTCTTTGTCTGTCATTATGAATACAGGTATCAGTGCCATTAACGATGAGGTGCAACGGGCCGGCGCGTTTGTCCGGCCGCTTTTTAGTGAAATCGGCAAGGTCGTGATCGGCCAGAATTATCTGGTCGAACGCCTGACCATCGGTTTGCTGGCCAACGGCCACGTCCTTTTGGAAGGCGTGCCGGGTTTGGCCAAAACGTTGTCGGTCAAGGTTTTGTCGGCCTGCCTGAACGTCAAGTTCTCGCGCCTGCAATTCACGCCCGACCTGCTGCCGGCGGACTTGATCGGCACGCAGATTTACAATCCGCAAAGCGGCGCCTTCACCACCCGGCGCGGTCCCATCTTTGCCAATTTGGTCTTGGCGGACGAAATCAACCGCGCCCCCGCCAAGGTGCAAAGCGCCCTGTTGGAAGCGATGCAGGAGAAGCAGGTCACCATCGGCGACCAGACGTTCAAGCTGGAGGAGCCGTTCCTGGTGCTGGCCACACAAAATCCGATTGAGCAGGAAGGCACCTATCCGCTGCCCGAAGCGCAGGTGGACCGCTTCATGTTGAAGCTCAAGATCGTCTATCCTTCGCGCGAGGAGGAACGGCAGATTTTGGATTTGATGGCGCGCACCGGCGCGATTCCGGTGGCCAGTCCGGTGGTGAATGCGGCGCAGATTCTGGACGCCCGCCGCGTGATCAACGACATTTATATTGATGACAAGGTCAAGGATTATATTGTGGATGTGGTCTGCTGCACGCGGGATCCGGCGGCGTATAAAATCCAGGGCTTGCAGGGGATGATCCAGCTTGGCGCCTCGCCGCGCGCGACCATTGCGCTGACCCTCGGCGCGAAGGCCTACGCGTTCCTGAAAGGCCGCGGCTACGTCACGCCCCAGGACGTCAAGAGCATCGGCATGGACGTCCTGCGCCACCGCGTCACCGTCACCTACGAAGCCGAAGCCGAGGAAAAAACGAGCGAAACGATCATCGCCAAGATCTTCAACGAACTGCCGGTGCCGTGATCTGTGCCGACTGTGTTTCCGAGTATGAATACTTTGACCGCTAAATCCGCCGAACAGGTCTTCGCCAGCAGCGTGCGCATCACCGCGACCATGCTGCACGTCCAACTTAACGATGGCCGTAAGATCAGCGTGCCGTTTACCGAAGTCTCTTGGCTAAAATGGCTGGCCAAAGCAACGCCCAAGCAACGCGCCAATTGGTCCCTTGAACCCGGTGGGTACGCCATTTATTGGCCGGAGCTGGACGATGGCGTTGAGGTGTGTCACTTGCTCGATTCGCAGCCGATGGCGTAGATGTGTGAACCGGAAGTTCGAAGAATCATTTAGGAACTGTCGGAGCAATAAGCAAACGATCAATGAACACTCCCGTTAAAGTCGCAGCCGACATAACCTGGGACTTGATCAAGAAATACGACGTGTATTCCTGTCCGGATAGGCCGAAATTTGATTTCGTGAAGGGCGCTCGGGCGTTGTTGCTCTCTTCGAAGAAACTAACTGAAACTGTGCTCCGATATGTTGATTCCGAGGTGAGCCTCAACGCCGCCGATCCGGAACTTGCATTGGTTGAACCAGGACTCCATGCGAGATTGCTGGCATACATCGCAGAAGCCAAAGAAAGACCGGGGATTTTGGACAACGCCTGTCGTTACCATCGTTTCTGCTTTTTGCAGCCAGACTGGTTGAGACAATCCGAAAAATCGGACAGCTTGGAAACGACTGCTGTCCAGATTCTGTGGCAAGAGAACGAAACTTGGTTTCGCTGGCCAACAGAATCAAAGCTGTTGCGACGCGGATGGACCCGACATTCCGACGGGAAGCGAAATGATTGCTATTCTTATGACGCTGAACTCATCCAACGACTGAATCAGAAAAACCTGGAGCCTGATGGAAGGAACAACGGCCCGGCGATTCTCTCATTTCGAATGGCCGGAGGAGACCGTCCATGCTCTTGTGGTGAAGGTTGGCCCATTCACCGCATTTACGATGGTCAGGCATTTATTCCAGGCGATCAACAAACGATTCTTCATGCTGTTCAGGATGGAGATCATTTTACCCATTCGGGAGGACTGGTTGCGCTTCACCCAGCAGCACATTTCATCGCCCATGAATCCGAGTTGTTAGGCTGGCTTCTCCGTTGGGAAGCCTATCGTCGTTTCGAATACGACCCGGACAATATCTTCTCACTCCCATGACAACCCTTGAGACTCAGAGTTCGGCGCAAATCTGTTCCCAAGGAATTCCACCCTTCGGGTTGCGAGCGAGTTTTTCGGCGCGGCGTTCCGCTTCTTCGATCTGTTCCGCGGACAGGCCATCCTCAAATTTTTTGTATCTGAGCAGCATTTCGTCGCGTAGTCGTTCCCAAGGTGTGCCGCGTCCGGGATTCCTCAGCGCGTCTTCCGCGCGGCGGTCTAATTCGGCAACCTGCTTCGGCGTCAGGTCTGGGTCATATCCATCTTCAGTGATGATTTCCCAAAGGTCCTGTGCCAGCTTGATCCTCTCCTCCTGCGGCAGGGCTTTCGCTGCTTCGAGAATTTCCGTCGCACTCATGCCTGTAGTTTACTGCCTTGGCCCCCGCCCGCAAGTTGAGTTTTTGCCATCGCTCGGTAGGGCGGTGCTACGTCGCCGCCCTAATCTCGGGAAAAGGGGGATTTCCCCTCTGCCCGAATATGGGGCGGCGACGCAGCACCGCCCTACCATTATTGGGGAGGGTTTTTTCGCATGATTCCGCGCGAAATTCTCAAGAAAATCCGGCAGATCGAGTTGCGCACGACGCGGCTCGTGACCGAGACCCTGGGCGGGCAGTATCACTCCGTTTTCAAAGGGCAGGGGATGAATTTTGAGGAGGTGCGCGAATATCAACCGGGCGACGAGGTGCGGACAATTGACTGGAACGTGACCGCGCGCATGAATCATCCGTTCGTCAAAAAATTCGTGGAGGAACGCGAGTTGACGCTGATGTTGCTGGTGGATCTCAGCGGCTCGGGAACTTTTGGCTCCGCCTCGCAGTCGAAGCGGGAACTGGCGGCGGAGATTGCGTCGGTGCTGGCGTTTTCGGCCATCCGCAACAACGACAAGGTGGGGCTGATTCTTTTCACCGAGGAGGTCGAGAAGTATATCCCGCCCAAAAAGGGGCGGCGGCATGTCCTGCGCGTCATCCGCGAGATCTTGCTGTTTCAACCGGCCAAACGCGGCACCCGTTTTCGCGAGGCCCTCGATGTCTTGAACCGGCTGGCCCGCCGTCACGCCATCGTGGTGGTGATTTCCGATTTTCTGTTTGACAATCCCGCGGGAACGGCGGCGGGCCGCAGCCGGGAGG
>Ga0302320_10019967_pt1 | contig 13413 bp, 12 predicted proteins | sample Bog_T0_3_FD_202130 | JGI IMG/M metagenome (GOLD analysis project Ga0302320, IMG submission 202130) | Peat permafrost microbial communities from Stordalen Mire near Abisko, Sweden - Bog_T0_3 | ecosystem: Environmental > Terrestrial > Soil > Wetlands > Peat | place: Sweden: Abisko, Stordalen Mire...
GGCCGGCCCCGACGGGCGGCGGGCGGCGCTTCTCGTCACGGCCGCGCCGGCGCTACGCCCCCTCCTGAGGCGGCGCCCGCGCGCCGGCAGGGGGCTCCGTAGTAATCTCCTCGGCCTCGATGATCGACCTCCAGAACCTCGGCAAGTCCTACGGCGCCCGCGTCCTCTTCGAGGGCGTCAACCTCAAGCTCGTCCCCGGGTCGCGCTACGGGCTGGTGGGCGCCAACGGCTCGGGGAAGACCACCCTCATGGACGTGATCGCCGGACTGCTGGTGCCGACAGCGGGCGAACTGCAAATAGACGGCATGATTCTCGATGATGCCGGCCGCGCGTGCTGGCAGGGACGGATTGCGTACGTTCCGCAAAATATCTTCCTGCTCGATTCGAGCATTGCCCAGAACATCGCGTTTGGAGAACCTCCGGAATCCATCGACCGGGCCCGCTTGGTGCGCGCGGCCCGATTGGCACAGCTCGATGACTTCATTTCGAGGCTGCCGGGAGATTACGATCATCGGGTGGGAGAGCGAGGCGTGAAGCTCAGCGGCGGGCAGCGCCAACGGCTCGGCATCGCGCGCGCCCTATACAAACAGGCGCCGGTCCTCTTGCTCGATGAAGCGGCGAGCTCGCTCGATGGCATGACGGAGGCCGAGTTGATGACGGCGCTTCAGGAGCTGCGCGGACACTGCACCATCGTCGTGATCGCGCACCGGATCCGCATGGTGCGTTGGTGCGACGAGATTTTCCAGCTCGAGCATGGAAGAGTCAGCGCCAGCGGAAACTACGACGAATTGATGAGCAAGTCGGAGCGCTTCCGGCGGATCATCGGTTCGTAGATGCGCGAGGATCCTTCTCGAAGAGCAGGAACATATACCGGCACGTGGTCAACCGAAGCCACGCGGCGCGCCCCGGGCTTTTGGAATGGACTCCGGCCGTTTGCCGGCTTGAAGAGAGCGCGCAGCCTGAAAATACGCGCGTGAGGGTGAAGTAGGGGGCGCTCTGGGCGGCAAGATCGGCGAGCCGCCGGCGTACGATCGGAGCCTGGACGCCGCGCACTGAGTAATGACCGTCCTGCCAAAGGCGCGCCAAGTTCCGCCACCACCAGCCGTATTTCATGTCGCCGATGTAGTACGGACTCAGGACGCTCGCCAGGACTTTGCCCTGAGGCGCGCTCAAGGCATGAAAGGCGCGGAAGAGTTCTCCCAGATTTTCAATCAAATTCAAGGGCGCGAAATTCGATGTGATGAGGTCGGGCCGCCGGCCGCCCCACGAATTGCAGCGGCCGATAAAGTCCCGATACGTGCCCGAGTCCAAGGCAATGTGCCCCGCTTGGATCAGGTCCCCGCAATAATCGGAAAAATAATTGCACATGACGGGATCGACATCGTAAGCGCCGACGCTGAATCCGCGTTCGGCATAAAACCGTGCATCAATCCCCGGACCGGCCCCGAAATCGAATAGCGAGGCTCCCGGGCTCGCGAAGCGAAGCACGAGATCCTGAAACGCCGAGCGTGTGCGGCGATCCGCCGGCAGCGCGGTTATGGCGCGGACATATTCCGCGCCCGCTTGGGTCTCACTCATGGCGAGGATCGCCGTTCATCGCAGGGCTATTAAAGTTTTCATAATCAAGTAGTTGTAGATTTTTTATCATGTCAGATAGCAACCCTGCCGCGAGAGCCTGACCGGCGTCGTTCCAGTGATCGTCGCCGCCATGAAAATAGAACCGGTTGGCATCTCCCGCTCGAAATGCAGGCATCAGATTCAGGTACGGGATGCCGTTGCGCATCGCCATGGCTTGCACGAGTCCCGAGAGCCGTTCGCGGTCGTATTGCGGATACTTGGCCGCATTCACTTGAAAATAGTAGTGATCGCATGCATCGAGCGGCGAGGGGAGAATCACAATGACGAATCTCGTCGCCGCTGCGGCCGCCGCGTCCCGCAGGCGGATCAGGACTTGCTCCATCAGCGCGATTTTGTAGCGGGCCGACGGCGATTCCGGTTGCAGCGCTATATCGGCGTCATAGTAGTCGTCGAATGGGTTGTCGACGTCGCTCACGTCGGCCTTGTCCGCCAAGTATTCCCGATAGGCCGCCTGATCGTGCGCGAGGCTGAGATCGACGTAATTGAACGGGTCGGCGTCGTAAGGATTCAACTGCGGCCGCCACCGGTCGCGGATCATCGACCAGAGCTTGGCCGCGTATTTTTCGAGCTGTAGACGACGGAGCCCCTGCGGGTGCGCGGCCGATTGCAGCTGGCCGCGCATCGACGGCGCCAGCCGGTAGCGTCCCAATTCGAGTTCACCCCGCGGATTGAGCCGGTAGATCCGGTTTCGGATCAGATCGCCGAAATCGTTGTCCGCGAAGATCACGGTGATCGCGAGATTCGGTTTGAGTCTCCGAAGGTCCCCGGGCAGGCGCAGGCTGTATTGGTCGGGTCCGTAGCCCACCACCCCTGCGTTGATCACCTCGACTTGCGCGCCGAGGCGCGACTGCAGCTGCTTCGAAAATGTCGCGGGCAGGTCCGAGAACTCGGCCTGCACATTCGAGTCTCCGTACACGATCACCCGTTGCCCGTGATCGAGCGGCCGAATTTCTTCTCCGCGAAAACCCTCGCTGTTGAATTGCGACACGATGCGCTGGCCGCCGTTGACGCTCAATCGAGTAAACGACTTTCTCGCGTGAGGCACGAGTTTGACGAGGAGTGCGTCGTCGGGCTGATACGGCGAGGGAAACAACGGACAACACACCCGCAGGATTACCTCCAAAGTCAGGAGCGTCAATACCGCGCTGGCCAGGAGCAGCAGCCACTCGGCATAGGTCATCCCGCGTGCGCGGCAAGGCCAAGGCCAAGGCCGAGCGCCTGCGAACTGCCGATTGCGGCTATTCCCGGACAAGATGCCGCCCGCCTAGAATAATGTGTATATCAATGGCGCCAACGCCGAGCTCTGGGAGAGCACGAGGAATAGCCCGACCAGCAGCATCACGGCGATCACGGGCCCCAGCCACAACTTCTTGCGCTCGCGCATGAAGTCCCACAAGTCACGCAGCAAATCGAACATCAGAAAGGCCTCTCCACGCTGTTCGGAGCCGGTTTTCGGCTCGTTACACGGTAGCTTGTTGCCTTGGAGTCGAACCGGCGCGCCATCGGATCGTTGCCCATCCTGCGCATGATCCATCCAATTGGCGAAATGACCAGAAAGAAGATCGCGCCGGCGATGATCGGCGTGGTGACACGATTGAGCAGCAGCGCGGCACGCATCCATGGCCGGTGGATGAGCGCCAAGGCGTTTGGCGCTGCGAGCCCTGCCAGGAGCAACAAAGCGCCTGCCGCCCAGGGCCACTTTGGAAAAGGCCGGTGCAGCAGCCACGGGAATGCCAAGCCCACGAGCGCCGGGAGTGCCGCGCCGGTCACGAGCCCGAACCGCCGCAACGCCGCTCGATCCGCTGGCGGCACGGGGTGCTTCGCACCGAGCATCAGTCGAGCTCGAATTCGTGTTTCCACGAGTCATCCTCGCTCATCTTGGGCTGCACGGCCTTGGCGAGCAGGAAGTTCTCGATCACCAGATAGTCCATTTCCGTTCTCATGAAGCAACGATAAGCCTGTTCCACGGTACATACGATCGGTTCGCCCCTGACATTGAACGACGTGTTGACCAGTGCAGGGCATCCGGTGAGTGCCTCGAACCGCTTAAGAAGGCCATAAAAGCGCGGGTTGGTATTTTCGTGCACGGTTTGAACGCGCGCAGAGTAGTCGATGTGAGTGACGGCGGGAATCGTCGAGCGGGGGACATTCACCTTGTCGATGCCGAAAAGACGTTGCTGCTCCGCCGACATGGCAATGCGCTGCGCCGGCGCGACCGGCGCGACCAGCAGCATGTAGGGGCTCGGCCGATCCAGTTCGAAATACTCCGCTGCGCGCTCGGCCAGGATGGCCGGGGCGAAGGGGCGGAAGGATTCCCGGGACTTGATCTTGAGGTTCATGACCGACTGCATCCTGGGGCTGCGCGCATCGCCGAGGATGGAGCGGGCGCCGAGGGCGCGCGGGCCGAATTCCATCCGGCCCTGATACCAGCCGACGACGTACTCCTGCGCCAAGATCGCCGCGACCCGCTCGAGAAGCTCGCCTTCCCCGAGCCGTGCATAGACGGCGGCTACGGAGTCGAAGTAGGCCACGATCTCCGGCGTGGCGGCCCGCGGCCCGAGATAGCCGCCTTTCATGGAGTCTTCCGCGCGAGGCGTGCGGGCACTCCCGAGATAGCCATGCCAGAGAGACAGAGCCGCTCCGATGGCGCCGCCGGCGTCACCCGCGGCCGGTTGTATCCACAGTTCCTTGAACGGTCCCTCTCGCAGCAGGCGGCCGTTTGCCACGCAGTTGAGCGCGACGCCGCCCGCGAGGCAGAGGTTCTCCGTGCGCAGTTCGCGGTGCACCGTGCGCGCAAGACGCAGGACGATCTCTTCGGTGACGGCTTGAATCGAGCTCGCGATATCCATCTCGCGTCGAGTCAGCGGCGATTCCGCGCTTCGCGGCTCGCCGCCGAAGAGCGCCGCGAAGCGCTTGTTGGTCATGGTGAGGCCGGTCGCGTAGTTGAAGTAGCGCATGTCCAGCCGAAAGGTTCCGTCCTCCTTCAGGTCCATCAGTTTGTCGAGAATCACATCGGCAAATCTGGGCTCGCCATACGGCGCCAAGCCCATCAGTTTGTACTCGCCGGAATTGACCTTGAAGCCCGTGAAATACGTGAAGGAGGAGTACAGCATTCCCAAGGAGTGAGGGAAATCGATCTCCCACTCGGGAGTCAGCAGATTGCCGCGGCCCCGCCAAACGGAAGTGGTCGCCCATTCGCCGACGCCGTCCATGCACAGCACCGCGGCTTCCTCGAAAGGACTGGGAAAAAAGGCCGAGGCCGCATGTGCCTGGTGGTGCTCGGTGAACAGCAGCGGAGGAATGGCGCTCTTGGGGCAGTTTCCCAACGCGGCCAGGCTGTTCTTGAGAGCGGCTTTCAGATGCAGCTTCTCTTTGACCCAGGTCGGCATCGCTGCCAGGAACGAACGAAATCCCCGAGGCGCATAGCTGAGGTAGGTCTCGAGGAGCCGGTCGAATTTCAGGATCGGCTTGTCGTAGAAGACCACGAACTCGACGTCGGTGAGAGCGATCGCGGCTTCCGACAAACAATAGCGGATCGCATGCTCCGGAAAGCGGGCATCATGCCTTTTGCGGGTGAACCGCTCTTCCTGGGCCGCTGCAATCAGTTCACCGCCGGAGACGAGCGCGGCCGCGCTATCGTGATAATAAGCGGAGATTCCGAGCACGGTGCCGGATCGTCGGCTGCCGGATGCGGGGGATTCCTTCGACATGGCGGGAATCGGTACCATCTAGAGAAACTTTCTCACGGAGCGGTACATCTGCCGGTAGTCGGCGAGTGCAAGCGCGTAGAAGGCTTCGACGAAACGCGCCGACTTGCCGCCGACCGCGGATGCGCGGTAGGCGTTCAAACCAATTCCCATATGTACATAGTCCATATCGGCCAGCTGGCTCGGGTAGCACGCCAAAGCCTGTTTCTTGAGCTCGATGGCGGCATCGATCTCGACCACGAGATTTGGAAACAGCGGGGTCCACACTTCGTAGCCGCGGCACTCGAAATCGAGTGCCGTGCCTTGCGTGGCCGCGACCAGCATCGCGCTGGCGGCACGGTGATCGGGGTGGCTTTCCAGGAAAAACGGCAGATAGACGATGTCAGGCGGGTCTCGTTCGATGATCGCCGCGAGCTTGCGCGATGTGCGCGAATCGGTGCTCAGTCGGCCGTCCTCGGCGTCGAGAAAGAGCATGTGCCTGACTCCGAGAATCGCTCCGGCGCGGCGCGCCTCTTGTTTTCGGATCTCGATGAGTTCTTCTTCCCCGCGGGCGCGTGCGGTGTCCGGAAGGGCTGCAATCGCCGCGCTTCCGCGTCGGCCGTCGGTCAGAAAAATCACCGAGACCTGCGCGCCCGCCTGCGCGTGCCGGGCGATCGTTCCGCCGCAGCCCAGCACTTCGTCGTCCATATGCGGCGCGAGGACCGTGATTCTTCCGCCCTCGGGCGTCCGCACCAGCGGAAACTGGCCGTGGATCGTCGATGTACGCAGGAGCGCGCGAACGCCCTGAATTCGTCTGCGGCCGAGGGCCTTGAGCAAAAGTGTTTTGAGTACGCGTGGCACGGGCTGCGGATGATCGTACCCGCAGCCGACTGCCGTCCGCAAATGATCCCGGCTTGAATCGAGTGCAAGCTGTTCCTGCCTATCGCGCCGACATCGACGGCTTGAGAGCGCTCGCCGTCGCGGCAGTGATCCTGTTTCACGCCGATGTTCCCGGATTCGGCGGAGGATACGTCGGCGTCGATGTCTTTTTCGTTATTTCCGGATACTTGATCACCCAGCTGCTCGCCGGATCGGCCCGCCAACCGCTGGGTACTCACCTCAAGGATTTCTACCTGCGGCGCGCGCGCCGGATACTTCCCGCCTTGTTGGCGACCTGCCTGATCGTCGCGGCGGCGGCGGCGGCCTTCGTGCTGCCATGGGATCTCGAGAACATCGGCAAGTATCTGGCGGCAACCTCCGCGCAGAGCACGAACATCGCTGCCTGGGTGGAGGGTCTCGGCTACTTCCAAAGCAAGTTGCCGCGCAATCCGCTCACTCATTTCTGGTCGATCGCGATCGAGGAGCAGTTCTACATCCTCTACCCGATAACCCTCGTGCTCATCGGGCGCTACCTTCCCCGCTATCGAACGGGCGCTCTTTTGGGGCTCGGGCTCTTGTCGTTCGCGGTGTGTGTCTGGGGCTCTTACCATGCGCCGGCGGCCAACTATTTCCTGGCGCCCTCGCGCGGATGGGAACTGCTGCTCGGCGCATCGCTCGCAACGAGCGCTCCCCGTCCGCTCAAGTCTGCCTTGGCCAATGAGGTGCTCGCGGCCCTCGCGCTGGCGGCCCTCGCCGCCGCCGTGTGCCTCTACGGCCCCGCGACGCGGTTCCCGGGCGCGTACGCGCTCGTCCCGTGCGGTGCGGCGGCGCTATTGATCCACACAGGCCGTCACGGGCCGACTTGGATCAGGCGCTTCCTCTCACTGCGGCCGTTGGTTTTCACCGGATTGATCTCCTACTCGCTCTATCTGGCGCACTTTCCCGTCCTTACCCTTTTCGGCTATTACAACATCGTGGCTGTCGGCCCCGCCGAGCTTGGCCTGCTGGTCGCTTTGATCTACCTCATCGCCATGCTGAGCTTCAGATGGGTCGAAACGCCGATACGCGCGCGCGCCGTTCTCCGATCCGCTCGCGGGTTCGTTGCGGCCGCGCTGACGGTCAATCTTCTCGTGCTCTTGACCGGCGCCACGCTGTGGCTGTCGCACGGACTGCCGCGGCGATTCCCGCCGGAAATGCGAGTGCGGGGCGGTGAATGGCTTTTCGACAGCGATTACATCACCAAATGCTCATACATACCGTTGGCGGAAGTTGCCGCCGGCGGTCTGTGCAGTTTCGGGCCTCAACGCGCAGATGCGCCGCGGGCCTTGGTGTGGGGCGATAGTCATGCGATGGCGCTGTTGCCGGCATATGAGAAGTTGGCAAAAGCCCATCAGATTCGGCTTTATTTCGCCGTACATTCATCGTGCCGGCCGTTGCTCGGAGTCACGAACCGCTCCATGAACGACGCGCAGCGAGTCGGGTGCGGGGAATTCAACGCCGCGGTGGCACAGGCGGTTCGGCGGCTCGATCCGCGAGTCTTGATTCTGAATGCGCATTGGATCGATGCCGACGCGGATCTGATTCCGCGGTCGGATGCGGGTGCGGAAGCCGGCGAGTCGAATTTCTCGCGCGGGCTGCGCGGGACCTTGCAGGAGACAGGCTCGGACGATCGCTCCGTCTGCGTCGTGCTGGACGTGCCGACTTATCCCTATGACATGCCGAGCGCGGTTGGCGTGGCTCGAAAGCGGGGGATGTCCGAGGATTTCTTGAAACTCACCCGCGCGCAGGCGCTCGATCAATATCGCGGGCCCGAGCGCGACGTTCGTGCGCTCGAGCAGCGCGGAGTGTTGCGGTCCGCGGACCCGAAGGATTTGCTGTGCCCCGCGGACGCCTGCAGCTACGAGGCCGGCGGGCAGCTGCTTTACTGGGACTCGGATCATTTGTCTTGGACGGGCGCGCAATACGTCGCAGGCGCCATCGACGGCTGCTTTCAGGATCTCTTGCGCATGACGACCAGGAAATGATCGCCCATGGCGCGAATCAGCGGAACGCCGCACACGCGCCGGTCGATGCGCCACAGCCGCTCGTGCCAACGCGGGTGTTTCTCGCGCACCCAGGTGATATAGGGAGGCGGCGCGAAAACACATATCCCGCGGAAGTGCTCGAGCGCAAAATGCGTTTTGAAAGCGCGATAGAATTCGCGCGGTCCGTAGTAACGCGTCCAGATCGTGTGGTTGTTCATGCCCACGGGCACCCCGTTGCGGGCGAAACGCACTTTCGCCCGCGCCCACCGGCCGCGCCGCGCGTAGTGCACGATCTCCCACGGGCAGATGCGCCCGATCACCGTGAATACGAGTGCGCCCCCCGGTTTCAACAGCCGCGCGCATTCGCGCGACACGTCGGCGAGGTCGGGAACGCAATTGAGCGGACCGAGATTGGAATAGGCGCCGTCATAGAGACCATTCCCGTCCAATCGTTGCAGCTCGTGGGCGCCGACGTCCATTGTCCGCACGCGCTGCATCAGGCGCTCCCGGTCCGCACGGTCGCAGGTGCGCTGAATCATCTGCGGCGACCAATCGGTCGCGGTGACGTGGTGACCGAGCCGAGCCATGCGAACGGCGTCGAGACCGGTGCCGCACCCGAGGTCGATCAATCGGCTGCCCGCAGCGAAGGTCGAGTCGAGCCAGCGCCACATTTCGCTGCGCATCTCCTGAATGAGATCGTTGTTGCCGCGCGGGCCGTCATAGTCGGCGGCGACACTGTCGAAGGCAGCCTGCGTGTCGTAGAGATTCATGGTGAATAGTCCAAATACCCGGGGCCATGCCGCAGGGTTCCCGATATGCTACGAGCGCCCATGAGCAGCAAAACCCGCATCAACGTACCCGATTTGCTCTCCGACCCGTTTGGCGAGCATTCAAAGGTCATGATACGCAAGCCCCTGCAATTGTTGGGCGGTCGATTTCAATTCCACAGCAACAGCCGTCAACTGCTGCGCTTGGTGGATCTTGCTTACGCCGGCCTGCCACGGCACCGGCTGTCTCACGCGGTGCCGCGTCTGCGCGTAGCGCTGATGCTGAGCCCTCGCGGGCGGCCGCGGCCGCTTCGACGCCGCTCCGAGCCATCGCCGCTCGAGATGGTATCCGGCGCAGGGTTTCTCGGAGGTGCAACGGATTCGTCGGATTTCGTATTGGTGTCGCCGCGCGAGCGGGCGGCGCTCGTGGTCGTTTCCCCGAAGATGCTGAGCTTCGCCTACCACGCCCGGTATGAATTGATCGAGTTCGCGGTTTTTACGCTGGCGGCGCGGGCACAGGGGTTGGTTTCGCTCCATGCCGCGTGCGTGGGCAGCGGCGGTCGCGGTCTGTTGCTGATGGGACCGAGCGGGGCGGGAAAGTCGACCGTGGCGCTGCAATGCCTCCTGCAGGGGCTCGACTTCCTGTCGGAGGACTCGGTATTCGTTTCCCCGGACACCATGCTCGCGACAGGGGCCGCGAATTTCCTGCACGTGCGTGCCGATTCGCTGCGCTGGATCGCGAACAAACGCGACGCGGCCGCGATTCGCAACTCGCCGGTGATCCGACGCCGCACGGGCGTGCGCAAATATGAAGTCAATTTGCGGCGCGCGCGCTACCGGCTCGCGGTCTCTCCGCTGAAGATCGCAGGCGTCATATTCCTCTCGCCGAAAAAAGCCGGCGAAGGCGGTCTTCTGAGGCCGCTGTCGCGGGCCTCCCTGCTCGCGCGATTGACGAAGGAGCAGGCTTACGCGGCTCATCAACCGCAGTGGCGGACGTTCAGCGAACGCCTGGGCCGGCTCGATGCCTTCGAACTTCGCCGAGGAAGCCATCCCTCCGAGGCGGTCGAGGTCATGCGAGCGCTGCTCGAGGGCCGGTCCCAGTAGGCCGGCATTCGATAAAACCAGATGCGAATCGCGTTGGTAGTACCGGGCGGCGTCGATCGATCGGGGGAGTACCGGATCATTCCTGCGCTCTTGTCGTTGATCGGGCGGCTGGCGGCCCATCATGATGTCCAGGTGTTTGCCCTGCACCAAGAGCGCAGCGCCGGCGAGTGGGATTTGGCGGGAGCGCGCATCCGAAACATCGGGGATGGGTCCACCCTGCTGCGGGCGGCCTGCATGATCCGCTCCGTGCATCGCTCCAAGCCATTCGATCTCGTGCATTCGATCTGGTCGGGGTCGGGCGGCCTGATCGCGGTCGCGAGCGCACGGTTTCTTGGTATTCCGAGTCTCGTGCACATCGGCGGCGGCGAGCTCGCCGCCATTCCCGATATCGGCTACGGAGGCAGGTTGACGTGGGCCGGGCGCGTGCGCGAAGCGGTGGTATTGCCGCGCGCGAATGCGGTGACGGCAGCCAGCGCACCGGTGATCGAAATGCTCTCCATTCTGGGAATCGCGGCACATCGGATCCCGCTCGGCGTCGATCTTGCGGCCTGGCCGCCGCGAGACCCGGAGCGGCGTGAATCCGGCCGGCCGGCGAGACTGATCCACGTCGCGAGCCTCAATCGGGTGAAGGACCAGTCGACGCTGCTGCGAGCGCTCGCGTCGCTCGTGCAATCGGGTGTTGAATTCGAGATGAGCATCATCGGCGAGGATACCCTGAAGGGTGAAATCCAGGCCCTCGCCGCGCGCTTGGGACTGTCGGAAAGAGTCAGGTTCTTGGGTTTTTTGACGCAGCGGAGTCTTCGCGCCCATGTGGAGAGCGCCGATCTCATGATCCTGTCGTCGCGCCACGAGACCGGCCCGCTCGCCATGCTGGAGGCGGCCGTGGCAGGCGTCCCCACGGTCGGCACCGACGTCGGTCATGTCAGCGAATGGTCGCCCGATGCGGCGGTAGCGGTCCCGGTGGCGGATTCGGCTCGCCTCGCTGAGGCCATTGCTCGGGTGATCGCGGATGAGGATCTGCGGCTGCGCATTGCGCGCGAAGCGCTGCGGCGGGCCACGCTGGAAGACGCTGACTACACGGCGCACTGCTTTCAGACCTTGTATGCCACGCTGCTCTCTAGATCTCACCGACGGCGAGGGTGAGTGTCTGCAGAAAGTGGAAGTCGTCCCGGCGCAGCGCAAACTGCGGATGCTGAGGATCGCACAGGCGGCTGAGAGTCGCGCGATCGTCGGCCGATAACCAAGGCCGGAGCCGATCGCCCCAGGTCTTCTCGAAAATCGCCTCGAGCAGATAAGCTTCATCAGCGGGCCGCAACGGCGTCACGCGCTCGATCATCACGGTTCGAACGCTTGCGTTGTGCAGCGGCGCGCGCCGCATCCTTCCGAGCAGCGATCGCACCGCCGTGAATTCGCGTTCGTCCAACGAATATCGTTCGCGATAATAGCTGCGCACGGCATCGTTGGCCGCCTGCTCGAGCCGCGAATCCCAGGCGAAGTACATATCCGGCACCAGCGAGCTTTGACCGACCACCATGCGTCCCCCGGCGCGCAGAAGACTCGCCAGACGCTTCAGACCCAGCAGTGGATCGCGCAAATGATGCAGGGTGTTCACGCACCAGATGAGATCGAAGCTCTCGGCCGGCAAGGCTGCGTCGAGAAGATCGCCTTGAATGACTTCGATGGGCTTCGCCAATCCCCGGCGCGCCTCTCGCACGTGGGCGGTCGCGAGTTCGACGCCGAGAACCCGGCCGTCGGGCTTTACTGCATCCCAGAGCCAATGGAGTGCCTCGCCGGTCCCGCATCCCGCATCGAGAACACGCATCCCTGGTCGAAGCCCGAGCCCGACGATGGCCCTGCGCAGCTCAGGTTCGGCGAAGGCGTTGAATAAATGCAATTTGCGCGAGTAGTCCCGCGTCGGCGTGTCGCCGAGCAGACCGACTGCGGCCTTGCGTTCCTCCGTCCGCCCGATCACTGGAGCGTCGCCGTCGGGCGATTCGCCGAACGGTATTGCGGCTCGCGTGCCAGGAGCTCGCGCCACTTCTGCTCCAGGGCGGATGTCGCGCGATGGGGTTCCTTTTGCAGGGACACCTGATCGTGCAGCAGATTGCGCACGGTGCGGTAGAAGTCGGAAGTGTAGGTACCCTCGAACATCATCTCGAGATCATTGCTCTCACGCCAATGGGTTTTGTGCCCGAGCTGCGCTTTGACCAGGTCGTAGAATTTCGTGCCCGGCAGCGGATAGGACACGCTGACCCCGATTTCGTCGGGTTGCGCGGACTGGAGAAGTTCGCGCGTCGACAAGATGTCCGCGAGCTGCTCCCCCATGTAGCCGAGCTGAATGAAGAATCCCACGCGAATGCGCGCGTCCTTGAGTCGGCTTCGCTCCGTCACGATTTCCCTGACCGTCGTGCCCTTGTTCATGTCGTCGAGCACCCGCTGGCTCCCGCTCTCCGCGCCCAGCCAAGCTTCGACGCAACCGGCCTCGGCAAGCGCCTTAGCCATGCGCTCGCTCACCAGATCTGCGCGGGTTTGAATGGTGAATGGGACGCCGCCGCCGCCGGCTCGAGCCGCCGCCGCAAACTCGAGAACCCACTCGACCTTGAAGCCGAAAATGTCATCTGCGAACCAAATGTGCTGCGGGGCGAAGTTTCGCTTGAGATAGAGCATCTCGGAGGCGACGTCCCGCGCGGTGCGCTGCAGGTAGTGATTTCCCCAAGTCGGCTTGGCGCACCAGGCGCAGCGAAACGAACATCCGCGGGAGCCCGCCATGTTCAGGCTGAAGAACCCGTGAGCCTCGAGCCACATCGACCGGTAGCGCTCGATGTCGACGAGATCCCATGCCGCGAAGCCCTCGTATTGGCCCACCGGCAGGACGCGCGCGCCGTTGATGGCGGCGAGACGCCCGGCGCGCAGCGAGGCCACCCCGAACAACCCGTCGGTGAGTTCATCGCCCGCGGCGCTCGGACGAGAGTCGAGCCGCGGCAGAAGCTCGAGGAGCGAGGAGAGCCCCTCGCCGCGCAAAGCGACATCGGCGCCCGCCTGAAGGTAGGCCTCGGGCGCATCGCTGACATCCGGGCCTCCCGCGATCACCGTGGCGCCGGCGCGGTGCGCGGCGGAAATCATATGGCAGGCGGCGCGGCGCATCTCCGCCAGGCACATTTTGCTCAGAAAATTGAACGTGTCCTCGTAAAGTAGTACGACTTGAGGCTGGACTGCGCCCAGCATGCGATCGTAGTCGCCCAGCCCCTCGGCAAGCATGGCGTCGAAAAAGGAGATCTGATGGCCTGCCTTTCGAAGCATGGCGGCCACTTGCAA
>Ga0302320_10019969_pt1 | contig 13411 bp, 9 predicted proteins | sample Bog_T0_3_FD_202130 | JGI IMG/M metagenome (GOLD analysis project Ga0302320, IMG submission 202130) | Peat permafrost microbial communities from Stordalen Mire near Abisko, Sweden - Bog_T0_3 | ecosystem: Environmental > Terrestrial > Soil > Wetlands > Peat | place: Sweden: Abisko, Stordalen Mire...
CGGCGGTGGTTCCCAGTCTGTACGATTCCCGCTCGGGGGTGGACTCGGGCCTCCAATTCACCAGCCGATGGACCCCCAACGCATCCATGGACACCTATTTCGGGATCGGTGGCGTGCACCGGCAATCCGGCAACCGCACGTTCAACGAATATGGATTCCGGGATCAGCTGGGGGCCCACGCGATGATCGAGGGTTGGCGCACCAGCGCCTGGCGCCCCTTCTTCCAGCTGGTTTATCTCACCGGAGCCACGCGCTCCTCGCCAGGGCATAGCCTGAGCAAGTCCTCCCTTCAGCACGACCTGGGTGTCCATTGGGTATGCAAACCCAACCTGGTGTTCACCTTGCGCTATATGAACAACATCACCAACAACGAGAACACCGCGGACATGGCCCTGATCGTGGAGGGCACCTGGCGCTTTGGGAAGGGACGATCATGAAGTACTTCATCGGTCTTCTTTCCCCAAATGTCCCGCCTGGAATTATTTGGAAGGACCCTTCGCGCCAGCGCCGGGCACCAAGGTTGTTGATCTTGCCGGTGGTGGGCGCCCTGTTGGCGCAAACGGCCTGCCTGGTGGCCCCGAATGACACCGCCCCCAAGCCAGCGGGCGCACCGGTCAGTCTCACCGCTGACCAGACGCCTTCGCAGGCTCCGGTCAGCGCCTCCGCTGCTGATGCTGCCAGCACCCATTGGTGGAGGAATCTGGATGATCCGGAACTTGATCGTTGGTTTGAAAGAGCCGAGGCCCAGAACCTGAGTCCGCGGGTCGCGGCCTCCCGGGTGCGCGCGTCCAGGGCGCGCTTGAGCATGGACCCAGGCGAACGCCATTCAAGCCCGAAGGGAACAGGGGCCCCGGCCGATTTCTGGCAGCAAGGGTTCGATGCCACCTGGGAGATTCCCCTGTTTGCCTTACAGGGGCGTCACGGGACCGCGGCCGATCGGGCGGCGCCAGCCGATGAGCGGAACGATGCCATGGTTTCCCTGCTGGCGGAGGTGGCTCGGGATTACCTGGAACTGCGCATTCTGTGGCATCGATCCGGGCTCGCGATCGACAACCTCGTCATTCAGGAGGGTGTTCTTGAGCTGACTCGCTCCCTTGCCCATCAGGGGTTGGCCACGGACATGGATTTCTCGCGGGCCCAGAACCAGTTGGAACTGACCAGGGCCCAGGTGACACCAATCCAAGACGGGATCGCCAAGCTCGAACATGCGATCGCCATCCTGCTGGACCAGGATCCCGGCGCGCTTGCTGCCGAACTTGACAGGCATGGCCCGATGCCCGCCGTTCCTTCCTTGATGGGAGCCGGCTTGTCGTCCAATCTTCTTCGTTGTCGCGCGGATGTGCGCCGAGCGGAGCAATGGGTCAAAGCCACCAACGCCCGCACCGCCGCAGCCCTGGCCCATGACTACCCCAGGTTTACCCTTACCGGAAGCTTCCCATACGATTCGGCCAGGTTCTCGGCCGCCATCGCCGGCACTGGCCGATCCTTTCCCGGACGCCCTGGGGCCATTCGGGATCTATCTGATTTCAGCCAGACCGCCGCCTTGGCGGCCCATGAAATGGGAAACCAGCAACTGGCCCTTCTGGCCTACCAGTACACCCTCCTGTCGGCCTTGCGCGATGTGGAAGACGCTCTGACGGCCTTTCGCGAGGGGCAAGAGCATGACAGGAGCCTGGTCCAGGCCGTCGATCTGGCGAGCCAGGCACTCCAGGCTTCTCGCAGTCGGTACATGATGGGAACCATCAACTACTTGGAGGTACTGGAAGCAGAGCGGCAACTGCTGTTGTCGCAGGATGGCCTGGCCCAATCCCGGCAGGCCGTCGCTTTGCATTTGGTGGCGCTCTATAAAGCGCTGGGTGGCGGTTGGGAGAATGGATCGCTTGGCAATGCGTTGGTTAACAATTGCTGGGCGAGATCTCGCATGGATCCTCCATTCCCCAAGCTGGACCCCTAGAAGGCTGTCCAAGCCAATCATTCTTGTCATGGAGGTCAGACATGAAAGTTTCCATCATCGGCGCGGGCAACGTGGGGGCGACGGTGGCCTACACCCTGCTCGTGAAGGGCGGCTGCGACGCCATCAGCATCATCGACACCAACCAGGAAAAAGCCCTGGGCGAGGCCGAGGACCTGAGCCACGGGGTCTCTCTCTCCAAGAGCGTGGAGATCCGTGCCCAAGGCTATGAAGGGGTGCGGGACGCGGATGTGATCGTGGTGACGGCGGGCCGGAACCGGCGGCCGGGGGAGACCCGGCTGGACTTGGCCCGGGCCAACGTGGGAATCATGGAGGACATCGTCCGCTGCATGCAGCCCCACTACCAGGACGCCAAGGTCATCATGGTGAGCAACCCGGTGGATATCCTCACCGAAGTGGTGTTCCAGCGCATGGGCATCGCCAAGGAGCGGCTGATCGGGTCGGGCACCGTGCTGGACTCCTCCCGCTTCCGCTACCTGCTTGGTCGGGAATTCGCCATCGACCCGCGCAACGTCCACGCCTACGTCATCGGCGAACACGGGGATTCCGCCGTGCCGGTATGGAGCATGGCCAGCCTGGGACAGATCCCCGTCACCCAGTACGCCCCCGCCGGAAGACTTCCGCTGGGGCCCGGGGACCGCAAGCGCATCCAGGAAGCGGTGCAGAACGCGGGCAAGGCGGTGATCCAGCACAAGGGCGCCACCTACTACGCCATCGCCCTGTCCGTGTGCAGCATCCTCGAGGCCATCGCCGGCAACGAGCACAGCGTGCACACTGTTTCCTCTCACATCGAAGATTTCATGGGCGTCTCGAAGGTCAGCCTGAGCCTGCCCGCGGTCATCGCCCGGGAGGGAATCCGCGAGCTCCTGCCCATCCGGCTGGATGCCCAGGAACAGGCCGGGCTGCGACGCTCCGCGGGCACGCTGAAGAACCTGCTGGCGGAGTTGGGCTACTTGCCGGAACCGCACCACCAGGTCGGCCTGGACGCTGCCGGTGAAGGAACAGCCCACCGGCACGCCGGCGACCCCCAGGTCGACGTCCTTGAATTCCAGGCCCTTGTATAGGACCTCCACCCCCAGCCAGCGCCTGGAATGCCGACCCTGCCTGGCCTCGGGCCCAGTCCTTGATCAGAACTGGAAGGGGTGCCCCACCATCATCTGCACCCCGGTCTGCTCCCGGGAGCGGGCGAAGTCGATCCGCGCCACCAGGCCCTTGGCCTGGAACCGCACGCCCAGCCCGGCATCCCACTTGAGGGCGCTGGACCACTGCCCGAACTGCCAGGCAGGGGCGACCCTGCCGGCCTCAGCAAAGGCCACCATCTGTACCCATTGGACGCCGATCCGCCGCTGGATCCAGGAGAAGCGCTCGAAGGGATTCCATTCCGGAATGAGGCGGTACTCCACCGCCGCGCACGTGGCGGCCTTGTCGCTGAAGCGCTCGGCGGGGTAGCCGCGCAGGCGCCACAACCCGCCCAGCGTGGCTCCGGTGTAACCCGGGGGTCCATGGCTCACGGTGCCATCCGGGTTGGTTTCCCAGGTGGGCGAGTAGGCCGTCCAGAAGTCCAGGGCCAGCACCTGCTGGCGGATCCATGCGGGCCGTCCGAGGGGGTGGTACCAGTCGGCCTCTCCTTCCACCAAGGTCCAGGAGCCGGAGCTGCCGGCCTCGCCCCAGTCGCGCGAGACCCGAGCGCGCGTCGACCCGCCCCGGGCCGGGTTGTCCGGGTAGTCACGGTTGTCCCAGAAGATCGATCCGTCCAGGCCGCTGGTCCGGCGTGTGGAGTGGATACCGGCCCCTGTGCTGTCCACACGCAGGGAACGGTAGAACGGCTGCAGTTCCAGGAAGGTCTTGCCGCTCTTCAGGGGATTCCAGGAATCCCCGCCGGTGGCTCCGGAGACCGGCAGGCCGTTCACTAACCGGTACGGGCTGACGGCCTGCTCCCTGCCGTGCCCGATAGGAAGCAGGTATTTGAACCGCAACTGGGTGAAGATGTCCTGGCCGTTGCCGGTGATGTAGTTGTCCGAATGGGAATCATTGCTGCCGGCGCGTTCGTTAGGATAGGCCGGGTTCCCGTCCACGTAGGCGCGGTTGTCGGCGAAATAGCCCATCGAGACCCATGGATCCAGGAACAGGCGTTTGGTGCCGGGCATCCGGATGTCGCGACCCATGAAGAAGGCCATCACCGATCCCTTGCTGCCGGCCATGATCGTGCCCAGCATCCGCGCCTGCGGCTGGGGACAGCCAAACCGGTAGGTGACGAAGCCCGCGGCGGCACCGAAGAATTCGTTGTAGAAAGCGAAGGGTACGTTCACGACCTGGTCGCCGTCTGTAGCCACCGGAACCACCTGCGCCTCCTTGGCCGGCTCGGTGGCGGCGCGGGCGCAGGGAGCGCCCAGGAGCATGGCGACGAGTGGCGAGATTCGCATGACGGTATTCATCTTGTGTCCTCTCTGCAGGCGTGCGTGAACGGACATGCTAAAGGGCGCCAAGGCACGGGGCGGTGGATCAGAGCCGGAACCAGCGCTTGATCTCCTCCCGCATCAAGTCCCGGCGGTTGGCCGTCCGGGGCGCCTCGGACATTCGCGCTGTCCTGGATTCCATCAGCTCGACCAGCCCCTCCACCAGATGGGGGGTGCCACGCAGGGCGCGCTCGAAGGCGGCCTTGGGCACCTCCACCAGTTCGCACGCTGTCGCCGCCACCACCGTGGCCCGGCGGGGGGCGCCGGTGAGCAGGGAGCCTTCGCCGAACCAGTCCCCGGGGCCCAGTTCCCCGACCACGTCCCCGAACAGCCCGGTGTAGGGATCCAAGCGCTCGACCACCTTCACCGCCTGCAGGGTGCCGGTCATGACCATGAACAGGGATTCGCCCGGATCCCCTTCCCGGATCACCCCCTCGCCCGGCTCGGCCCGGCGCAGGAACACGCCGGCCTTGAGCTCCGGGGCCAACTCCCGCGGCAACCCTAGGTGTTCCAGGATGTCCTCCACGGCCCCGTCCCGGAGCAGCACCGGGCTGGTCCGGGTGGGGGTGGCCCCGTGTGGGCCCAGCAGGGGCACTTCAAGACGAGTCAGCACGGTCTGGGTCAGGCGCACCGCCTGGAAGTTGGCGGCCCGGCCGTGGCGCCAGCCCAGGGCCCAGAACCGCAGTTCCAGCACCACCCCGCCCACGTCGAAACTGTGGGACCTGACCTCAGGCTTGTGGTCGGGATGGTGGGGGATGCCTCCCAGGGCCTGCTCCAGGGCCGCCAGGGTGGCAGCCATGGCCTCGTGGGGGGCCACCACCAGCTTCAGGGTGCGCCGGTGCAGGCCGGAAGGGGCGTACAAATTGGTCACCACCGCCTGGGCCAGGATCCGGTTGGGAAAGATTGTGGTGTCGCCATTCTCGGTGATGATCTGGACGGTGCGCCAGGTCATGGTTTCCACCCGGCCGATGAAGGTCTCCTGGCCGCTGCCACCCCTCAGGTTGCCGGTGACCTCCACCCAGTCGTCCACACGGAACGCCGGAGCCAGGCTCATGGAGATGCCGGCGAACAGGTTGCCCAGGGTCTCCTGCATGGAGAGGCCCAACACCGCGGCGGCGATGGCGCCGGTGCTCATCAGGGTACCCAGGTCCACGCCCACCGACCGGTGCAGCAGGAACACCGCAGTGCCCAGGTACAGGGCCACCACCACCAGGTCCCGGGCGAAACCGGGGGTGGAGGTGCGCCAGTGGCTCAGCAGAGGGTCCAGCAACACGTATGTGAAGACCCGGGTCCCCAGGTAGCAGCCCAGGGCCCAGAACATCAACTCGCGCGCGCGCACCAGCATGGGGTAGCGGTGCCCGTCGCCCAGCACCGAGACGGCCAGGGCCAACGCCGTCAGCAGCAGGCCGAGCGCCACCAACCGCCGCCATGGCCTGACCTGGGTCCTTAGATCCCTGAACATGGCTGGACCCGTCCCACAGGAACCTTTTCCTGGCGCACTATTTCAGGTGATAGGGTCAGCATATGGCAATTCCATGCGATTTCGAGCAAGGGCAGCTCGATGGTGAAGGTTGTTCCTGACCCAGAGCACAAGTTAAATTAAATAAATAATTATGTGTCACGAACCCCTTTCTGGGCGCCCAGGTGGCGAACTCCGGTGGCGAATTTTCACGAAGCCCATTCCTCGCCCAGAATCCCCAGCTTCTTCAATCGGGAGTTCAAGGTCGAGCGCTTCAGGCCAAGGCGCTCGGCGGCGCCCTCGGGGCCGCCTTTGACGCCCCGGCAATCCCGCAAGGCCTTCCGGATCTCCTCGCGTTCAACCTCCTTCAGGGACCGGGGAGAAGGAGGGGCCTCCCTCCCCTGGGGGCGCTTGAGGTCGGCGAGCGGGACATTCAATTCCGCGCCCTGGCTCAGGATGACCGACCTTTCGATGATGTTCTGGAGTTCCCTGATGTTGCCGGGCCAGGACCAGGCGACCAGGCGTGCCATGGCCGAGGTCGGAATGTGTTCGATCCTGCGGTTCAGTTGCCTGGCGAATTTCTGGGTGAAGAAGGCAACGAGGCCCGGGATGTCCTCTTTCCTCTCCCGGAGCGGCGGAACCTGGATCGGGAAGACGCTGAGTCGGTAGAACAGGTCCTGCCGGAACCGGCCGTCCTCCACCATGGCTGACAACTGGTGGTGGGTGGCCGCGATGATCCTCACGTCCACCTTCTGGGTCACCGTGCTGCCCAGTCGCTCGAACTCCCGCTCCTGGATGGCCCGGAGCAGCTTGGGCTGAAGTTCCAGGGGCAGATCACCCACCTCGTCCAGAAAGAGCGTTCCCTGATGGGCCAGTTCGAAACGTCCCAGCTTCCGCTGGATGGCGCCCGTGAAGGCCCCGCGCTCGTGGCCAAAGAGTTCGCTCTCGACGAGCCCGAGGGGAATGGCCGAGCAGTTGACCTTCACGAAGGGCCGATCCCGGCGCCGGCTTTGCTTCTGGATGGCCCTCGCCAGCAGTTCCTTGCCGGTTCCCGTTTCGCCCAGAAGCAGGACCGTGGCGTCTGAAGGCGCCACGGTCTTGATCTGCTCGAGGACGCGCATCAGCGCCGGACTCTTGCCGACAATCTCCCGGGTGGCGAAATCACTTTCGACCTCCTCCTGGAGGAAGTGCTTCTCCTCGGCAAGTTTGTCCTTCAGGACTTGGAGATTCCGGTAGACCAGGGCATTGTCCAGGGCAATCGCGAATTGGACACCGATCTGCCCTAGCAAGCGGCCTTCCTCCTGGGTGAAATGACTTTCTTCCAGGCTCCCGAAGCTGAGGCACCCCAGCAGTTCGCCCCTCGAGAGCAGGGGCACGCAACACAAGGACCGGATGCCCGCCGTTTGCAGCTGGTGCCGGCTCTGGGCATTGAGCCGCGCGATCCGCTCAGGGTCAAGGACGTCCAACTGCCCGGTTCGAAAGGCCTGTTCCGTGGGCAGGCCCGCCAAAGGGCCCCGAAGGGGTTTGGGTAGCTCCCGTCCTTCCGGTCGGTGCAGGAATAGCATGCATTCCGATTCGCCACCCGGTTCCAGGAGGCTCAGGCCCATGAATTCATGGCGGATCTCCTGCCAGAGTGCGTTGGACATGGCCTGGAACAAACGCTCCGGCTCCAGTTGGCTGGCCAGGAGATTGTTGAGCCGGAGGACCAGGGCCAGATGGTCCCGGTCCCGCTCGAGCTGCAGGTTGCGCGCCTTCTGCCCAGCCAGCAAGGCAAGGCGGTGTCTCGGGCCTTTGCCGGGACGCATCCTCCGGATTTCGGGTGCCCGGGTCGGGGTCGGAGACGCTTGGGGATCGGGGCGGAGTTCGCTCATGGTTGTCCGAAGGGGGGCAAACCTCATTGCAACCGAACCGGGGATGGGGAGATTGGGGGCTAGATACATGACTTTCAACCTTTAACAGATCTAATTGAACACTGAAGGACTTACGGGTCTCGCGTCGTACAGGACTTGGCAGTGGCGTTCCAGGAGCGCCGTCAGACTTTCTGGGTGTCGAGCACCGCCCGGAGTTGCTTGGCGAAATCGGACAAGGTGAAGGGTTTCCGGATCATTTCATGGACCTGCTTGGCGAGCGCGAAGCCATCCATTCCGGGCATCGTCACATCGCTCAGTACCAAGCTGATCGCGTGTCGGCTGGCGGTTTCTAGCTTCATCGTTTCGTCCATAAGTCAAAGGGGGAAGTACCGATCAGGACACTGATCTGGTGGTCGTGGATGGTGTTCCCGCCGCCCATCGGTTTCGTCTGGATCGCCCCACCCGCCAGTTCGACGTAGAAGCTTTTCAGGACGCCCCGAACCACGAGCCCCTCGCCCTTCAGGCGCTGGCCTGAGTCCATGTGGTGGCAGTCGGGTGCAAGCCAGCCGGCGTCGAACCTGGGCTCGCATTGGATCGCGGCGCCGAAGATGGTGGTCAGGGTGAAGGGGAGCCCGACCCGCAGGATGCCGAAATTGGGGGCCAGGTAGGACGCGCTTGGGGTGCCGATGAAAGAATCCGGTCCGCCGACGATGAACCATTGCTCCTGCGGCGCATCCTGCTGAACGCCCCATTCCGTGTCCAGGTCGAGCCCAGGGGCGAACATCCTGTCGCCGCCCTTCCAGAGCCGGCGCAGCCGCAGGTAGCCGGTCGTATAGGCGGGTTCCGCGCCGGCGGAGAAGCCCCGGGTGCCCGTGGCGCGGACCATGGCTCCTTCCGTGGGGATGGTGTGGGCGTCCAGGGAGTCCCATTCCAGCGCCAGGCGGCCGTAGTGCGCATGGGTCCCGGCCTGGTCCAGCCCGCCCACCGTCACGGTGCCTTCCTCCTCGCCCGCTTCCACCTGAAGCAGCCCGCGTTCCTCCATTCCGATGCGGACCTGGGCCCGGGCCCAGAAACATTCCTGCCTGAGCTTGTCCACCGGGAGCCAGGAACGCACCTCGAACCATTGCTTCGACATGGAAGCCCCAACCCCCAGCTCCAGGCGGGGCAGCTCGCCGCAAGGGCCGAGCAGCTGCCCCTGGAGGATGCTCTGGAGATTGTCGACCGCACCGAAGAAATGGAAACGCGATCCCGATCCAAGGACATTGTTGACATTGGCATCCAGGCCGAGAAACGGGCCCCAGGTGCTCTCGTAGCCAAAATGCGGGGCCAGCGAGACGCTGGGCGCCGGCAGGGGATCCAGGCAGAGCGTCAGAGCGCCGTCCTCCTGGCGGAGGTCGGGATTCAGGCTGTCCAGGCCAAGGTTGGTGTCGGCCTGGGTGAGCCGCTCCTCCAGGACATCCGTCCGGACCGGGCCCTGCCGGACATCGGCGAGGGCGCGCTCCAGGCTGACCTGGGTGGCGGGATCCTGGCTGTGGATGCGTTGGATGCGCGGCTCCCGCACGCGCAAGCGCAGGGTTCCGTCGCCGTCGAACCCGCTGCCCTGGACGTCCAGGATCGGCGCCTGGTGCAGGATCGCATCCACCAGCAGGCTTTCGATGACCTGGCTCCAGGCGCCTTCCTTGAACCTCTGCCCGGGCCCCAGCCCGTACTGGTGGATGATCCGGTGCTCCAGGTCCTGGCGGACATAGGCCGGCCAATCCGCCGGCAGGTCCAGCTCCAGCTTGGTGATCCGCGGCGCGGGGCGCAGCACGAGGACGGCTGGCCCGCCGGCCTCAGCCGGAAGTCGCACTTCCGCGTCGGTGATCGGCAGGTCGCGATAGGCCCGGCGCAGGATGCGGTAGAGATCCCGGTAGGCCACGCCCGCTGGCGGCGCCAGCGGCGCCAGCCAGGCCTTGGCTTCGGGAACTCCGTCCGCCTCCAGTTCCAGGGCGGAAGCCGCTTGCTCACGGGCGCGGGGACCGTACAGCAGATCCTCCAGGGCCACCCGGCGGGCCTCGAAAGCCTCGTGCCCCTCCCGGACCAAGGCATCGACCTGGTGATGGAAATCGAATTCCTTCGCTGAACCGACATCCGGGCGGATGATGAGATCGGCATCGGCCGCGCTGCGCGCTTCGGTCTGGGCCATGGCCAGATCCAGGGAGGCGTCCAGAAGCCGGGCGAGATCGTTTTTCAGCGCGGAATCCCACGGCCGTCCGATGGCTACGCCGACCTGGACCAGGCCGGGGAACTCGCGGCGGGAGACCCGCACCGGCAGGTTCTCGAATGGCCCGCCGTCCACGTACTGGTGGCCCTCGATCTCCACCGGCTCGAAAATGCCGGGAATGCAGGTGCTCGCCATGACCACGCTGACCAGGGAACCCCGGCGGAACACCGTGCCGCGTCCTTCGGTCAGATCGCTGGCGACAACCCGCAAGGGCATGCGCAGCCGATCGAAATCCCCCCCGGACAGCCAGGATGCCCGCTCCAGCATGGGCAGCAGGGACGCCCGCACCTTCCTGCTGGTCATCCGCCCCGGGACCAGGTCGGGTTTGCCGTTCCGGAACACCAGCTGGAACGGGGCGGAGTGCGCGATCTGGTCCTCGGAAAGGGACAACCCGCGCTCCCGCTGACGGTCATCCAGCGCGAGCCCGAAGTCCCGGCTCTTGAAAAGCCTGGTGATGCCTTCGGCCGAAAACCCGGAAGCGTAGAGGCCGCCCATGAGGCTTCCGGCGGAGGTCCCGACGATGGCATCCACCGGCAGGTTCTCCTCCTCGAGACCTTGGAACACCCCGAGATGGGCCAGCCCTTTGGCGCTCCCTCCGCGCAGGGCGAGGGCCAAGCCCTTCTGCCCTTCCAGCCGGTACTCCGGGCGGAACCGGAACTGGTAATCCGGATCGCGTTTCTGCAGGCGCAGCACGCCCGCGGCACCGGTGACCGCCTGCCCTTGCAGCGAGAGCCCGGCGAAAAGGGCGATGGGGAAGATCAGGGATCGCCAGTAAGGTCGCATGGTGCCACGCTCCCCTTTCAGTTGAACGACGCAGGGCTCATCGGCCCCGCGTCGTACAGGACCTGGCGATGACGTTCCACCAGCTCCGTCAACAGGTCCTGCAGCTCGGCTTCGGTGGCGAGGTGGGTCGCAGCGTAGGCATCCCGGGCGATCCGGCAGAAGGCGGCCACGATGTCAGGGTCGAACTGGCTGCCGGCCGCCCCTTGGATGACCGCCAAAGATTCCGCCAGCGGCAGCGGCCTTTTGTAGGGACGTTCGCTCGTCAAGGCGTCGAACACATCGACGATGGCGAACAGCCTGGCTTCCAGAGGGATGGCGGTGCCCGTCAAACCCCGGGGATAGCCCCCTCCATCAAACCGCTCATGGTGGCCTTCGATGACGCCCCGGGCCAGCTGCAACCACTTCGAAGAACCGATGATCTTCAGACCCAGAGCCACATGGGTGCGCATCGAGGCCATTTCCTCCTCGGTCAGGGGCCCGGGCTTGAGGAGAATCGCATCCGGGATCCCGATCTTCCCCACGTCATGAAGGAACGCCCCCAGCAGCAACGCGCGCATGTCAAGGCGCGGATCGCCCCAGGCCTCGGCCAGGCGGAAGGCGTACAGGGTGACCCGGAAGTTGTGCTCTCCCGTTCCGGAATCCCGCTGGGCGATCGCCGCCCCCATGACCGAGGCCAGTTCGAGGTTGCCGGTCACGACGTCGTCGGCGAACCGGAAGACCCGCCGGTAGAGGTTCACCAGAAGGGGATACAGGAATGCGGCGGTCGCCAGGCCTGAGGCCAGGGCGATCAGCGTCACCCGGCGGCCTACCCGCGGCCCCTGCAGTGCGCTGATTCTGCCGGTCGCGACCAGGTGCCCGCCGAGGGCGACCAAGGCCGCGAGCAGACAACAGGCGATCAGAAGCCGCCACAGGAAGGCTTGATGATAGTGATTCATTTCATTCTTCCGGTGGAAAGGCGGACTGGGAGGGCCCCAGGCCCCGCAGAACGAAGTCCGTCAGGTGGTCGGCGAGGGATGCCAGGCTGGCCTCGGCGAACCCCGCTTTGCCGAAACTGGGCACCACACCCTTGTAGGTCAAGAAGAACAGGAGCTGGCCGTAGATGCCCATGCCGATGGCGAGGGCGGACCGGGCATCGAGGTCAGGACGGATGGCCTGGATGCAGTGGTTCATGTAGTTGGCATGGGGGCGGGCGGCAGCCAGCACCAGGGTTTCCGTTTCCGGAACGGGAGCGGCCAGTTCCCGCAGGAAGAGCTTGATCAGGGCAAGGGTGAAGGCACCTTCTCCATCAGCGGGCGGGGGCGCCGGAAGGGTGAATTGCAGGAAGGTCCGGATGGTCTCCCGGAGCGCGGCTTCGGCTCTCGGCCGGGTGTCAGGCTCCTCTTCGCCGGGAAGAGCTGGAAAGGAATCCACCAGAGATTCAACCTGGCGGCAGGCCAGGCTTACGGCCGCCTGGTGGATCCCTTCCTTCCCACCGAAGTGGTAGGAGATCAACGAACTGTTTTGGCCGGCCGCGCCGGCGATTTCCCGGATCCCCACGCCCTCGTGACCCTTCTTGGCAAACAGGAGGATGGCGGCTTTGAGCAGCCGGGATTTCGCCTCACCCTCGCCCGCGGCAGTGCCCGGGATTCCAATCCCTTCTATTCCGGCGGTGTTGCTGACAGTGATCATGGATTTCCGCCTCAATGTCGGCCGAGCAGCTGATCAAGCTCGGCATAGGCCAGGTCAAGTCCCAGGCGGGCCGCGAGGAGGTCGGCCTGGGCCAACTTGGCGGTGGCTTGGGCTCCGGCTTGCTTCGCCTCGGAAATCGTGCCGGCCCGCAGCTGGTTTTCCGCCAGGCGCGCCTCCTCGGTCCTCAGTGCGCAGGCTTCTTCCGCGGCCTCGGCCTCGAGCCTGCAGGTCTCCACCTTGCGCATGAGCCTGCCTAGGTCGATCTCCACCCGCTGGCGGAGCCGGTGCTGGTTTTCCGAAGCCTGGTTCACCAGCGCTGAGCGCACGCTGACGACGTTTCTCTTGCGGCCCCCGTCGAAGATCTTCCAGGTCAGGGTGAGGCCGACCGTGGTGCTGTTCTGAGGAATGAAGGGAACTCCCTCCTCGTGGGTCTGGGCCGCGAAAGCGCTGACCTCCGGGATGAAGTCCGCCTTGGCCGCGCGCAGGGCGCTCCGGCTCTTTTCCGTGGTGGCGGCGGCCGAGGCCAGCTCCGGGTTTTCCTTCACGGCAACCTCCAGCAGCGCCTCCTGCGGGGCCAAGGGCATCGTGCGCGGGACGAAAGGAACCAGGTCCAGCGGCGTGCCCTGGGGAGTGTCGGTCAGGTCATCGAGTTCCGAGGTCAGGTCGGCCAGGGAAGCCTCGGCGGCGAGGCGCTTATGCCGATTCTGGAGCAGCAGGGCGCGGCTGCCGGTCTGGACCACACCCAGGGCGTTGCCGGCCTTGACGGCCCGCTGGGCATCCTGGTCCTGGGCCTCGGCCGCCTGCACCCCGGCCTCGGAGGCTTCGATCTGGGCCTTGGCGATGAGCAGGCCGGCATAGACCTGGCGCGTCTTGTAGGCGATTTCCGCCTCCATTTTGCGCAGTTCCGCTTCCGCGGCCCGTTCCTCGGCGGAGGCCACCTCGTTGCCATGGTGGATCTTG
>Ga0302320_10019970_pt1 | contig 13411 bp, 2 predicted proteins | sample Bog_T0_3_FD_202130 | JGI IMG/M metagenome (GOLD analysis project Ga0302320, IMG submission 202130) | Peat permafrost microbial communities from Stordalen Mire near Abisko, Sweden - Bog_T0_3 | ecosystem: Environmental > Terrestrial > Soil > Wetlands > Peat | place: Sweden: Abisko, Stordalen Mire...
TCTGCTGGCTAAGGCAGAGCTGATCTCTGGCGAGCAGTTTGATCCGACTCCAATGGGGAAGCAGCAGTCGGCGAAGGAAGACCCCAACACTCCTCCTAAGCACCAAAAGAGGCCATTGACCGAGACGCAAGCGAGAGCCCTTGATAGAACGCGTCGCCGGACACAGTATTGATGGCCATACCTACACACATCTTCGATCTCGAGACAGCCAACGCCAACTTTGGTGTCGTCGGTCGTGCGTCTGTAGAGAGCTTCCTTGGACTGAACAAGGGACAGTTCAAAGCCAGCAGCATGTACCGGACGCACATCAAGAACCCTCTACTGCAGGTGTATGCGAGCGGTCTGACGAAGGATAAGGGATGGATCAAGCCGAATGTAGCCGAGTTTGCCATCCCAAAGGTGTCGGCTGGTCGATACAAGATCAGTAACTTCTCCAAGCCCATCTTCGCCAAGGCCATGGAGCACGGGACCATGTCCGAGGCTGAGAGGGTCAGGGAGTTCTACCTGGGGCTCGAGCAGTCGATCGCGATACACGGCTCCGCTAACCTGACCGGATGGAACATAGCCTTTGATCTGCCGGCTATGGAAGCAGCCACTTATCGTATCCCAGGACTGGAGAAGTGGCAGGGCTGGCTGGCTACACAGCATGGGATCAACAAGCTGGATAGTTCCAAGGGCCTGCATATCAGCAGTGGTGAAGAGGTCTTCGCTCAGGCTGCTCTGAGCTACGCCAAGACAGATCCTATCTTCCACGCAGCTCACCTGAACAAGGCTGGGAGTGTGGAAGATGTACTGGCGATTCAAGGATGGAGCCTGGAGAACGTCGCCAAGGCGTGGGGCAAGACCGTTGACGCTCATAATGCCGCGTCCGATGCTCAGTTCACAGCCGAGGTTATCGGTGCAGCCAAGTCAGGGGAGTTTGGTGGAGACTTCTGGCGTACTGTGTTCACTCAGAGCGCCGCCAAGGCAGCAGCAGGCAAAGCCAAGATGCCATCTAAGGCAGCTCAGGTGATGGTGGAGGGTCTAAAGGCTGCAAAGACAGGAGGTCCGTTAGGGAAGTACGGAGCGGCCTATGTGGCAGGAGGGATCGTCGCCGCTGGAGCTATCTCCATTGCCATGGCATATAGCCGGAGGGAGGATAGGCAGACTCACATTACAGGTCTATCTGACGCCGGTATTGCTGTACACACTAGGCATCAGCTGACTTCGTTCGGCTCTGGCTGGAAAGGGCTCGAGCCAATTGAGCCTTATCCGGACTACAACCGGACACTTCGTACTGCAGGGATCCTTGGAGTAGGTGGGGCTCTATACGCCGGGCACTCGTTCATGCTGCGTAACACCCCGCATTACGCAAGCAGCATGTACAAGGCAGCGCTGGCGTTTGAGGACATAGTACCAGGTCACATTGGCACAACCTTCGGTCTGTCCGAGCGAGCCTCATCTTATGTAATCAAGGATCTGTACTTCTCCAGAGAGCAGCTGATCAGCAACGGCCAGTTCACCAAGATGGGTGAACACTTCCAGCGGATCCTCGGAGATCATGTAGATCTTAATAAGCTGGGTACGGAAGGTCTGCACTTCAGGCGTACCGAACGCGGTAGTCCGTTCCTTAACCTTAAGGGACATGAGAACATCCGTGTGCGCTTCAGCCCAACTGGTAAGCGCTTTGCTGGATCGTCATTCCGCTACCAGCGTCCACTAGAACAACACGATATACCCTGGCCTACAGATTGGTCCTCATTCGGTGCTGCCAAGAAGAGTGTCAATGATTGGAGGCGCAGCCAGGATCCGTTCGCCTACAACTACCACACCGGAGCAAGGGATGCCGCTTCCGGTGCCAAAGCACCTCGATTCGCTCCTTGGTATGCGAACGTTGCTCCAGCTGCCGGCGCTAGTCGCGCAGAGAAGGCCACCAGTTGGTTCGGCAATGTCCGCAGAGCCGTAGAGCCACAAGCATTCGAACTGTTCGAACGTCCGTTGCGCTTGCTGTCCGAGGTAGGGATAGGCGGACTGTTCCAGGGTAGCTACAACAAGGTCTTCCACATTCCATTCGTTGGGGAAGGCGGGCTGCTGAATGCTTTGCTGTTCAAGCGGGTCCTTCCTGTAGCAGTCGGCCTTGGAGCAGCAGGTTATCTGGACTACAAGACAGGCCATGTTGTATCCAATACCCTGCGCAGTGTTCCTGCGAGAGCGAATCTCCTGCGTGCCGACCTGACCGACATGATACCCGGCGCGCGGAGGGTGACCGACTGGTACAAGCAGGAAGAGGGAGACCTTCCACAGTACGCTCCGCTAGCACTTCCAATGGGAGGCATGTTCGCCGGCAGTCTGTTGTTCCATATCAACAAGCTGGCTGGGAAGTACGAGGTTTCTTCCAGGCTTGCATCAGCTAGGATGCAGAGGATCCAGAGCTCGCTTATACCGGGCAGATACAAGTCAGCTCTGCGGGTTATGGGCAGAGAGGAAGGAATAGGTAATAAGCTCAAGGTTGCCTGGTCGGCTTTTGGTCTTCCCGGCAAGGGAGCTTTGATCGGCCTGGCTGCCATGCTGCCCTTCCTGCCTGGCATGCTGGGTTCGCGTAAGACTGGCTCTGAGGAACGCAGGATCTACTCCGGTGAACAGGAAGTACCGGTACGGCAAGGACGCTGGTGGGAGGTTGGAGAGACCCCGTTCGCAGGCACACGCATCACAGCATGGCGTCCTCATGCTTCCGTATTGGCTGAGTCACACGCCAGAGCCAAGTCATTGTATGGGTCGGAGGAGAATGCCTGGGCCCATAGCCCTATCCTGCACCCGCTGCGCTGGTTGAAGGACCCTTACTACCTGGAGAAGCTCCACTACAAGGACCGTCCTTACCCGATCACGTCTCCGGCGTTCTCCAATGTCCCAATCATAGGGCCGCTCCTGGCTGCCAGCATCGGCAAAGTCTTCAAGCCAGTGAAGAGAATGCATGAAGAGGAGTGGAGTGAAGATACTGACTACACGCTGTACTCCTCACGGCTGGAGCCGCGCGGTCCAAAGGTAGAGTCTAAGCTCGAACGCGATGTGATGTTCAACATGGCCAGCCATGGCTATAAGGTTGATACCCAGGTCAAGGCTGGTAAGTACCGGTTGGACTTCGTCGTCAGTGCTGGAGATGGGCGCGCTGTAGCTATCGAGGCTGATGGAATCACCTTCCATCACACGCCTAGGCAGAAGCGCCATGACATGGAGCGTCAGGCTGAGCTGGTCAAGCAGGGCTGGGATATGGTCCGGGTCAGCAGCCCCAAGTTCTGGCTTGACCCTGACGCTGCCATGGCTCCTATATACAGCCACCTTCAGAGCAGGGGCCTGTACCCAGGCTCGGATCTGGATGGAATGGACATCTATTCAGGTCTGTATGGGTACGCTCCGTCTCAACCGGTAGAAGAGTTCACCCCCTGGCACGTGGCCAAGCAGATGTGGGCCAACGTTACCGAGTTCATAGGCCTGCCTGGGTGGTTGATGTCTATAGCCGGCAAGCGGGCCTACCCTAAGCGGCAGAAGAAGGATGTGTACTTCCAAGGCTCGAGGCAGATGACCTCGACGGCTCGTGGGTACTACGAGAAGAACCTTGGCGCAGGTATGGCTCCGTCTATCAGCGGAGAGTTCCAAGGACATACCGAGCCTCTACGACGCTTCATCCAACCTGGGATAGACAGGTTCACACCACAGGTAAATGAGATCCCCAATCAGATGCCCTCGTGGATGCCGGGCGAAGACTACCTGGTCAACTTCCGCAAGGGAGACCCATACGTCAAGGTCGACGAGGGATTCGCCCGCTTACCAGGAGCTGGGTACACAGCCCTACATCCGGAGCTGGAAGGCATCAATCCGGAAGACTATCCAGCCATGACCAAGATGAAGATCCTGGCTGATGTTGCTCCTTACTCAAGGGAGTATCAGAAGCAGGCTGCTCTTACCAGGCACCAGGTTGGAGATGATCCAGAACGGCTGGCTGAGTACGAGCGTATAGCTGATCAGGTGAGACAGACCAAGGAGTCGACTCTACAGGTAGCCAAGAGGCACTTCACTGCCCCGGTCGACACCATTGAAGGCACAGTGAAGAGAGTCAGTGCCGAAGGCGTGGAGCTGTCTGAGTATCCAGGGCAGACGTTCCACTTCAGTTCAGTGGGTGGCAGTATGGCGGATCTGACCGCCCAGATCCTGGGCGAGCACAACCGCATGACCAAAGCTCAGGCTGCCCAGGAGGCTTCTAGACAGATCGACAACCGCGCCGCATACCTGAGTTCGGCACTGGCAGAAGGCACTCATATCAAGGCAGTTGTGCCTCGAGGAGCTGCTGGCAGTGAGCAGGACATTCAGGCTGTCATCTCAGCCGACGGAGACAACATCAACAGGGAGCTTATCCATAGAGGGTACGGTGTGTTCCGTACCGATATGGGAGGTGCCGAGCAGCAGGCAATGCACGGCCGATTCGCCAAGGCATTCGGTAAGTACAGCGAGGGGTTGTTCTTCCAGGGAGATCTGGGCGTCCTGAACCCCATGCGGTACCTGCCGACTCCATTCCACACCAAGCTGGCGCAGGAACGTACGGCTCTCAGTCAGTACATCCAGCAGGAGTCTGTCGGCACCCGCATGCGCCGGTGGGATCGCCCGCTACATGACTTCCTGGGCTCCTACCTGCGTGGAACGATCGACCGGCTGACCGGGATAAAGGTCATCCCCAAGGATGTTCAGTATCGTAGGGACCTGGATACTACAACAGACATGCTAGGGTATCTTCGTGGCCTGCATCTGGCTGCACAGGAACCAGGTAACCGTGGTGCGCACTTGGCACAGGCGAAGCGCACCATTACCGGAGGCAACCTGTTCGGAGACCCAGGGTATGTAGCGTCCATGCTGCCCAGCCGCGAAGCCAGATACTTCCGCCAGTTCGTGGGTGAGTCGGACCCCAAAGAGCGGGAGAAGATCCTGGCGATCGTGCCTAACCAGGTAAGCGAAGCACTCCAGGCCCAGTGGGTGAAGAAAGAGGCTATGATCAAGCAAGCTAGGACTGGAGATCAGATCGATCTAGGTTCTCAGGGCAAGCTGTATACCAAGGATGACCTCAACGAGTACAAGCGCGCCAAGACCAAGCTGCAGATAGGAGACTACCTTCGCTCAAGGCAGATAGCCAAGTTCTTCTTCACCAAGAAGCTACACCTACCTGATGAGCCTGACTCCACAGCCCTGGCTTCCAATCTCGACTATCAGGATGTGAAGCTGAAGCTTGTGCAGTTGCAAGGATACGACGAACACGACTTCAACCTGTTCGACGATCGCTCAGATACTCTATGGCGTAAGCCTTATGTAGATGGGGCCGTACGCGAGCTGACTTCGGGTGATACTAGAAGCCAGGACCAGATCCGTCAGGCGGTAGAGCAGATGATGCTGGCGGCGGGCACCTCCAATCCGGACGTGCGCTACACTGCTCGCAAAGCGCACCGCTCCAGAGCCAATGTTACTGTGCATGCCCAAGAGGATGACGAGAAGGAGCTTCTCACTGACATCCGACGTGGCAAGGAAGCAGCGTAATGGCTATTGACCCCAGATTCCTGAACATCTCCAAGGACCGGCTAAGCGCTGTTCGCCGGGCTGGGATGCAGTTCGTCCAGCAGAACCATAAGCTCAGTCTTGGGTCTGCTGGAGCCATGCTGCTGGCACCTGCCATATACAAGAACGACAATCGCGGCTACTTCCAGACAGCTGCTATAACGACCCCTTTGATCGCTGCTGGTACTTATGCTCTACCTTCTGTCATAGGAGCTTTCCGCAGTCAGTTCTCGAAGCATGGTGTACCTTCCGTGACACAGTCAGTATCGGAAGCGTGGACTGGAAACAAGGCCAAGTACGCGTCGGATCTGGCAGGCATACGCCAGGCCACTCAAGACTACGCCAGTGGAAGCACTCCGCTGAATGTCATGCAGGATGTAGAACGACGGCACTTCTCCGGCCGTATGGGTAGGGCTCCGGATCTGACTGAGGAGTCATCAGCGCTGAAAGGTCATCTAGCGAAGCTGTTCGCTGCAGACTCCAAGACCCCTCTCACTGCGAATCAGTTGGATTACATCTCGAGCGCGATCCATGCTGAGAAGATTCATGCCTTGTCAGCGTCGGACTTACTGGCTTACCAGAACTCGATAGGAGGAGTAGGAACCACCCCGATGGAGCAGTACTTTACCGGCGGGTCCAGTCTATTGTCACCCACCGGTCCCAGGCTGCTACCAGATGCGATGCGACCAGCCATTGAAGAGTACATGGGCAACTTGACGTTCGTGCGTGGCATGCGCTACCGGTTGGCGAAGATGAACCGGCTGACCTTCACCGGGCAGGAGACGGTGATGCCGGAAGCGGTTGCATCGATGCGGGCCACAAGAGCTGGGTACTCTACAGGTCTTATGGCTAAGTTGAAGGCAGCGAGCCCTGAGCTGTATGCAGAGGTAAGTGAGTTTACTGGTAAGGAAGAGCTCAAGTTCTCCCTTATGGAGGGAGCAGGCCACCCCATAGCCGCTATCCACTACGGGAAGCTGACAGTGCCTGTCGTTCGTGCAGACGGTACAGTACTGACTGGGAAAGGCCTGCAGAGGGTTGCAGTAGCTCAGAAGGTCTACACCGCTGATCATATGATGGCGTCCGATGTGTACGCCTTCGCATCACTCAATCGTGGCATCCGGACCGAAACCATTGCCAAGGAGCTGCAGCGCGCCAACATCATAGCCGGCATTGAAGTCGAGCCAGGCGAGTGGGTCACCTCGAACCTTGGTGAAGGAGCAACAGTTGTAGACAGCGCCGGAGCCAAGTTCGTCCGTCAGAGGACAGCAATACCTTCACACGCGTGGGGATTCGGACCGACAGGAGCAACCGTAGGGTGGAACAAGCTGGATGCTGAGGCTTCTACAGCAGCCACTGTTGCAGCGGCTCACAGGCACAAGCTGACAGCTTTGGGACCAGAATCAGGCCCAGCCAAGGGCAAGCTCCAGTTCGCCGAGATGAGTGCTCTTGCTCCATTCGGTGAGGCCAGTGTGGAGAAGCAGGATCCTACGATCCGGGCCATTGCCAAGAACGTCAGCTTTGGCAGGGATCCTCAGTTTGGGTTGGGCGGTGCGGTGCCGGGGCACCCAACAGGGACCCGTCCTTACCTATCCATACGGGACAAGTTGAATGTCCCATTCTTCAGGACCGATTACCTTGAAACTGCCGCTGCGCATATCGATCAGCGTGGAATGGCGTTGAGAGTTGCGGGGATCACAGGTGGCGAGAAGACACTGTTTGGCGATCTACCGGAGACGGTTGCTGGCTTGGCCGGCTACGAGGAGACTGCAGTTGGCCTCATTCAGAAGGAGCGTGGAGTCAGCACTATTGCGGCTCGCAAGATGTGGACGGAAATGTCCCAGTGGTTATCCGTTCCGGAGAACCTCAGGGCGATGAGAGTTACCGGCACCCTCGGTGAGGGTGGCATTATCATGAGGAACAACCTGAATGGAATGGGTGTGGAGCAGACCGTCCGCTACAAGGTTCACAAGCCGATGGTGGGTGATTGGCAGTCGTACATGGGCCAGGACGTGGAGTCGGTGTTCGGTAACAAGAAGGGTAGCAAGGTCCTGCTGGGGATGTACGGTGACAACCCAGTTACTGCAGGCGGCACCAAGAACTACATCCAGAACGTCCACAACATGGGTCTTGATGAGGCAGGCAATCCACTCTATGAACTCGAGGTGAAGGAGTGGCACCCATTACGCACCGGAACCAAGGTGGATGTGGGTGGCATCAAGGGTCTCGTGTCTGGTGTATCAGACGACCAGATGCGCCGCCTCAAGATCGGTATGAATCGATGGTACAAGGCCACTGGTACTGGAGGCTACATACCCATAGAGACAGAAGGTATCTCCGTTCTGCACTATAGCCAGAACAAGAGAGACCAGGTTAAAGCATTGATGGAGACGACCGGAGACACACTACGCCGGCTGGAGGATACAGGCGAGCTGGAACAGCTGCGTCCACACCTGGCGAAGCTGGAGCAGTACGGGTTCAGTTACTCTCAAGGCGACTTCATCCAGAAGTCAGCCGTTGGATCTAAGTACAAGCAGGAGTCTCTCGACACTCTCGAGGCTATGTTCAATGATATCTCCGAGCGCCTGATAGACCACCGGATGAATGGCGATAACTTCATGCAGCATTACGCTGCGCACATGAGTAAGTTCGATAGAGGGCATAAGGCAAGGCCGGCGGAGGGTCTGACGCAGGAAGGGTCGTATCTGCAGTACGCGTTCCATCATGCTGCACCGGCGTGGACCCAGGCTTGGAACACGACGCAGATCAATGTACCCAAGGAGACCAAGTTCACCTATGACATGATGCAGCAGTTGAAGACCAAGGGCTATTACGGAGCCTTGGAGGATATCCAATCCCGCCTCGGGTATGAAGGCGACCTGCGCATGAACCGAGAGATGGAGTCGTATCTGGGAGGTGATACCAGCGCTCTGACTCGGACTATCAAGATGGAAGAGGGGCTCAATGAGACCGGCTTCCTGAAGAAGATGAGCACTCCAGAAGGGAGAGCCGGCACCTTCTTCGATGAGGGCTTCGGTCGGACTGCCGGTAAGAAGGATGGGCCGTACGACGCGAACTATCTGATGGAGCTGCCAGACGGTAGTAAGGTTCCAGTGCTTGGGCACGCAGCCTATGGAGGGAAGACCAATCGTTTCGGAGCGACATTCTCCGCCAGCGATCATGAGCGGAAGCTTATGGAACTCATGCGCTTGTACAGGAACGGAACCCCAAGTGCTGCCGGACTTAAGACGGCTGAGAAGGTAAAGGGTGAATACCTGGACGAGATCAAGAAGTTCGTTATCGGCAAGGAGAGCTATCTGCGAGCCGACGCTATTGATGAAGTAGGAGGATTGGGACAGTTCATACAGACCAGAGCTTCTACTCTGCGTTATGAGAACGGAGAGGTCAACCCATTTGAGGTTGGTATAGGTCGCGACCAAGTCAGGAAGCTGGATCGAGAGACACGCGCAGCATTGCGCCGCACTGATCCCCTGCATAAGACATACGATCCCAACGCACCAGATGTATACGCGGCAGTTACCCGCCACCCTGTAAGCGATATGCCGTTTGTGAGGGTGAAGATAGATCACAATCTGGATAACACCAACATCGTCGGTATGGATGAAGGCATGCGGTCCATGTTGATGGCCGACGATGACGGGGATATGATCTGGGGCTTCTTCATGCGCCAGAAGAACACGGCGCGCGGGTTGTCCGGTGCAGGAGCAGAGGAAGCCGCCAAGGCTGTGGCTGGTACCACGGACAAGAGCCAGCGGGTCATGCTCGACTGGATGCAGAGCCTGGGCAACAAGGATGATCCTAGGAAGCTGGCTGCTGAGGATATGCAGCTGGGCAGTATCATCGGTGGACTAAAGAAGGGCGCTAAGGGAGGCGCTAGATGGGCATCACCTCGTTCTCTGGACGCGGCGTTGCGTGCACGGTCTACTTCCGGAAGCATTGGAGCCTTCTCCAACACACTCACCGAGATGTTGATCGGAGTAGAGGCCAACGAGGGGCTCTTAGCTACCGGCGATAAGACGAGGATGGCCCGCTACCTGTTCGACGTCGTTCGGCAGGGACCTATCTCCGCCGCCAAGTCGAAGTATGATGGTGCTTCGATATTCAGGCCAATGAATCTAGCCAGGGCCCGAGGTATCAATGCATCCCTGAATCAAGGCATGGCAATGGGAGGGGAGCAGGGCTACTACAAGTGGAGAGGGGCCATGAGAGAGCTGGCCGACGCCACTGCAGAGCCAGGCAAGGGAGTCAGTGCACAGCGGGCCCTCTTTGATCAGTTCGAAGAGACCATGTTCAAGCCATACTTCCATGGTATGTACAAGCAAAGGAAGGAGATACATGAGGCCGCTCGGGCATTCACCATGTCCAAGGGTGCTGCGGCTAAAGCCACGCAGTTCGGAGTGAGCGAGAATCTCTTGGCGTATGCCCAGGCGGCGGCTGCTGATGCGCAGGCTGCCGAAGAGGTTGCAGCTGCTCCTACTGTAGTAGGTAGGACAGCAAGCGCAGGTGCTCAGATGAGTGCTGAAGCGCTGGGTGCATGGAACAGAGGTGCAGCTGCTTTCAGGCAAGCCGGCGGAGAGATGCGTCGCAATGGGGTAGGAATGGTATTGGGGTTGGGCGTGGCTGTGGCCGCTGCTGCTGGAATAGCCACCGGGACAATGGATAAGCGAGGGACCTCAGCGCTTCGTCCTGATGATCGGGCTGGAGTATCCGATCAGGCTCCAGGAGGTGCCTGGGAAGGATCTATGGCTTCCCGCCCCAGAAGGAGCCTGATAGAGTCTGCTCCTCAGATGAGGACTTCGATGGTCGCGCCTATTCAGGAGACGGCCGACATGGATGTACGAATGCGAGCCAAGGACAGATCTAGAGCCCACGAAACTGCTAAGATAATGAGTCAGATAGCTACCCGTGGGGACTCCAACGTAACCATCAACTACACAGGCCAGAATCGCAGGACTCTACGTAGCAAGGAGCGCCTGCGTTCCGCAATGGAAGAGGACTAATGTCCATACCATTCACCAGTCTCGGGCTACAAGACGCCAACAAGGCAGGGTACTTCAGGATCGGTCACATCGTCCTGAAGACTCCTCCGACAGACATCCTGACGAATAGAGTCAGCGGCAAAGAGCGTGTCACTGTCCTGCGAGGTGCCAACGACCTAGTGAAGCTGACTGGCAAGGGACGGTGGGACGTAACCGTCCGCTGGATGGCCATGCTGGACGATACTCCTGGTATAGGTGTAGTTGGTAAGTACGCCCAGTGGGAGGATCTCCGCTCCATTGTGGCTATCTTCAAGGCAGCTCCTTTCGTGGATGTCGAGAACTCCTACATCAGGCAGGCGCTGTGCGAGCAGGACCCGACTGTCAGCAACTGTATGCGCATGGCATTCGGCTTGCGTCAGCTGCGTATATCCACCCACGCTGACATCGTCGACGCCTTGGACTGTTCGTTGACCATGACTTGGTTCAACTACTTCCCATACTCCAATGACTTTGGTTATAAGGAGGCCGTACTCGGAGGGTCAGTACCAAGCGATGCAGACGCCTCGGATGATTTCATCTCCTACATCAACTCATGGAAGGCCAACAACCTGGATGTGGATGTCAATCCCTTCTTTGATAGGCCATCGACGGTAGATGACTACAGGAAGCAGACTCCAGGAGCCCTTACTCTGAACTGGAGGGAGTACCGCACCGTCAAGATCAACACGGCGGTGATCAGTAATATGACTCCGGCGCAGGCGGAAGCTGCATCTGCTGCTGCAGCGGCAACAGCAGCGACCAGCACAGCTGGACAGCAAGCCGCTGGTATTCAGGCACCTCCACCTATTGGACCTACGCCAACAGGGTTTATGTTGAGCCAGCACTTCTCGCAGAAGCAGATGGGAGTGGTAGGGGCTCCCGCTCAGATCCAGGCCAACGCCGCCTACATCTGTGTCCAGTTGCTGGAACCAATCTATGCACACTTCGGATCGATCAATATCAATGACGGATACCGAGATCCGAGCCACAATGCAAGTGCTGGAGGCAAGACCGCCTCCTATCACTTGTTTACTGGCACCCACTCGGCAGCCGACATATCGTGCCCGTCCGCCCCCTTGCAGGCAGTGTTCGATTGGGTACGGTACAATCCTAAGCTTCCATTCGACAAGGTCATTCTGGAGCACAATGCTGCGGGATCTCTACGCTGCGTTCACTTGCAGATAGACAGCGCCGTTGCTGGCAGACATCTGGCTTATACCGGTCAGACAGGAGACGCCTGCAACTATGTACCCCAACTCACCGATCGTAGCGGAGGTACTCCTGCTAAGCCAACACTGGCAGCTTCGAACAGCGTAGCCCAGCCGTCACTGGCAATGGCATCCACTATCAAGAAGACTCCCAGTCCGACCGTGCCCGACTCCCAGTCCAAGTCTCTGTCTGGCAAGACTGACATGGATACGATGATCGCCAGCTTGTCCAAGGAGGACCAGGCAACGATCAAGGAGATGCTGGACAACAAGTGGCAGATAGACTTCATTACCAACGATCTGGCCTACTTCTATGTTACTCATGAGCTTGAGCTGCGAGGCTTGTCGGATAGTGAATCGTCCTACCCAGACAAGGTCCTTCCTATGCCTCCTAGGCAGATCTCGGTTCTGATGGTGAACAACCTGGCCCAGATCCCCATGGCTTCGTACGCATACCCAACCTACCAGCATATCGGCAGCCCCAGTTCGGAGGTATCGCTAGGCTTCCTGTCGGTGGGACAGTGGGAAGGAGAAGACGAAGAGCCGGTTCATACAGGTATCTCTGTACTCGGAGGGCTGATCTCCTTCCTGGAGGCGCAGTATCTGGCTTATCGTAACAACGCGCGCCGAGTGGAGACTATCCATCGCTTCACCGCTGTGTTGGCAGACAACCAACTCCTCAACATGCTGGGTATTCGTGGGTTGACTCTGGATAACCTATCCACGGAGACGCTTCCTGATGCTTCTGACCTGGTGCAGGTGGAGCTGTCTGCCAAGCAGTATGAGAACGTCTTCGAGAGCCTTGATTCGTTCAAGATCAGGACCATTGAGAGCGCTGCCTTGAATGTCACTAAGTCTCTGATCTCTTCCAACGCCATTGCCAACCTGGATCCATCCGAGCAGCAGGTTGTTCCAAGTCTGGTGGCCTTCTCCAAAGCCAGAGCCAGCGGTGATCTGACGCAGTTGGATCCTTACCTGCTCAAGATTGGAGCAATGGTCAATAACAACCTGTTCACGCTGTTCGATAACACCGATGTCATCAATGTGCCTTCTGAGACAGCGACTCAGATGCTGTCAATGATCATTGCAGGTAACGGAACTGGATCTGCTTCTACAACCAGTCTGGCTGTAGGCACAGCCGTGTCGACGGCTCTGGCTAGTACTCCGCTTAGCGCACTAGGTGGGGCGATAGGGTCTGTGGGCTATGGTATAGCCAACAGCAATAGAGCCGATTACCCGAACATTGCCACGCGCTTGGATTGGGTCAATAGAAGTGGTCAGTGGAAGGCTGGGGATCTTGCTCTGATCCATGCTTTGACTTTGAATCAGAGCAGCATGGACGAAGTCAGAGCGTACATATCAGCTAGGGATTGGATAGACCCCAACAACAAGCCGAGGATCCAGGCTGTATACGATGATGTGTTCAGTATCTTGGCAGGCACGGACTCAGTGACGGCTTTGGAGGTCAACACACTAGCTTCCAGTCCAGCCTTTGCAACGCAGTATCAGAATGCTTTCGATGCGGGCGGTCCAGCACTAAGCCAGGTCAATGCGAACGGTGCTTCCAATGATCACACGGCTTATAGGGATATG
>Ga0302320_10019971_pt1 | contig 13410 bp, 11 predicted proteins | sample Bog_T0_3_FD_202130 | JGI IMG/M metagenome (GOLD analysis project Ga0302320, IMG submission 202130) | Peat permafrost microbial communities from Stordalen Mire near Abisko, Sweden - Bog_T0_3 | ecosystem: Environmental > Terrestrial > Soil > Wetlands > Peat | place: Sweden: Abisko, Stordalen Mire...
GCTGGCCATCCCCGCGCCCACCATGAACAGGCTGACCGGCGCCACGACCGTGAGCACCGAAAGAAAGCCGCCCGCGTCAGCCAGCGCGAACAGCGCCGCGCCGAGGATTCCGAGCCCGTTGGCGATGCGCAGCGCGTTGCGGATCGACAATCGCCCCGCCACGCGGTTGGCACCGAAACTGCCGGTGGCGACGCCGCCCATGAGCAGGAGGTAGTATAGGCCCACGCGCTGGGTTGGCTGATGCAACTGGGTCTCGAAGATGAAGGGCGATGCCGACATGAACCCGTAGAATGCGGTGGTCGAGCACGCTCCGCCGACCGCGTAGCCGAGGAAGCGGGGCGAGCGAAGCAGGCGCAGGTAGGCGGTCACCGAAGCAGGCGCAGGTAGGCGGTCACCATCGACCGACGGGAACGGCCCTGGGGGGAAAACGTCTCGGGCATCAGCAGAAAGCAGGCCAGCAGGGTCGTTCCGCCGAACAGTGCGAGCAGCACGTAGCTTGCCCGCCAGTTGATGTATGCCGTGATGTAGCCGCCGATCGCCGGGGCAATGGCCGGCACCATGGCCATCACCAACGTGAGCAGCGCAAGCTGGCCGGCGGCCTTGTCCGCCGTGGCTCCGTCGCGCACCGCGGCCCGGCCGAGCACGAGGCCGGCGCAGCCGCCGATTGACTGCAGGATGCGCGCGGTGATCAGGACCGTCGCGTTGGGCGCCACTGCGGTCACAATGCTGGCACCGGTGAACAGCGACAGCCCGACCAGCAGAACGGGTCTGCGCCCGAACCGGTCCGACACCGGTCCATACAGCAACTGCCCGATCGCCAGGCCGATCAGATAGAGCGTAATGGTGAGCTGCGCGGTGCCGATGGACATGCCCAGCGCTCGGGCCGTGGCGGGCAGCGCCGGGATGATGACATGCATCCCGAGGGTGCCGCAGGCGGTCATGGCGACCAGCAGGAGGAAGGGTGCCCGTGCGCGCCCGCGGAGCGGCGGGGTGGTCAGAAATCGCATTGTCTGTCCCGACATTCGCCGCAAACATGCCCGCACCTGGGACAGGCGGCAACCACGGCGGACTGTGGGTCAGGATGACGCCCAGCCGGGGGGAGGTTGAGGCGCGACCGTCAATCTCTCGCCTGACAGAGATTGGACCCATTCGTATAGGCCGTTACACGTGATTATCTGATTATCGGCGAAGGTCGGACAGTCAGACGCTTGAAAAGCCACAGTGAAGCCGTGGATGCCCACCTCCGTCGGCACGACGGGAGGGCAGCGGCGGCAAGCCTAATGCAGCGTCACCGAAACCGGAGTCCCGAGGCCATTACAGAATGACAGCCGGCTCCGCAAAACGTCGACGACGTCGTACATCGAGGCGAAGACGCCAACCTCGGTCACCACATCCCAATGTACCTGGTCGATGCGTAAACCATAGGTTTCCCGGCTGACCAGGAAACTCGGTCCTGACGCGTCGTCGCCGTCCTCAGGCACCACGACAAGGGTTGCTTCGTCGGCACAGAAGCCTTGCAGTTCAACCGCCCATTCAGGCGCGGCATCGCCGATTACTGCCTGAACCAACGCGAGGTCGGCGCCGCCAATCGGTCGTACTGGCATGGTGACGGCCAGATTCAGCCTGGTCTGTAATGCGGGACGCTTGATCGACATCGTACTCTCCAGGTGTGCCGCGAATCGCGCCGAAACGAGACCCCAAACGTTCTTACACACAGTGGAACGAAAAGATAGTCCCATTAATCAAAAACAGATCAAATAATGAGGCGTTCGGTCTCGCGCGCGCACCTAACGTCGCATCGGACGGGACGCCGCGGCCGACCGGCGCGCCAGCGTCAGCACCGCGTTCCGGCACAGGGCCTGATCCGGCCAGCCGGTGCGCTTGCAGCCCCGTTCCGCCTCGGCCAGCGCCGCCATCGCGGCGGTCAGCGTCGCCGACGGCCAAAGCCCAAGCGAGCGGGTGAACGCGCCGACCTTCTGGTAAAACACCGGTGGCCGGATCCCCTTGACCGCATCGGCCGCAGTCAAACCGTGCTCGTCCATGGCCAGCCGCGCCCGGTGCAGCTTCTGCAAATGACCGAGAGCGGCGCGCAGGATCTGCACCGGGGCGGCGCCCTCCGCCACCGCGGCCTCCAGCGCCCGGTCGGCGGTCGTCACGTCGCCGGTGGTGGCGGCAAACAGCGCATCGTCCAGCGACAAGCCGGCCAGATCGCCCACGCAGGTCATCGCCGCATCCAGATCGACCCGGTTGCCGGGACCGACATACAGCGCGAGCTTTTCCAGTTCCGCCCGGGTCGAGGCCCGGTCGGCCCCGAGTTGCTGGGAAAGCCAGGACAAAGCGTCCGGCTCGATGCCCGCGCCACAGGCGCGCAGCGTCTCCCGGATGGTTTCCTCCAAAGCGCGCCCTTCCTCCGGATAGCAGCCGATCGCGACGCCGTCCGCCGCGGCCTCGAGTGCGGTCCGGAGCTTCGACCGCGATGCCATCGCCGGCCCTTCAAGGACCACAAGCGCCGGTGCTCTCCCTTTCAACAGGGCATGCACCGGATCGGTCGCCGCATCGGTCACGTCCCGCACACGCACCACACGCCGCCCGCCCGTCAACGACAGCCCGGCCGCCTCGTCGGGCAGGCGCCTGATCTCCTCGCGCGGCAGTTCCGTCACCAGGAAAGGATCGTCCAGCGAGCCGGCGATGCCACGCACGAGGGCCTCGGCGCGGTCGCGGATCTGCCCGGCGTCGTCACCGAACAGCAGCACCACCCGGCAGTCGCCAGGGTCGCGCAGGAAGGCCGCAACCCGGGCGGGGGGAAGCTTCATCAGCCCTTTTCGGCCTGCTTCACCGCCTGCTGGCGGAACCAGACAGCGAGCTGAGTCGCGATCTGGGTGGCGATGTTGTCCGCGATGCGCGCTTGCTCTGCCTCGATCTCGAGGTCGCCGGCAAAATACTGCGAGTCGAAGATGTTCAGGCCGTCGATCGCTCGGGCACTGCCGCTTGTCAGGGTGGTGCGCTTGGCATCATGGCTGATCAGGGTCCAGTTCGCAGTGCCGGACAGCCTGATCCGGGTGGCGAGGTTGTTGGCCTCGATCCCGATCCCTTCGCCGGCGACGCCGAACGTAACATGCAGGTTATAGGCCGCTGGCGTGCCCGAATCGTTGCCAAAACGCTCCTGCAACGCCTGACGCAGAAGCTGCCCCGGACGCTCAGGGATGATCTCGACAAAGACCGTCGACAGGTCGCGCTGCGCTACGCCGGGTTTGCTGGAGGCTGTCGGCATGTAGACCGGCTGGAATCCGCAGCCCGCGAGGGTCAGAGCAAGCCCCATGCAAACGCCGCGACGGCTGCTCGACGTCATGGCGGTGAAGACTCGACAACCGCGCCTTCGTCCGCACGCTTCCGTGCGACCCCGTGCGGGAAAGGCGGTCCGGAGCCCGCCATGACGGCGTCGACCGGGTGCTTCATCCAGCCACCACAAAGTTGACGATCCGGTTGGGCACGTGCACCCGCTTGACGATGCGCTTGCCTTCCAGCGCCCTGACCACATTCGGATCAGCCTCCGCCGCGGCCACAACGAGCTCGGCCGCCGCATCCGGGGGCACCTCGATCGTGCCGCGCAGCTTGCCGCCGACCTGGACCGCGATCGTGACGCTGTCGGCGACCAGCAGCGCCGGATCGGCCTCCGGCCACGTCAGTTCGGCGACCAGATGGCCGTTTTCCGGGAACAGCCGGGCATACACCTCCTCGGCGAGATGCGGCATCATCGGGCTGCTCAGGCGGGCCAGCATTTCCATCGCTTCCCGGCGCGCCCAGGCGAGGCCGGCTTCCGGCCCCCCGGATTGCGCAACCGCCCGTTCGGCGTCGGTGATCGCATTGGCCAGTTCGTAAAGGCGGGCGACGGCGACGTTGAAGGCGAAACCCTCCAGCGCCTCGGTCACGGCGGCGATGCAGCGATGCGTGGCGCGACGCAACGTGCGGCCGGCGGGACCGAACCCGTCAGGCATCATCTCGGTTCGGATTCCGTCGAGGGCTTCGGCGTGACGGAACACGCGCTGGATGAAGCGGAAGGCGCCGGCGGCACCGGATTCCGTCCATTCCATGTCGCGTTCGGGCGGATTGTCGGAGAGGATGAACCAGCGCGCGGTGTCGGCGCCATACCGGGCGATGATGGCGCCGGGGTCGATGGTGTTGCGGCGGGACTTGCTCATGGCCTCGACGCGGCCGACGATGACCGGCTCGCCGGTTTCGCGCAGGACGACGGTGCCGTCGGGACGTTTTTCCACCTCCTCCGGGTAGAGCCAGCGGTTGTCCGCGCTGCGGTAGGATTCGTGGTTCACCATGCCCTGGGTAAACAGGCCGGCGAACGGCTCCTCGACCGATATGTGGCCGGTGTCCTTCATCCCGCGGGTGAAGAAGCGGGCGTAGAGCAGGTGCAGGATCGCGTGCTCGATGCCGCCAATGTACTGGTCGACCGGCATCCAGTGATCGACCGCGTCCTTCAGCATGGGCGCATCGGCGGTGGGCGAGCAGAAGCGGGCGAAATACCAGGCGCTGTCGACGAAGGTGTCACAGGTGTCGGTCTCGCGCCGGGCCGGCGCGTTGCACGAGGGGCAGGCCACATGCTTCCAGGTCGGGTGATAGTCCAGCGGGTTGCCCGGGCGATCGAACGTGACGTCGTCCGGCAGGCGGACCGGCAACTGGTCGGCGGGCACCGGGACGACGCCGCAGGCATCGCAGTGGATAACAGGGATCGGGCAACCCCAGTAGCGTTGCCGCGACATGCCCCAGTCGCGTAGCCGCCAGTTCGTCACGCCCTTGCCGATGCCTAGCTGTTCAAGCCGATCGATGGCAGCGCGTTTGGCGGCATCGACGTCGAGGCCGTTCAGGAAGTCCGAGTTGAAGGCGGTGCCTGTCCCCACATAGGCTTCCTTGCCGACCGTGTAGTGTGCCGGGTTGGCGCCGGGCGGCAGCACGACGGGCATGACGTCCAGATGGTATTTGCGGGCGAATTCCAGGTCGCGCTGGTCGTGAGCGGGGCAGCCGAAGATCGCTCCGGTGCCGTATTCCATCAGCACGAAGTTGGCGATCCAGACCGGGTAGGTCGCGCCGTCGATGAACGGATGTCTGACGCGCAGGCCGGTGTCGTAGCCGCGTTTCTCACCGGTCTCGATGGTGGCTTCGGAGGTGCCGCGGCTGCGGCATTCGGCGACGAACTTTGCTGCATCGAGGTCTTTCGCGGCGACGGCGGCCGCGATTGGGTGTTCCGGCGCGACGGCCAGGAACGACATGCCGTAAAGGGTGTCGGGGCGGGTGGTGTAGACATCCACCGTCCCGGCGCCGTCGGCCAGAGTGAACGTCAGACGCGCCCCTTCGCTGCGGCCGATCCAGTTGGCCTGCATCAGACGCACCCGCTCCGGCCAGCGGTCCAGCTTGTCCAGCGCGTCGAGCAGCTCCTGGGCGTACTTGGTGATGCTGAAGAACCACTGGCTGAGCTGTTTCTTTTCCACCGGCGCGCCGGAGCGCCAGCCTTTGCCGTCGATCACCTGCTCGTTGGCCAGGACGGTGCCGTCCACCGGGTCCCAGTTGACCCAGCTTTCCTTGCGCTCGACCAGGCCGGCCTTGAGGAAGTCGAGGAACAGCGTCTGCTGGTGGCGGTAGTATTCCGGCTGGCAGGTGGCGAATTCCCGCTCCCATTCCAGCGACAGACCCATGCGCTGGAGTTCGGCGCGCATGGCGGCGATGTTCGCGTAGGTCCATTCGGCGGGATGGATGCCGCGCTCGCGGGCGGCGTTCTCCGCGGGCAGGCCGAAGGCGTCCCAGCCCATCGGATGCATGACGGAGAAGCCGCGGGCCCGTTTGTAGCGCGCGACCACGTCGCCCAGAGTGTAGTTGCGCACGTGCCCCATGTGGATTTTCCCCGACGGGTAGGGAAACATCTCCAGCACGTAGTATTTCGGGCGGCCGTCGGTGGGCACGTCGTCGACGCGGAAGCAGGCGCGTTCGGCCCAGGCCTGCTGCCACCGGGGCTCGGCGGCGGCGAAATCGTATCGCGGTCCGCCCTCCTGTGCCGCTGGCTGCTGCCGCGGCGGAATCACGCTCGTGTCGCTCATGAGCGGATGTATCGTTCGGCGAAGCGTCGGTTGCAAGCCTATATGGCCAGGGGCCGGTTTGCCCCGTAACCTTTGGCGTTGGCATGCGTTTGGGCCGGTATCAGCGACAGGAGATGCCTATGGCGAGTCTCGATGACACCACCAACCCTTCCGGCCATCTGATCGCGGCGCGGCAGGTGCAGGGCACCACGGTCTACAGCACCGGCCTGGAGAAAATCGGCTCTATCGAGGACGTGATGATCGACAAGGCCACCGGTCGAATCGTTTACGCCATCCTGAGTTTCGGCGGTTTTCTGGGCATCGGCGACCGCTACTACCCGCTGCCTTGGGAGAAACTCACCTACAGCACCGAACTGGGCGGCTACCTGGTGGATATCGATCGTGACGTGCTGGAGGGCGCTCCGTCCTTCACTGACCACGCCGCTGCCGGGTGGAATGACGAGGCATGGGGCCGGGACGTTTACGCCTATTACGGGGTGCGGCCGTTCTGGGATATCACGGCCTGAACCTTGCCGCTGGTTGTCTGGCGTGCTTGGAATCCCCCGCTGACGTGATAGCGCGATCATCTCGTCTGGGAGGAAACCATGAAGATCACTCAGGTCGAGACGTTTCAGGCCGATGCCGGCTGGCGGATGTTCTCCTTTCTGAAGGTCACCACCAGCGACGGCATCATCGGCTGGTCGGAGTTTAACGAAAGCTTCGGCAGCACGGGTCTGTCGGATGTGATCAAGGGGCTGTCGCCGGTGCTGATCGGCCGCGATCCGCGGCGCTTCGAGCAGGTGACGCAGCATTTGCATGTGCTGACGCGCCAGTCGCGCGGCGGGCTGAACCAGCAGGCGATCGCGGCAATCGAGAATGCGCTGCTCGACGTCGCCGCGAAGGCCTATGGCGTGCCCGTCGCCGCGCTGTTCGGCGGCCCGATTCGCGAGCGCATTCCGGTATACTGGTCGCATTTCGGCACCTATCGCGTGCGCAGCGCGGCGCTGATGGGGGTGCCGGAACTGCGGACCTGTGACGATCTCGCCCGGCATGCGCAGGAGGTGCGGGCGCGTGGATTCCGGGCGCTCAAGACGAACATCCTGCCGCTGGCGGATGGACGGCTTGCGTCGTATGTCCCGGGTTTCGGTCGCACGCCGGGCTGGCCGGAGCTGAACTGGGACAACCGGCTGACGCGCGGCGTGACCGAGCAGCTATCGGTCATCCGCGCGGCGGTCGGGCCGGATATGGGGATTCACCTTGATACCAACTTCAACTTCAAGACCGAGGGCTACAAGCGGATCGCCGACGCCGTGGCCGGGGCCAACCTGACATGGCTCGAAATCGATACGCATGACGCGCCGGCCCTGGCCGAAATCAAGCGATCCGCCCCCTGCCCGATCGCGTCGTGCGAGACGCTGCACGGACGGCGCGAGTTCAAGCCGTTCTTCGACCATTACGCGACCGATGTGGCGATCGTCGATGTGATCTGGAACGGCTTGCTGGAATCGGCGAAAATCGCGTCGATGGCCGACGTCTACGAGATCAACGTCGCGCCGCATAATTTCTACGGCCACCTGTGCAGCGCGATCAGCGCCACGTTCAGCGCCATCGTGCCGAACTTCCGGGTGATGGAGATCGACATCGACAGCGCACCGTGGCGCGACGAGTTCTATACGGTTGTCCCGACCATAGAAAACGGTGAGTTCATTCTGCCCTCCGGCCCCGGATGGGGCATCGATGTCAACGAGAAGGCCGTTCGGGCGCGTCCGCCCAGAGGTTGAACGCGAAACGTCAGACGAGGAGACAGGAATTGGCCAAATTCAAGATCGCGACCCCAGCCGGGGCCAGCTTTACCACCGCGGGCGGCGGATACGACTACGAAATGGAACCGCTGGAAGGAATCGATGCTGAAATCGTCGAAGGCCCCACCGACGAGGACGGCTTCATCAAGTTCGCGCATGATGCCGACGTAATCTATGCCAAGGGCATGCGCTTCACGAAGAAGGTCGTCGAAGGCCTTCCGGAAACGTGCCGCGCCATCGTGCTGGGCAGTGTCGGTGTGGACAGCATCGATATTGCCGCGGCAACGTCTCGTGGCATGCCGGTCACGAACTGCCCCGACACGTTCATCGAGGAAGTCGCCGATCACGCCATGATGCTGCTGCTTTCGGCGCACCGGCGGACGATCGAGCAGGACCGGATGGTCCGCGAAGGACGCTGGCGCGACGGACGCCCGGCGCTGTTGCAGATCCCCCGCCTGATGGGCCAGACGCTCGGTCTGATCGCCTTCGGCCACGTCGCTCGGGCCGTGGCGAAACGCGCCAAACCGTTCGGGCTGCGAGTGATCGCGTATGATCCGTTCATCGAGGAACTGGTGATGGTGGAGCACGGCGTGCTGCCGTGCACGCTGGAGGAAGTTCTGTCGCAGTCCGATTTCGTTTCGATGCACGCTCCGGCGACTCCGGAGGCGGAAGGGATGCTGATGGAGAAACACTTCCGGCTGATGAAGAAGACCGCGGTCTTCATCAACACCGGCCGTGGCCCCACGGTTCAGGAGTCGGCGCTGATCAAGGCGCTGTCGGAGGGCTGGATCGCCCATGCCGGCCTGGACGTGCTGGAGATCGAGCCGCCGGGCAACAACAACCCGATCCTGGGGATGCCGAACGTTACTTTGTCAGCGCATACGGCTTCGGCGTCGGCGCGGTTCGATCCGGCGCGCAAGCGGCATGTCGGGCGGGAATTGTCGTTGATCCTGAGCGGGAAGTGGCCAATGAGCTGCGTCAACCCGGCGGTGCTGTTGAAGTCGAATTTGCGGCGGTGGCAGCCGGTTTCGATGGAGCGTGGGCCGAACAGTTAGGCGCGGCCCAAACACAAGCGAGTCGGCTGGGATCGTGCGCCGCAACCTGCCCCACGTGTCATAGCCGGGCTTTGCCCGAGGCCTGTCCCGGCCATCGAACGCCGCAATCCGTCCCCCCCCCGTGTCATGACCGGGCTTGTCCCGGTCACCCACGACTTGCCGCGCCTGCCCACGGAGCCTGGAGGCTAGCATAGAAACTGACCGAATCGGGCGTCAGCCTGGCCCGAATAAAACAAGAAGGCGAGCACGTTCGCCACGCCCCCGCTACGCCGCCTTCGCGTCCGACGATGTCCCGAACCGCTCGAAGCGGAAAGGCGCAGGATCGACCACCGGTGACGCGCCGGTCACCAACTCCGCCATCAACCGGCCGGCGCCAGGACCGATGCCAAAGCCATGGCCCGAGAACCCGCTCATGAGATAAAATCCCGGCACCGCCCCCACCGGCCCGATAACCGGCACCGCGTCCGGAGTCGTGTCGATCAGCCCGCCCCAGCTTTCCGCGATCCGCGCCGAACCGAATGCGGGGAATGCTCTGATCAGGTTGCGCCGACTTTCCTCCACGATGGCAGGGTTCGGTGCCGGATCGAGGATACGGGTCGCCTCGAACGGGCTCGCCTGATCCAACGCCCAGCGGCGCGGGATACGCAGTTCCTCCCGAAAGCGCCCGCGCACGCGGATGCGGTATTCGTGTTTCTGCCTGATCATGGCTGAGAAAAATTGCGGCAGCAGCCGGAAGCTGTCAGGGACGACATGCGCCTCGTATTTGTTGCGTCGGGCCACGGTTTACCCGCCGTCGCGGCGTTTGCGGAACGCGAAATCCGGTCCCGCGACGGCCAGTTCGGGTGGACCTTCCAAAGGTTCCGTTCTCATAACGGAACCCAGGATTTTCAACTGCGGGAAATCCACGCCCATGTTGCCGCAGAACAGCCGCGACCATGCGCCACCTGCCAGCACCGTCGCATCGCACGCGATCAATCCCCGTTCCGTGATGACGCCGCTGACCCGTCCGCCTTTGGTCTCGACGCCGCGGGCGGCACAGTTGACGACGATCACGGCACCAAGGCGCCGTGCCGCTTGCGCCATCAGCGGCACGGCACGCTGCGGTTCCGCCCGCCCGTCGTTCGGCGTGTAGAGCGCGCCTGCCCAGCGGCGGCTCGACCCGGGCAGAACAGCGTCGACTTCATCCGGCGACAGAATGCGGCTTTGCACCTGCCATGGCCGAACGCTTTCAAGCCATGCCTCGTAAGCGGAAACCTCCGCCGGCGTCTCGCACAGGTAGCAGGCCCCGGCGCGGGTGAAGCCAACGTCGCCGCCGACGCGCTCATCCATCCGGTCCCACTGCCGCAGGCTTTCCAGAGCCAGGGGAACCTCCGCCTGATCACGTCCCTGCGTGCGGCAAAAGCCCCAGTTGCGAGACGATTGCTCTCCGGCCAGTCGCCCTTTCTCCACCAGGACAGCCGAGACGCCCTGTTCCGCCAGCGCCAGCAGCGTGCTGACGCCGGCAATCCCGCCGCCGATGATGACAACGTCGGCACTTCGCGGCAGTGCCACATCTGTATCTACAGCAATCAGCTCGGGAACCATGAAAAAAAACCTCCGCAGTCGAGCCCGTCGGTTGCCGGCGCGCCGATGGCGCATAGTATGCCTGCAAAGACAAAGGGGAAATTTTATGCGTCAGGCCATGGTTCGTGTGCTCGCCGCTCTTCTGATGATGCTCCTCGGTGGGGTTCCCGGGTTTGCCCAGAACAGCGGCTCGTCGACCTTGGACGCCGTCCGCGCCCGCGGCGAATTGCTGTGTGGCACGGGCGGAGAAATCCCAGGCTTTTCGATGCTCGACAGCAGCGGAGTCATGCGAGGATTGGACGCTGACTACTGCCGGGCGGTGGCCGCGGCCACGCTGGGTGACGCGAACAAGGTGAAATGGGTTTCGGTGACCGCCCAGACCCGCTTCACCGCGCTCCAGTCGGGGGAGATCGACGTCCTCGTGCGCAACACCGGCTGGTCGCTGACACGGGAATCCAGCCTTGGCCTGCTGTTTGCCGGCGTCAATTTCTGGGACGGCACCAGCATCATTGTCAAAACCGCATCCGGTGTGAAATCCGTCAAGCAGCTTGGTGGTGCAACAATCTGCGTCTTGCCCGGAACGACGACGGAGCTCGATCTCGCGGACTGGGCGCGCGCCGAAAGCATTGCGTACACCCCTGTCCTGATCGGCAATCTGAGCGAAATCCGCCAGGCCTTCCTGACCGGCCGTTGCGATGGATATACGACCGACAGCTCCCAGCTCGCGGGCTTCCGCTATATGCAGGGGAGCAAGGCAAACGAACTGACCATCCTGCCCGAGCCGATCGGCGTCGGCCCAAGCGGCGCCATGGTGCGGAAGGGCGACGACAAATGGTTCGACATCGTGCGCTGGGTTCACTTCGCCACCGTGGTCGGTGAGTCGCTGGGCGTCACCAGCCACAACGTCGATACATTCAAGGACACGAAAATCCCAGACATCAGGCGGCTGTTAGGGATGGAGAGCAATCTCGGGCACTCGCTCGGCCTGGACGACGGCTGGGCCGCCGCCATCATCCGTCAGGTCGGCAATTACGGAGAACTGTGGGAGCGCGACATCACGCCGCTCGGTCTCGATCGCGGCCGGAACGCGCTGTGGACCAAGGGCGGTCTGCAATTCGCGCCGCAGCTTCGGTAGCGCCGGCCCGGCATTGCCGTGAGGCCCGCTGAGGCGTTATGTCGCCAGACCGGTTCAACGACAGCCCGAACGGGCCGCTCAACGGGAGAGAAGCCAGCCATGACCACCATCACGAGGCGCCATCTGCTCGCGGCCTCCGCAGCAACGCTTGGTGCACCCACCCTGGCCGGCGCGCAGGACGCCGCCAAACCCCGTCTGACCGCCATTTCGCAATGGTCCGCCGGCAGCGACGGGGCGGCGATCTCCGCACTCGGCAAAGTGTTCGAAGAGCACGGCGGAATTTGGCAGCACAACCCGGTGCCGGGCTTCACAACCGAAATGATGAACAAACTGCGGGCGCAGATACTGGCCGGCGATCCACCCGCGATCTCTCAGCTCAAGGGCCCCGAGATCGCCGCCTGGTCGAAGATCGCGCCGACCGTGGACATCTCGCCATGGGTGAAGGAAGCAGGCTGGGCCAACAAAGTTCCCACCGAGCTGGCCAGGAGCTGCCAGCCCGACGGCGCGTGGATCGCGGTGCCGTTGCAAGTTTACCGGATCAACACGCTGTTCCTGTCTGCCAAGGGCATGGAACGCGCCGGCCTGACCAAGGCCCCCGCCAACTGGGATGAATTCAACGAAGCCGCGGCAAAGATGAAGGCATCGGGAATGACACCTGTTGCCAACGGAGGAATTCGCTGGGACGACGGCATGAAGTTCGAAATCGCGCTCGCCGGCATCAGTCCGGACGTCTATCGCCGCGCGATCATGGAACTCGACAGCGATGCGCTGAACAGCAAGGAGGTGCTGGCCGCGTTCCAGCAGTTGCGCAGGATCGCCAACTGGATGAACCCCAACATCGCGGCGCAAAGCTGGGGGGTCAACATTCCGGCGTTCATGAAGGGCGATATGGGAATGGTGTTGATGGGTGGCTGGGCGCAGGGCAACCTGATCCGGGCCGGCGCAACGACCGCCGACTTCACCAGCGGCCCGGCGCCGCAGGAAAACGGACCCCCATGCTTCGATCTCAATGCCGATTGCTTCATCTTCTGGCGCCAGACAGCGGCGGATCTGCAAGCCGGCCAGAAACTGTTCGCCGACGTTGTAATGCAGCCCTCGACCCAGGCGATGTATGCGAAGATCACCGGCTCGATCCCCGCCCGCGTGGACGTCGATCTGGCCGGCGCAGACTTCAGCAACGGCCAGCGCAACGCCGCGCAGAACCTGCGGGATGCGATCGGCGAGAAGCGCGTCGTGCTGAGCCTGGCACATAACATGGCGCAGCCGAACGGAATCACGGCGGCGATGATCGATGTGCTGACCGACTATGTGCACAACAGCGAGATTCCGGCGGCCGAAGGACAGAAGCGGCTCGCCGCGGCGGTCGAAAGCGCCCAGTAACGCCGTGCCCGCCTCCTCGACACGGGTGTGGCGAGCGCGCGCCGACGTGGTGCTGACCCAACTCGCAATCCTGGTGCCGTTGCTGATTGCCGCCGGGCATGTTGTGCTGTTCACTGCCTGGACCGCCTGGGTGTCCTTCACCCGCTCGACATTGTTGCCCGACTACACCTGGGTCGGCCTGCGTAACTACCGAGCCGTGATGCGCACGGAAAATGTCCACATCGCTTATGTCAACCTCGTTATATTCGGTGTCGGGTCCGTCCTGTTGACCGCCGCGGTCGGATTGCTGCTGGCGATCCTGCTCGACCAGCGCGTTCGCGGCGAGAATGCGTTGCGCACGATCTTCCTGTATCCGCTGGCGGTTTCCTTCGTGGTGACCGGCACGGTCTGGAGCT
>Ga0302320_10019972_pt1 | contig 13410 bp, 7 predicted proteins | sample Bog_T0_3_FD_202130 | JGI IMG/M metagenome (GOLD analysis project Ga0302320, IMG submission 202130) | Peat permafrost microbial communities from Stordalen Mire near Abisko, Sweden - Bog_T0_3 | ecosystem: Environmental > Terrestrial > Soil > Wetlands > Peat | place: Sweden: Abisko, Stordalen Mire...
TTTCCGCGCGGCACATTCCAGACGCTATTGATCGAGGCTCCCCAGGTGGAGATGGTGCTGTCCGATGAGCGCATCGCCGCAGTCACGCTCACCGGCAGCGAGTCCGCGGGGCGCGCCATCGCCGCGCAGGCAGGATGGCTCATCAAAAAGTCCGTGCTGGAGCTCGGCGGCAGCGATCCATTCATCGTGATGCCCTCAGCCGACCTCAGCATTGCCGCCCACGCTGCTGTGCGCGCGCGTTGCATCAATAGCGGCCAGTCCTGCGTCGCCGCCAAGCGCTTCGTCGTTGCCGATTCCATCTACGACGAGTTTGAAGCGCGCTTCGTCGAGGGCATGGAAGCGATGAAGGTCGGTAATCCCGCGCTGGAGGAGACGGACATTGGCCCGCTCGCGACGGTTGCGCAGGTGGAAGAGCTCGACGCGCAGGTGAAAGCAGCCATCGCAGCGGGCGCGCGCGTGCTCGCCGGCGGGGAGCGCATGTTCGGCGCCGGCAACTACTACGAACCCACCGTCCTCGCCGGCGTCCCGCGCGACTCCGAGGTCTATCGCGAGGAGATGTTCGGCCCGGTCGCGATGCTCTTCCGCGCAAGCGATATCGACGAGGCGATCGAGATCGCCAACGACACGCCGTTCGGCCTCGCCGCGTCAGTGTGGACAACAGACCCCGCCGAGCAGCACCGCTTCACCGCCGAACTGCAGTGCGGCGCGGTCTTCGTCAACGCGCCCGTGGCCAGTGACCCACGTCTGCCCTTCGGCGGCATCAAGCGCTCCGGCTACGGCCGCGAGCTCTCCGCCGCCGGCATGCGCGAGTTCCTCAACGCAAAGACGGTCGTGCTGGCCGGACAGCCCGCCGCCGCACGCCGCGAAGCCCCGATGAAGCCGAAGATCGATGCCCCGTCCATGCCTGCACCGGCCCGGGAGACCGCTATCTCGGGGATGCGCACATCCGCCGAGAGACCTGTGAGCGGCATGAAGATCGTGCATGAGCAGCCTGCGGGGAACGCGGCCGATGCCGGCACCCTCCCTATCGCCGCCCACTTCCAAACGGATTCCCAGACTGAGGCACCTGCGCTGCCCGCCGCGCGGACACCCGCGCCGCCCGCCCGGGCGACGACTGAGCGCGAGCCACCGTCGCGCAGAGAAGACACCTTCCTTGACTTCCGCGAGGCCCTACGCGCGTCCATCGAGGAACCCAATCCCCCCAAGGACAAGGGACGATCGAAGTAGCCAGCTTCTCGATCTCCAACGTCCTCTACTGCAGCGCAGAAAAGAGGCGCGACCAAAATTGGCCGCGCCCCTTTCGTCGATACTGCTGTTCAGCTAGAAGCTGAAGTTTGCCTGCAGTGTAATTCTCCGCACCGCATTGGCGCCGTTGAAGGCTCCGCCGCCCAGCGTGATCGTCTTGCCGAACTGGGAGTTCGACAGCGTACTGATCGGGATTCCATACGGCACCTCGTTGAACAGGTTCAACGCCTGCGCTCCGAGGGTAAGGTTGTACTTCCGCCCGGTGTTGCCGCCGCGGCGACCGCCGCCGCCACCTCCACCGCCGCCACCACCACCGCCGCGACCGCCGCCACCACCGCCGCCGAATCCACCGCCGCCGCCAAATCCACCGCCGCCGCCGCCACCGCCACCGGGGCCACCACCGCCCGGTCCGCCGCCGCCTGGGCCACCGCCGCCCGGCCCGCCGCCGCCTGGGCCGCCCTGCCCATTCTGGTTGCGGCCATTCGCTGTGGCTTCGACCTTCGGCCCGAAGCCAAACGTCCGTGAGAGCCGCAGGTTAACCGAGACGTTGTTCGGCCCGGTGCAGAAGTTAACCGGAATCTCCGTGTAGGACTCGCCATTGGTATAGGTCGTCGCCGGCGTCGGAGAGACAAAGTCGCTCCCGATCTTGCAATTTGCATTGGCTGCCGTAACCCCAGGGGCGAACGCCGGACGGTCGTCGATGACTCCATCGTCGTTATTGTCCTGTCCCGTCGTGAGGCTATAAGGCGAACCTGAGTTCACAAAGAGCAGCGGACTCGCCGTGATTTGGAACGGCAGAGCAATGGTGCCAACCAGCGAGACCCGGCTACGCGTCGCGAACCCTGCACGCCCATAGTCGTATGCCGGGTGAAATGGGTCGGTGATGCCGCTGAGGTTGGAGTCCGCCCAGTTCAGGGAGTAGTAGCCCGTGACCGTAATCCCCTTGGGCGTCCGCAGATTGACGCTGGTATTGATCTGGTTCTGGCGGTAGACCCCCTCGGACTGGTTGCACAGGATGTACGTCGCGGTCGTGATGATGGTGGGGCACACATTGGCGGAGGCGAGGAAGACCCGGGTCAGCTCCTGGTGTTCGCCGCGCGCATTCGAATAGGTCACCGTAACACTGGCGTACTTGCCGATCTGCTGTTCGACGGTCGCCGCGGATTCGATCGTATACGGGCTGCGAATCCCCGGCCCAGTCACAGGCACCTCGGTCTTGGCAAAGGATGTCCCGCCTCCCGCGGTGCAGCCAGCGGTGGCCGCATCGGCGCTGGTGAGTGTGCAGTTGGTGGGATAAGTGTAGGTAATGTTCGACTGGTTCGCCGGGTTGTTCTGCACGATATTCTCGATCGAGCCCAGCCCGAAGCGGTCATAGAAGATACCGAAGCCGCCACGCAATACAGTCGTCGTCTTGCCGTTCTTGCGCGGTACGCCCCACGCGATTGAGGTGCGCGGCGCAAAGTCGTGCGAGCTGTTGATATAGTTCTGCGCCTCCAGCCGCACCCCCAGGCTCCAAGTCAGGTTCGGAGTGATCTTCCAATCGTCCTCGGCGTACAGGCCCACGTCGGTCTCCCGCGCGCTGGTCGTGGGGTGGTTGATGGTGGTCTGGCTGAACTGGAAGGGAATGCCGCACTGGTAGGAGGAAATGTCCACGCCGGGAGCGGTGTTCGCCGCGGCGCAGGGCGTCGTTACGCCCGCCGCGCAGTTGGTCGGCCGGTTGGTCACCGCGGGGTCGGTACACGGATCCAGCAGGGCGGAGTAGGTGATCGAACCGTTCGAACCCCCGTTCGTCGTGTTGGTCTGGCTGGAGGTGCGCAGCCGCCCGCCAAGACGCACAAAGTTCTTCAGCAGTTGGACCGAGGTATAGTTCTGCACCTCGATGTGATCCTCAATGCTGGAGCTGGCGCCTCCGCCGGAACCGAAGGCGCTCACCGTTCCCTGCACAGAGACCGCGGTGCCGGGGTTCGTCGGAGTGGAGTTGCTGGTGTCGCGCTGGAACTCAAACCGCGTCTCGTTGATGACGCTGTTGCTCAGCAGCTGCGTATCGCTCAGCTGTACCGTGGTCTCCGCGCTCGACGAGTTGCTTCCCTTGGATGGCAGCGAGTTGCCTCCGCCGCTGCTGGTGCTGCTCCCGGCTTCATACTCGAAGCGCGAGGTCAGTGTGTTCTTCGGCCCGATCAGCGTGTCCACGCGCGGGTTGATCTCCCACCGCGTCTGCGGCTGCCCCACGGCGCGCGATGCCGTCGGATACGGATTGGCGGAGCAAATACCCAGCGAAACCGGGCCCGGAAGGCACATCGTCGTCGGCGACATCGAAGTAGGATTGCTGTAAATCGCGCTGGGATTGATGATGCTGTTGCTCTGCACATCGCGATACGAGCCGCTCATCGTAAACGATGTGCCGGGACGAATGGGCCCCGTAACGTTGCCCATGCCGAAGATCGTGTAGTAGTTCGGCTGTGTATTGGTGGGGCCGAGGAACGGCGTCGAGGTGTTCAGCACCTTGTCCTGAAACTGACCGCTGAAGTTGCCGTGGAACTTGTCAGTCCCCGGCTTGGTGATGATCTCAATGCGCCCATAGCCCAGCGCGTCGTACTGCGCGGAGAACGGGTTCGAGTTGATCCGGATCGCCAGGATCGACGACTTCGGCGGCAACTGCCCGCCGGTAAATCCATCGATATATATCTGCCCTTGATTCGGGCCGGCCGCCGGCCCCGCCAGCGCCTCCAGCTCGGTCTGTAGCTCGTCGGGATCGTCGGAGAGCGCATTCAGCGCGTCGCCCGTGATCACCGTCGCGCTCGCATTGCTGTCCGGGTCGACGCTCAACTGCACCGTGTCCGTTGTCACGTTGACCACCTGGTTCGCGTCGGCGAGGGACATATTTGCGTCCACATCCAGGCTCGCGCCCGCCGTGACCACAACCCCCTGCTTCACAAAGGAAGCAAACCCGGCTGCCGTCACCGAGACCGTGTAGGTGCCCGGAGCTACGCCGTGGAACGCATACGTGCCATCGCTCTTCGACGGCGTCGTCTGCAGCTTGCCGGAGGCGGGCGTCAGGGTCACCGTCGCGCCCGGAATGATTGCCTGGTCTGGGTCGAGTACCGTGCCAGTCACTGTGGCGCCCGTCGACGCGGCCTGCTGCGCCGTCGCCGCAAGGGGCAGCAGCGCGATGAGAAACAATGTTATGACCGCCAGACTTCTTCGAAGAGACATCCTCACTCCTGACTAAAACTTGTTTGCACTGAACAATTGGTAACCGCTACTCATCCCCACCGCCACCGCCGCCGCCAAGACTCATCGACAGCGACATTCCTCCATTGGGGTTTGCCGTCAGAATCGCATCGACCCCGGAGAGTAGTGTAATCGCCGTCACCGTGGACGAGCCCGGCGCGGGCTGAGAGGCCACAATCATCACCGCATCGCCCTTATGCAAACCGCTCAGCGTGGCTGTGGGCATACGCGGGATCATCTGCGCAAGATCGGCCGCGCCTCCACCGCCGCCGCCGCGACGTCCCGCGTAGCCGCCCGCACCGGCTGCACTCGCAGACCCGGCTGCTGTGGCTGCGCCTCCGCTCTGCCGCGCGGCAAACATCGTCGCCATCTGCGTCGGCATCGTGCGAATGTCGGTGTTCGAGGTCACCCCGACCGTCACCATCTTCTTCGTCGCCAGATCCCTTAGGCTGATCGTGCCCGCCGCCGCATCGACACTCGCGATCTGCCCGGAGAGATCGAGAAACGCGCCACTCACCACCTCAACCGCCTGCACCGACAGTCCATCCGCGGACTTCGTTCCCCGCGCCTGCACCTGGTCGCCTGCATGGATCTGCGCCAGCGTTCCAGGCACCGCGTCCTCATATTTCTGTGAGTCGCGCGCGGCCCGCTTGAATGCCGTCTTGGCCGTCGTCTCCACCGCAATCTTCTTCGCGCCCGACGTGATCGTCACCGTGCCGCTCGCCGGATCGACCGCCGTCACAATCCCGCCCAGCCCGTTCTTCTTCCAGTCCGCCTGCTGCGCCGCCTGCATCTCCGCAATCGCGCTCGACTTAATCAGGACCACCCGCAACCCGGTAAAACCTCCAGGCGCGTCCCCGGCCTTGCCCGTGGCCAGCATACGGTCGCCTACCGCAATGTCCGATAGCAGACCCGGTGTCGCCGCCTTAAGGTCGGTGCTGCCCACCGGAAGCTCAAGCACCTTGGCCCCGTCCGCCACCGTGACCGTCACTGTCTCTTTTGTAGAATCGGTCAGCAGCGTCACAACGTTGCCCTCAACCGCCTTGACCGTGCCCAGCTTGGACGCAGTCGCCGCGGGGGCTGCCGCTGGAGCTGCCGGAGTCTGGGCCTGAAGCACAACTCCGCCCAAAGCAGCCACCGTCAGCGGAAGGAGAAGCGCCATTGCCGTTCCCATTCTGACGCCGTTCGCGATCCTGAGCGCTGCCATTTGCATCCTCACCCGCACCTGCCTCCAGAAACGCCGCCGCACACGGGCACATCGGGCCCAGGGCAATAAAATTGCGTTCCAACGGCAGGCAGAGGTCTCTCTAAGGATACGAAGCTGCAACCCAAAAGTTTCGCGAAACTGCAAGTCGGCAGGTGACCGCGGACACGTTTCATAGAGAAACAAACGCGAAACCCAGACGCAACAAACATGGCAAGAGCGCGCAGCAAATTATCCCGGGAGAATCCTTCCCTGCTAGCAGTTTACATGGCCCTTCGACCGCCCGCCGCCTCCCGCCCAACTCACGCGAACCAACTCTTCGGTAAGATGCAGCGAGCGGCCTTTACCAACAGAAGCTGGCCGCCCAAAACGGAAGCCAGAACGGAAGCAGTGGTTTGCACTCCAGGTGAGCTGAAGCAAGATGAAACCTGCCGAAGGCCGTAAGCGCGTCGTCATCGAAGAGATCCAACCGCAAGTAGATTGCGGCCGCTACCCCGCCCGCCGCATCCTCGGCGACCGCGTCGACATCTCCGCCGCCATCTTCTGTGACGGCCACGACCACATCGCCGCGCGCGTCCTCTACAAGGCCGACGGCGATGGCCAGTGGCAGTCCGCTGCGATGACCGCGCTGCCCAATGACCTGTGGCACGGAAGCTTTACCGTCGACCGGCTGGGCCCGTGGAGCTTCACCCTCCAGGGCTGGGTCGACCACTTCGATACCTGGACCCACGACTTGAAGAAGCGGCTCGCGGCCCAGCCCGACCCCGGCAGCCCCGACCCCGCCCGGCGCGATCTTCCGCCGCAGGACATTCCCGTCGCCCTCACCATCGGCGCGCTGCTGGTCGACCAGGCGACGGTCCGCGCAGCCACGGCGGGCGAGAAGTCCGACGCCGGGCAACTGAAAGAGCTCTCAGCTTCGCTGCGCGCTTCGGCCGAAAAGAAACTCGCAGTCTACGACTATCCGCTCTCCGTGGAGAACGAAGCACTGGTCGCGCGCTACCCCGACCTCACCTACGCGACCACCGCCGCCCACGAGCTGCATCTCTGGGTCGACCGCGAGCGGGCGCGCTTCTCCAGTTGGTACGAATTGTTTCCGCGCTCCACAGCGCCTGCGGCAAGACAAGACCAGCCCGGCCCCACGCGCCACGGCACCTTCGCCGACGTCGAGTTGCTGCTGCCCGAGATCGCCGCCATGGGCTTCGACATCCTCTACCTCCCGCCCATCCACCCCATCGGCCGCGCCTTCCGCAAAGGCCCCAACAACAGCACCACCGCCGGGCCGGACGACGAGGGCAGCCCCTGGGCCATTGGGTCAGAGGAAGGCGGCCACAAAGCCATCCATCCCAAGCTCGGCAGCTTCGCCGACTTCGACCGCCTGGTCGCCGCCATCCACAGCCACGGCATGGAGCTCGCGCTGGACATCGCCTTCCAGTGCTCGCCCGACCACCCCTGGGTCAAGCAGCATCCCGAGTGGTTCCTGCATCGCCCCGACGGCTCGATCCAGTACGCCGAGAACCCGCCAAAAAAATATCAGGACATCTACCCGCTCAACTTCGAGTCCTCCGGCTGGCGTCGCTTGTGGGACGAGCTGCGCTCCGTCTTCCAGTTCTGGATCGACCGCGGCGTGCGCGTCTTCCGTGTCGACAATCCGCACACCAAGGCGCTGCCTTTCTGGGAGTGGTGCATCGCAAGCCTGCGCAAAGACACGCCCGAAGTGATCTTCCTCTCCGAGGCCTTCACGCGGCCGCATGTGATGTACTCCCTCGCCAAGGCCGGCTTCACACAGTCCTACACCTACTTCACCTGGCGCACCGGCAAGGACGAGTTGCGCGCCTATTTTGAGGAGATCACCAAGCCGCCCGTCTCCGACTTCTTCACCCCGAATGTCTGGCCCAACACGCCGGACATCCTGCACGCCTCACTGCAAACCGGTGGCCGCCCCGCCTTCATGCAGCGCCTCGTCCTCGCGACCACGCTCGCGGCGAGCTATGGCATCTACGGCCCCGCGTACGAGCTCGGCGAAAGCCTGCCCGCCAAACCAGGCAGCGAAGAGTATCTGCACAGCGAGAAGTACCAGATCCGCCGGTGGAACCGAGCCGACCCGCACTCCCTCGCCCCGCTCATCACCCGCCTCAACCAGATTCGCCGCACCAACCCCGCGCTGCACAGCGACCTCTCGCTCCACTTCCATGAGGTCGATAACCCGCAGATCCTCTGCTATTCGAAGTCGACGCTGAGCACGAGCCCGCTGAGTGCAGCGTCATCCGAGCCCGCCAACATCATTCTGGTCGCCGTCAACCTCGACCCCCACAATGAGCAGGCCGGCTGGATCGACCTCGACCTCAAGAGTCTCGGCATCGCCCATCACGAGACCTTCGAGGTGGAAGACCTCCTCACCGGCGCCCACTACCAATGGCACGACCGCAGCAATTACGTCGCCCTCCGCCCCGCCGTCATGCCCGTCCACATCTTCCGCGTCACCAAGAGGCCATGATGCGCAGAGCGCTTCTGCTAGCCTTGGCCGCGGGACTCACTCTCTTCGCGCACAACCCCGTGCCCGCCCAGAGCAGTGCGGCACCTGAAGCTTTCGTGCGCAGCACCTACAACCGGTACGACGCGAAATCGGCGGCCAGTCCCGATTTCTTGGGCCGCGACGGCCCATCGGTCTTCACTCCGGCTTTGCTCCGCCTGATCCGCAGCGACGAGAGACACACCCCACGCGGCGATGTGGGCAAACTCGATGGCGACCCCATCTGCGATTGCCAGGACCCCGACGGCCTCGAGGTCGCCAGCGTCCAAATCGACCGGCAGCAGCAAAACACTGCAACCGCCAAAGTCGACCTGCATTTTCCCTCGGAGTCTCGCCTTCGACACATCCGCCTGCGCCTCATCCTGCTCCCGCAAGGCTGGCGAATCGATGACATCTCCACCGATGACACGCCCAGCCTGCGCAAGCTGCTGCAATAGCGGCCACGCCTCGATCCCGCGTCGGGCACACCCTCACTAGGCCGCCCGCTTTTCACGCCGGTACTCATCCGAGAGCCGCTCCACGTCCTCCTCAGTACGGATGCCCATCTCTCTTCCTCTCGCTCGCGTGTGACGCAGCAGCGCTTCCCACTGCGGGTCGCGCGCCATGTAACCACGCAGCGCCTCGCGGAAAAGCTCACTCATCGTCCGGTGCTCCCTCGCGGCAAACGCCTGCGCCTTCACCAGCAGCTCAGGCGGCAAAGTAATCGAAACTGTCTTGGCAGTGCGCATATCTGACATTGTAATACATTGACAAACACTATAAGGTGCTTTGAACCAACGACCAACAACCGCCCCTACAGCGCCTCCGGCGCCATCCTCACCTCATGCCGCCCCACCCGCGGCGCCAGAAACCCATAAACCCCCACCCCGCCAAAGCACACCAGCGGCACCAGGTACCCCAGCGCCATGCTCCCCGTCACATCGGCAATTTTGCCCAGCAACAGCGGAAAGAACGCTCCACCCACAATCGCCATTACCAGCATCGACCCGCCCAGTTTCGTATTCTCCCCCAGCCCCTTCAGCCCCAGCGCAAAGATCGTCGGGAACATGATCGACAGGAAGAAGCTCGCCGCCACAATCGCATACGCGCCGCCCCACCCCGGCCGCGTCACCGCCATCGCCAGCAGCACCACGTTGGCCGCGCCATAGAACCCCAGCAGCCTGCTCGGCGACACATACTTCATCAGCGGCGTCGAGATGAACCGTCCCGCCAGCATCGCCGCCAGCGAATAAATAATGTAGTTCGCCGCCGTCTTCTCGCTCACCGGCGTGTACTGCTTCATGTAGAAGATCAGGTTGCTCCACATGCTGATCTGCGCGCCCACGTTCAACACATTCGCTGCCACCGCAAACCACAGCTGCGGATAGTGCGCGAGCGCCCTAAAGCTCCCATGCCCTCCGCCGTCGCCCTCATGCTCGCTCTCGATCGTCGGAAACCGCATCCGCGACAACGCAAACGCAAACAGCAGCACCGCAGACCCCAGCGCAATGTACGTCGGCACCACCCGCATGATCTCCCCATGCAGATACCCCGCATACGTCCCCGCGGCCTTCTGCGCAGCTACCTGCGCCTGTGTCAGCTCCACCCCGGACAGGATGAACCTTCGCCCAATCCACACGCCTAGAATCGTTCCCGGCGGATTGAACGCCTGGGCAAAGTTCAGGCGCCGCTCGCTCGTCAGCGGCGGCCCAAACTGCGCCATAAACGGGTTCGCCGCGGTCTCCAGCACCGACGCGCCGCACCCCACCGCGAACAATGCAACCAAAAACGGCACATATTGCCCGCTTACCGCCGCCGGCCAGAACAGCACCATCCCCGCGCCGAAGAGGCACAGCCCCCCCACCATGCCCACCTTGTATCCCCAGCGCCGCATCACCAGCGCCGCGGGAATTGCCATGCAAAAGTAGCCGGTAAAGTTCGCCGTCGAGACCAGATTCGCGTTGAACCGCGACAGCTCAAACGACTTCTTGAACTGCTGCACCAGAATATCCGTCAGGTTGTTCGACATGCCCCACAGAAAGAACAGCACCGTCACCATCACAAACAACGCCATCTGGCCCAGCGGAAACACAGGCACGTTCTCGCCGCTCTCTTCTCGCGCGCCCCCAGTCAATGTCGAAACCTGCATCCTCACACACTCCTGCCTCGAACCTGCATCCACACCTTCATCTGCAAGCAGAATTTGCCGCCCCCGATCATACCAGCCCGCACACTTAATCCGCGTTCCTCCGCGCAAATCCTCCGCGGTCTTCGACTTGGATCGGTTCCGTCGGTGTCATCGGTGTTAAGCCTCTCTCTCCGCTCCCACCCAAACCCTCCGCGCAGAGTAGACTTACAGCAGCACATTTTTTCGCCGCAAGGGAGTCCGTTCTAGATGCCCAATCCGTTCCGCCGATCCGCCATAGCCGGCGCCGGCCTGCTCGTCACCGCTTCCCTGCTCTGCCTCCTCAGCCTCACCGCAACCAGCGCGATCGCACAGGACACCCCGCCCCCTACCCCATTCCAGCGCCAGATGGACAAAGTCGACATCGCCATCAGCGCCGCCGGCAGCATCACTAGTCCCACATCCGGCATCGAGCAGCGCGACGGCACAGGCCTCGCCATCAAGGCAAGCAGCACAGTCGGCGAACTCTTCACCCTGCGTTACATCGCCAAACCCTATGTCGGCTTTGAGTTCAACTTCGGCAACGTCCGCACCACGCAGAACTACACCTTCGCCCCGCCCACCGCGAATGTCCTCTCCGGTGGCGCACAGACCGGCAATCGCGAGCTCACCCTCGGCTACGTAGCGCACCTGCGCAGCATCTACACCCTCTCGCCCTACGTGGGCGCCGGCGGCGGCACTATCCACTTCACGCCCACCCCCAACGGCGGCGAGGGCCTGCCCTTCCAATACCGCGCCGCCTACTACTACAACCTTGGCGTCGAAGAAAAATTCACCGGCGCCGCTGACCACTTCGGCGTGCGCATCGGCTTCCGCCAGCTCATCTACCTCGCCCCCGACTTCCTGCAGAACTACCTCACCATCACCCGCCGCGTCCGCACCTCCGAACCCACCTTCGGCTTCTTCGCTCGGTTTTAAAGCAATCAGCGCCCGCAGCTGCCATGCAAATCAATGCTTGCTAGGGCCGCGTCCCCAACGCATTGTTCTTCACCCCAACCGAAAGCGGAGTCACCACCGGCACAGCCGCGCCAACCAACTCAAAGTCCTCCCCATCTCCTGCAAGCCAGACATTCCCTGACCCATCCACAGCGATTCCCCATGTAGCGCCTACCAGATAAGGAGCAAAGGCGCTCGAAGGGGAGAGAGGTACTCCAGTGTTGGACAGCTCCGCTACACCTGGGGTGTTGGAAAGCCATACATTCCCGGAGCCGTCGATGGCGAGGTCGGTGAAAAAGTGAATGCCCCCTCCAGTGAACCCAGTGGACGGAGAGAGGGCAACCCCTGCGTTGGAAAACTCGGCCGGGCCAAGCGAATCAGTGACCGCCCAAATATTGCCCGCGGCGTCCACGGCGACGTTCAATGGAGTGTAAAGCCCCCCACCCATATAGCCGCCGGCTGGCGAAAGTACCACGCCGGAGCTGGATACCTCAAGCAGGCTGTCTCCAAATTCCCCGGTTGTGATCCAGGCGTTGCCGTGGCCGTCGATGGCAACACCGTCCGACGGTCCCGCATTGGGGTAACCACCGGGAACCGCGGCAACTCCCGAAGGATTCAACTCCACTACCTGGCCACCGTCCGTTACCCAGACATTTCCAGAACCATCAATCGCAAGTGAGACCAAAGAGTCCCCCGAAGGCCCAACCGGGTATCCGGCAGTCGGCGATATTAACGAGCCGGAGTTGGAGAGCTCAATGACACCCCCGTTCGGTGTAGCACCGGACGGTCCTTCATTGAATAGCATCCATACGTTGCCCGACGTGTCGATGGCGATGCCCCTGCTGGTATGCCCGGTCGGTAAGCCCGTAACCTTGTACCCGGTCGATGGCGATATCGGCGCTCCCAAACTGGAAAGCTCCGCCACGGTGGAGCTCACGGCGGAAGGAGAATAGGTCCACACATTGCCTTGGCCGTCGATGGCAATGCCGTATGAGGAAACAATTCCTCCGCCTGTAAAGGTGAGCGTCATTGTAAAGTCACTCGGCTGGACGCTAAGCGCGGGAACGAAATTCCCCGGCGAAGCCTCGCCGTAAAGCGCCGCGACATTCGCCGCCGGATGATGGGCAATGTTGATCGCCGCCGTCGCCGTCTCCGTGGGCCGTGTCCCTGTCGGGGTTCCGTCTGAAGTCGCGGTCGACAGCAGCGAGCTGCAGGACGACCCCGATCCCGTGCAGCCGGAGAGGATGCTCGCAAGCGTATTGATCTCAGATAGCGGCACCGTCCCATTCCCCGCCGGAGTCGTGGCCAGCGCGACTCCGGTCGAAAGCGTCTCCAAGTTCGCCGCGTTGGCAAATGCATTTGCAATCCCCACCTTCGCCAGCACCGTGCCCGAAGTCGATACATGCGTCACGTCTGTCGCAAACCCCGCTATGGCATAAGCGGCAGCAACTGTTGAGACTTCATTGACCCAAATGTATGGGACTGAAGACAAGTTCCCGACCGCCGGGCAATTGCCCAGAACCGCCATTAGCCCCGACGCGGAGTTGATCGCGCCCCCTCCGGAAGCTCCCCCCAGCGCATACAGATACACCTGGGTTCCGGGCGTGCAGCTGTAGTCACCCGTCCAGACGAAACTGCCATCCGAACCCGTCATCACGTAACCGCCGATTGAGTCGCTGAAACCCGTCGAGGCCCCGTTCAGCAACGAAACTGAAGGCTGGCCGTAGCCAGTGGTATTGGCGGCCAGGAGGTAAACATGCGCCCCGGAGACCGGTTGCAGACCGCTATAGACGACGCCGTCGATCCCGGGTCCCGCGGTCGCAATCGCCACTTTGGCCGTAGCCGCGGTGGAGGTAAGCGTGTCTCCGCTGGTCACGGTCAAAGTCACCGTGTAGGCACCTTGCGCTGAGTATATGTGGGTCGGGAATTCACCCGTCGCGGTCCCGCCATCCCCAAAGTTCCACAAGTAGGACAGAGACGGATAACGCAGATCGTCGTAAGTGGATGCGCTTCCGTTGAAACTGACAGCGGTGCCCGCCGTCCCGGTATACGGCCCTCCGGCGTTGGCCACTGGAGGCCCGTAAATTGTGACTGAAGCCA
>Ga0302320_10019974_pt1 | contig 13409 bp, 6 predicted proteins | sample Bog_T0_3_FD_202130 | JGI IMG/M metagenome (GOLD analysis project Ga0302320, IMG submission 202130) | Peat permafrost microbial communities from Stordalen Mire near Abisko, Sweden - Bog_T0_3 | ecosystem: Environmental > Terrestrial > Soil > Wetlands > Peat | place: Sweden: Abisko, Stordalen Mire...
TGCCGGCCGCGCCGTTTTCGCCGACCAGACCGCCGACAAAATTACCGGCACTGCCGCTGACCGATCCGCTGGCATAGGATTGGCTGATGGTGGCGTCGTTATAGCCGACCAGGCCGCCGATCCCGTTGGCGGTTCCGGTCACTGAACCGACGGCAAAGCTGTTGCTGATGGTGCTGCCATAATTCGAGCCGACCAGACCGCCGACCACGGCGCCACCGGTGACCGTCGCGGTTGAAAAGCTGTTATTGACCGTGGTGCCGGCACCGATCGACCCGATCAGGCCGCCGATCTGATTGCCGGCAGTCGCGGTTACCTGCCCGGCGGCATAGACATTGTTGAAGGTCGAATTCGACGCATTGCCGACCAGCAGACCGAAAGAATAATAGGTGGTGCCGCTGGTCCCGGTGATCGAACTGAGATCGATCCCGAAATTCTGCAGGGTGGCGCCGCTGGTGGCGGAGATCAAGCCCAGATTGTTCGCCGAAGCGTTGCTGTAATTGAAACTGCTGATCGTATGTCCGAGCCCGTCGATGGTACCGGTGAAGGAAAACGGGGCCGCGTTGTTGCCGGCCGAGTTATAACCCAATGGCGTGGCAAGCGGGGTCGTGTGGGCGTAAAAAGCGTAGGTGCCGCTGCAGCCGCCGCTGGTGCAGGGAATGCTCGAGAAATTGTTGATCAGCGTGTAGCTGACCGGGGTGCAGCCGAAGCCGGTGCAGATCTGCAGGCTCGATGTCGGTTGCAAAGTAACAGTCCCGCCTTCGCCGGTGATGTCGTTGCCGGCGGTGCCCTGCCCGGTTTTCATCACGAGGCCGCCGGCGGCACCGTTGACATACATGCTTGCGTTTAGGGCAACATTGCGATAGGCCGACAAGGTCAGGGTAGTGTTGGCCGCCCAGGTGATCCCGCTATCGATGACGATGTCGCCATGGCCGGCTGTCTGGTTGCCGGGACCGCTGGTGCCGCCAATGCTGGTCTGCAAGGTGACGTTGGTGGTGGCGAGGCTGGTCTGGATGGTGGCGGCGGCATATTGGTCGATCGTCAGATCATAAGGGTCGAGCAGCCAGGTGCCGGGCTTGCCGGCCAGGGCGCCGGCGTCGATGGTCGGCTGCACCAGCATCAGATAATGACCGGAGGTCTCGATGATGCCGCCGTCGCCGCCCTGGGCGCCGCCCGTCGCCTGATAGAGACCGGCCACCTGGGTGTGGCCGCCCAGCACATGGATCTGCCCGCCCTGGCCTTGCGTCGTGGCCGAGGCGTTCAGACTGCTGGTGGCATCGATCCCCACCGCTGCGGCCTGCCAATTGCCGACCGCGATGCTGCCACCGCCCGCCGCGCCGGAGGCTTCGAGGCTGGCGCCCGAAAGCGCGATCTGGTTGCCGCTGACGCTGATGCTGCCGCCGGTCTGGCCGGCGGACAAGCCGCTGGCCTGCACCGCGCCGCTGAGGGTGACGGTGCCCTGGCTGCCGCCGTCGAACGCCACTTCGCCGTTCTTGAGCGACACTGAATTGGCCTCGACCAGGCCGCTGCTGTTGATCACGTCGCGATTGACCAGATCGAGCGACCGGGCGGTCAGCTGGATGCTGCCGCCGCTCGCCGAGATGCTGCCGCTGTTGGAAACCAGCGCCTGGGCGGCGGCGCTGCCGACCTGGTAGCGCAGCAGCCCGTCGCCATCGATATCGATCGAGAAGCTTTTGGCGGCGCCCAGCGCCACCGAACCGAGGCGCGCCGCGATCGTGCCGCTATTTTGAACGTTGGCGGCCGACAGGATCACCGAGCCGCCGTCGCTGGTCTGAATGCGCCCCTGATTGACCACCGCGCTGCCATCCGGGGCGCCGTTGAACAGATATTGGCCCGACAGAAAATTCTGGTCGCTGATGCCGGCGGTGGTGGCGAGGAAGCCGCCGACATCCACCGAGCCGCCGGCGCCGATGACGATGCCGGCCGGGTTGATCAGAAACACCCGTCCCTCGGCCAGCAGACTGCCGTTGAGTAGCGAGGCGCCACCGCCGGTCACCCGGTTCAGAATCACCGACTGCGACGAGGGCTGCAGGAACTGCACCTGCTCATTGGCGGCGGTGCCGAAGGACTGCCAATTGACGATCGCCTGGTCGGTGGTCTGCTGTACCACCGTGCGGCTGCCTTGCTGGGTGATGCCGGCCTGGCCGGCCACCACCGTGCCGTTCTGCGGCGCGGCCTGCAGTTTAGCAGCGATCCCGCTCGACAGCGGAATGAGGGCTGAGCTGATGCGCAGCCAATGTCGCAGGGTCATGCGAGGCATTTTTGGCCCCGGTCTACCACCAACGCGCTTGCAGCGAGAACAGCACGCGGGCTGCCTCGTCGGGCATCACGGTCGGCGCCGGGCCATGCAGGCGATGCGCCGCTTCGGCGGTTATGTCGACGTAAGATGTGATTGGCGCGCGAATGCCGAACCCCACCGACGACAAGGAACTCGATTTGGTGCTTTGATGGTCCCACACCCAGCCATAATCATAGAAGCCATAGGTCTGCAGCCTGTCGATCAGCGGCACCGGGATGTCGTAATGCAGTTCGGCGCTGCCGCCCACACCACTGTCGCCGGTCAGCGCCGCCGGGTCGAAACCGCGCCCATATTGATAGCCGCCGAGCGCGAATTGATCGCCGGCCAGCAGGCTGCTAAAGGCGCGTTGACCGACACCGGTCAGCACCAGGCTGAGCTCCGGGGTCACCGGTTGCACACGACGGACGTCGAATTCAAGTTTGGTGAATTGCGGGTCGGCGTTCGGTCGCGACAGGTTGGCGGCGCCGGGCCGGCTGGCGGCCAGCACCGACAATCCCTTTGCCAGCCCCAGGCTGCCGGCGGTGACGCCGTCCAGCCAGCCGGATTGCGAAGCGGAAAGCTTCACATCGGCGACGCTGGTTTGATCGAAGGTGGCGGCTTGGCCCAATATATCCGTCCGTGCGGTCTTCCAGGTGAAGCCGCCATCCACGAAAAGATTAAAACTGCGGCTGCGAACCAGAGGATAAGACAGCCTTTCGCCGATGGCGATACTATCGGTAGTGATATCGAGCGGCGCCAGCGTATAGCCCGGCTGGCCCAGATTGCGCTCCAGCGTGGTGGTGGCGACCAGGCCGTCCGCGCCAATCGGTACACTATAATGCACGCGATAGCCGCGCTGCTTGTGCGGATCGATCGACCGGGTGACACCGGCGCCGAGCTGATCGCCGCTGATCGCCAGGCTGTTGACCGCCACATTGACATTGGCGATCACCGGCCCGGAATAGCGCGAGGCGCGGTTGTCGGCGCTGGCGGACGCCGACAGACGCTGCTGCGACACGGTGATTTGCAGATCGGCGCCGCCGACTTCGTCGGCCGCCGGTTTCAACAAGCCGACCGCGTGGATTCCGGGCAGATCGTTGACCAGCAGCAGGCCGCGTTCCATCGTCGCGGCGGTGAGCGGCCTTTCCTGCAGCACCGGGGCGAGAATTTCAGCAATGCTGTCCTTGAGGCCGCCTTCGACGCCGTCGACGACGATGGCATTGATGAAGGCCTCGATCACCTGGATCCTGAATTCGCCGTCCTTGGTGTGTTGCGGCGGCACGATGGCGCGCGTCAGCAGATAGCCTTCCTCGCGGTAGCGCGCCTCGAGCGCCTGGGCCAGACGCATGATGTCGGCGAGCGAGGCCTCGGTGCCGATCAGCGGGTCCACCAGCGGCATCAGATCGCCATGCTTGAATACGGTCGTGCCTTCGATCGAGATCTTTTTGACCACGAAGCGCAGGGTCTCGACGTCGGACGGCAGCGCGGTCTTGCGCGGCGCGGCAATGGAAAAATCGAACTGCCCTTCCGGCACATCGATGGAAGGCGGCGGTTCGCGGCCGGGTTCTACGGTGGACGGCAGACGCGGCAATTGGGCGGCCAAGGCGACGCCCGAACACAGCATCCACGGAACTATTGCGACAATATTGCGACTGCGCAGCAAAGGACCCCGGCGCGACCGGGCAAACTGCTCGCGGCGGGAGAAAAAAGACCGCTCCGTCAGTCTAGGGGACAACCCGAATACCCACTGTCCAGCATCCCGAAAACGCGCGTCGTTCTGGTGACGCCACGCTATCGTAGCATAGGGACTGTGCGGTACGCATCCCTGCCGGCGAGCGGATAATTGCCTCGGCCGATGCGGTAACCGCATGCGACGGTTGGGAATATGGGCGGGGACCACGAAATCGGTCGGTTGCTTTCGCATTCTGGGTGAATTAGCCTCTGCCACTTGGGACCTGCCTGTTTCACGCACCAAACCAGGCTGATGTTATGCCGCCGCGGGTCCGCCCCGGACTATCCCCATGTGAGGAGGGTGCCTTGACGCAGCGCTCGTTCGCCCATCCGCTCGCCACCGTGTTCGGCGGCGCCGGTTTCATCGGCCGGCATATGGTGCAGCGTCTGGCAGCGCAAGGCTGGCGGGTGCGGGTCGCCACCCGCGACCCGGAGGGGGCAGCCTATCTGCGGCCGCGTGGCGATGTCGGCCAGGTCGAACCGGTATTCGCCGACCTCAGCAAGGAATATTCGATCGTTGCCGCGGTAGAACGCGCCGATCTGGTGATCAATCTGGTCGGCATCCTGTTCGAGCGCGGTCGGCAGCGCTTTTCCGCTCTGCATCGGGACGGCGCGGCGCGCGTCGCCGACGCCGCGCGGGCCGCCGGCGTCAAACAGCTGGTGCATATGTCGGCGCTGGGCGCCGAGGCCGGCAGCGAATCCTCCTATGCCAGCAGCAAAGCGGCCGGCGAAAGGGCGGTGCTGGCGTCGTTCCCCAGCGCCGTGATCCTGCGGCCGAGCGTCGTATTCGGGCCCGAGGACGATTTCTTCAACCGTTTCGCCGCGCTCAGCACATTCGCGCCGTTTCTGCCGGTCTTCGTCAGCGATGGATTCAAGTGGCGCGGTCTCAGCCTCGATCTGTTCGGCAGCGGCGGCACCAAATTTCAGCCGGTCTTCGTAGGCGACGTAGCCGACGCGGCGATGGCAGTGCTGGCGCCCGGCCACCAAGGCAAGGTCTATGAACTGACCGGACCCAAGGTTTACAGTTTCAAACAATTGATGGAACTGACCTTGTCGGCGGTCGGCCGCGAGCGCCCGCTGCTGCCCTTGCCGATGGCGCTCGCCAAACTGCAGGCGGTTTTTCTGCAGTTCCTGCCGACGCCGCCCTTGACCCCCGATCAGGTGAAATTGCTGGCGCATGACAATGTCGCCACCGGCACCCTGCCCGGTCTGGCCGAACTCGGTATAGATCCTCAAGCCGCCGAAGTGGTCCTGCCCACCTATCTGTCGCGCTATAAGAATCCCTATCTGTTCAGCCGCCGGGCCTAGGTGCGATAGAGTTGACTTTGGGGCATCCCTTCGGCGTGCGATTAGTCGGAATTCCTTTATTCAGGCGCACGTTTGGGATGATTTCGCCCTTGCGAAATCGTCGCGAGCAGGCGCCGGGAAAGAGATCAGACTTTGTAAAACAATCAGCCCTGGGCCTGAACAGCGGCGGTCGGTGTCAAAGCAGCCCGAAGCCGACCAGGACCACCCCGAACAACACGCGGTAGAGGACGAACGGCACCAATCCGGCGCGGCGTATCAGGCTGAAGGCGAGCGGCAGCGCGGCCAGCACCAGCGCCAAGGTGATGCCGCCGGCCAGCAGCGAGCTTGTCTCAAAATGATTTCCGTTGCGGCTGTTTTCGACGAATTCGCTGCCGGCCTGGATCAGCAGGACCGGCACGCTGACCAGCAAGGTGAAGCGATAAGCTTCTTGTCGCTCCATACCGAACAGACGAGTGACGGTCACGGCGATGGCGACGCGGCCGACACCGGCGATCAGCGACAGCAATTGCAAGAGCCCGACCGCGACGATGGTGCCGACGCCGATATGCTCGATGCGCTTGACCGTCAGACTGAACCGATCGGCGAGCAGCATCGCCAAGGCGCCCAGCAGGGTGATCAAGCCGACCAGCAAAAGCCCGTTGACCGCAGGAACGACGGGACCCAGCAGGCCCGTTTTCACCAGCGCCAAGGGCGCCGCCGTGAATAGGACCTTGGTCAACAGGCGAGTGCCGGGCTCCAGCCGCAATTTTCGCAATTTCCAGAGCCCTGCGGCGATCAGGGCGCAGTCGCGCCACAAAAAAATCATCAGCGCCAAAGCCGCGCCGAAATGCAACGCGGCGCCGACCGGTCCAGCCCGCCACCCGAGCAGGCGGGAGGCCAGCAAGGCATGGGCGGATGCGTCGATCGGCAGGACGTCGGCGACACCGTCCACCAGGGCCAAAATAATCAGATCCGGCAAATTCACAATTACGGTCCTTCTCAAGAACGGCTTATAACATAATGGTTAACCAAATGAAAAAATCTAGATTGTACCGTTTCGGGCCTTTTTTTGACGATGCGGCGACGTCGATAGATACAATAGCGGCAATTTATGGTGAATTTCCCCTGAAAAGGACAGTCTACCTGTCATAAACTGCATTTTCTGCTTTTCTCCTGCGCAAGTAATTGATATGGGGGAGCAACCGGCCGCTTTCGCGACAGGACAAAGATCGAGGCACTGGGATGGCGTCGAACATGCTGCAATTTGTTCGCTTGGCGGCGGCGACGCCGGAAAAGCGATCAGTGGATGAGCGCGCGATCGATTTCGACGAGATTTTCCGGCGCTTCCAGCCCAAACAAGCCGCTGAGCAGGCGTCGCGCTGCGAGCAATGCGGCATCCCGTTCTGTCAAATTCATTGCCCGCTCGCCAATAACATTCCCGATTGGCTGATGCTGGCGGCGGCCGGACGGATCGAGGAGGCCTACCGGGTTTCCTCCGCCACCAATGCCATGCCGGAAGTGTGCGGCCGAATTTGTCCGCAGGACCGGCTGTGCGAAGGCTCCTGCGTGCTGGAACAAAGCAGCCATCAATCGGTCACCATCGGCGCCGTGGAGAAATTCATCACCGACACCGCCTGGGAGCAGGGATGGGTCAAACCGCCGCGTCCGCTGGCCGAACGGCGCCAATCGGTCGGCATCATCGGTGCCGGACCGGCCGGGTTGGCCGCCGCCGAGGCCTTGCGCGGCGGCGGCTTTCAGGTGCATATCTATGATCGCCACGACCGCGCCGGCGGCCTCTTGATGTACGGCATTCCTGCCTTCAAGCTGGAAAAGCCGGTGGTGATGCGACGCACCAAACTGCTGGCCGACGCCGGCGTGACGTTCCACCAGAATTTCGAAATCGGACGCAGCGCCTCGCTCGACGATCTGCGCCGTCGCCATGCCGCCCTGCTGATCGCCACCGGCGTCTACCAGCCGCGACCGCTGGCGCTGCCCGGCGTCGAACTGGGGGGCGTGCTGCGCGCGCTCGACTTCCTGATCGCCAGCAACCGCAAGGGCCTGGGCGACAAGGTCGAGGACTCCTTGTCGGCGGCCGGCAAGCGGGTGGTGGTCATCGGCGGCGGCGACACGGCGATGGACTGCGTCCGCACCGCAGTGCGCCAGGGTGCCAAGTCGGTGGTCTGCCTCTATCGCCGCGACCGCGCCAATATGCCCGGATCGCAGCGCGAAGTGCGCTATGCCGAGGAAGAGGGCGTGCGTTTCGTCTGGCAAAGCGCGCCCGACCAGCTGATCGGCGAAAAGCGCGTCACCGCGGTCGCCGCCGTCAAGATGCATCTCGGCGTACCGGACGCCAGCGGCCGCCAGACGCCGTCGCCGATCGAGGGGTCGCAATTCACCGAACCGGCCGATCTGGTGATCAGCGCGCTCGGCTTCGAGCCGGAGGATTTGCCCACACTGTTCAGTACCCCCGATCTGGCGGTGACCCGCTGGGGTACCTTGAAAATCGACGGCGGCAGCAAGATGACGTCGCTGCCCGGTGTTTTCGCCGCCGGCGACATCGTGCGGGGCGCTTCCCTGGTGGTATGGGCGATCAAGGATGGCCGCGACGCCGCCGCCGCGATCGGCCATTACCTCGAAGCCAAAGCACCGCGCCAGGCGGCGGAGTGACGGTGATGCCGATTCTGTACGACAATTCTCTGTCTCGCAACGGCTACAAGGTGCGCCTGCTGGCCGCCCATCTCGGCCTTGCGCTGACTTGTGTCGAAGTCGACATTCTGTCCGGCGTGACGCGTCAAGCCGATTTTCTTGCCAAGAATGTCGCCGGGCGGATCCCCGTGCTGGTCTTCGAGGATGGCACCAGTCTGGCCGAATCGAATGCCATTCTGTTTTACCTGGCGCAGGGCACGCCGCTCTGGCCCGCCGACCGGCGCGAGCAGGCTGAGCTGCTGCGCTGGATGTTCTTCGAACAGAATATGATCGAAGGCAGCGTCGGCACCGCCCGTTTCTGGCGCAAGATCGGCCGCGACCGCGAGCGGCCGGACGCCTTTGCGCACCGCCTGGAAGCCGCCATCGATGGATTGAGCGCGCTCGAACGCCATCTCGGCAGCCGCGCCTGGCTGGCACTGGATCGTTTCAGCATCGCCGATATCAGCGTCTATGGCTATGTCAGCGTCGCCGCCGAGGCCGGTCTGGCGATTTCCGATTTTCCGGCCGTGCAGGCCTGGCTGAGAAGGATCGAAACCCTTCCCAACCATCTCGCCGCCGACGGCTTGAGGGGGGCGGCATGAACCGGGGCGCTCGTTTCGTCGCCGCGTATCGCGCCAACCAGGCGATTCTCGAAGCAGCCGGAATCGACACCAGGCCGCATGATTCCTGCGGCGTCGGATTGGTGGCGGCGCTCGACGGCAAGCCGCGCCGCCAGGTGGTGGTGGCCGGCATCGAAGCTCTCAAAGTGCTCTATCACCGCGGCGCCGTCGATGCCGACGGCAAAACCGGTGATGGCGCCGGCATCCATGTCGAAATACCGCAGGACTTCTTTCGCGATCATATCCGTCGCCAAGGGCGCGAGCCGGTGGCGGGGCGTCTCGCGGTCGGCATGTGCTTTTTGCCCAAAACCGACCTGCAGGCGCAGGAGCGCTGCCGCTCGATCGTCGAATCGGAAATTCTCGCCTTCGGCTACACCATCTATGGCTGGCGCCAGGTGCCGGTCAATGTCACCGTGATCGGTGAGAAAGCCAACGCCACCCGCCCCGAGATCGAACAGATCATGGTGGCCAACTTCAAGCGCTTTGACGAACGGCGCTTCGAGACCGACCTCTATATCATCCGCAGGCGGATCGAGCGCCGCGTGCTGGCCGAACATATCGGCGATTTTTATGTCTGTTCGCTGTCCTGCCGCTCGGTGATCTACAAGGGCATGTTCCTGGCCGAGCAGCTGTCGGTGTTCTATCCCGATCTGCTCGATGAACGCTTCACCTCGAGTTTCGCCATCTATCACCAGCGCTATTCAACCAACACTTTTCCGACCTGGCGGCTGGCACAGCCCTTCCGCATGCTGGCCCATAACGGCGAGATCAACACGCTGACCGGCAATCTCAATTGGATGAAATCGCATGAAACGCGCCTGGCAAACGACCAGCTCGACGGCTATGTCGCCGATCTGAAACCGGTGGTGCAGTCGGGCGGGTCGGATTCGGCGGCGCTCGACAATGTCTATGAGCTGCTGGTGCGGGCCGGCCGTGACGCGCCGATGGTCAAATCGATGCTGGTGCCGGAAAGCCTGACCAACAACGCCGTGATGCCTGACCATCACAAGGCGCTGTTCGGCTATTGCAATTCTGTGATGGAACCGTGGGACGGTCCGGCCGCGCTGTGCGCCACCGATGGCCGCTGGGTGATCGCCGGCATGGATCGCAATGGCCTGCGGCCGATGCGCTACACCATGACCGCCGACGGCCTGCTGATCGTCGGCTCGGAAACCGGCATGGTGCGGGTGGCGGAATCGGCGGTCACCGCCAAGGGCCGGGTCGGTCCCGGCCAGATGATCGCGATCGATCTCAAGGCCGGCCGCTTTTACGGCGACCGCGAACTGAAGGATCTGCTGGCCAGCCGCAAACCCTATGAATCCTGGCTGAAGCGCACCACATCGCTCGACAGCCTGATTCGCGACCGCGCCGAACCGACCATGATCGGCGGCGAGGAATTGGCGCGCCGCCAGGCCGGCTTCGGCACCACGCTGGAAGATCTCGAACTGATCCTGCAGCCGATGGCGGAAGAGGGCAAGGAAGCGATCGGCTCGATGGGCGACGACACGCCGCTGGCGGTTTTGTCCGATCAGTATCGCGGCCTGCATCACTTCTTCCGGCAGAATTTTGCCCAAGTCACCAATCCGCCGATCGATTCCTTGCGCGAAGTGGGGGTGATGAGCCTGAAAACCCGGCTCGGCAATCTTGGCAACATCCTCGACGAGGAGGAGAGCCAGTGCGACATGCTGATGCTGGAAAGCCCGGTGCTGACCACCGCGGAATTCCTGGCGATGCGCGCCTATATGGGCAGCACCGCCGCGGAGATCGACTGCACCTTCGATCCCGACGGCGGTGAAACGGCGTTATCTGATGCGCTCAAAAGGATTCAGCGCCAGGCCGAAGACGCCGTGCGCGGCGGCTGCACCCATGTGATCTTGTCGGACGAAGCCACCCTACCGTCCAAGGCGCCGATTCCGATGATCCTTGCCGGCGGCGGCGTGCATACCCATCTGGTGCGCCAGCAATTGCGCACCTTCACCTCGCTCAATCTGCGCTCCGCCGAATGTCTGGACGTCCATTATTTTGCCGTGCTGATCGGCGTCGGCGCCACCACTGTCAATGCCTATCTGGCCCAGGAGGCGATCGCCGACCGCCACCGCCGTGGCCTGTTTCCGGGTCTGACGGTGGAAGCCGCCATCGCCCGCTACAAGCAATCGATCAATCAGGGGCTGCTCAAGGTGATGTCGAAAATGGGCATCTCGGTGGTGTCCTCCTACCGCGGCGGCTATTGCTTCGAAGCGGTCGGTCTGTCGCGTTCGCTGGTGGCCGAGTTTTTCCCCGGCATGACCTCGCGGCTGTCCGGGCTCGGTCTGTCGGGTGTGCAGCACAAGGTGATCGAGATGCATCGCCGCGCCTTCACCGGGCCGCTGCCGGACATGAAGGTTGGCAGCTTCTATCGCTATCGGGTCGGCGGCGAAGCGCACGGCCATGACGGCCAGCTGATCCACATCCTGCAGAGCGCGGTCAGCAACGACGCCTATACGCTCTACAAACGCTTTACCGAAGGCTTGCGCAAATTGCCGCCGATCAGCTTGCGCGACCTGCTGGACCTGAAGCCCGCCGGTCCGCCGATCTCGGTCGATGAGGTGGAACAGATCACTGAAATCCGCAAGCGCTTCGTGACTCCGGGCATGAGCCTGGGTGCGCTGTCGCCGGAAGCGCACGGTACCTTGAACATTGCCATGAACCGCATCGGCGCCAAATCGGTGTCGGGCGAGGGTGGCGAGGATCCGGCGCGCTACAAGCCGGCCGCCAATGGCGACAACGCCAACTCGGCAGTCAAGCAGGTGGCGTCCGGCCGGTTCGGCGTCACCGCGGAATATCTGACCCATTGCCGCGAGATCGAGATCAAGGTGGCGCAGGGCGCCAAGCCGGGCGAGGGCGGACAGCTGCCCGGCTTCAAAGTGACCCTGGAAATTGCCAAACTGCGTCATGCCACCCCGGGCGTCAGCCTGATCAGTCCACCGCCGCATCACGACATCTATTCGATCGAGGATCTGGCCCAGCTGATCTATGACCTGAAGCAGATCAATCCGACCGCGCGGGTCTGTGTCAAGCTGGTCAGCCGTTCCGGCATCGGCACCATCGCCGCCGGGGTCGCCAAAGCCAAAGCCGACGTCATCCTGATTTCCGGCCATGTCGGCGGTACCGGCGCCGCGCCGCAGACCTCGATCAAATATGCCGGCCTGCCTTGGGAAATGGGCCTCTCGGAAGCCAATCAAGTGCTGACCTTGAACCGGCTGCGGCATCGCGTCCGGCTGCGCGCCGATGGCGGCATAAAATCCGGACGCGACGTGGTCATCGCCGCCATGCTGGGCGCCGAAGAGTTCGGCATCGGTACGGCGTCACTGGTGGCGCTGGGCTGCATCATGGTGCGCCAGTGCCACTCCAACACCTGTCCGGTCGGAGTCTGTACGCAAGACCCCGAACTGCGGAAGAAATTCACCGGCACGCCCGAGAAGGTGGTCAATCTGTTCAGTTTCGTCGCCGAAGAAGTACGGGAAATCCTTGCTTCCTTGGGGGTACGCAAAATCGAGGAGATCATCGGCCGCTCAGACCTGCTGCAGCAGGTCAGCCGCGGTTCCGCCTTTCTCGACGATCTTGACCTCAACCCCCTGCTGGCGCAGGCGGATTCCGGCGGATTCCCGCGCTTTTGTGCCCTGGAAGGGCGTAATGAGGTGGCCGAGACGCTGGACGCGCAGATGATCGCCGACGCCCGCCCAGCGCTCGAAGAGGGCGAAAAAATGCAGCTGACCTATCAGGTGCGCAACACGCACCGGGCGGTCGGCACCAAGCTCAGCTATATGATCACCAAGCGCTATGGCATGAGCGGACTGCAGCCCGGCCATATCACGGTAAGGCTGCGCGGCTCGGCCGGACAATCGCTTGGCGCCTTCGCGGTGCAGGGACTGAAGCTGGAGGTGCTTGGCGATGCCAACGACTATGTCGGCAAGGGGCTGTCAGGCGGCATCATCGTGGTACGACCCGCTATTTCCAGCCCGCTCCGCACCGAAGCCAACACCATCATCGGCAACACCGTGCTGTATGGCGCCACGGCGGGCCAGCTGTTCGCCGCCGGCCAGGCCGGCGAACGTTTCGCCGTGCGCAATTCCGGCGCCGACGTGGTGGTCGAGGGCTGCGGCTCGAACGGCTGCGAATATATGACCGGCGGCACCGCGGTCATCCTGGGGCCGGTCGGCGCCAATTTTGCCGCCGGCATGACCGGCGGGATGGCCTTCGTCTATGACCGCGACGACAATTTCCGGTTTCGCCTGAACCCGGAAAATGCCATCGCGCAGCGCGTCGAGACCTCGTTCTGGGAAGCCCGCCTGCTGTCGATGATCCTGAACCACGTCGAGGTCACCCAATCGGCGCAAGCCCAGGAAATCCTGCATGACTGGGAACGCGAGAAGGACTATTTCTGGCAGGTGGTGCCGAAAGAAATGCTGTCCCGCCTGCACCACCCTGTCACCGCCCCGGAACCCGCCAAGATCCTGGCGTGACAAGGCGAGCGCGGGCGTTTCCGGGGCGGCGGTTGGCGATTTTGTCGCGTGGCGGCGAGCGAGGGCCTGCCCTCGCGCTCCTGTTCCGCTTCTCTTTGTGTTGAATCAAGAATTCAACACAAAGAGAAGCGGCCTGAAATGGCTTCATCTCTGCGGTGCGGTTATCCTCAGGCGCCCCGGGATGTTCGAAGGTCCCATCGAGTAGGCGCGGAGGATTGCTCCCCCGCGCCTCTCACAGAACCGGACATGCGGGCCCGCATCCGGCTCTTTGGATTGATCTATCAGAGG
>Ga0302320_10019976_pt1 | contig 13408 bp, 16 predicted proteins | sample Bog_T0_3_FD_202130 | JGI IMG/M metagenome (GOLD analysis project Ga0302320, IMG submission 202130) | Peat permafrost microbial communities from Stordalen Mire near Abisko, Sweden - Bog_T0_3 | ecosystem: Environmental > Terrestrial > Soil > Wetlands > Peat | place: Sweden: Abisko, Stordalen Mire...
GGCACGCCGCCAGCGTTCATTCTGAGCCAGGATCAAACTCTCATGTTCAATACCTAAAGCTCTCCGGTCCGTCCCCTCGCGGGGCCGAACACGTTGTTCGCTTGGTTCATTGCTAGTCCCTCTCGGGACTCAAAGCATTCCCATTCTCTTTATCCGGCTGTCAAAGACGCCCGGACGGTCACGGCCGGTCCCGAGGGGCCTGCCCGCTTTCCTTCCGACCACCACAACCTCGATCGCGGCGGAAGATCAGACTACTACGCCGTCCGAAGAACACAAGAACTTTTTTCCGGAAAACCTCCGCCACGCCATTGGGCCCCGTCCCGCGCGCGGATCGGCACTGGCAGCACGGTTGGGGCTATCATGGCCTGTCCGGAAACCGCCGGATTTCCAGAACAGATGAGGTCGGCAGGACAATGGACATGGATGTGATCGGAGCGGGGCTGGCGGGGGCCGAGGCGGCGTGGCAGCTGGCCTGCCGGGGGCATCGGGTGCGGCTGCGGGAGATGCGGCCGGGGCAGACGACCCCCGCCCACCATAGCGGCCAGGCGGCGGAGATGGTCTGCTCCAACTCATTCAAGAGCGACGACCCGCTCTGCGCCACGGGCATCCTCAAGGCCGAACTCAAGGCCATGGATTCGCTCATCCTCCGGTGCGCCGAGGCGACCCGGGTGCCGGCTGGCAACTCCCTGGCGGTGGACCGCTACGCCTTCGCCGACCGGGTCAGCGCCGAGCTGCGCGCCCACTCTGGCATCACCTGGGTGGAGGAACAGGTCGCCCAGGCCGACGCCGGCATCCCCACCGTGGTGGCCACCGGGCCGCTCACCGCGGAGCCCCTGGCCCAGTGGCTGGCCGAGGCCTGCGGTTCGGAACAGCTGTTCTTCTACGACGCCATCGCCCCCATCGTCGAGCGCGAGTCCATCGACACCGCGGTGGCGTTCCGGGCCGCCCGCTACGACAAGGGGGAACCTGATTTCCTCAACTGTCCCCTGGACCGGGACGGCTACGAGGCCTTCGTCACGGCCCTGCTGGCGGCGCCCCGGGCCCCGCTGCACGATTTCGACACGCCCTACTTCGAGGCCTGCCTGCCCATCGAAGTCATGGCCGACCGGGGCCGGGAGACCCTGCGTCACGGGCCCATGAAGCCGGTGGGCCTGGACGATCCCAGGACCGGGCGCTATCCCCACGCGGTGGTGCAGCTGCGCCAGGACAACCTGGCCGGGGACCACTTCAACATGGTGGGCTTCCAGACCCGCCTGGCCTGGGGGGCACAGCAGGAGGTGTTCCGGATGATCCCCGGGCTGGAGCAGGCCGAGTTCGTGCGGCTGGGCAGCATCCACCGCAACACCTACGTGAAGGCCCCGCAGGTGCTGGACGCGACCCTGGCGGCAAGGCGGGTGCCCGGGCTCTGGATCGCCGGCCAGCTGAGCGGGGTGGAGGGCTACCTGGAATCCGCCGCCAGCGGGCTGGCCGCGGCCCTGGCCATGCACCGGGCCGCCTGCGGGCTCCAGCCTGCCCCGCTGCCCCGGGAGACCATGCTGGGCGCGCTGCTGCACTACCTGGCCCACGCCTCGAGCAAGGATTTCTGCCCCACCAACGCCATGCTCGGGCTGCTCCCGGACATCGCCGACGGGCTGCTGGACCACCGGGCCCTGAAGCGCGCGGGCGGGGTGCGCGGGCTGAAGGCGGCCAAGGGCGCGGTGCACCGGGAACGGGCCCTGGCCGCTTTGGCGGCCTTCCTGCGGGAGCAACCATGAAGGGGATCCTCATCACCGCCGGCCTGGTGGCCGCGGCCCTGGGCTGCGGGCTGTGGTGGTCGCTGCAGCGGCCGCCCTCCACCGCTCCGCTGGACGACCAGGCCAGCGGCTTCACCGTGCAGGCCAGCGGTCCTGGCCAGCTGATCACGTTCCAGGACGCCCAGACCCCCCTGCGCGCCTTCCGCTGGCTGCCGCCCCTGCCGGGCGGGGCCCTGGCGGCCCAGGTGCTGAGCCAGAACGACCGCCAGCGGGTGGCCCTGTTCCGCGACGGGGCGCAGGATACGCTGCTGGTGCTCAAGCCGGTGGGGGTGGCCGACGGGTTCTGGCGCTTCGCCTCCCTCAAGGAGGCGGCCCTGGCCCCGGGCGGGATCCTCCTGCTGCTCTACCAGGCGGGGGACGCGGGCAGCGCCGAACAGCCCCTGGCGCTGGCGGTGGACGTGGCCAGCCAGCAGGTGCGGTGGTTCTGCCGGGGGGGCTTCGCCCACCTGGCCTTGGGCCCCGGGACCAACCCGGCGGTCTACTTCTACGGCGCCAAGGGCCCGGTCCTGCGCCTGGCGCTCCGGTCCGCCTCGCCCCACCCCACCCCCGAGTCCATCGAACTGCCCGGGCAGATCATGGAGCTGGACGACCTCCTGCCCACCGCGGCCGGCTTCATGGTCAGCCACAAGGGCGGCCTTTCGGTCCGCAAGGCCGGCGAGTGGTCCGAACTGCCCGCCCCCCAGGACGATGGCCCGGCCTGCCAGGGCTGGAAGTCCTCGCTCACCCGGAACGGCAAGGAGATCTGGTGGCAGGCCGTCCCCGGCAAGGTGGTGCGGGTGCGCGCGGACGGCCACCTGGGCGCGACGACCCAATGGCAGCTGCCGGACGAGGACCCGTTCGCCCGGGACGCCCATCTGCTGCGGCTCCTGGGCGCGGACCCGGGGGGATCGCTCTGGTTCTCCCTGGCTCAGCCTCTACCCGCCGCCCCACCGGGCCAGACCCCCGCTGCGGGCCAGACCCCGGCCGCTGAACCCCAGGCGGCCGAACCGGCCGACCCCGCCGCGGACTGGGGCCCCTACGCGGCGGCGGGGCTGGACCGGCTGTACCGGTGGAACCCCGCCAGGAAAAGCATGGAACGGCTGGCCCTGGACCGGGCCTGGGCCGGCCTGGTCCCGCCGGCCGGCGTGCAGCCTCCGGCCCCGGGCCGGGGCCTGGCGCCCGCGGCGGGCACGCTGCTGGCGGAAGCCGGCCGCACCGCGTGGTGGCTGCCGCTGGCGGCCCTGCCGTTCGATCCGTTGAAGGGTGTTCAGGCGATGTAGTCGAACAGGGTCTTCTGGCCGCTCTTGGCGATGGTGCTGAGGGTGGCCTGCTGGGCCACGCCTTCTTCGTTCAGCTGGGTGATGGCGTTGGCGTAGTTCACCGACGCGATGGAGCTCTGCTGGGTGGTCAGGTTCTGGCTGTAGGCGGAGAGGCCGTCCTGGAGGGCGGTGACCCCATCCTCCCGCTCGCCCAGATCGGCCACCGAGACATTGATCCGGGAGCTGATGGTCTGGAGGTTGTTGTAGGCGGTCTGGATGGCAGCGGTGTTGTTGGTGGTGAGGGCCTGGGCCATGGCCGCGGCCTGGGCCAGGACGTCGCTGCTGGAGCCCTGGAGGCCGGTGCCGCCGTAGAACAGCGTGTCGCCGGGGATGTTGGTGGCCACGTTGACGCTCGGGCTCAGGGTCAGGCTGGTGATGCCGCTGTTGCCGTTGTAGGTGGTGCTGGGGGGCGTGGTGGCCTGGTTGTCCACGAAGGGCACGGTGGTGGTCTTGGTGCCGGCGAAGATGTAGTTGCCCTGCACCTGGGTGTTGCCCAGGGCGATCAGGTCCTGGCGCAGCGCGCTCACCTGGGAGGAGATGCCGGCCTGGGTGGTGGGGGTGGTGTCGGCCGCCAGGCCTTCCTGGCCCAGCTGCAGCAGCTGGGTGATATCGGTGCCCATGCTGGTGAGGGCGGTGGAGCTGGCCTGCAGCTGCGAGTTGGCCGTGTTCGCCTGGGCGACGAACTCGGCGTTGACGTTGATGGACGCCTGGTAGCCCTCTACCTGGGCTTCGGCCGCGGGGTTGTCGCCCAGATTCGGGTTGGCCTGGCCGGTGGACAGCTCCTGCACGGTCTCCGCGTACTGCTGCTTGAGGCGCTGCAGGTCCAGCAGGGACGCGTTGTTGTTCATGAGGTTGGGCACGCGCATGGTCATGGTTCATCCCTCGGGAGCTGGGTCCGTCAACCAGCGGCGGCGGCAGTCACAGCCGTCAAGAGCGACTGGGTGAGCTGGCTGATGGTGCTGATGAATTGGGCCGAGGCCTGGTAGGCCTGCTGGAACTGCAGGAGCTGGGCGGCCTGCTGATCCAGGTCCACGCCGGAGACGCTGGTCTGCTGGGTCTGCAGGGCCGTGGTGAGGTTCTGCTGGTTGGTGGCGATGCTGTTGTACTTCTGGCTCTGGGTGCCCACGTCGTTGATCAGGCCGCTCACCACCGTGCTGAACGGGCCCGAGTCGCCGGTGCCGTCGTCGTTGGTGTCCACGGTGCCCAGGGCGGTCTGCAGATTGGCCAAGTTCATGACGTTGCTGTTGTCCCCGGGGGTGTTGGCGGTAGAGGCAGAGGCGATGAGGGTGGGCGTGGCCACGATCGCGGGATTGACCACCAGGGAGTTGATGATGCCGCTGTAGATCGGCGCGTTGGCCGCGCTGGCCGGCAGCGCGTTGTTGGGCAGGTTGACGTAGCCGAAGTTGGCGTCGGCGTTGGCGTCGATGCCGGTGCCGGTGAAGAACGGGGTGCCGGTGACGCTGTTGCCGTTGGCGTCGGTGCCGAAGCCGGCCATGTTGAGCTTGTTGACCTGGTTGACCAGGCTGCCGGCGATGGTGTCCAGCTGGCTCGAGTAGGCCGGGAGCAGGTTGTCCCGGAGGTTCAGGTCGGCCCCCAGCTGCCCGCCGCTGATGCTGTCGGTGACATTGGTGGAGCTGGCGCCGGTGACCACGGTCACCCCGTAGTTGTTGCCCAGGGCCCCGTTGGGGGTCGCCACCATCTGGTAGGCGTTGCCGCCGCTCACCAGGGTGGCGGCGCCGCTGTCCAGGGTGATCTGGTAGTTGTTGTTGGAGTCGGTGGAGACCTGGATGCCCACCAGGCTGGCCAGCTGGTCGGTCAGCTCCTGGCGCTGGTCGATGGCGTCGTTGTCGGCGGTGGGGTCGAGCTGCTGGGAGATCGAGGTGTTGAGAGTGGCGATCTGGGAGGTGAGGGTGTTGATTTCAGGCACCAGGGACCCCACCTGCTCGTTGGCGCTGGTGATCTGGCCCGTGACGGTCTGGTAGGAGGTCTGGAACTGCTGGAGCATGCCCTGGGCGGCGCCCACCACATTCTCGCTCAGCGCCGCGCTGGTGGGGTTGCCGGCCAGGGTCGAAAGGCTGGAGAAGAAATTGGAGATCGAGGTGTTGAGGCCGGTGGTGCCGTCGTCCGTGAAGGCCGGGGTGACCGCCTGGATGCCCTGGTAGGTGGTCTGGGCACCGCTCTGGCCGCAGAGCGACTGGGTGACCTGCAGGTTCAGGAACTGGTCCCTGAGAGCCTGGACCGAGCTCACCGTGACCCCGGTGCCGAACATGATGCCGCTGTAGTTCAGGGCCTGGCCCGAGGTCAGGACCGCCTGCTGCTGGCTGAAATCAGGGGTGTTGACGTTGGCGATGTTGTGGCCGATGACGCTGATCGCTTCCTGGCTGGCCTGGAGCCCCGAAAGCCCGATGCCCAGACTGGAAGACAGATTGCCCATGGCGAACCTCCTAGACGCTGCGCTGGAATTTGAGGCTGATGGTGGGCGGCAGGTTGGGTCCGCCCTTGGCCACGTAGGTGGCGCCCTCGTTCATCCTCATGAGGGTGGCGCGCAGGGGGGCCTGGAGCCCGTTGATCAGGAACTTGATGCCGTCGAGCTGGCGCTTGAGCTGGACCGCCTCGGGCCCGGTCCTGGGCCAGTCGATCACGTCGGGCCAGCGGATGCTGTTGAGCAGAGGCAGAGGATCCTCGGCCGCCATGAGCTTGTGCTCCAGTTCTGTGAGCAGGGCGGGCAGCGAGTGCAGCATGGAATACCTCCAGGGCATTCCACCGCAAGCCCCGTGCCGCTCTTAGGCCAGGAAATCCAGATGGGTCTCGGCAGGATTTGCATCCTCCGGCGCTTCCTCGGGTTCCTGGTCCTGGCGGCGGCCCTGGTCCCGGCGGCCGCCCTTGCGCTCTTCGGTCCTCATGGCATCGGTCCGGGGGATCTCGAGCACTGCGGCCTGGTCCTCCGCCATCCGATCCACGATGGCCTGCTTCAGGCTCACCTCGCGCTGGAGCAGACTGCTGGTCTCATTGGCGGACTTGACCGCCTCCACGTTCATGGTCTGGAACATCTGGCGCTGGCCCAGCGGCGAGACCATGGCGTCACCCCGGTTCGCTGGCCGGAGGGGTGTGCTCGCGCACCAGCCCATCGGCGACGGCATCGCCGTCCGGGTTGTACTCGTCGGAATCGAGCTGGGCCTTGATGGCATTGACCTTGTCGGTCCGGATATCCGGGATCCGGGCCAGCTCCGCCCGGGCCACGGCGATGAACTGGGCGCCGCTGGACACGCTGAGGGCGTCGCCCTGGACGGTGGGGGAGATGGGGGTGGCCGCGGGCTGGACGCCGCCCGAGGGCTTGCCCCCCGATACTCCGGGGGTGGTGCCGACCCCGCCCGCGTTGCCCGAAACCTTCATGAATTCACCTCATCAGGACAGGTATCGGCACTGGAACCGATCAAGTCAAGTCCTGGGTCGGGTGGCATCCCTTCCTTATTTCGCTTTATGGGCGTCCCATTGTTCCTGGAACTGCTGGCTCAGGCCCCAGCCTTTGCCGGCGTCCATGGCGTTGCTGGTGACCGCCTGGTCCAAGAGATATTCATAAGTACTGCGAGCATTGCCGTTGCCGCCGAACAGGCCGGAGGGCTGGATCGTCTTGCGCATCTGCTGGAACACGAACGCCATCAGCATGCCTTCGAACTGCTTGGCGGCCTCGGCGTTGCCGGCCGGGTCCGAGCCCGGACCCGGCAGTTGCTGGGCAACGATTTCCTGGGGGACGGGCTGGACGCTCACAGGATCCTCAGCTCGGCGTTCAGGGCGCCGGCGTCCTTGATGGCCTGGAGGATGGCGATCATGTCCCTGGGCGTGATGCCGAGGCTGTTGAGCATCTCGGCCAGCCGGCCCACGGAGATGCCGGGCTCGATGTTCAGGGTCTTCATCTTCTCCTCCTCCACCTTGATGTCCTTCTGTTCGGTGGTGACGGTCTTGCCCTTGCTGAAGGCGCTGGGCTGGGTGGCCTGGACGGTGGAGGTGACCTGGATGGCCAGGCCGCCCTGGACGATGCTCACCGCGCCGATCCGCACCTCCGCCCCCATGACCACGGTGCCGGTCTTTTCGTTGACCACCACCCGGGCCTTGTTCTGCAGCCGGATCGGCAGGTTCTCCAGCTTGGCCACCAGCTCCACCAGCCGGCCCTGGAACTGGGCGGGGATCCCCACCTCCACGGTGCGCGAATCCAGGGCATGGGCCGCCGGCTCGCCCAGTTCCTGGTTGATGGCCCGCTCCACCCGCACCGCGGTGGTGAAATCCTCCTCCTGCATGCTGTAGCGCAGGACCTTGCGGTCATTGAAGACGCCGGGGACCTCGCGCTCCACCAGCCCGCCGTCGGGGATCCGGCCGGCGGTGGGGTGGTTCTTCACCGACGAGGCGCCGCCGGCCTGGACCGAGAACCCGCCCACCAGCACCTGGCCCTGGGCCACGGCGTAGACCTGGGTGTCGGGGCCCTGGAGCGCCGACATGAGCAGGGTGCCGCCGGCCAGCGACATGGCGTCCCCGGTGGAGCTCACGGTCACGTCGATGCGCTGGCCGGGCCGGGAGAAGGCCGGCAAGTCGGCGGTGACCATCACCGAGGCGACGTTCTTGACCAGCACGCTGGAGGGGGCGATCTGCACCCCCTGCCGGGCCAGCAGGTTGGACAGGGTCTGGGCGGTGAACTTGGCCTGGGTGGTGTCGCCGGTGCCCTTGAGCCCGACCACCAGGCCGTAGCCCAGCAGCTGGTTGCTCCGGACCCCCTGCAGGGTTGCCATCTCCCGCAGCCGGACCTCCACGCTGGACTCTTTGTTGTCCAGATTGACGCCGGCGAACAGGCATGAGCCGCACAGGAACAGGATTGCTAGCCGCATGGTATCCACCTCAGGCAGTTAAGAGAATCATGATCAGACATTTCGCTTGTTCCCTGCATAAGTGTCCGTAACGGAATGAATTCCGTAACGAACACTAGAAAGGCCAGATGTAGTTGAGCAGCCGGCTGACGAAGCCGGGCTTGGTGGTCTCGTCCACCACACCCTGGCCGCCGTAGCCCATCTTGAGTTCGGCCACCTGGCCGGAGGAGATGCTGTTGTTCACGTCCAGGAACAGCGGGTTGACCATGCCGGCCACGTAGAGCCGCTGGGTCTCGTTGTTCAGCTGGATGTCCCGGTAGCCCTCGAAGATCAGGTTGCCGTTGCCCAGCACCTTCACCACCCGGGCGGTGATGGTGGTGGTGAAGGCGGCGCTGCGGTCGGTGTTGCCGGCGCCCTTGAAGGTGTTGCTGGTGGTGTCGCTGGGGGTGGCGGCGGCGGCGGCCCCCCCGCCGATGCCCAGGGTGGCGATCCGGGCCAGGAGCCCGGTGGCGCCGTAGCTGTTGCTGCCCACCCGGCTGGTGGAGAGGTCGCCCTTGACCGTGGCGGTGGTGGCCTCGGTGACCCGGATGGTCACCAGGTCGTTGAGCCGGCGGGCCCGCAGATCAGCCACCAGCATCCGGTCCTGCCAGAGCGAGCCGTCCGAGAGGGGGGTCTGGGTGAGGGCATCCTCTTCATAGGGGATCTTGGGCTTCGTGGCCAGATTCTTGTCGTGGGCCTCGGGCATGGAGCACCCGATCACCATGAGCCCTAACCCTATGGGCAAAATATACCGCATCACGCGCCTCCACCCGGGGAATGGAGCGAGGGCCATGCCAGTTAGGCTATGGCCATCAAAACCCGGTCATGGCCGGCCAGGTCCTGGTGGACCGTGACCCGCTTCCAGCCGCCGGAGAGGGCCCTTGCCTGCAGTTCCTGCCCCTGCCCCGCGCCGATCTCCAGCACGCAGCCGGGCGCCATGCGGGCCTTTGCCTGGCCCAGCAGGGCGGTGGCCAGGGCCAGACCCCGGTCTTCGGCGAACAGGGCCATCCGGGGCTCGAAGGCCAGTTCCCGCTGGAGCCCGGCCTCGTCGGCGGGGTCCACATAGGGCGGGTTGGCAACCACCAGCCCCACCGGGTCGGGCACCGCGGCCAGCAGATCGCCCTGGAAGAGCCGGACCTGGGCCCCCAGCCGGGCGGCGTTGGCCCGGGCCACTCGCAGTGCGCCGGGGCTGAGGTCGGTGGCCACCACGTCCCAGTCGGTCTCCAGGGCCATGGAGACGGCCAGGATGCCTGAACCGGTGCCGATGTCGCAGGCATGCAGCACGTTCAGCCGCCGGCCCACCTCCAGGGCGGCCTCCAGCACCATTTCAGTCTCGGGCCGGGGGATCAGGGTGTCCGGGGTCACCTGGAAGCGCCGGCCCCGGAACGGGACCCAGCCGAGGATGTAGGCCCAGGGTTCGCCCTGCCGGCGCCGGTCGAGCCAGGCTTCGATCTGCCGGGCCTGCTCCGGCGGCACCGGCTGGGCGCCGTGGGCGGCCAGCCAGGCCCGGGACAGGCCCAGGCCGTCCTCCAGCCAGATCCGGCTTTCGGCGCGGGCCTCACCGGGCTCCAGGAACCGGGCCAGGGCCTCGCAAAGGCCCCGGCCCAGCTGGTCGTAGGTGGGTCCCATCACTTCTGGGCCATGAGCTCCTTGGCCCGGGCCTGGCTGGCCGCGGCCACCACTTCGTGCAGGCTGCCGCCGTGGCTGTCCATGGTGACCACCAGCGGGAAGTCCTCCACTTCGATGATCCAGAACGCCTCGGGGCTGCCGAACTCCTCCAGCATCTTCACGTCCACCACCCGCTTGACCCGCTCGGCCAGGAGGGCGCCGGCCCCGCCGGTGGCGTGGAAGTAGCAGGCGCCCACCTTGCCCAGGGCGTCGGAGGTCTTCTTGCCCATGCCGCCCTTGCCGATGACGCCGCGGACGTTGTAGGTCTCCAGCACATCCGCCTGGTAGGGCTCCTCCCGGCTGCTGGTGGTGGGGCCGGCCGACACGAATGACCAGTGGCCATCCTCGTGGTGGGCCACCACCGGGCCGCAGTGGTAGATCACCGACTCGGCCAGGATCGGCTTGAGCCAGTCGGGCTTCTTCTCGACCAGGTACTTGTGGCCCATGTCCCGGGACAGGACCATTTGCCCGGACAGGAGGACTTCGTCGCCCACCTGCAGGTCGCGGATGACGGCTTCGGAAATGGGGGTGCTGATGCGTTTCATGGCTTCTCCCGGGTCAGATGAAGGAGGGCTTGCCGGCGGCGTCCAGGCGCAGCACGTTGCGCCGGGACGACCAGCACATGTAGCTGATGCTCACGAAGAAGCTGGCGGGATGGCGGAACATCTCGGTCACCAGGACGCCCAGGGCGGTGGTCTTGCCGCCGTAGCCCATGGGGCCGATGCCCAGGGTGTTCAGCTCTTCGGTGAGCTTTCGCTCGAACGCGTCCAGCTTGGGATCCGGGTTGGGGGTGCCCAGCTTGCGCATGATCACTTCCTTGCTCTTCTCGTAGCCGGTGACCCGGTCGCCGCCGATGGCCACGCCCAGGATGCCCGGGGCGCAGCCCTGGCCCTGGGCCTTGGTGACGGCGTCGATGACGCACTTGCGCACCCCGGCCAGGTCCCGGCCGGCGCCGATGGCCACGTCAGGCAGGCGGTACTGGGCGCCCACGTTCTCGCAGCCGCCGCCCTTCTGCATGACCGCCACTTCGACCTCGGGGTGCTCCCACTCCTCGAAGTGGATCACCGGATGGCCTTCACCGAAGGGATCCATGTTGTTGCCGGGGTTCTTGCCGCTGAGGGAGGCCACGCAGTTGGGCCGGAGCCAGGAGCGGCTGGTGGCCTCGCGCACCGCGGCCCGGATCTGGTCCTTGAGCCGGCGCTGGGAGATGCCGAACGGATGGCGCACCCAGAAGATCACCGTGCCGGTGTCCTGGCAGAGGGCGGCCACGCGGTCATCGGCCAGCTTGATGTTCTCGAGCATGGTGTCCAGCGTGTTGCCGGCGCGGGAGCCCTCGTCCTCGCTGTTGCGGGCGGTTACCAGGGCCTCCAGGATGTCCTGGGGCATGCGGCTGGTGGAGCGGCGCAGCAGTTCGGTGACGGCCAGGGTGAGGTCGAGGGTCTTCGGGTGGTGCAGATCGGCGGTCCAGCCCTTGGGCAGGACCGACTTGGCTTCCACGGTGGCCATCGGCGTGAGTTCGGGCATCGGGCAGGCAGGCATGGGACCCCCAGGAAGGAAATGTTGTTTCATAATGGTCGATCCGAAATCCGAAAATGACAAGGTTTCATCCCGGTCAATTCCCCCAGGCCCGGCAGAGCGCCGTGGTCAGGTTCAGCATCGGCGTGACGCTGCGGGAGATGGCCTGGCCCTTGAGGTCCAGGTCGGTCTGGTTGACCAGGGCCAGCAGCCGCTGGGCCCCCTCGGGGCCGATCCGGCCCAGCACCCGGACGTAGCCGTCCAGCAGGTAGGCCTGGCGCGGGCCCAGGCCCAGGGCCGCGCCCAGGTCCTTCTGGCCCAGCCGGCGCGCCTCGGCCAGCCGGCACAGCCGCTCCACTTCCCGCCGCGCCTGGCCCAGCAGCATCAGCGGGCCGCCGCTGGACGGGTCGTCCTCCAGGGCCAGGCGCATGGCCTGCAGGGCCGCGGGGATCTGGCCGCCCTGCCAGGCATTGGACCAGGCGAAGGCGTTCTGCTCGCCCAGCCGGAAGCTGGCCTGGTCCACCCGCTCCAGGCTCACCCCGCGCTCATCACCGATGAGCTCCAGCACTTCCAGGGTCCGGCGCAGGATCCCGGGGTTGCCGCCCATGCGCCCGGCGATCCGCTGGGCCACGCCGGGCGCCAGCCGCAGCTGCATGGCCGCCGCGGTGCGCTCCACCCAGCCGGCGGCCTCTTTGGGATCCAGGGCGCCCACCTTGAGCACCCGCCCCTGCTGGCTCCATTCGCTGAAGGGCTTGGCCCCCAGGATCCGGCCCGGGCCGGCCGATAAAGTGCCCCGGGCCACCAGCAGCAGCCGGGTGCCGGGCAGGGGCGCCTGGAGCGTCTGCTTCACCGCCGGCGGCAGCTCCTTGGCCTTCTCCAGCAGGTTGTCGGCCTGGGGCACCAGCACCACCCGGTCGGCCCCCAGGGGCGCCGATTCACACAAGGCGTTGAGCACCTCCGGCCAGGGGCAGCCCTCGGCGCAGACGGTGAAGGAGAACACCTCCCACTCGGGGTCCACGTGGGCCGCCTTCCAGGCCGCCACCGCCGCCGAGCGGCCGTCGCCGTCCTCGCCGTGCAGGAGGGCGTACCTGGCTTCCAGCCAGGGACCGGGCAGGGCCATTCAGTCCCCCCCTTCCAGCAGCTGGGTGAGGAAGCTTTCGGCGAAATCGTCGGCCAGGCTGCCCAGCACCCGCAGCTCCTGGTTGTCGAAGCTGGCGAAGTTCTGGTCTACCCGGTACTGGTTGGAGAAGGTCAGCCGCGGCCGGGCGATGACCACGTCACCGGTGACGCCGTCCAGCAGCTGCACCGAGGCGGTGACGATGACCTCCAGCCGGGTGGCGCTGCCGGCGGAGGCCGGGTTGGCGTTGGAGCCCAGGGACAGCCCCAGGGGCCGGACCTCGTAGTGCTCGAGGGTGGCCCGCAGCACCCAGCGGGAGCTGGCGGTGGTGGGCACCAGCTTCCAGGGGGCCGCGGCCATGATGCGGTTCTCCAGGGCCTTGCGGAACAGCTCCTCGGCCCCCAGCCGGGGCGTGTGGTTGTCGAAGCTGCCGATGCGGACGGTCTCGCCCTTCACCAGCCAGGCCGCCACCCGGGGGCGGTTGTCCAGGCGGTGGTAGGCGCAGCCCGCCGCCAGGAGGGCGGTGAGGGCGAGGCAGAGCGGCCGGGCCTTCATGACGGGTTGTAGATGCCCACGTAGGGCAGGTTGCGGTGGATGCCCTCGAGGTCGAGGCCGTAGCCCACCACGAAGTGGTCCTCGATGGCGAAGCCCACGTAGTCCACCGGGACCTTCACCCGGCGCCGGCTGGGCTTGTCCAGCAGGGTGACGATCCTGAGGCTGGCCGGCTCCCGGTCCATGAGCAGGTTGCGCACCTTGGTCAGGGTGAGCCCGGTGTCCACGATGTCCTCGATCACCAGGGCGTGGCGGCCGCGGATGGACTTGTCCACGTCGAAGATGATCTTCACCTCGCCGGTGCTTTCGGTGCCGTTGCCGTAGCTGGCCACCCGCATGAAGTTGACGTCCAGGTCCAGATCGATGGCCCGGGTGAGGTCGGCGAAGAAGGGGTAGACGCCATTGAGCAGGCCGATCACCACCAGGTCCTTGCCGGCGTAGTCGGCGGTGATCTGGGCGCCCAGCTCCTTGACCCGCGCCTGGATCTGAGCTTCGGACAGGAGCGGGTGGATGCAGCTGCGCGACTTGACCATGGTCTTCTCCGATTTATCTGATGTCATTCAACCGCAG
>Ga0302320_10019977_pt1 | contig 13407 bp, 11 predicted proteins | sample Bog_T0_3_FD_202130 | JGI IMG/M metagenome (GOLD analysis project Ga0302320, IMG submission 202130) | Peat permafrost microbial communities from Stordalen Mire near Abisko, Sweden - Bog_T0_3 | ecosystem: Environmental > Terrestrial > Soil > Wetlands > Peat | place: Sweden: Abisko, Stordalen Mire...
AAGACTGCGCCGGCACAACTCATAAAGTGCCGGGCAGAGGCCGAGAAGTACAAGAGGAAATGAGAGACCGGCCGGCGGCCCACGGATGGAGCCATCACTCCGGCGAGGAAGTGGGGCGCCGGTCTCCCCACACCAATGCAACGCTCTAAAGTATTCCCAACACCCGCAACCGCACCAGCCCCCCCGCCAGCACACCCAGCGGACCAATCGCCACCAGCGCCAGCGCATACCAAACCGGCTGCATCCCCCGCGCCTGCATCGCCCCCAGCGCCGCCAGAGCCAGCACAATAATCCCCAGCGCCAGCACATGCACCAGTGGATTCTCCGCCGACGCCCACGCCGTCACATACCCACCCGCCGCCGAAGCCAGAAACGAGTACCCCAGGTTCACAAACACATAAGCCGGCTCCGGCCTGCCCTCCGCGCCCACCCACTCCGGCACCGTCTCTTTCAGCGCCGCCGTCATCCCAATCACCAGCAAAGCCATCGTGGCATATCCCGCCACCAGAGCCAGAAACGCATGCAAAACTACCATGGCAACTTCCCTCTCTCCGGCTGCTCGCCCACCTCGCCCCGCTCAATCCGCTCCAGAAAAGCCCGCGCCAGCCGCCGCTCCCCCGGATTGCTCTCCCCGTGCATCGAGCACAAATCCAGAAACTCGTCCACCAGCGCATTCCGCTCTTCCTGCTGCGCCAACAGGCCCTGCAACGCCAGCCCCAGCTCACGCAGCCGCGCCGCCTCCGGCCACACCTGCTCCCCAGCCTCTTCGCTCAGCAGCTCCACATCGCCAAACAACCCCTTGCGTCCCCGCGCGCACTCGTCCAGGCAAGCCATCAGTTGATCGCCAAATGCCTGAACCAGCGGCTCCAACTGCCCCGTTTCCATCTCGTCGCGCGGATCCATACCTGCCTCGCTCACCTGGCGCCCATCGCCGCTTCCACTTCTTCGGCCGTGTGCGGCAGCGCCGCCGTCAAATCAATCAGCTTCCCATCCGCGCCCACCAGGAACACACACTCCAGCCGCACCCCCAGCTTCTCCTCGGGAATGTATACCCCCGGCTCAATCGTGAACACCATCCCCGGCTTCAGCACCGCCGGATACATCTCCACCGGGTCGTGCACATTAATCCCCACCATATGCCCCAGCCCGTGCAGCCAATACTGCCCCAGCGGCTTGCCATCCAAACTCTTCCCATGCGTGTTGATGTAGTTGTAAGCAGCCGTATCCAGCGAGTCCGCATCCTTCCGGTCCCGGTCGTTGATCTTCGACTTCCCAGCCACAAACGCGTCAATCGCCGCCTGCTGCGCGCCCATCACCACGTTATAAATCTCCCGCTGCCGCGCCGTGAACTTCCCGTTCACCGGCAGCGTCCGCGTTATGTCGCTGGCATACATCGAGTACTCGCACGCCGCATCCACCAGCAGAATGTCCCCATCCTCCAGCGTCCGCGTGTTTTCCGAGTAGTGCAGCGTCGTCGAGTTCATCCCCGACCCCACAATCGGCGCATAGCTCGGCCGCTCGCACCCCTGCTCCATCCACGCCGCCGTCATCTTCCCCGCCAGCGCCCGCTCCGTCACCCCTGGCCGCGCCGCCCGCATCATCGCCCGCTGCCCCGCAATCGATGCGTCGCTCGCCTTCCGCAGCAGCTCAATCTCCCCCGCGTCCTTCACCACCCTCAGTTGCGCAGTCAAGCTGGTTACGTCGTGGGCTGCGGGCATGGCGCTGCTGCCAAAAGTAGCGCTGTTGAACTGCAGCAGAGCCGTTGCCTCCGCAACCCCGGGCTGGGTCCACAAGTTACCGGAAAGCCCCCGGTTCGCTTCCACAATCAGCCGGTTCAGCGCCGCCGGCAGCTCCGCCATCGCCTTCACGCCATCCACGCCCGCCGTCTGCGCCGCTCCCGCCGTCGCCGCGTCCAGCTTCACCCCGGTGTACTTCTCCAACCGCAAATTCCGCGTGGGCAAAAACAAAATCTCGCTATAAGTCCGCGGGGTCGCCGCCGCGGCATCGTCCGACGCAATCAGCAGCGCCGCCCCCGGCTCATTCCAGCCCGTCAGGTAATAAAAATCCTCATCCTGCCGGTACGGCATAAAGTCCAGCACCGGCTCCTGCGCCGCAAACAAAATCGCCACGCCCCCATGCAGCTTCGCCGCCAGCGCCACCCGCCGCGCGTGGTACACACTCACAGGTTGTTTTTCAAGGGATTGAGCAATCGGACAGGCACATGCCAGAAAAGCCAGCGCCAGAAGAGCAGATGAGGTAAATCGAGATCCGCGAAGCATGCAACCAGCCTCATGGACCCGCGTCCGCCTGTCAAGCGGCACGCCAGGCAAAAAGTGGCCCAGGGGTTGCGGCTCTACTCGACAGCCCCCGGGCACTGGAGTGCGTTTCTTCAGTCTTGTCTTCCTTATCGGCAGAACATAGGAAAAAGTTTAGGACAAATCTGAGCGGTTCCTAAAAAACAAAGCCTGCCCCGCCAATCAACCCGCGCCCGCCTACTCCCCTGCCTGCCGCTCGTCCTCGCCCAGCAGCCGACGGAACTCCTCGGCAGAAACCGGTCGCCCAAAATACCATCCCTGCGCCAGCAACGGCCGCGCACAGTTCCTGAAGTACTCTGCCTGTTCCTCGGTCTCCACGCCTTCCACAATCACTTCCAGGTCCAATATCTCGGCCATGGCTAGAATCTGAGGCACGATGGCTGCAATCAACGATCCGTTGCTGATCGCATGCGTGAAGGTCTTGTCAATCTTGATCGCGTCCACCGCAAGTTCCTGCAAATACGACAAACTCGAATAGCCCGTGCCAAAATCGTCGATGTGCACGCTGTAGCCCCGCGCGCGCAGCCCGCGGATGGTCTTGATGGCCGCCTCGCGCAAAACAGTCGCGCTTTCAATAATCTCCACGGCCACGCTCGGCGCCGCAACCGCGGCCTCATCGCAGGCCGCATCCAGCATCGCCAGAAATCCCGGATCCGCCAGATCGGCGGCCGCCGCATTCATGCTCAGCCGGAACCCTGGATGGCTGCGCAGCGTCTCGCCAAATGCGCGCAGCGCCCGCCGCACCAACAACTTCGTGATCTCGCCCACAAATCCATGCTGTTCGGCAATCTTGATGAACACGTCCGGCCCGATCGCGGCCCCGCTCTTGTCGCTCCATCGCGCCAGCGCCTCCGCCCCCCGGATCCGCCCGTTTCCCAGTTCCACGATGGGCTGATAAACCAGGTAAAGTTCCTCCCTGCGGATCGCGCGACGCAACTGATGCTCAAGAGTTTCGTAGCGAAAATACAACAGCGAAAATCCAAGCCCCGTCAGCCCGCCGAGAACCCTGAAGATTCCAATCAACCCCAGGAACCTCAGCCGGTCCGCTGCCATCACTTCCGGTATCGAGGTGTACACCGTCACGCAATTGAAGTACCGCCCTGAGCAGCGCGTGGCGTAAAGGTGGTCGCCCTGGCGCCCATCGCCGTCCGCAACCACAACCGGCACCCCCACCGGAAGCGGTTCGCCCAGCACCACGCCCTGTGTTCGCGTCGGTGCGTCGGTCGCTGTCTCGGTAAAATGCATCGGCCCAGGCTCCACGTGCAGCCTCGTCCAGGGTGCATACACCGCAAACGAGTCGCCTCGCTGCAAAGTAATGGTCGTCAGGCCATTGTTCTGATACGGATTCAGATCCCTGTAGAGATTCGATCCGTCCTCCAGCGTGAAATTCGGCGCGGATTGCTCGGCCGGCGCCGTCCCACGGCCAAGAGCCGCCGAACACTCTATCCTTCCGTTGCGCATGCGTCCGGCATCCTTAAGCGTTTCCGATGCCAGAATCAACCTGCGCAGGTAACCAATCTCTGCGTCGGAGCAAACTCGAAACGGCGATGCCTCCACTGCCCCAAGCAGTTTGCGCACATCGCCGTTGAGCGAATCATCCTCCGCCAGAATGCGGCCCGCGTACCGGTCCAGACGACTTTCCGACATCCTCACCGCTACCAGCCGGGCCACCCAATACCCCACAACTGTGGCAAGGCCCGCCGCGACAACCATCGCGGCCAAGGTCCAAATGAAGCGCGGCTTCGAGGTTGCCATAGCCTGTAAACCAATCGGTGAGCATAGCTTGCATGCAGCAGGAGGGGGCTTCTTACTGTGTTCGCATCTTACCTTCACGTATGCAACAGGGCCTATCCATTTCAACCTCGATCGATAACACTAAAGTGCCATTGGCCCGCCCACCCTCAGCATGATTCCATTGATCGGACTAAATTAATTTCCCGCCGCCTTCACCATCGCCGCCAAACTCCGCTCCACATCCTCTTTCGTCGTCGCCCAGCTCGAAACACTGATCCGCATCGCCGTCTTCCCCTGCCACACCGTCGACCCGCACCAGCACGTCCCCTCCGCCTGCAACCGCGCAATCGTCGCCAGCGTCTGCTCCGCCGTCCCAAAGCTCGCCAGCACCTGGTTAATCACCACGTCGTTCAAGATCTCGAAGCCCGCCGCCTTCAACCCCGCCGCAAACCGCTTGGCGTGGTCTGATGTCCGCTCCACAATCTCCGCCATCCCTGACCGCCCCAGCGACCGCAGCCCGGCCCACAGCTCCACCCCCCGCGCCCGCCGCGAAAGCTCCGGATTATAATCCGCCGGCTCGCGATGATCGCCCAACTCCAAATAAGACGCCTGCATCGACATCGCCGCCCGCAACGCCTCCGGCTCCTTCACCAGCGCTATCCCGCAGTCATACCCGATATTCGGCCACTTGTGCGCATCCGTAGCCCACGAGTCCGCCTGCTCAAACCCCTTCGTCCACTTCCGGTACTCCGGCGAAACCGCCGCCCACAGCCCGAACGCCCCATCCACATGAATCCACGCCCCCGCCGCCCGCGCCGCCGGGCAAATCGCCGCCGCCGCGTCAAACGACCCCGTATTCACGTTCCCCGCCTGCAAACAAAGAATCGTCCGCTCGTCCAGATGCGGCAGCGCATCGGCCCGCATCCGGCCCTGCCCGTCCACCGGAACCGTGACCACCCGCTTCTTGCCCAGCCCCAGCAAACTCAGCGCCTTCAGCACGGACGCATGCGCCTCTGCGCCCACCACCACTCTTATTTCTGGTGCCCCAAACAGCCCGTCGGCCTCCACGTCCCAGCCCACCCGCTTCAGCAGCGTATGCCGAGCCGCCGCCAGCGCTGAAAAGTTCGCCATCGTCGCGCCCGTCACCACCGCGCCGCCCGTTCCCTCCGGCAACCCCAGCAGCTCCCGCACCCACTCCAGCGCAATCTCCTCCAGCGTGATCGCCGCCGGCGACTGCACAAAAAACGATGCATTCTGGTCCCACGCGCTCACCAGCCACGCCGCCGCCAGCGCCGCAGGCAAACACCCGCCATTCACAAACCCAAAAAACCGTCCCGCCGTCTTGGCAATCGTCGCCGGCGACCCGTACGTATCTAATAAGTGCAGCACCGCTTCCGCGCTCGTCGGTCCCGGCGGCAGCGGCGTCCGCAGCGCGCTCAGCGCCGCCACAGCCTGCGCCGTCGGCGCCACAGATCGCGCGTCCTCGCCCTCCAGATAGTCCATCGCCGCGCGCGCCGCGCGCTTCAGCAGGGCAGTCCGCGATTCAGCAACACAAGCAGCAGGGGAAGACGAACGGGACAAATGAGAAACAGCCATACCTAGAGCATATCCGGTTTCCCGCGGATACCCAGTGATCCGAGTCCAACGCCGGTGCCCCTTGGCCGCATCCACTTGCATCCCGGCTCCAAACCTGGTTAAGATAACCTAGCAACATCGAGGCAGCCATGATCAAAGCCAGCATCTTCGAAGCCAAAACCAACTTCTCCAGCCTGGTGAAACAGGCTCAGCAGGGAAAAACGGTCACCATCACCTCCGGCCGCGCAAAGACGCCCGTCGCCCGCCTCGAACCCATCAAGCCTGTCGTCAAAAAGCGCCTCGGCGTCCTTGAAACACCGTCCTTTGTCCTCTCCGAACAGTTCTTCGAACCCCTACCCGATGAAGAGCTCCGCCTCTGGAATGAGGGGGGCGAGTGAAGGTCCTGCTCGACACCTGCACCTTGATCTGGGCCACGCTCACTCCCGCATCGCTTAGCCAGAAAGCCCGCGCCACCATCGCCGACGAGACCAACGTGATTCTCGTCTCCGCGGCATCCGCATGGGAGATCGCCACCAAGGTCCGCCTCGGCAAATTCCCCAACGCTGAGAGATTGGAGCGCGATTATCTCGACATAATCGACGCCGCCGGCTACACCCTGCTCGACATCGATACCGCCTCCGCCCTTCGCGCCGGCCGGCTCAATGCCCCGCATCGCGACCCCTTCGACCGCATGCTCGCCGCCCAGGCCCTCGCCCTGGACATTCCCATCCTCAGCCCCGACCCGCTCCTCGACCAATTCGCCGTACGCCGAATCTGGTGAGGTGCCGCATTGCAAAAGATGAAAAAGTCCACTAGTGGGAAACTCGGGATTTTTTGCGATTCAATAACGATTGACATTTTATGCAGCCGTGGGACAATTGAATCGCCGGGAGTGCGTCAAGCTTCCTGCACGCTCAGACTACGGTCTGACCCGGCGTCTTACCCCGCTATTTCCATGATCCCTTTGGAAACTTAATGATTCCATAGCCTTCCACCTGCCCCTCTGCGGACTTCCGAATGGCCGGCTCTAGGCGGCGGTACCAAAAGTCGTCGCCCTTTTCGTACTTCCGCCATACCGCACCTGCGACCATATCGGCCAATTGAACGCCAACACTGGTCTCCGACGGCAGGAAGAACAAACTTTCTACCAAGTTCTGATACTTTGACGTGAAATCACCATTTGCTCCCAATAGCCTCTCATGTGCGCTACGAAACTTGGCATCCGGTTGTGGCCCGCGATGGTCTGCGACGATGATCCCCGTCTCCGTTCTGCCGACGCTTCGTGAAAGATCCTGAAGGTAGTACTGAAATCTCTCTGAAAGCGGCTTGTACGTGAAGTGATAGAGGTCATCGGCGCACGTCACGGACGGCAACTGGTAAGCCGCTTCGATGCAGACGACGCAGGCCATTGCCTTGATCGATTTGACCGAGTTGATAATCTGGTACATCTCCGTCCGAATCTCGTTCTTCTTGTCTTGGCCGAGATTGCGCATGGGGTTGGCTTCGTCGTCGTTATTCGGAGAAAAGTACCGCCATTTAATCTCTCCACGAATCTTCCTGCGCAACTTCATTCCGTAAAGATCGTCGCGGACCTTTCGCCAAACCCCGTCAGGGATGACCAGTCCACCGATGACAAAATACTTATCCCTGCGACTCTTAGCGCTCGGCGGAGTGCCCGATTCATCCAAAAAGAAAATATGCATCGGTATAGCCTCTCGATCGACGGGCTTCAGTTTATACAACCGCTCCAGTTTGTCGCCAAAGCGATATCCCGTTCATCGGGAAGCAGCGAACGTTTGGGCGTCCACACGAAAAGATTACAACGACGCGCACGCCTATGCGCTCTTCAGTTGCGCTTCCGCAATAGCCGCCGAAATCACCCCATCGGCAACCCCGTGCTTGCGCAGGCTCTCGGTCAGCACCTGCACTTGCGAGTTCTCCAGCCGCGCCTGATCCTTGCGCAGTCCTTGACCAATGTAGGCGCGAATCAACGGCTGATACCCAGAGAAGCCCAACGACGGAGCAATCTCCTTCAACTCCTCGATCACATCCTCGGGCATGCGCAGGCTGATCGCCGTCATCTGACGATCCTTCTTCAAACGCCGCTGCATTCGTTCACTCGCCGTCTTCATAGGCTCCTCTCACAAGCGGTTCTCACTACCGTATATACATTGTATATCCACCCAAAAAGGCCCCAGTCTCGCAAAACCGCAACAAACCCGCACGAACGCCGCGCCAGCGGCAGTTGGCCCCACCGCAGGTGGTTGAAATTCCCGGCAATTAGCCGTATGATAACCATGCAGACGAATTTGTCCGCCAGATATGCCGTGACCGCACCGGCTGGCGGAGAGATGAGTGGGCTTACAGCCCACTTTTTATTTGGGCCAAAAGCCTTCGGTTTTTGAACGGATTTTGGGGGGATTTCCCCCGTTTTTGGGTTGCTGGTATCGATGGCGGCAAAGCTGGATGAAATTCGGTTGGCAGCGGCTCGCGTGGCCGCCTCGCACGGGCTAGACCTCGTGGACATTGAGCTGGTTGGGCCATCCAAAGAGCGCGTCCTTCGCGTATTCCTTGAGAAGAACGCCGAGGGCCGCGAAAAACTGAAAGCCGCCATCGCCGCCGGCGTGCCTTTAGACGAGAACCAGCCTCTTCCTGAGCGGCTCGTTGAAGGCTCGCTCCGTGTCGAGCAGCTCTCCGGCATCACCCACGAGGATTGCGCCGGCTTCAGCCGCGACTTCGGTGTGTTGCTGGATGTCGAAGATCTGGTTCCCGGTGCGGACTACACGCTTGAGGCCAGCTCTCCGGGGCTCGATCGCAAGCTCAGCAAGCCGGATGATTTTCGCCGCTTTGCGGGTTGCCTGGTCAAGATTCAGACCTTTGAAGCCATTCGCAACAACCGGCATTGGCAAGGCCGGCTGGCGGCGGGCCAGGGCGAGACCATCGTTCTCGACCTCAACGCAGTCAAGCAGAACAGCAAGAGCAAGAAAACAGGTGTCAGCACGGTAGAGATCGCCTTCAGCAACATCGAGAAAGCGCAACTCGTACCGGAAATTTGAAGAAGAAGGGACGTAGGGACTAGAGACTTAGGGACTAGAAAGCAAAACCCGGCCACCATGCGGGCAAATTAGTCCCTTAGTCCCTAGTCCCTAAGTCCCTAGTCCCTAAGTCCCTAGTCCCAGTCGACTCAACCGGCGAGAGCGCACCTACCCTCCCCGCCGCGCAACAGATGAGAGAGCAAGCAGAGTATGGCGAGCGTTTTGTACCAAAGCATCGAGCTCCTGAGCCAGGAAAAGGGCATCGACCCCGGCATCGTTGTCGGCGCCGTCGAGGAGGCCATCGCCCTGGCCACACGCAAGTTCTACAAAACCCAGGAGAACATGCGCGGCGAGCTGAACAAGGAAACCGGCGAAATCACCGCCTACATCTACAAAACCGTCGTCCCCGACGAGGAGCCCATTGAAGACCCCCTCAACCAGATAACCCTCTCTGAAGCCAGCGCGCTCGCTCCCGGCGTCGAGGTCGGCAGCGAGATTCGCCTCTATCGCGACACCAGTCCCCTCGGCCGCATCGCCGCCCAGCTCGCCAAGCAGGTCATCTTCCAGAAGGTCCGTGAAGCTGAGCGCGACACCGTCTTCCAGGAGTACGCCCACCGCGAAAAAGAGGTCCTCAACGCCACCGTCAAGCGCATCGAGGGTCAGGACGTCATCTACGACCTCGGCAAGGCTGAAGCCCGCTGCCCCAAGCGCGAGCAGTCCCGCCTTGAGCAGTTCTCCATCGGCGAACGCGTCCGCGTCGTCCTGCTCAAGGTTGATCGCGCCGCCAAGGGCCCCCAGGTCATCGTCTCCCGCGCCGCGCCTGAGCTGGTCTCCAACCTCTTCCAGTCTGAAGTCCCTGAGATCTACGACAACACCGTCACCATCCGCGCCATCGCCCGCGAAGCCGGCGAGCGCACCAAGATCGCCGTCCAGTCCCGCGACAAAGACGTTGATCCCGTCGGCGCCTGCGTCGGCATGAAGGGCATGCGCGTCCAGTCCATCATCCGCGAACTGCGCGGTGAAAAAATCGACATCATCGAGTACTCCGACGAAATCACCACCTTCGCTGAGAAAGCCCTCCAGCCCGCCAAGGTCAGCCGCGTCTCCATTACTGACCTCACTGACAAGCAGCTCGAAGTCATCGTCGACGACACCCAGCTCTCCCTCGCCATCGGCAAAAAAGGCCAGAACGTCCGCCTCGCCGCCAAGCTCCTCGGCTGGAAGATCGACATCAAGAGCGAAGAAGAAAAACGCCAGGAAGTCGAGCAGCAGATGTCGGCCTTCTCCGGCGGTCCCTCCACGCCCATTGAGCAGGTCACCGAGCTCGGCGACGGCATCATCTCCAAGCTCGTCACCGCCGGCATCACCACCGTCGAGGCCCTCGCTGACATGACGCCCGAGCAGCTCGAAGAGATCCCCGGCATCGGCGAAAAAACCCTCGAGAAAATCAGCGTCGCCGTCCGCCACTACTTCGGCCACTTTGAAGAAGGCGAAGAAGGCCACGTACCTGAGACAGCAGAAGCCCCTGCCGCCGAACCCGGCGAAGCCGAAGTCGAAAGCGCTCCCGCCGTTGAAGCCGGCGAAGAAGCCGAGGCTGAGAACGCCGCTGAAGTCATCGAAGAAGCGGAAAGCGAAACTGCTGCCGAAAACGAAACCGAGCCGATTCCCGCAATTGAAGAAGCCATCGAGAACGTTCCCGATGCCGGCGACTCAGTTGAAGAAATTGCAGCAGAAACCGAAATTGAGCAAGATCAGGCGGCCAAAGAGGAAGGCGCGTAGTATGCGCCCCCTCCCAGGCCATTCAAGCAATAACGGAATTTTGAAGAGCAGCCAAAACCATGGGGTAGCTATGAGCGACTAAGTGGGATTTGGATAGCAGGTTTTGAAAAGAGGCGGATGAGTAAGGTTCGTATCAACGATCTCGCGCGCGAGATGGAAGTCAAGAGCCGTCAGGTTCTCGACATATTGGCTGAAATCGGCCTGGCAACCGGCAAGACCCATTCCAGCTCGCTGGAAGACTATGAGGCCGACAAGGTCCGCGCGCACTTCGAGCGCGGCAAGCACCCTGCCGGGCAAGCCAGCGCCCCTGCGTCTCGCGCCCCTCAGGGCATTCAGCCCAAAATCGATCTCTCGCACATCTCCAAGCCCGGCGACGTGCTCAGGGCCATCCAGGCCAAGCAAAGGGAAAAGGAAGAGGCAGAGCAGCGCGGCCGCATGCCCGCGCGCCCCGCGACCCCAATCGTCGCAGTTGTCGCGCCGCCCCCCGCAGTCGTCGTCGCCAGGCCCGCGGCTCCAGCCGTCGCCGTGGCCCCGCCGCCCGCTGCTGCTCCCGCGCGCCCTGAGCCACGCAAAATCGTCCCCCAGCCCCGTCAGGCGCCCTCCATCGTCGTCCCTGCGCCTCCTCCGGCCATCGCCTCCCATCCGCCGGCCGGCCCCGTCGTCGCCAAGGCGCCCGCCGGCGCAGTCGTCCCCGCGCGTCCCGCGGTCACGGTCGTGCCCCCTGCGGTAGCCCCTGGGGTCACAGCGGTGGTCAAGCCCCCCGCCCCGCGCTCAGCGCCCGTCGCCGCCGCCGTCGAACCCCCGGCCCCTGCCAAAAAGCCTGCCGCGCCTCCGGCCCCCGTAGCAGCCGCAGTGCCTGCCCCGGCCGACGAAGCCGTCGCAGCCCCGGTCGTTGAAGCGCCCGCGCCGGAAGCCATTGCCGCCGCCGCCGTTCTTGAGGCTCCTGAAGCTGCCCCTGAAGCCGTCGCCGCCGCCACTGAGCCGGAGCCGGAAGCGCCCGCCTCCGTGCGCCGCACCGCCGGCCACACCCACACCGCCTCGCCCACCGCGGCCCTGCCCGCACGGCGCGTCGTTATGCCCCAGACCGGGCCTCGCCCCGTCTACAAGGCGCCCATCCTTCCTCCCGTTGACCCAGCCGCCGCCGCCGCCAACTCCGGCGTCGCCGCCGGCGGCATCCAGCGCGGCCGCCCCATCTTTGACCGCCGTCCCGCCACCGGTCCTGGCAGTTATCCGCAGCGCACCACCGGCGGCGCGCCCGGCCAGTATCCTCCCGGCGCAGGTCCTCGTCCCAAGCACCCCACGCGCACCACCCCCGGCGGTTACGCCGGCCCCGGTGGCGCTCCCGGAGCACCCGGCGCACGTCCCGGCTTTGGCGCTCGTCCCGGCTTTGGCGGCCCACCCCGCCCCGGCTTCGGCGCGCGTCCCGGCGCTGGCGGGGCACCGCCCACCGGTGAGGCGCCTCGCCCCGCACGCGCTCCTTCGCGCGGTCGCGGCGGTCGCCCGCAGTACCCCAAGACCAAAGAAGGCCCCATGAAGGGCTTCGTGCCGCCTCCTCGTTACGGCGGCGTCCAATACGGCGGCGAGCCCCTGCCCATCACCCGCGAAATCACCGTCACTGAGGGCATCAGCGTTAAGGACCTGGCCGAAAAGCTCGACGTCCGCGCCAAGGACCTCATCGCCACCCTCCTCATGAGCGGCATCTTCGTCACCGTCAACCAGTCCCTCGACGCCGAGATGGTCAAGGACGTCTCCGCCAAGTTCGGCGCTGCCGCCACCGTCATCAGCTACGAAGAAGAGATCGCCAACCAGGCCATCGAAGAAGTCCTCGAAGCCGAGAACACGGGCGAGCTCGAAGTCTCGCGTTCCCCCGTCGTCACCGTCATGGGCCACGTCGATCACGGCAAGACCTCGCTGCTTGACGCCATTCGTGAAACCGACGTCGCAGCCGGCGAAGCCGGCGGCATCACCCAGCACATCGGCGCGTACAAGGTGAAGTTCTCCAAAGAGGGCTCTCCCGCCTCCGGCCGCGAGATCGTCTTCCTCGATACTCCCGGCCACGAAGCCTTCACTCGCATGCGTGCCCGCGGCGCAAAGGTCACTGACATCGTAGTCATCGTCGTCGCGGCAGACGACGGCGTCATGCCCCAAACCCTCGAAGCCATCGATCACGCCAAGGCAGCCGGCGTCCCCATCATCGTCGCCGTCAACAAAATCGACAAGCCCGAGGCCAACCCCGACCGCGTCAAAAAGCAGCTCGCCGATCGCGGCCTCATCCCAGAGGAGTGGGCCGGCGCAGGCGATCAGGGCACCGTCTTCGTCGAGGTCTCCGCCAAGAAGCGCATCAATCTCGACCTGCTTCTTGAAATGATCTGCCTCGTCTCTGACATTCGCGCCCCCAAGGCGACCCCCGGCCGCAAGGCCGTCGGCTCCGTCATTGAGGCCAAGCTCGATCGCGGTCGCGGCGCAGTCGCCACGGTCCTCGTTCAGGACGGCACTCTCCACCTGAATGACTCGTATATCGTCGGCAACACCTTCGGCAAAGTCCGCGCCATGTTCGACGATCGTGGCCGCCCCATCGAAGAAGCCGGCCCCTCCACCCCGGTCGAAGTCCTCGGCCTCGAATCCATGCCCGACTCCGGCGACACCTTCCTCGTCGTCGCCGATCGCGACAAGGCCAAGGGCATCGCTCAATACCGCAAGATGAAGGAGAGAGACTCCCAACTCGCCAAGAGTTCCAGAGTTTCTCTTGAAGGCCTCGCCGAGCAAATCCGCACCGCCGGCGTCAAAGACCTTCCGCTCATCATCAAGGGCGACGTCACCGGCTCCGTTGAAGTCCTCGCCGACTCCCTCACCCGCATGTCCACTGAGAAGGTGCGCATCAAGGTCATCCACTCCGGTGTCGGTTCCATCACTGAGAGCGATGTCCTTCTCGCCACCGCCTCCAACACCATCATCATCGGCTTCAACGT
>Ga0302320_10019978_pt1 | contig 13407 bp, 5 predicted proteins | sample Bog_T0_3_FD_202130 | JGI IMG/M metagenome (GOLD analysis project Ga0302320, IMG submission 202130) | Peat permafrost microbial communities from Stordalen Mire near Abisko, Sweden - Bog_T0_3 | ecosystem: Environmental > Terrestrial > Soil > Wetlands > Peat | place: Sweden: Abisko, Stordalen Mire...
TTAATTTGTAGGTTGATTCTTTATCAACTTATAATCATGAAAAAAAAGAGTAGTTCTGAAGCAGATAAAATCTTAAAGAAAAAATATTCCAATGACAATTTTGAACAAAACCCTGAACTTATTATTCATTTTATAAATTTCATACAAAATCAAGGAAAAAATGATAAATATAAAGACAATTTTGCTCTCGAAGAGAGCAAATTTGAACTTTTGCCAAATTCACAAAAAAAGAACTCTCAATCCAATAATTTCTTAAATTATCAAAAAAATAACAGGGAAGAGCAATTATATCAACTTATCAACACAATTGGTAAATTATTTGGGAGATATTCTAATGAAATCGATTTAGATAGCAAGAAAAGCTTAGAAGGAACGATGGTATTATATAAGGATTTCGAAAAAACCTTACAAGTTTTGCCAAAGGAAAAACCAGAAATCTTGTTAATGCAACAAAGTATACATGATCTAATTGAAAACATCGAAAAAATTAAAACACATACCTGTTATCATCCTTCACCTAAGGTGAATTGCGATATATGTGGACAGGAACAAAATAAATTTTTACAAATCGAATGCATGACCAATTTTTCTTTAGAATCCCGTCAGGTTTTTTGTAAAAATTGCTTCAAACTCATTTTGAAATCAAAATTCTATTCAGAGCTCAGAATGCCATATTTGACATTAGATTGCTTGGAAAAGGAAAGATGCTATAAAAGGATGATTTTCACAGAAAACTCATTACAAGGATATATAGAAGATCGCAAAGAACTACAGGAATTTCTAAAAGTATATAATATTCTTAGGGAAAATTATGGACGATGTTTTCAATGTAAAATTAAATGGATTTCCACTGTTATTGAAAAAGATGATAAAATGGGGATTTTATGCAATAAATGCAAAAAATTAACTTGCAAAATTTGTTGGAAAGAGTTCCATGTTGAAAAACTCTGTGAACATTTAATAAAAGAATATAATCCAATATATAATTTAATGGGCAAAATCTTGATCTGTCCAATATGTTATGCAATTTCTAGGAAAATCAATCAGAATGAAAAAATCGTGAAATGTGAAAATTGTCAAAGAATGCTTTGCAAATTTTGCAATCAAACTATGGATTCAATAGATTTCCATGGACCATCATTACATGATGGAACTTGTCCTGAATTTTCGAAAAATAAAAAGAAGAATGTTGGCGATAATGAAGATGAATGCCAGATATGTGAGATAAGAGGCACCCCTTGCAAGCAATTCTCTTATAGAAAATTTATTGGATTTTAAAATTAAAAAAGTCATTAATTATTATTACCATTATTTGATGAAATAAAATGCATTTAATAAAAAAAAAATTTAAGTTTTAAGGCATTTTTCTATGATTTTGAAAAAATAGTTCATAGAATTCAATATTTAAAAAATTCTTAAAAATTTGCAATGGAAAGCGAACCCAAAAATATTCAAACTTTTTGCATTATTTTCAACAAAAAAGATAATTATGAAAAAATGCTTAAGGATATGCCTGACAAATATGAAGCTATAATAAAACGAATTAAAGAACTTTTGAACGAAAAATCGCCTGAAGACAAAAGTGATAATTTCCCATATGCCAAAATTTTTCTAAGCATTAAAGAAAACAAAGACACTTTTCAATCTTTTCTCAGCAATATAAACAAGGTGTATTTCAAGAATATTGACGAAATAAAGAAATTATTTGAAATTTTGGATAAGTTCCAAATATTTATCAACAAAAAAAAACTTGAGGATGTTTCTTCAGCCAACAAAAACACCCAAATTTATGCTGAAGTCATACAAACTGGAGAATCTTCTAACAACAAGCCAGAAAACCAAGCGGGTAATTATATAATTAATTTTTTATTTGAAAATGATAAAAAATAGATGAAGGCCTAGAAAAAGTTGTGGATGTAAGTGGGGAAAATGATGTGAATAAAGGAGGAGAAGCTGGAGTGAATGAGTTAAATGAGGATTTGAATAAAAATAAACAGGAAATGCTTTTATCAGATCCAAGACCATCAGGAAAGAAAATAGAAATGGCGAATAAGAACTTTGATAATAAACAAAACGTTAGGAAAATTGTTGGAAAAAACGACATGAAAAAAACCCCAGACGAAGAAGAAAAGAAAAGTTTTGATAAGGGAAAAAATATTGGGATGGATAAAAATTATAAAGAGGTCATTGTCTCAAAAAAGGAAATCGAGTCTTCAAATAAAAAGGATAATAATGAAATGGACGAAAAATTAACAGCTGCCATGAAGGAAATAGAGGATTTAAAAAAGGAAAATAGCAACAATATAAAGGAAATAACCAGACTTAATGAAAATCCATCAGATAAAAAGAAAGAAGATGAAATTCGAACTCTGAAGGAAGAATTGAGAACGAAAAAGGATGAATTAGAGAAAACTAAAGAAATTTCCAAAGAAACTTCTAATCTAAAAGAAGAAAATTCAAATCTAAAAGAAGAAATCATAAAATATCGAGAAAATCTCACCGGATTTAAAAAGGAAACAGAATCTGAAAAAAATAAGTTAAAACTAACGAAGAACGAATCAGATGCGAAAATCCAATTTTTAACAACAGAAAATTCAAATTATAAGAAGGAAATAACTACGATAAAACAATCTTATGATCAAATCCTTGAGGATAATAGCGAAAAAATTAAAAAATTAATGACTGAAAAAGAACAGGAAAAACAAAAGATCCTCAATGAAAATGATGTCTTAAAAAAAGATTATCAGAAATCTCGTGATGAAACCTCAAGAAGTTTGGATCAAAAAAGAATTTGGGAAGAGGAAAGATTGAAATTAAATAATACAATTGAAAATATGCAAAAAAACAGTAATGCTGAAAAGAATGAGAATGAATATTTAAAAGGATCAATAAACTCAAAAAACAAAGAAATTCTTACTCTTAAGGAAGAATTTAGATCAAAAAAAGAAGAATTAGAAAAAAGCAACAAAGATCTTTATCAACAGCTTGTCAATAATCAAAAGGAATTGACAAATAATAAAAATACCTATGAGAAAAGCCTGCAACAATCAAAAGAAGAAATCTCTAATAAGGAAACCGAAGTTTCAAATCTAAAAACCAGCTTGGAAGATGCTAAAAAGAACTATTCTCTTCTTTTTAAAGAATGCGAAAATATGAAAAAAACTTTGGCTGCAAAAACTGCCGAATTCGATGAAAGTCAACAAAAAAATGCCAAATTATCAGAAGAAAATGCAAAATTAACGCAATCCATGAAAAAGCTTCAACAAGACATCAAAAGCATGACTGAACAACTGGCTTTCAATAAAAAATTAAATGATGAAATCACCGAAACCAACACAAGACTTGACCATGAAATTGAAAAGTTGAAAATAACTTTAGCGCAAAAAACCCAGGAATTAGAAGAAATTAACGCCAAATTTGAACAACTTGAACATGAGAAAAACGCGTTGCATCAGAGTTTCATTGAGCTGAGCCAGGAATTGATAAAAAATCAACATTTTATCGATTTTCTCAAGAAAGAACATCTCGTTTATAAAAACTTCGAAGAAAGGAAAATCAACGATTTATCATTACAAATAGATGAAATGGAAAGATTTTATAATGATTCGATAAAGAATCTAAAGAAAGAAATCGTGAAGCTTAATAAAGATATTGAAAATCAGGATAAAGACATTCTTGCTCAAAGGAATAAATATGAAGAAGCTAACAATGTCTTAAAACAAAAGGATAAAGAATTTGTTCTATTGGAAAAAGAAAATAAGGAGAAAATAATAAGTTTGGAATTAGAAAAAAAACAGTTGAATAATGAAAAAATTGTGCTCGAAACTAAATTATCAGAGCAAATGGAGAAATATAAGAAAAAGAAGAAAGACATTAAAACACTTAAAAGCGAAAAAGAGGTACTGGAAAATAAAATCGAGACGCTTCGAGAGAAACTAAAATCTTTTAAATAAAAGAAAATTTAAGGAAAAAAAAAAAAGTTAAGAAAATATTAAACGAGAGAAAAAAAATATAGAGAAAAAAATATGAAAAATAATTAATTTCATTTTTTCAATTAAATTTTCTAATTTTTTTTTTTTAAAGTTCCATTATTTCTTCCATTGACAATTTCTCCACTTCCAATTTTAAGACCCCTTTCTTATAGTTATAATCTTCATTTTTGGGTGGTTTTATTCTCAAATAATTCGGTCCTAATGGAATCAAACATTTAAACTCTCCATAGTTTCTAAAACTAATTGTATTAAGATTATTGTCTTCTTCATGATGATTGGCAAATGATTTCAATCCTGTGATTAGAAGATTATTAAATTCGTTTAATTTCTTCTTTATTTCAAATTTTATGTTGGGTTCTTTTTCCAAATCAGGGATTTCAACCAAAACAATATATTTATTTTCCTTTTCAAAAACTTCAAATGGTGGGTTTGAAACTAGATTTCCAAGAGAATTAAAGATGGGATTTGAAATCTCGAAATTTTCATCACATTTGATGTACATTTTGTCCTTTTCCCTCTTTAAAACTAAGGGGGTTTCAAGTCTTTTCAAGAATTTCAAATATAATCTGTAATTATCTTGAAGGAATTCACCCAATTGACTGAAGAGGTCGAATTGTTTCTTATCAACTCTAGTATAAAGGATATGTTGTAAATATCTGAAGGTGCTTTCATTATATTTCTGGCCAGATTCAGTCCATTCGACTCCTAACACCAAATGAATGATATTTTCTTTATTTTTATCATTAATTTTCTCAATATATTCCTTCACATCATCACTTTCAGGAATAAATCTATCTTGAGTATCATAAGCTTGTATAATATCTCTTTTAATCTTATTTTCAACATCTTCAACTGAATAAAGATTAGAGAAATTATGAATTATTATGATTCTTTTCTTGGCTTTATATTTCGAGGCGATTCGTTCAATGAATTTCTGATCATTCTGAGATAATTGACCAACCACAATAATGATGACTTCTGCGACTTCAAGGATGAAATCTTGAATGAAGATATCAGTGATAGTTCTATCATTTATCATTTGTCTTCTTATCTCCTCATTTTTCTTAAGATCTTCTTTATTAGTCCCGAATCTCTCCATTAATTTATTATCATAATAATAAACAGGTGTTTGAATCCCTGCGGAATCTAAACATAATAACCCTCCATCTTGTAATGAATATTTAAGACTTAAGCCTTTAGTATTGACATTAGCGCCTGAAGGCAAATCAAATCCACATAATTTATTCAAAATGAAGGTTTTACCAATATTTTCTCTACCTACGATACCCACTATGGTATGACTCTCTTTTTTCTGAGTTTTGGATGTAAAATCAGTGATTTCCCAACCGTTTTTATAAGAAGTGGTCTTGAGGGAATCAATGTTAAGAATCAAATCATAAGGATTTGGATTTTGAACTGGCATTTTTATTTTTGACTTTCTAATCGAATTTTCGTCTGGATTTGGAACAAGATTTAGACGATATTTGATTCGATTCATCTCTAATGAGGTTTTTTTAAGTTTCTTTTCAAGGGAAGAGACTTGAGATTCCGTTTCTTCGAGTTTAATGTTTAGGGATTTGTTTTCACTTTCAAGGGACTCATTTTCGCTTTTCAAAGGATCGAGATCATTATTCAATGATTTGACTTCTTTACGTTTTTCTTTAATTTTTTCAGTTAGTTTTATAAGTTGTGACTCAAGATCTGTTTTTTCCATTGTCAGTTCATTAATATTCATTTTTAATTGAGTGGATTCATTTTCTTGTATTATTAATTTTTTTTTAGCTTCTTTGTATAAATTCTTTTGATTATCAATATCAATATTCAGCTTTTCAATTTGTTTCTTCAATGCATTATTCTCATCATTGTAGAATTTTTCCAATGCATCGATTTGAATAATTAAGTCATTGACTTTTCTTTCCAAAAAGTCTTTATGAACAAGATGTTCTTTCTTAAGAAAGTTTATAAAATGTTGATGTTTTATGAGTTCATTGGTTTTTTCAATGAAATTCTTATGTAAGGCGTTTTTCTCATTTTCAAGTTGTTCATATTTCGCTTGACTTTCTAATGATTGTTGATTGGTATTTTGGTTGAATTTTTTTACTTCTTGATTGAAACATTGTGGATTTGGATTTCGGAGCGGTTTTTCATCGAAAATTTTGATGTTATATTCATTATTATCTAGTTTTTGTGTAAGTTCTTTTACTATATTCACTAGCTTTGTGTTCTCTTCGAATATTTGATCACTTATTTGTCGATTATTGACAACTTCTTCGGTTTTTTCCTTTAAAGCTTTATTTAGATCATCGATTTTCTGTTGAAAATCGTTTCTGAATTTTATTCCTTCATATTCCAGGTTTTTGATTTTCTCATGCAAATTCTTCGCTATTTCTGCATTTTTCAAGCTCATTAATTCCTTTGCATTGTTTTGAAATCGTTGTTGAAGCTCGGAACAAGATTTATAACTCCTATCTATTTCTTCTGTAAGCTTGAAATTCTCTTGGCTTTTTATATTCACAACTTCTTCCCAAGTGTCAATTTCTGCCTTCTGTTTATTAATATCTTTTTGCAGCAACTCAATGGAAATGTTCTTTTTTATCACTTCTTCTTTAAGCTCATTATTCCTTTTAGTTAGATTCCTTCTTTCTTCTTCTTTTATTGTTCTTTCCTCAGTAATCTCTTTTTTCAAAACAATGTTTTCTTCTTCAAGCTTTTTTTTAATTTGTTCGATTTCTTCCAATTTTTTCTTGAAATTTTTGTTTTCATTCGAAAGACTTTGTCCAAAAAAGTTCTTAAGTCTCGTTATTTCTATTTTATAATTGTCATTTTCTATTGTTAAATCATCAATTATCTTCATGGCATCATTTTCTTTTTCAATTAGCGTGTTCTTTAAATCATTTCGTTCAGCTTGGATTTCCTCATAATTTTTCTTCAATTCTATCAAATTTTCTTGATAATTAGATGTTTGTCTGCTATTTGCTTTGGAAATCACTTTATTTATGACACTTCCAATTTCTAATTTTGGCTCCAATCCTTTAAATTTCTGCTCCTCTAAAATTGTTCTTCCCACATTATTTTTCATTTCTTTGTTATAAAAAACATCTTCTTCTCCTTTTTTTATATTTTTTTGATCTCCAAATGAACAATTATCATAAAATTTCAAAGGATTAACAGAATAACCTTGAGCTGCTTCTTCTTTTAGGAATATTTGATACTGATTTGGGGGGCTTTGGTTCAAGGAAATAGGCTCACTATAATTTTTTTTGAAGTCAAATTCTTTTTTGATAAATTCTGTGAATTGATCCAGAGCTCCTAGCAAATTTTTTATCTGTTCCCCGCATTCTGAAACATCATTTTTCAAGCAGTTGAGAAAATCATGAAATATTTCTTTATTTGATGAAAATTTTAGGAAATTCTGGGCCTTTGTAAAATTTGGGCCATTGTCATTTGGCTCCATATTGATCCAATGATCTTTTATTTCTCTTACTACCTCTGAATAGTTTACTAAACTTGAATCAGAAAGGGATTTTCTCCTCTCAAGAACATTCGCATATTTATATCTCAAGCAATCTTTATTTATGGAGAGAAAGCAAAAGAAAGAAATTGACTTTGTTTCTTCATTTTCCATTTTGGATGAAGTTAAAAAATTATATGATTTTTTGATTTCTATGAACAATTATTTAAAAAAAAAGAAAATGTTATGAAATTCAATTTTATTAAATATTTTCTATTGAAATTTATAAATAATCAATTGAAATTTTAGATTTTAGAAAGAAAATATGTTTAAGGCTAAAAAAAAACGAAAATTTTCATATAATTTGAATAGAAAATTTTAAAGTCATTATAGCATTTTTTCTATATAATTGGAATTAATACTTCATAGAATTCAATAAAACCATAATTTTTAAAAGTTCAACCAAAATGGAATCAAAAGTGACATCTTTTTTTTATCTTCTATTCCTGCATAAAGATAAAATTAAAGATCAATGTGAAAAAGCTTCTCAGAGCTTATCACCGAATTTATTTTATGTAGGGATAAAATCAGAAATAAAGGGTCTTTTGAAACAGAAGGATCTTCAAGACAAGAGAGAATATTTTCAATATGCACAAAATTTCCTAAATCTCAACGATAATAGAAAAGATTTTGAGTATTTCCTCACGAGCTTAGATAATTTCAAGTCGAATTGTATAAATGACATCAAGAACTTGCTAGAAATTTTGGAAAAATTTCAAGAATTTATCAAGGAAGAAGACTCCTCCAAAAATGATTTTCTGACAAATTATAATCAACCTGTACCTTTGAACCAAAACTCCAAAAATCAAACTCATGAAAATATCGTCAAAGAAAATCGGGAAAAGGCAAAGGCAGGTGTTCTCAACATAATAGAAAATAAAGAGGGTGATTATACTCTTAAATCTTCATTTGAAATGATGAATAAAGAAGCTGAGAATAAGAATGGAGGCAAGGAAATTAATGAAGATGGAAAGAAAATTATGGAGAAATCAAGAGAAATAGGAAAAAATGATGAAGCCTCTATAGGAAATAACATCAAAAAAGATGAAAAAAGTAAATATATTAATTTTGTACTTATTAATGATTTTTCCTTTCATAGTGGTCAAAGAAAGCCCAAAAATTCCTGGAATCAATCAGGAGAAAGATGAAGAAAATTTTCCCAAAATTAATGAGGGAAATGAGAAAAAAAATGAGGATTCCAAAAATGCCAAAAGAGAATTGGAGGAAAAATTAGCTGCTGCTACAAAGGAAATGGACGGGTTAAAGAGAGAAAATATGAATAATCTGAATGAAATCATAAGACTTAATGAATATGTGAAAACTCTTGAAGAAAATATCAAAAAATCTGATGAAGAGATAAACAAGCTTTCATATGTAAATACCACTTTAAAAACTAATTTGCAGATGTTTCGTGAAAAAAGTCAAAAAATCGGAGAGGAAAAACATATTTTGGTTAAAAACAATAATGATCTTAAAGAAGAAGTCATAAAGAATTGCCATTTGATAGAAAAAATCGGAGAGGAAAAACATATTTTGGTTAAAAACAATAATGATCTTAAAGAAGAAGTCATAAAGAATTGCCATTTGATAGAAGATCTGCAAAAAACTATTGATCAGAATAAAAAAGATAATAAAATTTTACAAGGAGTCCGAGAAGAAAAAACCCAAGAAATTTTATCACTTAAAGAAGAAGAAGATCGATTGAAAAAACATAATTCAAATGAAATTCTCAAATTAAAAGCTGAAATTGCGAAATACCAAGAAACTATCACTGAATGGAGAACACATTATGACAATATCATAAATGAACGAGATAAATTAAAGCAGACGAAAAGTGAAATTGAGGAAACAATGAAGAGAATAGATGAGCTAACAACAAAAAATATGACTTATAGTAACGAAATCAACAGACTTAATGATGTTGCAATTGAAAATAAAAAAGAGAAAAAAAGACTTGAAGATGAAAACGATTTCGTGAAAAAAGACAACATGAAAATTCGTGAGGAAAAATCGGGTTTGAAAGAGGAAAAAGCAAATTTAATGAAAATAAACGAAGATTCCTTCAATGAAATTAAAAGCCAGAATATTTCAATAGAACTCTTGAGAAAAAGAATTGAAGAAAATAATAAAGAGATTGATTCTTACAAAATCGACATAAACTTGAAAACCTATGAGATTCGTAATCTTAAAGAAGAAATTAGAATAAAAAACGAGCAATTAGAGCAAAAGCAAAGAGAAAATAAAAGCATTAATCAGAAATTAGAGGATGCGCAAAGAAATATTGCCAAGTTTTTTCAAGATATCACAAATTTGAATAAAGCTTTTAAGGACAAAACCCAAGAATGCGATAATAATAAACTAAGAAATGACCAATTAACCAATGAAAAAAACAATATAATTCAATTTGCTAATAAGATTCAACAGGATTTAAATATTAAAGAAGATCAAGTCATTAATTGCCAAAACCGTATTCAGGAAATTGATTTAGCCAATAAAATGTTTGACCAAAAAGTGAAAAAGCTCGATCAAGACTTATCAAAAACAACCCAACAATTAATAGAGAATCAAGATATTATTCAACAAATTATACGAGAAAAAAACGCCCTACATCAGAGTTTCATTGAATTGACCAATGAATTCACAAAACATCAACATTTTATCGATTTTCTCAAGAAAGAACATCTTGTTTATAAAGGCTTCCAAGAAAGAAAATTTAATGATTTAACGATTCAAATCGAAGCAATGGAAAAATTCTATATTTCTTCAATAAATGCCTTGAAGAAAGAAATCTCCAAACTAAACCAAGATATTGAGAATCTAAACAAAGAAATCGAAAATCAAAGAAATCAATATGAAGAAGCTCAAAAAAAATTAATAAAGATCGACAAAGAGTTTCATCAATTAGAAACCATAAACGATGCCAATTTAAATAAAATGAAAACTTTGGAATTAGAGAAATCTTCAAATCTTGGGAAAATCCAAGGTTTATATAATGAAAATAACGATCTGGAATCTCAGCTCTCAAATCTAAAAGAGAAATATCAGGAAAAACGTGAAGAAATTAAATCTCTTAATAGCAATATCAAATCCCTTGAAAAGGAAATTAAGTCTCTTCAAGAAGATAACGAATTACTCAAAAGCAATATCAAATCCCTCAACAAGTCACTTAACCAAAAGCTTGAGGAATCAGAATCTCAAGTCTCGTCACTTAGCCAAAAGGTTGAGGAATCCGAATCTCTAGTCTCTTCCCTTGAAAAGAAACTTAAAAAAACCTCATTAGAGCTTAATCGAATCAAATATCGTCTCAATCTTGTTCCGACGAATCCAGATCAAGAGTCGAAAAAAAAGACCTCTAAAAAAAGTCAGAAATCTATGAATTCCAATCCTTATGATTTGATTCTTAACATTGATTCCCTCAAGACGACTTCTTATAAAAACGGTTGGGAAATCACTGATTTTACATCTCCAGCCCAGAAAGAAGAGAGTCATACAATAGTGGGTATCGTAGGTAGAGAAAATATAGGTAAAACCTTCATTTTGAATAAATTATGTGGTTTTGATTTGCCTTCAGGCACTAATGTCAATACTAAAGGCTTAAGTCTTAAGTATTCATTACAAGATGGAGGGTTATTATGTTTAGATTCCGCAGGGATTCAAACACCTGTTTATTATTATGATAATAAATTAATGGAGAGATTCGGGACTAATAAAGAAGATCTTAAGAAAAATGAGGAGACAAGAAGACAAATGATAAATGATAGAACTATCACTGATATCTTCATTCAAGATTTCATCCTTGAAGTCGCAGAAGTCATCATTATTGTGGTTGGCCAATTATCTCAGAATGATCAGAAATTCATTGAACGAATCGCCTCGAAATATAAAGCCAAGAAAAGAATCATAATAATTCATAATTTCTCTAATCTTTATTCAATTGAAGATGTTGAAAATAAGATTAAAAGAGATATTATACAAGCTTATGATACTCAAGATAGATTTATTCCTAAAAGTGATGATGTGAAGGAATATATTGAGAAAATTAATGATAAAAATAAAGAAAATATCAGTCATTTGGTGTTAGGAGTCGAATGGACTGAATCTGGCCAGAAATATAATGAAAGCACCTTCAGATATTTACAAGATATCCTTTCTACTAGAGTCGATAAGAAAAAATTCGACCTCTTCAGTCACTTAGGTGAATTCCTACAAGATAATTACAGATTATATTTGAAATTCTTGAAAAGACTTGAAACTCCCTTAGTTTTAAAGAGAGAAAAGGACAAAATGTACATCAAATGTGATGAAAACTTCGAGATTTCAAACCCAATCTTTAATTCTCTTGGAAATCTAGTTTCAAACCCCCCATTTGAAGTCTTTGAAAAGAAGAAGAAATATATTGTTTTGGTTGAAATCCCCGATTTGGAGAAAGAACCCGACCTGAAATTCGAACTGAAGAAAAATCTTAATGAATTCAATAATCTTCTAATCACAGGATTAAAAGCCTTCTCAAATTATAAAGAGCAGCCTTTGGTGAGTTTTCGAAGCTCTGGTGAGTTCAAAGTTTTAATTCCTTTAGGTTCCAAAGAGATTAGAGTGAAATTATCTAAAACCCAAGGTTTTGAATATAAAAACGGAGTTTTGATGCTTGAAGTGGAGAAGTTGCCGATGGAGGAAGTCGAAGAATTATAGAGAAATGATGAGGTTTTTTGAATCCCTGTTTTAACTAAAAAAAACAAATTAATGAAAAATTAACAAGACATTTAAACTCGACTTAAATTAACGATAATTTCCTTTAAAAAATATTCAAAAATGCTCAGAGAAAACTCTTCTCATCTTAACGTCTTCACCAGTCCCACTGCCCAATCAAGTTTCCATCCCTCTCAAGATAAAGAAAACCATTTCCAAGAACAATCCCAACCCCTTCCAAATCTTGATATATCAAAAATAAAGGAAAAATTACAGGTAATTTTCACATTTTATGCTTCTTTCGGGGATCGAAGGAACCTGAAATTGTTGAAATCCAACAAATTCCATAAAATGATGAGCGATTCGAATATAAAAGATAATAGATTGACCCAAAAGCGTCTCGATCTATTATTCATGGCCGAAAGCCATCATAGACCTCACATTGATTTCCCCGGGTATCTAAGTCTCTTGATAAAAGTGGCCGTCTTCAAATATTCATTAGAAGATTCATTGGCTTTGCGGAAAATCCTCAAGGAGCATTTCGAGCCGTTATATGAAAATATCATTGAAATGACAGATCTTGGGAATGAAAAAACACGATTTGAGAAGGAAATGGATCAAGGACTCATTGAGATCCTGTTGGAAGTGCATCAGACGATAACCAGGATCTATTTGGCTTATTTCCCATGGGAGCCGAAGAGTTTCCAGCATAAAAGCGAGATCCTAAAGCGTTCAGAAGGCAGTTTATTAGCTTTTCTGAAGGATTTTGAGATTTGTCCTGCGATCCTCACGAAAAGCAAAAGTTTCTTGATATTTAACGAGGTCGTGGAAATGAGTGAACTTGATTTGAAGAGGTTTTTCTTAAAGGATGACATGGGGACTTGTCTGACTTTTGGTCGTTTTTTGGTGTTTTTATGTCGAGTGGCTTTGAATTTCGAGAATGTGGAGCCGAATATGGCTGTGAGGAGTCTTTTGGAACGGATGGAGCTGAGTTCAGGGTTCATGAGTTTGGAGAAGAAATTGAATGTGACTTTTAATTCGAAGCTTTCATTGACTTCTTCCTTTATGAAGAATAATAATAATATGAGTTCTAATAAGGAAAACACTCATAATGGTTCTTTGATGGCTAATAATAATCATCTTAATGAAGAATTCGAAGAACCAACTAAAAGAGTCTTTAGTTATTATTGTTCGATGGGTGAGCCTTTGAACACGAAG